>WNFZ01004371.1_pt1 | contig 13140 bp, 10 predicted proteins | sample 5400081 | NCBI WGS metagenome assembly WNFZ01 (sample SAMN13153365, study PRJNA577476) | soil metagenome | isolation source: 80 cm soil or saprolite under grassland replicate 1 | place: USA:California | collected 2016-06-15
AGGGATTTCACCTGCCGCGCGCCCTCTTTCTCTGTAACGCGTTTGGCATTAACGCCGTTGGTGTGAACGCGGATAATTACTACTACCTAAAACGCTTACGCTTGTTTTGGAACACGCGCGAACTTCTTGCCAGCGTTCAATCTGTATTGGATGTATATCTCCTCAAGCCACTTCCCATACTCGGGAAGCCTGAACCGATATTTAGGAATGAGTGAAAGTTAGAATCTTGAGCTCCGAATAAGCCTCAACGCAAATTGATAATGATTCCTCTCGTTGCTTTCCTCATTCTCACAGTACTTTCCTATTTTGGTGTTTCCATCATTCTCCGCCTGATGACTCGCTATCAAGTTCTGGATCGACCCAATGAGCGCAGTTCTCATTCCACACCAGTTCCCTTGGGCGGAGGACTGGCAATTGCCCTGATCGTACTTGCTACAAGTGCCTGGGTCGCCAATGAAATTGACTGGAAGCGTAGTTTGATTTACATCGTCTCCGCATCCATTATTGCCTGGATGGGCTGGCGCGACGACGTTCATAAGGTGCCGGCACTTTTTCGTCTCTTTGTTCAGAGTGCTATCGCGCTGATCTCCATTTGGGGGATGGGTTATTTCAAGGTGGTTGCGGTTCCCTTGTTTGGGGATCTGCAACTTGGCATTGTCGGGATCATCATTACCTTCCTTTGGATCGTCGGTTTGACCAACGCCTATAACTTTATGGATGGCATCGACGGCAATGCAGGTGGCGTTGCATTTAGCGCCGCGCTGGGTTGGATGTGGCTCTCTGCCGATACACAGAAATGGTTTGTGTTTTGGACGGCTCTTGCCATTGCAGCCAGCAGTCTTGGCTTCCTGCGCCATAATTGGACGCCTGCAAAGGTGTTTATGGGTGATGTTGGCAGTACGTTCCTTGGTTATACGTTCGCTGTTCTATCGTTGGTCTCTGCGGATCGAGGTGGCGATGCCTTGCTGATTGGAACTCTCTTGATGTGGATCGTCATTATGGACTCATTCATGACTTTTCTGGGTCGCGTCTTCAAACGTGAGAATGTATTCACCGGTCATCGCTTGCATTTGTTCCAGCGTTTGGTTTCGGGTGGCTATAAACATACCACGATCAGTCAGTTATATATGCTTCTCACGTTTATCGCAGGTTTGCTTGCGTACTTATGGTCACAAGATGATCTTGTCGCCCCTGCGCTCATTTTTTTTGGTTTGCCACTCATCTGGATTTTATTGTCCGTCCATGCCTCGCGTTTGGAAAATGCTAAATAACTTTCGCAATCTTCGATCTCTAATTTGGTCCCACGGTTCCGAGTGGCTCCTGTTCCGCGTCTCCTATGCACTACGCAAACGGACGGGTTACATGCGTCTGCAAATGCCGCAATATCAATGGAAAGACCGCCCCTTGCAAACATGGTTGAAGAAAGGGATTCCCTCAACTCCACAAGAGTATTATGAATGGCGAAAACAAAACTCTCCAAGATTTTTCTTTGAAAATCTCCGCGCTGAGCGGAGCCGCAGCGATAGCGGAGGCGTAGTCGAAGCGCGTGCTGCAAGTGATAACTCTTGGAATCCCCAAACCGCCGTAGATGAAGCTGATCGCATCTTATCGGGCGATTTAAAATATTTTTCTCACACCTATTATCAAATCGGATTTCCTCCCGACTGGCATAAAGATCCTCTCACTGGCATTCGATGGAATTCGCAAAAACATTGGTCTGAACTTTCCGATGATTCTGGTATGGATGTCAAATTCATCTGGGAACCGAGTCGTTTTGCGATGGTCTACACCCTCGTCCGTGCTTACGCCTCTTCGCGGGATGAGAAGTATGCAGAGGCGTTCTGGCAGTTGATCCAATCCTGGGCGGAGTCCAACCCTCCTAACACGGGACCAAACTGGATGGATGGTCAAGAAGCGGCTCTCCGTCTCATGACTTGGATATTCGGCTATTACCAATTCTCCAAATCTCCCTCTTCTACTCCTCAACGTCTGGTTCAATTTGTAACTATGGTCGCCGCTCATGCCGAACGGATTTATAAGAATATTGATTATGCCATCTCCACGTATAGTAATCACACCATCAGCGAAGCATTTGGATTATGGCTGGTTGGCTTGTTATTTCCCGAATTGAAGCATGCTGAAAAGTATTTTGCCCTCGGACGCAAACTTCTTGAGCAGGAAGCCGCCGCGCAAATTTTTCTCGATGGTAGCTACTCTATGTACTCATTGAACTATCATCGCTTTATTCTTCACCTATATTTATTTGCGATAAGGTTGGGCGAGATCAACAATTCCCCATTCTCCAATTCTGTTTATTCCTCTATTTCTTCCTCCATCGATTACCTCTCTCAACTTATCGATCCCGGGACTGGAAAAATGCCCGTCTATGGCTCCAACGATGGGGCTTTAGTCCTGCCGTTAAATAACTGTGACTTCACCGACTATCGTCCGCTTTTGCAATTAGGCGCATATATCACAAAAAAACAATTCCTCTTCGAGCCTGGTCCCTGGGATGAAGACATATTCTGGCTCTGCGGTATACAAGCAGTTTCTCGCGCTGAGCGGAGCGATAGCGGAGTCGAATCGGGGGCAGGGGTGAGGGTCAAATCCCGATCATCCTTCCCTCAAGGTGGCACGTACCTCCTCCACTCCGCCAATAGCGCGGCAATTATTCGTTGCACCGACTATAGTTCCCGTCCCTCCCACGCCGACCAACTCCACATGGATTTATGGATACACGGTCAAAACATCGCCTGTGACGCCGGTACATATCTCTACAACGGTCAAGGCATCTGGCGCAACGGACTTGCGCATACCGTAGCGCACAACACGGTGACAGTAGATCATCTCGATCAAATGAAAATGCTCACCCGCTTCACCTGGACGAATTGGTCACACGGCAAAGTTTTACGCCATGATGAAAATATTTGGCGGGGCGAGCAGGATGGATACAAACGACTACCGGATCCCGTAAATCACGAACGCACCGTCATATCACTCGATAATGATCGCTGGCTGGTTGTGGATCATCTTACAGCGACTCAACCTCATCATTACGCCTTACAGTGGCTAATCTGCGACGGCGAATATGGAATGCAGAAGCTTGCTTCTGCATTTGAAGTATTACTTTCTATAGCAGGCAGCAAGCTGTCTGACTCTAAAACTATCATTCAAACAGGTTTGCTGGAAGGAAATGGAAATTTTTCCATCGTCCGTGCTGATCCCAATTCCACGCGCGGCTGGCGTTCGCAGTATTATGGAGATAAAGAACCCGCGATTTCCATCATGTTGGAAATCGATCGATCACAATGCTGTTTCTGGTCCTATTTTGGTCGCCAAGGAGACTCGGTTAAGGTGGACGGTCAATATCTACACATCGCCACTCAAGATCTAAGTTTAGCAATTGATTTGACTGACCCCGCAAATACCTTATCTTGAAATTAATGTGTAGTTCGGCATACAGGGAATAAATATGAATCCGAGTAAAGTGAAGTTGAATCCAAAATGGTTACTCTCTTTTTTGGCAGGGATGATCAGCACGCTAAGCCTGGCTCATCATTGGATTCATTTCTGGGAATTGTCACTAATGGAGCAAATCCTTGTGTTGCTCGCAGTGATCCCTGTCTTTGTGGTTCTATTCTATTTTCTTTTGAAGCATATTTCGACAAATCAGCAAAATTTCCAACGAGGTCGATGGCTTGCTTTTTTGATCCCGGCCTTGGCGGTGGCAGCCTTTAGTACTTGGGCATTCTTCCGCAACCCTGTTGTTTGGCATGCGTTGGAAGTCGTTCCCATTCGATCAACTACCACCACACCGATTCAACTCCTGGAGGTTAAGAGCTCGAACGGCGGCAGAGTAAACCTCTCCGCGGTCGAAAAAAATTCAAGCTGGTCGATGCAAGATGGTGTCTTGACTGCGAAAAGCGATGAACCCCTCAAGCTTTCTTTCCTAGGTCCTGTAGGTCAACCAGCCAGGCTGACTTTTCTAACGGGACCTCAGAGCGGTAGAGTAAGGCTTATTTTGGACGGCACAGCGTCGGAAATCGATCTTGCTAATTCCTCGAATGGACCGCATATTGTACAAGTAAATACCAACTTCAGATTTGGTATCCCAGGCGGTATATTTATTAGTGTTTTGATCATTCTTGACTTTTTGTTCGCGATGATCATCTTGATATGTATCTGGTTGGTGCAGGAAATGCCTCAACTTCGAGGTGTTTCACTTCAGTTCTCAGACGGAGAAGTGCCCTGGTCTCACCAAAATATTCTGCTTGTCCTTTTATCTCTTTCATTTGTTCTTCATCTCATAAATTATTTTTCGGTTCCATTATTCCTTGGCGAGGACAGTCCAACCTATCTGCAGGGAGCAGTTTATTGGTTGAAGTATCATAATTTGGAAGGTGTTTCTCCCTTTCGCGGACCTGTCACAACAGTCTTCTTTTTAGTGCCAATGCTTCTCTTTGGTAGAAACCCGTGGGGCACGAAACTTTTCCTCCATAGCTTCGCTTTTTTGATTGTGCCACTTAGTTATTACTTGGGTTGGCAGATTACCCGGAAGCGTTGGTTCGCGGGCCTTGTTGGCTTGGTCACCATCTTCACGCCTGACCTTTATGAATATGCCAATTTCATAATGTCTGAAATTCCCAATATCTTTTTGGTTCTGTTATTCTGTATTGTGTTGTTATCAACATTGGAGAAGTTATCCCTTAAAGGGATGATCGCTACAACGCTGACTGGATCGCTGACAGTTTTACTTCGTTCGGAAAACATCATCCTGCTGTACATTGGAATTGCCAGCTTGGTGTGCGCGGTGCTGATGGATCGGTCACACCAAAGCACATCGTTTCCTAAGCGAAAATTAGGCAATCGAAGTACGCTGATCAAATTAGGGTGGATCTCCTTTGCCACACTTCTGGCTGTTGTGCCAATCTTGGGTTGGTCAGTCCACAACTACAAATATAATGGGTTCTTTAGATTGTCTGATTATGAAGGAGAGGTCCTCTATACTGGCTGGGTGTATGAAGGAGAGGCGAGCCATATTCCTATTACGGATAAATCTTCTCCTGCCTTTCAAATCATAAAGGAAGCTTACTGGAATAACCCTGAAGTTGCACAAAGTTCAACTGTGCCAACCGGCTGGATGATTCATCCTTTTCTGATGCAACGTGGGTATACAGACGTACAGGCATTCGATATTCTAAAACAGGCTGCGATCGATTCGATCAAGAAGAATTACCGGGTAACCATGGATGTTCTCTGGATCAAGATCAAGGACAGTTTTGCGCCGGCTACTGTCGTTGCGCAAACAATCTCTCTGCCAACCGAATCCGCAAAAAGCAATTCGCTCAAGCTGGAATACTATGATGAGGAGAAACCGGTTGTTCCATTTCTTATCCTGATCCAACGCCAGATCGATCAGTTCTGGGCTTGGTACTTTGATCATATCTATCCGGTCTGGGCCTGGTTTTGTTTAATAGCAACCGCCCTCTGTTTTTACCGCAAACCCTTTATCGTTTGGGTACCCATTGTACTGATCACGATGACACGTGTGCTGCTGCCGAATATAATCGGTATATCTCACTGGCGGCCCGTAGTATCTGGGATTGTACTGATACAAATTTGCGGTTTAGCCTTCCTTCATTCCATCGCGATATTCCTTTTCGATCTTCGCAATTGGAAAATGCGTGAGGAACCAGCTTCTCCACCTTCTTCTGTTTGAAGGTCAGGTTTGTTTTCTAATCGAAATCAAATTCTTATTACATCCAGAGCATTAAAAAATAGCCACAGAAAACCATCCGATTCGAGAAATCCCTGGTTTCTGTGGCTGTACTCGTTAAATCTTTCTATACTTTTACAACCGCTTCCTGTTCTCGTAACTTCTCCGTCGCACGGAAGTACTTGAGATAACGCATCGAATTTGCATCTTTGCCAATTAACAGATCGACTGCTTTGATCGTCGCCCCTAATTTGATTGGATCTGTAATGGAAGTTGTGACCCCCGTTTGAATTGCCAGAGCAAGGAATGCGCTGTTCACGGAATGACGGTCAGGCAAGCCAAACGAGACATTACTCGCGCCCAGACTGATATTGACCCCATATTCCTTCTTTACAAGTTCGATCGTTTTCAGTGTAATCAGCGCCGCGTTGCTGTTGTGACCGACTGTCATTACCAATGGATCGATGATGATATCTTCAATTGGAATACCTATCTTGGCACAACGCTCGATGATCACTCCCGCCGCGGCGAGACGTCCTTCCGCTGTTGCAGGGATGCCTTCCTCGCCGATGGTCAGACCAATGACTGCCGCGCCGCGATCCTTGACGATTGGCAGCACTGTGGAAAGCTGCTTCTCTTCGCCGTTGACCGAGTTGACTAAGGGCTTTCCCGGTGCCGCCCTCAAGCCTGCCTCCAAAATCTTTGGCTCATTGGAATCAATACACAGCGGAACATCTACCACCGAAACAATTGCTTCCACAACTTTCGGCATGATCGTCGCTTCATCAATTTGCGGATGACCGACATTGACATCCAGCACTTCCGCGCCCCAGGCAACTTGTCGTTGAGCCAAGTGTTTCACGTAATCAAAATTTTGCTCGACCAAAGCCTGTCCCAGTTTCTTGATGCCCGTGGGATTGATCTTTTCTCCGATGATCACAAACGGCTTGTCCTCCCCGATGATGACTTCCTTTGTATTGCTCTTCAATATAGTATGCATGTGGTCTCCGATGCGTCCAACCTTACGAAGGTTTTAAACGTTCGTAAGGTTTTCTCTTGTTTGCGGAATTAGAAAACTCTTTGGCAACAGACCTGCTTCCGTGATTATACGCGGAATAACATCGTCCCAGGCAACAGGCATCAAATGGATTCCATGGATTCCCTGTCCATGATATTTCTTGACCTGGCAGATCAGTTCCAACGCGATCTGAATACCTTCTTCCTGGGCGTTGCCTGCGGTATTGGCATAATCCATGCGCTGAATGATTTTTTCCGGCATATAGATGCCGGGTACCCGGGATAACATGACCGCCATTTTGAGACTCTTGATCGGCGTGATGCCAATCAGGATGTAGACTTTATCCAATACATTGCGCTTTGCCAGATCTTCCAGCCAGGTTTCCATTCCGGTAATGTCATAGACCAAATTGGTTTGGAAGAATTGCGCGCCTGCATTGATCTTCTTCTGTTCGCGTAATGCCTGGAATCTTGGCTCGGATGCAAATGGCGATGCGGCTGCGCCCAGGAAAAACTTGGGCGGGATTTTCATCTCGCGCCCATCCAGGTATTTCCCTTCATCGCGCATACGGCGCAGAATCCAAAGCATTTGGATTGCATCGAGATCGTTGATATCCATCTTCTCGCGCGGAGAGGGGGAGAGTTTGGCGCTGTCACCCGTCACACATAAAATATTGCGAACGCCAAGTGCCGTCGCGCCGACCACTTCACTCTGTAAATTCGAGCGTGAGCGATTGCGGGCTGAGATCTGCAAAACAGGTTCTGCTTCATAATCGAGAGCAACCGTACTGCACGCCCAGGATGTCATGCGCGGATTTGCCGAGGCATTATCGGTAAAGTTGAGCGCGGTCACATAGGGTTTGATCTTCTCAATGCTTTGGATCAACTTGTCGGTGCTGGAAGATAGCGGAGGTGTGATCTCGGTAGTTACCACAAATTCGCCGGCTGCCAGCTTCCGTTCCAGTTCTGAAACGGGTTCTGTGTAAGCCGGCGCGTGATATTTGGAATCGCCCTGCCACCAATCTGGCTGACGCACCGGACGGAAAATCCCATCCCAGGTTTGTTTGCGCGCCTCGGCTGAACGGGAGAGCAAACCTCCAACGGTCTTTCCTACACCGAGCTTTGCAACATTTCGGAAAATGTCCCGCCAGGTATCTTTCCCCACTTTTTCCCAATCCAGCGGCGGAAGAACTTCAAGCAACAAATCTTCACGTCCGAGTTGAAACGAACGTTCATAAATCTTATACCAGATGCACGGGCGGGTTTCATCTACATAACAGCGTTCGGAAGTCGAGCCGCCGCACGGTCCGTTGCGCAAACCTTTTGGACATTCCATCGGGCAGATGAAGGCCGTCTCTTGCAACAAACAATTCCCACACATGCGGCAACCAAACAGCGGACCCTTCACGCTGTATTCCAACATTTGTAAGGCTCTGTCCCCGAAGTTTTCCTTCTGGAATGGAGAGTACGCGGGCTGCCATCTTCGACCGGGAGTCAAACCAGGCATTCACACCTCACTTTGTCTAAAATTATATATTATATATAATTTTGATTTGTCTCAGATTCTACTGAGGCAGGTGGAAATTTGGAAGAGGTAAAAAATCACTTTCTTGAGATAATTCACAGGAAGGATGACATGCGGTTTTAGAGACACACCCGGCTCTTTCCCCGCTGTTCGCTGCTTCTAATTTCCGATCGCTTTTCAGTCTGTTTATTTCTCAGTCAAGTAATGAAGCAGAACCAAGCCTAAGCCGAGAAATAGCGGAACAAGACCACCCAGCATCCACGGTCCGAGATAGAACGGATAACTGGTACCAGAGGCAAAGCCAACAGAATAGAGTCCAATTGTGAGAGCGAGTCCAATCGCGGTGATAACAATCCCCCAGCGCAAGAGCGTTTTATTTGTTTTCGATTCGGGAGGCGTCAATCCCTTTTCTGCGAAGAGGATCGTTTCCTTGTATTTCATGTAACGCAGAAAAGCAAGAAAACTGAAGATGACAATGAGCGAGCCAACGATGCCAAGGCAGGGAAAGATGTCACTCATGCGAATTCCTTTCCCACCGATGATAGCATAGAAAAATCCAGGTGACAGTCACGTTCGCGAAGCACCCTGTAAAGGGTCAACGTGACTGTCACCTTTTGAATTTTACTTGCTGGTATGTACGTTTACACTTCCGCTTTTCGTTTTGGCTGTAAATTGTTCACCGCCGCCATTGATACTTCCGGCAATTTCATCGCCATTCGAATCTGATGTTCCGTTCACCGTGATTGTAATGGGCAGGTCAGATTTGATCTTGCCGAAATCGGTGGAAAGATCCACGTTGAGTTTTGAGTCGGCAGGCAGGGTAAGGTTGATCTCACCAAAGTCGGATTGCACCATATGTGGACCGACGCCCAACGAACCATCAAATTCGACACTTCCACTTTTCGTCTTGAGATCCAAGGTCACAGCTTGCGCATTTTTAATTTCGATTACACCGAAATCGGTATATGCCTTCAATTTACCTTTCGCGCCATCAACAGTCACGGAGCCGCTGTTTGTGTGCAGATCATACGAAGCTGCCATGGATTGCTGCAATTCGATCTCGCCGAACTCATCTTGTACTTTGATTTGCTTGCTGACAGTCAGTTTGCTCAACGTGACACCACCACTTTTCGTTTCGACGCTCAGTGTGTTTCCTGAACCATTTTCGAAATCCGTGTCGCCGAAACTGGTATTGGTTGTGATATCGCCAGTAGCTTTCACCTGTTTGAGCGTGATCCTGCCGCTGTTGGAATTCAATATTACATTGTTGGCGCTGGCATTCTCTAGACTCACCTCGCCAAAATCGGAGTTCAGGTTAATATCTCCCTTTCCTGCTCGCATGGATGTCGCATTGACTTCGCCACTGTTCGTTTTGACAGACACAGCACCTTCAATGTTGTCGAGAGTGACTTCACCAAAATCATTTTGGATATCAACACTTCCTTTTGTGCCGGTGACACTGACTTTGCCCATATTGGTATCAGTCTTCACCGTTGTTTCATTAGGAACGGTGACGATGAAATCAACAGTGTTGACCTTGTTGTCGAAATTCATCGACTTTGGCAACTCATACTTAAGAGTAATATTGTTGCCAGTCTGTTCGATGGTGTATTTGATAGTCTTCACTTCGGCGTCGGCGCGGGCTTGTGTGGAATCGTAGGCGGTCTTGACGATCTTGACTTGCACGGTATTCACATCTGCGCCAGTGATACTGGCGCCGCCAGAATCGTCAGCCACGGTCAGATTGACAGGTTTCCCCGTATCTACTTTGAGCGTCTTGTTCTCTTCCAATTGAGAGGAGATATTCCGCCGATCAAATGGATTATTGTTTGGGAAGCCGCCATTCGCAGCAAAGAATGCCACCGCTCCAATCCCTGCCAGTACCATCAGCAGCGCGCCAACCAAAAGGACAATAATAATTAGTCTTTTCATTTCTGTTTTCCTTATATATTATATATATTATGATGTTCTCACTTCGTTTGACAGGAGAGTTGCGAAAAAGTTTCAAACAGACCGTAGACCGTGGACGACACCTGCACTGCACCCAACGCAGTGCGGTGCAAGTGTAGACCATAAATAATGGTCTACGGTCTATAGTCCACCGTCCAATTGAAACTTTTCCCGTTTTCCGCTGTCTAACCCTTTGAAGGAAACCTGCGTGGACAATGAACACTCCCTCATCCAGCGCTCACAGAAGGGCAATCAGGATGCCTTCGCGGCGCTCGTGGATGAACATCAACGGTACGTGTATAACCTTGCTTTCCGCCTTCTGAAAGATGAGAACGAGGCGCTCGACCTCACGCAGGAGACGTTTGTCCGCGCCTGGACGGCGTTGCCAAATTTTCGCGGACAATCCCAGTTTCGGACGTGGCTATATCGGATTACCACCAATCTTTGCTACAACCGCTTGCCCAATTTGCGTCGTTCTCTGAACGATCTGGGTGATGATGTAATGGAAGAAATCCCCGAATCCGAATTTGATAACCCAGCCTATAAATTTGAAACTGCTGAGACCAAAAATCGTTTATATAAAGCAATAGACGAGTTGGACGCGAATTACAAATTACTTATCAGCCTTCGCTATCAAAATGAACTTTCTTATGAAGAGATCGCCTCAACGCTTAATCTCCCGCTGGGAACGGTCAAAACAGGAATCTTTCGCGCTAAGGAACAGCTACGCAAGTCACTTGCTCATTTGGAGGAATCATGGATAAACAGCTAAAACGAGATGCACTGATGGAAGATGCTCTCAAATCACAGCCGCTTGTCGCAATGCCGCGCAATATCACTGCCGATGTGATGAAACGCATCCAAACGAATCAGCGCCCTACCCTGATCACATGGAGCGACTTTGTGCTAAGTTCTGTAATTGCTTCCTGCATTGCTGCATTTTGGTTTGCCGCGCAGAATCTGCCTCCGATTCTGATTGTCAAGGCGCGCATTCAAGGTATTCTGTTGTATCAGGATCTGCTGGTGAATTCGCGCTGGCTGGTACCTGCACTATTCTTTGGAATGGCAGCATTTCTGGCGGCGCTAACGATTCCCACCTTGATCAAGATGACCGTGGATCGTGGACGGTAGACGCTCTACCGTCTAATCCAACTTTTGTAGTACGTGAGTCACCGCTGTTGATGCCGGTCCACCGAGTGACTGGATCAGCGCGGTCTTCGCACTGGGAATTTGATTCGTTCCTGCCTGACCTCGTAACTGCATCACCGCTTCGACTGCCTGGTATACACCGGCCGCGCCACCGGGAAATCCGCGCGCTTTCATGCCACCCATGGTCGCGCATGGGATTTTGCCTTTCAAGCTAATTTCATTGTCTGCGGCGAGTTTCCAGCCTTGACCTTTGGCAGCAAAACCAACTGCTTCCAGTTGCAACGCGGCATAAATGCTGAATGCATCGTGATATTCAAAAATATCAATGGCATCTAATGAAACCTCAGCTTGATTCATCGCTTTTTCTGCGGAGATTTGTGCGGTGTGGAAAAACAACATATCCTTGCGGTCATGCAAAGCAAGCGTATCTGACGAAGATGCCGAACCAGCAATCTTCACGAGCGGATGATGGAAATTTGACGGAAGCAAGTCGCGGCGCGTCAGAACGAGGGCGGCAGCTCCATCCGCATTAGGAGCTATGTCAAACATGTTGATTGGCTCGCTGACCATTTCTGCTTTGGCATACGTCTCGGGCTTAATCGCCTTGCGAAACATCGCACACGGATTCCCCGCCCCGTTGGCATGGGCAGTGAGAGCAAAGCCAGCAAAACCATCGCTTGGAACTTGGTTCTCATGCATGTAACGCTTCATCAACAGAGCAGCTTGGGATGTGGGAGTCATGCCTTGCACGGCCTCAAAATCGGAGTCACTCGTAGTGGCGAGGGCGGTATCCACATCCGATCCGATCTTGTCGGTGAATTTCTCCACGCCGACGACGAGCGCCATATCCACCATGCCGCTGGCAACAGCGAGGTAGCCCTGTCGCAATGCCGCGCCACCTGATGCCCCCGCAGCTTCGATAGTCACAGCTTCAATGCCAAGTAGTCCTGCGTAATCGGCGAGCAAAACACCAAGGTGCGCCCGGTTGGAAAGATTTGGCGCGAGCATGTTGCCGACAAACAAGGCTTGCGGTTTGAGCTCTCCCGAATCTTTGATTGCATCCCGAATTGCGGCATGAGCAAGCTCGCGCAAACCGATCTCCCAATGCTCGCCGACTCCTGTTTGTCCGATCCCTGCAATAACGACTTCAGTCATATTCTTCTTCTGCCTCGGTGGTCGAGTGGTTCTGAGCAAAGCGTAGCGGAGACGAAGAACCGTATCGAGACCACAAATTTTATGTTTACTTGTCATTGCTGGGTCTCGATACGAGCGAGAAGGGCACTCGCTCTGCTCGACCAGCGTAGTAATTTATTTCCAAATACTTTTCAAAAACTTCAACTTCTCAACATTCTGAAAACTTGCGCCGCCTTCATGACCGTTGTACGGATAGACCTTGATGTCCCTTTCGCCAACCCAATGATTGTAGGCGGCAAAGACTGTCGATGGCGGACAAACTTGATCCATTAGCGCAGTAGAGAATAATGCCTTCGCTTTGGATCGTGCCGAGAAGTTCACGCCGTCAAAATAGGAAAGCGTATTGAACACTGTATCTACTTGATCGCGATGTACATGGCAATACTCTGCAATCTCTTTGTAAGGATAGGTATCCACTAATTCCGTGGCGCGGCGATAGTGACACAGGAAAGGCACATCGGGCATCGCTGCTGCAACATACGGGTCAAGCCCTGCTGCGGCGATGGTGATACCTCCACCTTGAGAGCCACCTGTGACTGCGATCTTAGCGCCGTCAATTTCCGGGTGAGATCGTGCCGCTTCAATGGCA
>WNFZ01004379.1_pt1 | contig 13128 bp, 11 predicted proteins | sample 5400081 | NCBI WGS metagenome assembly WNFZ01 (sample SAMN13153365, study PRJNA577476) | soil metagenome | isolation source: 80 cm soil or saprolite under grassland replicate 1 | place: USA:California | collected 2016-06-15
CCCCTCTCCGACGACAGCCTCTTGGAGGAGAAATCTTCGCCGGATGCTACGGATCAGGACGCGTGCTATTGCTACCGGTATTACCTCACGCCGACTGGTGGGTCTGAAGTTGCGCTCAAGGAGCCGTCACTGTCGGAACTGGCGCGGGTGATCAAAGCTGGCCTGTGCATTGAAGCCAGCTTTAAGAGAGGGAAGGGTGAGGTGGGGATGGACGAATACCAGGTTCGCACCTGGCAAGGTTGGCACCACCACATGGCTTTGTCTCTGATCTCAGTGTGGTTCTTGATCGGTGAAACCCACCGGGGTCAGCAGTTGACGCCGGCCTTGACCCTGCCCCAAGTACGCTACGGCCTAAGCCTGCTCCTGCTGGAGGTATTCTGTACGCCCAGCATTGACTACGTCTGTCGCCAAGTACATCGTCAATTAATGCGCAACGAGTTGGCCCGCTTGTACCATCATCATACCCGTAACTGTATACCACCACGAAAGTTACGTCGAGACATACAGTAGGTCTATATAAGCATAAATAATCAAGAAGACTTTTGGCTGAATATATATGATAAAAATTCAGTAGAGTTAGGACATGGAGGCACGGCCTTCATTGGTCCATTTGATACTATTATCAAAGATGACGGCGATTTAAAGCTCACAATATCTTTACGAGGTGGAGAAGGCCCAAGTCTTGTAGGCTACATGCCTGTTCTTATGCGTGGCGAAAAGAGCCTTAGATTAAGCAATGGAGAAACAATATATGCAAACTATACAAGCACTGCAATTGATGGTGACGATGCAAGACTTGTTGAGTTATTAAATAATTACTCAGAGCCTTCAGATTTTGAACCTGGAGCACGTGAATTGACTGAAAATCCTGAGAATGAAATTAAACAGAAATTTTTCCAGGATTTTTCAAATCTACAAACACCGGAAAAAAATGCATTAACTGAAATTGAGAATGTATTAAAAGAGATTACAGCTAAATAAATTTGCAAATAGAATAAAGATATATATTGCAGATAATGGGCATTTTTTCCTCTTCTTGAAACAAGCATGAGGGATATATTGCTTTCCGCTTCCCAGAGTGACTAACTTGCTGATAAAAAGTTTGTCAACTACCCGTTGGGTCGTATACCCCAAGTCTGCGGATAATTCAATCCGCGCCAAAACTGGCTAAAAAGCCACCCATCCACTCACTATGCCCTTCATTCCCAAGGTCTCAGGGTCGAGCTCATGTTTCTGGGCCCCCATCGGCTCCCTATGGCGAGTTGATCACACCCTACCCACCGGTTATGATGAGCCCGAGATCGACCGGGGAGGAGACATCGGATGGCAAGGCGAAAGCGGCGCAAAACAAAAAAGTCCCGCTCGCAAAGCCCGGCCGCCCGGCCACGGCTGACCTTAGGCGATGTCGTGCGCGTCAAGGACGGGGTGATGGATCCCGACTATGACGGGTACTGCATTGGCGGCTGGAGCGGCGAAATCATCGCCTTGGACACCTGGGAGCAGACGCCGATGGCGCTCATTGCATGGGATGCGACCACGCAGCGGGATCGCATCGCCCCGGAGGGGCGCAGGCGTGCCGCGAGCCAAGGCCTATCGGCCGCTCAGATGTGGCTGCATCTGAGCGAATGCGAACGCGTGGACAGGGCCAAAAGGGCGCCGCGCTCCGAGGTGCAGCCCAGGGATCAAGGGGTTGAGCCATCGGCCGCGTCCTGGACGCCACCGTCTTGTGGGCATGGCTATCCCGATGTGCTGCGGCTTCGCGACGAGGTGCGAGCCGATGGGATGTTTGTGCGAATTACCGACTGTCGCCATTGCGGGCGGGCCGAGATCCCCTTTCCGGCAAGCATTCTGGCCGAGGAGTTGCGCCTTGAACTTGAAGCCACAGGCTCTTTGGCGGGGATTGCTGAGGAGGAGATCGAGGCGGCGCGTCAACGTGCAGAGCGCCGACTGCGTAAGCACCGCCGGGCCGGGCGATGGTGGCAGCGGTTGTGGTGGCGCTACTTCGTGCGACCTCGATGAGATCACGTGTATCGCCGGTGCGGAGATGTCCCAGGCTCGCCTTGTGCGTGCACCGATTCGCTGGTCGTGCAGCGCACATTTCATGGGCCTCAAAACCGGGTAAAATGCCCCATCTCAACACGCTTTGGAGGGGGCAAGGTCATGGTTTCACACCTTGTTTACTACCAACTCGCTCTGTTGGCCCTCGTGTGGCTCTTCGTCATGCTGCATGTGGCCGAGTCTCGCCGAGGGGCTCCGATACCACCGACCGCGACGCCCATCACGCCCACGCGCAAACGCTCCAACGAGCCGCAACCCTTTAACGGCCTGACGCAAAAGCCTCCCTGTGCCCTGTGTGCACGCGAGACCACGCATCCCAAAGCGCCTCCTCCGGTACCGCCCGACCCGATGGCGCCGACGAACCGGCGTCCCCGTGCGGTCGACACCTCCAGGCACTTTTGTCCGCACACCGATTGTGACTATCGGGGTTGGCTGGGGCTGGGCAATCTCCGGGCCAATGGTCATCCCAGTGGCGGCCCCTGGCGTCAGTTCCACTGTACGTCGTGCAACGGCTACTTTTTAGAGACCCATGGCACGCTCTTCCACGGCAAACAGGCCGCGGTCGAGCTGATCGTCCGCGTCTTAGCGTGTTTGGCTGAAGGGTTGGGTATCCGTGCCACAGCCCGGGTCTTCGAGGTTGACGCCAACACCGTGTTGCACTGGCTGGTCGAAGCCGCCGAGCAGCTGCGCGCCTTTTCTGCGTATTTCCTCTGTGATCTCCACCTGGAACAGCTGCAACTCGACGAGGTGTACGCCGTGCTGCGAGCGTTGAAAGGCGGCGAGATCAGTGATGCCGAGGCCATCAAGCGTCTGGAGCGTTCACCCTCCTGGGTATGGACGGCCATGGATCCCACGAGTAAGTTGCTGGTGGTCGTCGAGGTCGGCCACCGCACCGTGGCGATGGCGCAGCGCGTCGTGCATCAGGTGACCAGGGTGTTAGCGCCAGGCTGTATGCCGCTGTTTTTGACGGATGGCCTCAAGGACTACGCCACCGCCATCCTGAGCCATTTTGGCCATTGGATACACCCGGAGCGGCGCCAGGACAAAGGCCCCAGGCCCAAGCCACGCTGGATGCCGCTGCCCGGATTGTGTTATGCCCAAGTCGTCAAGTCCTACCGACGCCGGCGCCTCGTGGGGGTCACACACCGCGTCGTCTTCGGCACCCGGCTGGCGATCGAGCAGGTCTTGGCGACTTGTGGCTGGACGATCAACACCGCGTTTGTCGAAAGGCTCAACCTCGATATCCGTCAGCGCGTAGCGGCGGTGGGGCGTCGAGTGAATACACTGTGCAAGGGCGAAGACGGCTTGCTCGATCAGCTGGCGCTGTTCCAGACGTACCACAATTTTGTCCTGCCCCACGCCAGTTTGCGCCAGCCATTGCTGAGGCCTGACGTCACCAATGGCAGTGGCTCAGCCAAGGTGTGGCGGCCGTGGACACCGGCGATGGCGGCGGGCTTGACCGATCATGTCTGGAGCCTGAAAGAGGTGTTGCTGTTCAGAGTGCCTCCGTGGCCGCAACCCCAAGTCCGGTAACAGGTTGGCCAGGAAGATGATCGTCAAACGGAGGGGGACAGGCATGTCTACAAGCAGGCAAGGAGAGGTGAACGAGGAGCTGAAAACCGGATTCGAGACCTGACGACCGGCTGATGGAGACCCTTCAGACGACTCACGAGGGGTCTCGAAATATTATCCGCAGCCCGCGGGTACGCGACCCGTCGTGGGGTCGTGTACCTGAGCCCTGCGGATAAATATCACAGGCTCATCCACCGACCGTCACAGGAGCACAAAGGCCTAGACGAGAGGGCTCTCAGGGCATCCCAGCGGGCCTCTCACTCCTGGTGACGCCCTCGACGCCGGCCGTGTGGACGCACGGCGCCTGCTCAGGCTCCCTCTAGGCTGTAGAAAATTCTAAAAGGTTGTAGAATGTCCTTTCGGCGTGATCGATTCCCAAGGGGCATATTCTCAACGTTTGCTCCCTTACCACGAGTTCCAATCCGCTACAGCATTGCTGCTCATTCTCGGTGGATGGCTTTTCTTTAATCAATGGGATATGGATGATGACGGCTCAGGAACGTAAAGATTTCTGTCGAGTCCAAGAGTCGAGGGAGACATGGAAAAAGCGGGCAGTTCGTCGTGGCGAAGACAGGCGCCGCTTCAGGGAGAGACGCAACGAAGTCGACCGCAGTCGGCAAGGGTGGCGCGACCGTGCTCTGGCTGCCGAACGTCGAGTCGAACAGCTTGAGGTTGAGAACCATCAGCTTAAAAGCACTCTGATGCGAGCCCCTGATCCCTCCACCATCGACAACACCCATTTTTTTTAAGTTATTTGCATCTCCATCTGGTGTTTCACTGTACCCTCTCGTTCCACGCCTCGAGCAAAGTTCTCCGTTCACTTCTTCTAGTTGGGGCTGGCTTCATCTCCTGGGTGCCTCACTTCACGACAGGTATTGGGTGGGCCTTGCGTCTCGGCCTACATTGCTTACAACAGGCTCAGCGCCACCTCGATGAGCCGTGGGTGTGCATCGCCGATTTTACGATTCAGATTGGGTGCAAGAAAGCCCTCATCGTGCTGAGGGTCCCAGTCTCTGCCTTCAGCCAGGGCAAAGCCCTGACGCTGAAACAGGTTGAGGTCATTGGCCTGCGCCTGGGCGAGACATGGAACGGTGAACGGGTCAACACGGTTCTCCTCTCGCTTTTCGAGCGCTGTGGGTGGCCCTCGCACGTAGTGAGTGACTGCGGCTCCGATATCAAGAAAGGAATCGTCGAGACCTTACTTGAGGCCCCCAATCGGGCGTCTTGGATCAGCGATGTGAGCCATTTTGTCGCCAACGCCTTGAAACATTACTATGCCAAGTTGTCCCTCTTCCAGCAGTTTCAGAGCCTGTGCACGCGGATTCGCCAACGTCTTCAGCAAACGCGATTTGCCTTTTTGCTGCCTCCTAAAGCCCGAGCCAAAGGCCGATTTCTCAGTGCGAGTCGACAGGCAGAGTGGGGCCTTCAAACCCTCGCTTACTTGGAGGCGAAAGAACGAGAGGCCTCTCCCGATGTCTCCGCTCTGGCTCAGGCGCTGCGAGGCCTCAAGTCCTTTAAGCTGTTTCTCATGACCTTTGTGCGCAATACGACCTGCTTGAACCAGGCGATGAAGATTGTGAAAACCCAAGGGTTGAGTGCGGAGTCGATTCAAGCGTGTCAGGAGACGCTCGGCAATTTACCGGTAAGGTCACCCATTCGGAAAGAGGTCAGCCACTATTTGCAGCACTATGTGCCCGTCGTGGAGTCGAGTGACAGCCCCTTGCTGGGCTCAAGTGATGTGATCGAATCGCTGATTGGCAAGGCGAAACAGCGTCTGGAGGCCAACGGCCGTAGCGAACTGAACAAGTCAATCCTCCTGATTCCCTGCATGTGCGGTGAACTCACCCAAGACCTCGTTGCTGAGGCGCTGACCACGGTTCGAGTCCAAGATGTCACCACCTGGGTGTCAGAAAATGTCGGCGAAACCATGCAATCGAAACGCAGAAGAGAGTTCCCCCGTTCTCAGCCTCAAAAGCCGGGAACAGAAACCGCCGAACCCCTTGCTGATACAGGATAAAAACGTTCTACAGCCTAGGCTCCCTCCCTCGGTCGCTTCCCACCACTTGTGCTCACAGACCCGCTGGCTGCGGCCACGGCGGCACGCGGAAGAGCAGCACCTCGCGCAGTGTCCAGACGCGATCCGTCAAGCCCGCGGCCATCGCTGGCGTACAAGGCTGCCACTGCTTGGCCGAGCCCGTACCGTTGGTGGGCACAGGCTGCGGCACGGGCTGGCGTACGCTCGCATGCGGGAGGCAAAAATTATAGTAGACATGATACAGAGCCAGTTGCTGCCGCATGCCGTCCTCACCCTTGCAGAGTGTGGTAACCCGTCGCCCCGCCGCGGCCACATGCTGGCTGTATCGACAGGTTGAGGCGGTTACAGTCGATAGGCGGATCGCTCCGCCTACCGCTGCTTCAGAACGGCGCGTGTGACTTTCGCCTCACGCCACTCCTCAGTATTCTGATGCTTGTCACGCAGACCTGGCGGGAGATAGTCGCCTTGCTCCCGCGTTTTCGCATCGTGGCAGTGTCCATGCAGCGCTTGCAGGTTCGCAGAGCGCGCATCACAGTGGTTACCATTGATATGGTCCACCTCAATTCGGTCGTCATGTTGGAAGAACAGCCCATAACGGCGACAGCGTCCGTGTTGCTGTTTGAGCAACCTGGCCAGTCTTGCCCCGACGTTGGGGTGTCGGCCTTGTCGCATGCTCCAGTCTACCCAGTCCCCATCAGAGGGACTGCGGTTGCCTTGGACCTTCACATGCCGAGTCATGGGCACCTCGCTGTGGGCCAGCAGGTGCACGGCATCGGGGTCGGTGGCCGAGGTGGCGAAGGTGAGACGGGTGCCGAAGCGATGCCAGGACCGCCGGATGGCCCAGGCGGTGGATTGCCTCGGGTGTCGCCAGCGTGCCCAGTGGCGGAGTTTGATCCAGGTGAGGTGATCGAGCCGTTCGTCGACGGCGTGGCTCACTCCGACGCGGTAGTCGTTGGCCCATCCCCGAATAGTGGGGTTGCGCTGGCGAATCAGCTGCCCCTGCGGCAGGGCCTTCCCGCGCTTGATGATCCGTCCCAGCGCGGCGAGATGGTCCTGCACCTTGACTTTGGCGGGTGTGATCAGGGTTGTGAACCCTAGACGCCCATGGCCTCCAGGGCCTTTGCCCGCTTGGTATGTGCTGACCCGATACTGCCGGATGTCACATCCCAGAAACTCACACCCGGGCTGATCGCCTTCGAAGGTATGATAAATGCGACTTTTGGCTTCATGCAGGCTTAGGCCCATCTTGGCGAGCCACGTCTTGAGCAACGCTTGACAGTGCTCAAGCACCTGTCGCTCGTCGTGGAGCACCACCCCATCATCGGCATAGGCGATGACACGGGCGTGTGGGGAGACGCGGGTGATGGCCTTGTCCATCCCATGCAGCGCGATCAACGCCAGGAGCGGTGAACAGCTACCGCCCTGGGGCGTCCCTGCGGTGGTGGGAGCAAGGTGGCCCTCTTCGAGAATACCCGCTTTGAGCCAGGCTTTCAGTTGTCGGCGGATCCGAGGGGGCGCCTGTACTTTTGCCAAGAGTGCCTGATGATCGATCCGATCGAAGCATTTCGCAATGTCCAGTTTTAACGCATGTTGCGGTCGAAACCGGATGGCGGTAAAGATGGCTCCGATGGCATCATGGCAGGACCGTCCTGGGCGAAAGCCATAGGAAGGTGTTTCAGAGCTGTTGATCTGGTATCCTCTGTGGGTCTCCGAGAGGAGTAGCACCACTAGGATGAGAGCGAGGAACAATGATTACCCAAGTGCTGCACTGCCCTTATTGCTATGGGACTGATATCGTCCGGCATGGCACGACGTCTGAAGGGAAGCAACGCTACCGGTGCCGTGAGTGTCTACTGGGGCGTGGGCGAACATTTCTCTTGGAGTATGCTTACGCTGGACAATCGTCTGACGTGAAGCAGCAGATCGTCGATATGGCCATGAATGCCAGCGGCATTCGCGATACAGCGCGGGTGTTGCACGTGAGCCCTACCACAGTCCTGAAAGAATTAAAAAAAAGACACCTGACCTCCACCAGGTGAATAAGGCGGCGTTGAAACACCTGCCTCCAGAGCACGTGGAGGTCGAGATCTGTCACGCCGAGGAGTTGGCCCAGCGTCGAGGGCTGACCTCAGAACTTGATGAGGTGTGGGGTTATGTGGGCAAGAAAGCGGAGCCGCGGTGGTTATGGCATGCGATTGATCATCAGAGCGGGCAGGTGTTAGCGTATGTCTTTGGGCGGCGAAAAGATGAGGTGTTTCTCCAACTGCAAGAACTGTTAGAGCCATTCGGTATCACGCGATTTTACACCGACGGGTGGGGGGCCTACGAGCGCCATATCGATCCCGAGAAGCACACGATTGGCAAAGAATATACGCAGAAAATCGAAAGCAAGCACATCAATCTGCGCACCCGGATCAAGCGTCTCGTACGCCGCACGATCTGCTTTTCTAAAACGACAACCATGCACGATTTGGTGATCGGCCTCTTCATCAATCGCTATGAATTTGGGCTCCTCATCTGAGATGGAGTCAACAGCTCTGAAACACCTTCGGCTTATTTTCAGTTTATAGTGCCTCCTCGTGCAAACACTCTGTAGCACGAGGGAGCCAAGCCATGGATTGGGAAACCCTGTACTGTCCTCACCGCCACTGTTGCGGTTACGGGAAGCCTTTTTCGCAAGGGTATTTGGTTAAGAACGGTACCAGCCGTGGGCAGCCGCGGGCGTGGTGTACAGCGTGCGAAGCGAGTGTGGTCTTGAGTTACGGCACAGCGTATTACGGGCTGGAGGCCGATCCGGTGGTTTTTGAGACCGCGGTGCGCGCACTGGCGGAAGGCAATGCACTGCGCGCAACTGCGCGAATCGTCCAAGTGGACAAGGATACAGTCTGTACCTGGCTGCATCGGGTGGCGTGCCACTGTCGCACCGTCATGCTGTACTTCTGGCACGATCTGCATGTGAGCGCATGCCAACTCGACGAGTTGTGGAGTTTCGTGCATACCAAGGAAGCGCATCTGCCCGGCGCCAAGCTCTATTGCGACACCTATGGGGACGCCTGGGTGTGGATCGCTTTTGCCCCGGTCTGGCGCTTGGTCCTAGCCTTCGTGATCGGCAAACGTGATCAGGCCGGTGCGGATTTGCTGCTGGCTCGGGTCGCTCATGTCACGGATGACTCCATTCCGTTGTTCACCAGCGATCAATTGCCCGCATACCGGCACGCCTTGCTGAACACCTACGGAGAATGGTACCACCCGCTTCGCCAGGAGCGCCGGGGCGCCTATCCCAAACCGCAGCGGCGGCCACCTCCCAGTCTGCAGTACGCACAGGTCGTCAAACGGCGCAAGGGCGGACGCATTGTGGAGGTGAGCACACGGGTTGTCTTCGGAACCCCAGAAGCGGTAGCAGCACGTTTGGCCCACTCGCCTGTCAGCTGGACCGTCAACACCAGTTTTGTCGAGCGGGACAACTTGACACAGCGTCAGAGGAATCGGCACTTAACACGGCGCACGAACGGGTTCTCCAAGGACCTGACGTGGTTCGAGAAACAACTGTGGTTGTCGTTGGCGTATTACCATTTCGTGTTACCGCACAAGAGCTTGCGAGAACGGTTACCAACGCCGGAGCCGACCCGTGGAGCTGGATCGCCGCGTATGTGGCGACCCGTAACCCCAGCGATGGCAGCGGGCCTGACCGATCATGTCTGGACGACGGATGAGTTGCTCGCGTATCGGGTGCCCGTAGAGTTCCTTGACCAACTGCGTACCATCGAACATCTGTTTCCAGAATGGAATGGAGTGCATCACAGCAACTGAGGGACACTACCCAAATTTCTGCACAGGCATTCCGTATCTCCTCTCCCCATTGCCAGACACGCACGCGGGCGTTACTCGTCTTCGAGCCAGCCCGGAGGCATCGTTACCACGTTGTGGCGGGCGAAGGTGGCGTCAATGGCTGCCACATCCGCCTCAGAGATCGACCATCCCAGGGCCCCGAGGTTCTCCTCCACCTCTGAGGTCTGGCGACAGCCTACCAGCGCCACGCTGATCACGGGATTGCTTAGGGTCCAGCGCAACGCAAATTGCGGTAAGGTCTTGTGATATTCGGCCGCCAGGGCTTTTAATTCCTCCACCGCACGCAGGTTGCGTGGAAAGTAGTCAGGGCCAAAGAGGGTCCGAAACAGATTGAGGACACCCATGCTGCCACGACGGGAGCGCCAATCGTTCTCGTCGAATTGCATGTCGGCGTGGAAGGTGCCGGTGAGTAGTCCATAGGCCAGCGACCCATAGGCCATGACGCCAATCTTCTGCGCCGCACAATACGGGAAGATCTCCGCCTGCATGCGCCGGTCGAACATATTCCAGCCATACTGTGCCACATCCACCCGTCGCACCCGCATACAGGCTTCGAGCTGCGCCAGCCGAAAATTGGACACGCCAATGTAGCGCGCCTTGCCCTGCCGGACAATGTCGTCGAGCGCGTGCATGGTCTCCTCGAAAGGCGTATTGACATCCGGCCAATGGACCAGGTACACATCGACATAGTCCGTCTGGAGATTCCGCAGGCTCTTCTCAATCGAGGCCATGACGCGCTGGCGACTGCTGTCACGCCGGTTGGGGGCCTCTTCGTAGCCGACCCCGAATTTGGTCACTACATAGACCTCCTTCCGACGCGCCCCAAGGGCCCGCGCCAGCGCCTGCTCGGAGGCACCCATCCCATAGGCTTCCGCGGTGTCAAAGCAGTTGATACCAGCGTCAATGGCGTACTGCACCGCCTGCTGAAACTGCACTTCGTCGATCTTGCCGTAGGTCCCGCCAATCTCCCAGCAGCCAAAACCCATCGCTGAGACCTGCAGGGGTGTCTGCCCAAATTGTCGATATTCCATACGCGCCCTCTTCTCCACGCTGCAATCAGGTCAAGACCACGTCAGGCTGCGCGGCGCACATCTGCTCCATCTCCCGGCGCACGCGCACGGCACTGTTGGTCTCGTCGACCGCCACATCCGCCCAGCCCACTATAGATGTTCAGAAAATGAATTGGAAATGCAGGACTGGCGTCCATGAGCAAACGGGTGTATGTCTCCATAGACATTGCGGTCACAACTGAACAGGAGGATACACCCGTGAGCCTCAGAATACAGGTCAGTTCTGCGACTGTCAAAGCTTTACACGCCAGGTTGCGACAGGCCTACCTCAAAGACGATGTGCGTTTGGTGCGGCGGACCACGGTGTTGCTCGACCTTCTCGTGCATCACGTGCCCTTGGCGGTCCTGTGCGAGCGCTGGGGCCTCAGTGCCTCCTGTCTCTACGACTGGCAGAAGGCCTTTCTGCTGCATGGCCTGGAGAGTTTGTGCTACCGCCATAGCGGTGGTCGCCGACCGAAGCTGACCCCCAAGCAGAAGCGCCGCTTGGTGGATCTCCTGGAGGCCGGACCACTCATCGTGGGCTGTGAGACGGCGTGTTGGGACGCGGTGCTCATTCGGGTGCTGATCTGGCGCGAGTTCGGTGTGCTCTACAACCGTCAGTATGTCTGTACCTTACTCCACAACTTGGGGTTTTCGTTTCAAAAGGCTCGGTTTGTGTCGGATCATCTCGATACAGCGAAGCGCCTCGCCTGGCTGGAGCAGCAGTGGCCGACGATTTTACAGGCGGCAAAGCGTCGCCAGGGGCTGATCCTTTTTGAAGATGAGGCCAGCTTTGCCCAGTGGGGCTCCTTGAGTTACACATGGGCACGCCGTGGCCAGCAGCCGGAGGTCCCCACCAGTGGCAAGCGCAAAGGCTACAAAGTCTTTGGAGCCATTGAATATTTCTCTGGACGTCTCTTCTATCAAGGCATCGAGGGCCGGTTTAATTCGGAAAGTTACCAAGCGTTCTTCCAAACGATCCTGGCTCAAACCACGCAGCATCTGTTTTTGATCCACGATGGCGCCCGTTATCACACCAGTGCATCGACGCAGGCCTTTTTGGCGGCCCATAGCGAGCGGATCACCGAGCATCCTTTGCCGTCGTATTCGCCTGATTACAACCCCATTGAATACCTCTGGCGCAAGACGAAAAAACGGGCAACCCACAACAAGTACTTCAAGGAATTTGCTGCGGTGGTCGTCTCGGTGGACAAGGCCCTGGCATATTTTGCTGCGCATCCGGAAATGGTTTTAGATCTTTTTGGGCTTTACTGTAAAGAGAGCGATTTCGTACTTAAGCAGGCTGCGTAGATTCCGAAAGCAAACCTGAACATCTATAGCTCGCCCGCGGCAACAGGCCGCGTGAGCGTCCATCCGTGCGCCAGGCCGAGCGGCAGGGCACCGGCTGTGAGCGAGTCTGCGGCTGGCAGCAGTCGGCCGACCACCGTGTAGCCGCCCTCCCCATCCAGGAACTCGCCGGGCCTGAGGTCGCGCTTGGCGGTGGCGACCGCGTCGGCTCGAAAGCCCGTCGGACAGCCGGTCGGTTCATGGCGTATCCCAACAGAGGCTACGGAGATACCCACCTCCAGGCCGATCAGGTGCCAGCGCTTGTACAGGCACGCGTAACGCCCGGAGGGATCGGTGCGGACCCCATACTCGGTGAAGCAGCGGCGGATGTACTCGGTGTCGCCCTCGAACACTACCAACACGCCAAAGCGGATATCATAGGGCAGCGGCTGCCCGTCGCGCTCCAGCGAGGACACCACTTCGACCTGGCCCTTGTGATGGAGCTGTCCGCCTTCGGCGCGAGGCCGCATGACGGACGGCAGGTCGTCGATGCTCGCAGGCGGATAGGCGAGCCCATATGGCGCTGGGGTCAGCCCGGTGGCATTGCACACCGCCGTGCTCTCGATGGCGGGCTTGGAGCCGTCGAGGAACGAGTTAAACATCTTGGGATTCAGGCCGCCGACTCGCGCCTGCTCGGGCGTCAGGCCGTAGTAGCCCCACACCGTCTCGGGCGTAGACTGAGCGTAATGCGGCAGCCATTTGTGCCCGCGCCCGGCAGCGACGACAGTGAAGCCGGCGGCGCGGGCCCAGTCCACGAGATCACAGATCAGGGCGGGCTGGTCGCCGTAGGCGAGGCTATAGACCACCCCCGCCTCCTGGGCACGGCGCGCCAGCAGCGGGCCACAGTAGGCATCCGCCTCGACCGTCACCATCACCACGTGCTTGCCGTGCTGGAACGCAGCGAGTGCGTGCTCGACCGCCGCCATAGGGTTCCCAGTGGCCTCAACAAGGATGTCGATCTGGGGATGCGCCACCAGAGCCCGCCAGTCGTCACTGACGTGGGTCGCCCCCGACGTGAGCGCCGCGTCGAGCGATGCGGCTGCAGAACGCTCGGTCGCCCAGCCGACCCGGGCCAGGTTGGTGCGCGCGTTAGCGGGCGCGAGGTCAGCGATGCCAGCGAGATGGACGCCAGGGGTCTTTGGTACCTGCGCAAGATACATGGTGCCGAATTTACCGGCGCCAATCAGACCAATGCGGAGCGGCCGGCTCTGCGCTGCG
>WNFZ01007067.1_pt1 | contig 13123 bp, 15 predicted proteins | sample 5400081 | NCBI WGS metagenome assembly WNFZ01 (sample SAMN13153365, study PRJNA577476) | soil metagenome | isolation source: 80 cm soil or saprolite under grassland replicate 1 | place: USA:California | collected 2016-06-15
GAGGCGAGCCGCCCCGCTCGCTAACACTTCCTGAGTCGCGCCCTGTCTTTTTCGGCTCGTGCGCATTGGCTTTCCTGGCTTCAAATGGACGTTGAGCTTTGAACGCTGAGCGTTTGAAATTGTGATCTCGTTTACCGCGCGGAGAACGCCGTCTGTCGCGTGGCCCTTCTCTCTCTTCACCTGTGTAATGCTCGTAGCTCCTCGGCTCAGCGGTCTCTTTCACCCATGCAGGAAGCAATTTGAGATCGATCAGATCAGCCGGCTCAACGGGAGAAGAGGACATCGTCTTCATCTACTTGAACGACAAGGGAAGTAAACCCGAAGGTACTGAGGTTGTAGCGGCGTTTGTGTCAACTCGCGCAAAGCTTTCCGAGTTGACAACCTCTCTAATTCATTTACTTGCCATCCTGTGCTCGGATACCTTTAAGGTTTCCATGCGCAACCAACACCAACGGAACAAATTTTATGGCGGAAAAATCAATCGAAGAAAAGGTTAAAGACATCATCGTCGAGCAACTCGGCGTCAATCCGGAACAGGTCACGCCGCAGGCGTCTTTCATTGAGGATTTGGGGGCGGATTCGCTGGACATCGTGGAATTGGTGATGGCATTTGAAGAAGAATTTTCCGTCGAAGTGCCGGACGAAGATGCCGAAAAGCTGCAGACAGTCGGCGATGTCGTCAAATATATCGAGGAACGCGCCAAGCAGCAGTAGTTGTCCATTCAAGCGGACAGTCGATCGGCCGCTGGCTTCCTTTCAGCGGAACACGCGAGCGCTACAATCCGTTGGGAATTAGCTGGATTCTCGCTTCGCGGTTGCCAAGCTCCGGAACGCACCCACACTAAAAGACGTGGATCTGACGCTTCTTGGGCGGCCGCTGTTCTACATCGGACGCCACTACGTCACATTTCTCGGACTGATCGCATTCGCAGGCCTTTTCGCGGCCGGCCTCATTATCGCCCGAATCTTGCAAAGCCAGTTCGTGCGCCGTTTCTTCAGCCGTTTCAAGATCGACACAAACTTCATCGCGATCGTCACGACAATTTTAAGTCTGGCCGCGCTCGTCTTTTTCACAGTCAGCGCGATCAACGCGGCCGGAATCCCACTGGCCTGGACTGCGCCTTTGCCAGCCGTTTCGCTAAGCCTTCTCCAGATTTTTCTGCTTGTTGCCCTCCTGGTTGCGGTTTTTTGGATCTCATCCAGAACGAAACGGTTTCTTTTCAACCGGTTTCTGGTCAATAGCGGGCTGGATCGCGCGCTTCAGTACGCCATTGCCCAAATCATCAGCAACGTCGTGCTGGTAGTTGGCGTTTTGATTGTCCTGGAAAACACCGGTATTCATCTCGGCGCCCTGGCGGTTTTCGCAGGCGCGGTCGGCGTGGGCGTCGGCTTCGGTCTGCAAAACATCGCGAGCAATTTCATCAGCGGCCTGGTAATTTTGGCCGAGAGACCAATCACAATCGGCGATCGCGTCGAAGTCGCGGGGATCACCGGTCAGGTGAAGCAAATTCGCGCCCGCAGCACCGTGATTCTCACCAATGACAACATCGCCATGATCGTGCCGAATACGAAATTCATCGATTCGCCTGTCACGAATTGGACCTACACCGATCCGCGTGTGCGGTTTCGCATTCCGGTCGGTGTCGCCTACGGCAGCGATATCGCCAATGTGCGCGAGGCTTTGCTCGCCGCCGGACGCGAAAATCCCAATACATTAAAGGAACCTGCGCCGAGCGTTTTCCTGCAGAAATTCGGCGACAACTCGATCGGTTTCGAGCTGGTGGTCTGGAGCAGTGAGATGAGCGCCCGGCCCAGCCGCTATCGCAGCGATCTCAACTTCGCCATCGAACAAAAGTTCCGCGAAGCCGGGATCGAGATCGCCTTTCCCCAGCGCGATCTCCACATCCGCAGCGGCGTGCTCAAAGTGAAAAATATCGGAGAGCAAGAATCAACGAAGCCGCCCGAACCTTGAGCCACGGACATTGTAGAAGCAAACCTGTCTGGAAGTGACAGAATGGGTTGCCGATGAGGGCGTGGCGAAAGTCGTTACGCGCGCCGAGCTACAGAATTGCGACGCATGGAAGCGCGCGTACCGGAATAAGTGCAAAGATCATCGCTACTACGAGATCGTCGAAGAGACGCTGGAGGGCGGCTTCGCCAAGGCACGCCTTACTACTTCAAGCAATTCGGCGGCGGAAACCGGCTTCTCCAGAAAGGCAAAGGCACCGAGGCCGAGCGTCTGAGCTTCGACATCAGCCCCGCCAAATGCGGTGATGATGATAACCGGCAATTTCGGCAGGGCACTCGTCAGCGCCAAAACCCCGCGTCCACTGAACATCGGCATCCGCAGGTCAGTGATGACCAGGTCGAACCGTTTTTCAGAATCCGCAAGTCTCTTCGCAACCGCGACTGGATCGGAGACGCCAGTGACTTGCATGCCTTCACTGGCAAGCACTTTAGTCATTGCCCGAAGCATTCCCGGGTCGTCATCTACCACCAAAACAGATTTGTCCTGTAACTCGTCCATAATGTTTCATGCGCTGACAGCCAGCGGAAGTTGAATGCTGAAAGTGCTGCCTTTTCCCCGTGCCGTAGAGCAATCAATCCTTCCGCCATGTTCACTGATGACCTGCTGGGCATATGCGAGACCGAGGCCCGTGCCATCGCCCTTTGTGGTGAAGAACGGGACGAAAAGATTTCGAGCTTCTTCCTCGGTCATGCCTCGACCATTATCGCTGATCGATACCAGGGCTTCCGCACCATTCCTTTTCGCGCTCACTGTGAGATTTCCTCCAGCGGGCATCGCATCCACCGCGTTGCGAATCAGATTTAACAACGCTTCCCAGAGCTGGTCGCCGTCAGCCTGAACGGGTGGCAGATCCGGATCCAGTTTCCTCCTCAAATCCACGTGGTTCTGATCGAGCAGCGGTTGCACAAAATTAAGCTTTTCCTCAAGCCAGTCGTTCAGCGAAAGAACAGCGCGCTCAGACTTCGGCATCCGGCCGAACCGGAGATACTCCTGGAGAACCTGATGGATTCGCAACACGTGTAAACGCATTTCGCGCAGAAGCATATGGCATTCATCTGAAGGATGAGCATAAGGGTTTCCATTGCCGTCAACTTCCGCTCCGATCAGGTCAAGATTGAGCGATATCGCCCCGAGCGGGTTACGAATTTCATGGGCGACCTGTGCTGCCATCGATCCGACTACAGCGAGACGCTCCGCCTGGAGCTTGGCCTGTTCCAGCCGTTTTCGTTCTTCCATCTCCGCCTTCAGCGCGGCCGTTCGGCGCTCCACTGTTTGCTCCAGATAGTAGTAAGAGCTGCGAAACGCCGTCAGCAGCCACACGACGATGAAAAAGAATATGAAAAGCATGAGGGCGTTCCAAACAGGAATCAGCGGAAGCTGATACGCCGCGCCGTTCAACAGGTCGCTGAGGAACCACAAGCCCGCACAGAGCGCTCCTACTGCGAATCCCACCGACCGTCCAGCCATCCATCCCGCGATGCACGTGGGCAGCAAATAGAAAGCCGAGATTGCCCACTCACGGCCTGTAAGATAGTCTACAACGCCCAGAACAATTGCCAGCGCAACAGCTGCGAGCGTCGCGAGGACTTTCGACGGTACGGAACGTTCTCCAATAACATTCACGTGGAACCCAGTGACCAATACGCTTTGACAAACCGATTCGCACATTCGTTCACACCGTTGTCACTCACCGATCTCCAGAATTGTGACACATGGCCGCTCGCTTTTCGGAATAAGTGCAAAGATCATCGTTACTACGAGATCGTCGATGAGACGTTGGACGGCGATTTCGAGCATCATTATCTGGTGCTCGAGGATGATTCGGGCAATGTGCGCGCGATCCAGCCTGTGTTTTTTGTCAGGCAAAATCTCGTCGAAGGCGTGCTGGGTAAAATCCGTTCCGTTGTCGATCTTATCCGAAAAATATATCCGCGTTTTCTGACCATGCGTGTCCTGATGGTCGGGTGCGCGGCCGGCACAGGCGACCTGGGTTCATGCGACGAAGAGGATAAAGCGTGGGTCGCAAATGCGTTGCGAGCGAGCCTTCGGACTTACGCCCGGCAAAAGAAAGCTTCGCTCGTTGTTCTCAAGGATTTTCCAGCAAAATACCGCGCGACGCTTGGGACATTCGCCTCAAATAATTACGCGCGCATCCCAAGCATGCCGATGACGCGGCTCCCGCTCCAACCTTACTACGATTGGGACGAATACTTTGGCACGCTAAGCAAGGCGACCCGGAAAGACTTGCGTAGAAAATTCCGGAAAGCGGAACGCGCGGCAAAAATCGATATGGAAATCGTCGGCGACATCACTCCTCACATCGATGAGATCCATCCGTTATATCTCCAAGTACACGAGCGTTCGCCCTTGAAGTTCGAGACACTGACCAAAGATTATTTCCGCGCCATTGCGCAGCGGATGCCGGAGCGGACGCGTTTTTTCCTCTGGCGGCAAGACGGCAAAATTATCGCATTCAGTTTTTGCCTGATCTGTGACGACGCGATTTACGACGAATGCATGGGACTCGATTACAGCGTCGCCCTCGATCTGCACCTCTATTTCTACACGCTGCGCGACGTCATCACCTGGTCGTTGCAACAACGACTAAAATATTACTACAGCAATCCGCTAAATTATGAGCCGAAGCTGCATCTCGATTGCGAACTGGTCCCGCTCGACCTCTACGTGATGCACACAAATGCGTTTCTCAATCCGATATTCGGCCGCGCGATTAAGTATCTTGGACCGACGCGTCAGGACCCGGTCTTGCGGCGGTTTCCAAACGCCGATCAGCTTTGACGACGTACATTCGACATCGGAACGAAATTGGTTGCGACGAGATGATGGCAGGCTAGAAAAGCGAATGCAGGATCGATCTTCCGGTTTCGGCAATCCGTGGCTGCAACTGACGGTGAGCGTGGCCTGTGTATTTGTTTCCGAGCTTCTCTTGAAACGCGGCGCCACAGAGATTGCCGAGCCCGACAGCGCATTGTCCTGGACGGGCATCAATGGTTTGGCTTCGCCGCTGGTTTGGTGGGCAATTCTTCTCATTGTCGCCAGCTTCATTAGCTGGCTCTACGTGCTGCGATATGTTCCTCTCACCATCGCTTATCCGCTCTCCCGCGTGGTCGACGTCCTAGTGCCGCTTGGCTGCTGGATTTTTCTGGGCGAATTCATCTCGACTTTGCGATGGTGCGGAATTGCGCTGGTTGTGGTCGGACTGGCGCTTGTTGCCAAACCCGTGGCGCAAATCGAGGAACGCCTATGAGTTTCCTCGCCTTTTTTCTGATTGTTGTTTCTCTGCTGAGCTTTGTCGTCGCTCAGCTTATCCTCAAAAGAGCTATGGAATTCTCTGCCAAGGCCGGCCTGCGCCATTCGCGCTTTATTTTGCTCGTCACGCTGGGTGTCTTGCTCATGACGGTTTCGTTTTTCATCACGCTTGGATTGCTGCAACGATTCGATCTGAGTTATCTTTATCCGTTTCAAGGTTTGAGCGTGATTTTCATCACGATAACGGCCGCGGCGGTGCTGAAGGAAAGATTAAATGTGCAACTCCTGGCGGGTACACTGCTCATCAGCGCCGGGATCGTGTTAGTTTCACTCAGCTAACAAACAATTGTCGGGCAACCGGCTCGGTCGCCGCCAAAAGTTTTGCCAGCCGAGCGCTTGCCTACGAGAGCAGCGGCCAGAGCTTTTCGAGCGCGGTACAATTGATCGTCCGAATCTGGTCGAGGGGCGGAAGCTGAATTTTGGGGTGGTCGAATTCCGCAGCGAAGCGTTGTTTGAAACGTTTGTAATGTGGCTGCGAATACGCGCCGCAAATGTCGCCACTAATAATCCGGCAACTCTCGCGCAAATTTCCCAGCGCCCACTGAAGATCGGCAATCGTGAAGCGGCCACTCTCCCAGTTTGTCACGGCCTCTTCCGGGCTAAGACAATCCAAATCGATGGTCACATAGAGATTCGCTTGGCGAAGGCTTTTCAGAAATTCTTCATAGTGCTCCCGCCAGTCGTCGCGTAAAATAGCGCCTCGACGCCGTCGATCTTTCGCTGGGCGATCGTCGGCCCACGGATGAACTTCGAGAGTGCCCAAGCGTTCGGCGCGACGATTGCCGAAAATCTGATGAGGCCACCAGCATTCAAAATTGCCGCAACCCCAAACGGCGGCGTGGCGCACCTGAGAAAGTTCCAGCGCTCGATTCACCCAACCGCCGCAGCCCCATTTTGGCGGGCGAACATCCCAATCCGGATGATTGTCGAATGACACGACAACAACCGGTCTGGCAACGCGACGCAGCCGGAGGGCGGTTAAATAATGAAAGTCGCCCGAGCCGTAAAGCATGAACGGCGCCGCGAGATGTGTCTCATGCTCGCGATAAAAGTCGGCGACCAGGCGCGGCGGCGCAGAGAAGCGCAAATGCGGTCCCCAACTGCGCAGGTCAACCACGGGCAGGCCCAGCGGCTCATTTGGCCACGCGTCATCCAGATTAAAATGTAGAGCGGCAGGGGAATGGTTCATTACAAAGGCTTACACCGCTTCAGGCGGTTTCCGAATCGGGCTTCCTAGCCTGTCCGGTTCGCAAAAAATTCGTCCCGCTCGGGCATAACTGGAAAACTTCGCATTGACTGCAATCTGGCTTGCGCGCGTAACAACGCCGGCGGCCGTGCCAGATGAGCCAGTGACTCCAGTCCGTCCAATGCTCGCGCGGCACGAGCTTCATTAGATCGCGCTCAATCTTTTCCGCATCTTTGTGCCTGGTCAGGCCAAGCCGCTGCGACAGTCGCGCGACATGCGTGTCCACCACGATGCCTTCATCCTTTCCGAACGCATTCCCGAGAACAACATTGGCAGTTTTGCGGCCAACACCTGCCAAGGCGCGTAATTTCTCCATCGTGTCGGGAACCTTTCCCCCATGTTCTTCCGCGATCGCGCGCATAGCCGCACGAATGCTTTTCGCCTTGTTGCGATAGAACCCTGTCGATTTGATGGCGTTTTCGAACTCGGCCTGCGGCGCGTCCGCATAGTCTTTTGCCGTCCGATATTTCTTGAACAGCGCGGGCGTGACCATGTTTACCCGCTTGTCCGTGCATTGCGCGGAGAGGATCGTAGCTACGAGTAGTTGGAGCGGATTCCGGAAATCCAGCTCGCAATGCGCATCCGGATAAACCTGCGGCCAGGCTTTGATCAATTGTTTTACCCGCTCGCGTGCAGTCATAGGCTTGGCGTTACCAGCATTCTTTGCGTTGTCATCCTAATCCCGCAGGCGCGGGAGAAGGATCTCGTAACTGATAATTGATTACGCAATGAAATTTGTGTATTCAAAATTTCGATTGTGAGATCCCTCGCTCTGCTCGGAATGACGGGCTGTCGGCCCGGCGATTAATCGTGCGCGACGCGTTCCCGAGCTTTCATCTGGGTATCATTCTCAGGGTGTGCTATGGATTTAGAGCAACGAATTATGCAGGAACCTGCTACGGGGGAATCGATCGTCGACTAATCGCCACACGTGATCGAAAATTGGCCCAGGCGGCGACGCTTTGGCTGGCTTCGCGAAATATTTCGCCGAATGCAATCTCGATCGCCGGCATGTGCGCTTGTATCGTTGCGGGGATTGCCCTCGCCGCGACTTCGATCGCTTATTATCGAATCTTGTGGATCATCGCCGCACTGGGCGCGCACCGCTCAATAAGCCTGCATTCTGGGGAGCACAGGCCGCTGGCCTGTAGCAGCATTCGGCCACTTGGCCGAATACCATGCAACGCAAACACGCGATATGGCGCAAGCTGTTCGCGGCAAGCTGCCGCGAACTACAGGCCAGCGGCCTGTGCTCCCCAGAGAAAGGAAATCGCTGACCTTCGGAAAGCGACGGCTTGCTTTCCATATCTCGCAAATGGCATCCCTACTGTTCCGCGAATCGTTCGAGCTTTTGCGCAAGTTCGGGCGGAACGTGCGCGACGATCAAGGCGTCATTGCCTTCGTATTTCAATTCAAGCACGTGACCGACCCGATGAATCTCGGCGATCAAGGCCGACTCATTCGATGGAATGCGGAACCGAGAGCGCAACCGCCATGAACTGAGCGCGTTTTCTAGCGCCTGGACGAGTTTGTCTAGATCTTCGCCGGTGCGCGCGGAAATCGCGACGCTCCCGGGGAAGCGCGTCACGTAGGATCCGGCCAGCTCCCGATTCGGCAAAAGATCGATCTTGTTGAAAACAATCAGCGTTTGTTTTCCGAAAGCGTCGAGTTCCTTGGTAACAGCCTCGACCGCTTCCATCTGCTCATCCACACGGGGATGGTTGAGATCGGCAATATGAATGAGCAGATCGGCCTCGCTGACTTCCTCGAGAGTCGCCTTGAAGGATTCGATCAACGTGTGCGGAAGCTTTCGTAGAAAACCAACTGTGTCGGTAAGCAGGACCCGTTGCTTGTTAGGCAAAACGAAACTGCGCGTCGTGGGATCCAAGGTCGCAAAAAGCTTGTCTTCGGCTACGAGGTCGGCGCCAGTGAGCAGATTCAGCAATGTCGATTTGCCCGCGTTGGTGTAGCCGACAACTGCGGCGACAGGCCACTGGTGGCGTTTCCGCCCTTGTCGCTGCACCGCTCGCGTTTTACGCACCGCTTCCAGCTCGCGTTCGAGCCGGGCAATCCGCTCTTGCACGCGGCGCCGATCGACTTCCAACTGTGTCTCACCAGGGCCCCGCGTGCCGATACCCCCAGTCTGACGTGACAAATGGTGCCACATCCGGGTAAGACGCGGCAAAAGATATTGCAACTGGGCCAACTCGATCTGCAAGCGGCCTTCCCGGCTGCGAGCACGCTGCGCGAAAATATCGAGGATCAGCTGCGTCCGATCGAGAACCTTACGCGCCAACAAATTTTCCAGGTTCCGGCCCTGCGCGGGTGAAAGTTCGTCGTCGAAAATGACCGAGGTCACTTGTCGATCCTGGCAAGAGTCTTTGATCGCCTCCGCTTTGCCGCGGCCGATATAGTACGGAGCGGTCGGCTTTTGCAATTTTTGGGTAACCGTATCGACCACCTCCGCACCGGCGGAATTCGCCAGCTCTCGCAATTCGTCGAGCGAATCCTGCAAATCCCATTTCGAGACGCCCTCTTTTTCCAAGCCGATCAGGATCGCGCGCTCGTGTGTTTTGTGCGGGCGCGTCTCAATCATCCCTGTGCCCAGAAAGCTCTCGGGGCTCCGAATGCAGCATAACCCATTGCACAGCTTCGTTGTGACTAAGAAGCGATAAGTTCAGCGGTTCAAAATTAGTTTGTCGCCGAAACCAGGTCAATTGCCTTTTGGCATAACGCCGCGTCGCTTGCTGAATCGCGGCGACACATTGCGAAATCGAGATTTTGCCCGCGAGGAGTTCGCGGATCTCACCCAAACCGATCATCTGCGAGACAGTCGAAGTCACCGCTCCAGCGGCCCGCACTTCTTCGATCACCCCATTTTCGAACATAGCTTCGACTCTACGATTGATTCGTTCGTAAAGCTCGTCCCGGTCGCGAAAGACGAAGACGCCTGTAGCCGCTTCGCTCTGCGAAGCGCGACGCGGAGCTGCCATAACACGCGCCGGCCGCACCTCGCAGAGCGAGGCGGCTACAGCCCATTGCGTTCGCTGCTCAGAGGCGCGTTTACCGGTTGTGAGACAAATCTCCAAAGCGCGAACGAGGCGACGACGATTTTTTGGGTCAATCTTGCACGCAGTTTCCGAGTCGAGATCGGCAAGTTGCGAGCGCAACGCATCTGTGCTCAACGCATTCAATTTCGCCCGCAGCTTTGGATCGACTTTTGGCAGAAGTGCCAATCCATGTGTGAGTGCCTTGACATACAGGCCGCTGCCGCCAACGACGATCGCCACCTTTTTGCGCAAATGAATTTCATCGATGGCGTGCCAGGCGGCGAGGCGAAATTTTTCCGCGTTCATCTCTTGGTGAAGCGGCGTTGTGCCAATCAAATGATGGGGAGCTTTCGCGAGCGTTGCGGCGTCGGGCTTCGCGGTCAGAAGATTGATGCCGCGATAAATTTGAAACGCGTCGGCGCGAAAACAAATCGGGAGACGCAGGCCCAGTTGCGCCACGTCTCCCGATTGAAGCCAGAAGCCCGGTTAGCTTCGCATTTGATGCTCGCTGGATTTTGCGCCGCTCACCACCAGTCTGCGGCCGAGGAATTCCTTATCGTGTAATTCCTGCACAGCACGTTTCGCTTCCTCGATGGTTTGCATTTGAACAAACGCAAAACCCTTCGAGCGCTGGTTGTGCCGATAGCTTACTACCTCCGCGTTTTGCACGTGCCCGACGCCATTGAACAATTCGAAGAGATCGCTCTCGGTGGCGTCAAATGACAAGTTGCCCACGTAAAGACGCGGCGAAGTGACCTCGACTGTTTCAGGTTTTCGTGGCGACCGCGAGGGCTGCGCACCGTTGCGCGTGGCCATTGCGGTTTTCTTTGTGCCTGTGCCGTCTCCGAAAAATGCGGCCACCCGCTGCCAGAATGTCTTTTTCTGAGGTTTCGCTTTCTCCTGCTGACCCCGAAAGCGTTCCTGGTTGTCCCTGCGGCGGGCCCCGCCGCGCGAACGGCCTGAGCGTCTCCCACTTGAATAAGAGTTCATATTGATTTTTAAGTTTGACCCAATTGTTAAATGGGCGGAGCGCATCGATCGATGCACGGTCCGCGGCGCGCGAATCACCCAGGGTCCAATCAAACAGTTTGCAAGCACTTTGCGACGCCGCCGGAAACTCCACCTCGTTAAGCCGGAAATGGACTTGTCTCGAATCGCAAGCCGGCGTCCTTAAGCAACGAAGCACTGAAGATGCAAAAGTTCGCATCCTGGTCTCGAAAGATCTGAATCGTCGTAGAAGACGGGGGCTCGGAAGATCAAAGAAGATTCCCGACATCTCGCGGGAGTATGGCTCGCCCCGTGCGCGATTGCAAGTGGGAGGAATCACGAAATCCGAAACTTGGAGGTGGATGGAGTGGTGGAGTAAAGGAGTAATAAGCAACAGGTCATCTCCAATACTCCATTACTCCATTTTCATTCCTGCTTCGTCATTTTGTCGCGCAATGAGTAGAATCGCGATTTGAGATATTGCTTGGGACGCTCGTATCGGGTTGGTTTCATGAAGTGTCGCAATGCGCGTTCACCAAGCCTGGGCTCGTAACCAAATTCCGGCATGAGATCGCGGCAATGCCACTCCACCCAGCCGATTTCCTCCTCTGAAAGATCACTTTGCCAGCGCGTCAACGGTTCGGTGCTGATCCGGGAAAACGCGGTTTCCGTGGCGGAATTTCCTTCCCAGAATTTCCCAGCTTTTGTCGGCGTCAGCACAATGGCCGGATCGTATTCTATCTCGAGAAACGCGCAGATTTGCTTCATCCATTCGCCTGGCTCAAGAATAAGCTTCTCGTACGGCACAAGGAACAATGTCGTGTCCCCGTCCTCCCTTGCGCGAAGAGCCACTTTCGCCACCTCGCGCCAGTGGCTGATACAGTAGTAAGTGGAGAACGTTCCCAGTTTCCGGGTTTTTTCCAAAGCGATCTGCGCGGCGAAAATGGCGCGCGGATCACGCATCGTTACAAGAATCCTGGCATGCGGAAATCGCGAATGGATCGCAGGCAGGTACTTGCGGTTAGCCGGAGTCTTTTCGATCCAACGTGTGATTGAATCGAGTGATCGGCCCAGGGTTGTGGCATACGCTTCCAGCATAATTACGAGCAAATCTCTCTTAGTGTTCGCGGGATCAAACGCCATCTGCTCAAAAGTCTGGAGAAAGCGCGAGGTGGGAAAATAGGAGTAGTCGCGCTTGCCCCATTTGCAGGGCCCGCCAAATAGCACGTTCGAGAGCGACTCCTTGGTGATGTAATCAAACTGCGCGCGGCGGCCACGCGGCGCATATTTTGTGAGGACAGTGGGGAAATAGGCGGTTTCCTCCGGCAACACGAGCAACTCTGGATGGTTATCGAGCAACGCCACCAAAAGCGTGGTGCCCGATTTGGCCTGGCCCGCAATGAAACAGGCGCGTTGTTCGAATAGCAGATCTTTCATCTTCATCTCCCGCGACCCGACCGAAGAAACCAGTCGATAAAACGCGGCAGGCCGTCGCTGAATCGAGTAGTTGGATTGTAACCTAGTAATTTTCTCGCTTTCGAGATGTTGGCACAAGTCAGCGGCATGTCGCCAGGTTGCTCCGGAAGCCGATTGATTTTCGCTTTTCTCCCCAATGCATTCTCGATCGCCCCGATCAAATCCTTGAGCTGAATGGTTTCACTCTCGCCAAGATTAAAAATGTCGAAGAGCGGGCCGTCATATTTGAGCGTGCCTATTGTTCCTTGAATCACGTCATCGATGTAAGTGTAATCGCGGCGCGTCGTGCCGTTACCGAATTGATCGATGGGCTGGCCGGCGTAAATGCGCCGGGTGAATTGATGAATCGCCAGATCCGGTCGTTGCCGGGGACCGTAAACAGTGAAATACCGAAACGCGACCACACGCATTTGGTAAAGATGCGAGTAAGTCGAGCAAAGAAATTCGCCGGCAATTTTAGTCGCGGCATACGGACTGAGGGTTTGGATGAGACGTTGATCTTCAGAAAAGGGCACTGTTTTCGAGGCGCCGTAAACGGATGAGCTGGAGGCGAAGATGAATCGCTCAACGCCGGCTATGCGCGCGGCATCGAGCAGATGCAAGGTGCCAGTGACGTTTGTGTCGTAGTAGAGTTGAGGGTGTTGGATCGATGGCCGAACGCCCGCGCGGGCGGCCAGATGTGCAATCGCGTCGAATTTCTGGCGTTGAAACACATTTCGCACCGACGCGACGTCGCGAAGGTCGATATGGTAAATCTCTGTGTCCTTCGCAAAGCCGGTGATGTTTGCATGCTTGATTTGTGGATCATAAAAATCGTTGAAATCGTCGAGGATGGCGACCCCATGCCCGGCCGCGAGCAGTTTTTCGACAAGATGCGACCCAATGAAACCGGCGCCGCCTGTGACGAGAATTCGCATGTCTTCAGCTTAGCCACAGGCGCACACAGATCGACACAGATTTCGGAGTGGCGTCCGCATGTTTAGATCCGTGTTTAATCAGCGTCAA
>WNFZ01007431.1_pt1 | contig 13118 bp, 12 predicted proteins | sample 5400081 | NCBI WGS metagenome assembly WNFZ01 (sample SAMN13153365, study PRJNA577476) | soil metagenome | isolation source: 80 cm soil or saprolite under grassland replicate 1 | place: USA:California | collected 2016-06-15
CGAACGAGCTCGACGTTGTCCGGCGCAACCCGGCAATAGCGGCCGAGCACGGAGCTGGACTGTTTCGCCTGTTCGAGCGGGCGCGCCACCGGCTGTCGGACGCCGCGTGGCTGGCCTGCCAGGACCTGCTCGGCAACCTTCGGAGCCCCGAGACAGGCTAATGGGCCACTCCATCGCCGACGCTCTCTCGTCCGGCGCGGTGTCGGACGAGAGCGTTGGCGACGGCGGACGTTCAGGCGGTGCGCTTCAGCTCATCGACGAACTTGAGCGGCTCGCGGTGGACGTGGTCGGCTGGGCCTAGCCGACGAGGGTTGCCTTGGGACGGACCACGCAGAACTCATTTCCCTCCGGGTCGGCGAGTACGGTCCACGACTCGGCGCCCGTCTGCCCGATATCGACCCTGCGTGCGCCGAGCGCGAGAATGCGCTCGATCTCGGCGTCGCGCTCATCAGCTCCGGTGGTGAGGTCGAGGTGGAGGCGATTCTTGACGATCTTCCGGTCTGTCACGGGCATGAAGCAGATCCCAACCGATGCGGTCTCATCGGCGCCGATGACGATTTCCTGCTCCCGCTCAGAAAGGATCTGCCAACCCAGCACCTGAGTCCAGAACTGGGCCAGTGCCGGCAGATCGTAGGCATCGATGACGATGTGATGCAGCAGAACAACCATGCCAGCCAGTATCTCGGGGCGCTTCCGCCGGGCGGTGGCCTGCTACGCCGAGGCCGACGACATACCCCGCCCAGCTGCAGCAATTCGGACCGGTGAATGCGACACACGCCGGAGAAGGCGCCGGTGTACTGAGGCCGGGCGTCGCACCACGCGTTGAGCGCCAAGGTCCACTCCCGGGCGCGATGCACCTCGTACACCTCGTGGCAGGCGTCGATCACACTGCAGTAGACCCAAGAGGTGATCCCAGCCGAGGTCTCGCCGGCCGTGACCCCCCACCATGGCCTCGTCGAGCAGTGCCAGACCCTCTCCGACCCCCCCTGCTTGATCCTGGCGCGGCCCTGAATGTGCGCGGCGACTGCGACCAGGTCCGGGTCGCCGCACCGATTACCCAGCTCGACCGCCCGCCCGGCCGCGTCGAACGCGCCAGCGAAGTCCAGCTCACCGAACCGACGCTCAGCGTCCGGGATCAACTTGTACCCCACCTCGGCGCACTCCGGCTGCGTCTGCGCCAGCCGCCAGCCCCGCGCGATCCATCCCCCCGCACGCGCGAACTCCCCTTTGACCGCCGAAACGTGCCACAGATAGAACGCGCACCGCACGGCGTTGCCGATGTCACCGGCGTTGACGTGAACCTGATACACGCGCTGCAGCAGGCTTGCGGCTTCGTCGCCTCGACCCAGGATGTACGTGCACTCGATCAGTCGCGCCAGGTCGTCGATCGCCAGGGGAGAAACGCTGTCGATCACCCGGAACGCGTCGCCGCCATCCGCCCACATCTGCCGGCGGTGGTACTCCCGAGCCCGTTCGAGCTCCGCGACCGTCCACGACGGCCCCACCTCCATTCAACCGCCCGGCCGACCTCCCGTCATAAGCACCAGCCACATCCTCCGTCGCCCGGCCCTCTCGACACGAGTCTGGCCGTGCCCGATCATCTCTCCGCGGCCTCGCGCCGCATCATGTTCTGCGCCGGCACTAGGGACGGGACCCGCTGGCGTCGCGGGTTAGGTATTTGGTGCGGACTGGCGTGTCCAGTAGGGCGGCGAGCTGGCGCAGGTTGGCGGGTACGGGGCGGTAGTAGACCCAGGTGCCGCGCCGTTCGCTGTTGATGAGCCCAGCTTCGCGCAGCACCTTGAGGTGGTGGGAGATGGTGGGGCCGGAGACGTCGAAGTCGCCGCCGGTGATGTCGCAGACGCAGATTTCCCCGTCGGGGGTGGACGTGATACGCGACAGCAGCCGCAGCCGCAGCCGGATCGGGTCGCCCAGCGCCTTGAACATGCGCGCCAGGTCCACCGCGTGTTCGGGGTGGAGCGACGCCTCGGTGATCGGCGGGCAGCACGCCGCGCCGGCCGTGTCGAGCACCACGAGTTGTTTCGACATGCCTCTAGGTTGACAGATTTCGAAACAGCCTGCAAGCTGTCCTTCGGCGCGCTGATTCGACGGGTATCAAGACAGGCCTTTGCCTGGCGTTCTGTCGAAAGCCGCCCCATCTTGACCATCGAGATCACCGAGATCACCGAGATCACAAGGAGCACGAGATGACGACCGAGACGACGACGCAGGGCTCGACCGGCGGGTTCGCCGGCGATCCGGCGGAGGCGTTCGCCCCGCCCGCCTCGGCAGGTGGCTGCTGCGGCAGCCCAGCCACAACGACTGCCTCCACTGGTGAGCTGGCGGCGAGCACATGTTGCGGGACGGAAGCCGAGGCGCAGGAGTCCGGCGGGTGCTGCGGCGAGGCGGCCAAGGCGCAGGCGGTCGCCTCCGGCGCCAGGTGCTGCGGATGAGTACACCCGCGGCAGGGCAGGTGGTAGAGGGTGCCGGCCTGACCCGGTCCGATGGCGCGGTCGCGCGGATGTGCACGATCGTGGAGGAGTTAGCCCTCGACCGGTACAGGGGAAGGCGGTTCGGTACGCCCGGTGGCCGCTCCGCCGCGGGTTGGCTCGCGGGCCACCTGGCCGGTCTCGGCGCGGCCGTCGACCTAGACGAGTGCCCCGTGGCCGGTGCAGTCCGCGAGGTCTACACGACGCCGGTGACAGATCGAGCTCGATGCGGCGGGCTCCGTTACGGGCGACCAGCCCGGCGAGGCCGTCCCGACTCGTCATCAAGACGAAAGCACGCCGGCCCGTTTTCGTCCATTACGCAGGTGCCGCCATTCCCTGGACACGCCGAGTGTCGGGACTCGTTAGTGGGAACGGGTTAAGCCGCGAATAGCTGCGACAACGTTGTCAAATTGTTCGGAGGTGGCTGACATGTCAGATCAAATCCTGCTTCCACGGAGGACGTTGCTGAGGACCATGCTCGCCGGGGGCGTCGCGGTCGCGGGCGGTGCATTGCTGCCCGACGCCACGGCCTTCGCCGAGGCACCCGTCGTGGGAAGTCGGCCGCCCGGTGGCTGGGGCGCCGCCGCCGCCGACGTTCGCAACGAACTGCTGCACACCTGGAACTCGTACCGGAGACTCGCTTGGGGCCATGACGAGCTGCATCCGGTCAGCGGGACCTTCGGCGAGTTCTTCGACCAAGCCCACCCGGTCGGACTCACCATCGTCGAGGCGCTGGACACCCTCTACCTGATGGGGCTCGACGCCGAACTGGCCGAGGGGGTGGCCTGGATCAGGGACCACCTCGACTTCCGGGCGGTCACGCAGCCCGTCCAGATTTTCGAGACGAACATCCGGATGGTGGGCGGTCTGCTGTCTGGCTACCTCGCAACCGCCGAGCGAGCGCTGCTCGACAAGGCCAGGGACATCGCCGACGTACTGCTGCCCGCCTTCACCCAGTCGCCTACCGGAGCGCCGTACCGGTTCGTCAATCCGTCCACCGGTGCGGTGAGCGGCACCAGCAACTTCCTCGCCGAGATCGGCACGATCATCGCCGAGTTCGGTACGCTGTCCAGGCTCGTCGGCGACGACCGGTACTACCAGGCCGCGAAGAAGGCGGTGAAGGCCGTCTATGACCGGCGCTCATCGCTGAACCTGGTGGGCACCACGCTCAACATCGAAACCGGCGCATGGGTCAACGGCACCGCGTCCATCCACCCACCGGTCGACTCGTACTTCGAGTACCTGTGGGACGGCTGGGATCTCTTCGGCGACGCGGACTTCAAGAACTGGTACGGCGTCCTTACCCCGGCGATCATCGCGCACGAAGCGGTATGGCTACGCATGCAGGGGCAGCAACCCAGCCGGCAACACCTCTGGTTCGTCCGGGTCAACATGGACACCGGTGCCCTGGTCAGCACCGGCCAGTCCGAGCTCGGCAGCTTCTACGCCGGACTGCTGGGCCAAAGCGGCTACGTCCGTCTCGGCGAGGCGTACCTCGACTCCTGGACCTCGCTGCTCGACCGCTACCTCATCCTGCCGGAGGGCATCGATCCGCTCAGCGGCAACGCGACCAGCGTCGGCAATGCGCTCCGCCCGGAGTACGTCGACTCCGCGTTCAACCTGTGGCTAGTGACCCACAAGGAGCAGTTCCGCGAGCTCGCCTACGACTACTACGTGCGGCAAAAGGCCGCGTCCCGGGTGGACAACGGCTGGACCATCGTCACCAACGTCACCACCGACCCGGTCACGCACGGGGACCTCACATCCGGCTACTGGTGGTCGGAGCAGATGAAGTACTGGTATCTGATGTTCGGCAACGTAGATCGCTTCGACTACACCAACAACTACCTGTCCACCGAAGGGAATGTCTTCCGCGGCCTGAAGAGGCCGTAGCCGGCCATGATCGACTGCCTCACCGAGATCGTCCGTCAACCTGCGGGGCTAGGTCGGTGCTGTGGCGGGCGGCGTCGACCACCAGACCCATTTCCTTGACGAAGATGTCCAGTGCGCTGATCCGGCCGACACCGGCGCGGGCAGGTCGTAGGCGTGTGCTGAGCTGCCGTGGACCAGCCGTACAACGCCGGCCGCCGGCACGGCCCCGGCCACCACCCACGCCCGTCGACGTTGACGGACTCGGCCAGGCCGCCCGACTTGCCGACCACGGAGATGACTCCGGCCAGGGCGGGTAGGTTCGCAGCCGCCGATCCGCCGTCTGGGTGTGCGGCGAAATACGCCGTGACTGTTCAGGGCAGGAGACAGTCGTACTGGCAGCCCTCGGCATCCCGCGCAGCGCAGTTGAGGGTCCGAAGCTTGTCCTAACCGGCCCGGCGCGGCGATCAATCCCGTCTACGTCGCCGTGCGCGGCAGCGGCGGGATCGAGTACGTGCCTGCCCGCCCCAATGAGTGCGGGCCGAGGGTGACCCGCGGTCCGCACTTTCGATGTCAGGGAAGGTTGCATAGCATCGCCGTGCAGGCGAGGCGACAGGATGTACGCCGCCCTCGTGTACGCCCACGTCGGCCGGCCGGTCATTCGCGCCATGGACGCCGTGTTCCGCCCACCCGTCGGCGAATGGGGCGCACCTGGCCGTACATACCATCTGCCGGTGCCGGCCGTGGGCGACAGGGCACCCGTGTGAGAGCCCGTGCGAAGCCCGCAATTGTGGATTATGGACCGTTGGTTCGGAGCTGGAGGGTTCCGTCGCAGGCGTGCGCGATCCGTACGCCGAACCGGCGGCTGACGCTGTCGAGGATGCGCCCCAGGTGCTCGTCGTCGTCGTCGGTGGCGTGGTGCAGCCGCATCCGGCGGGCCTGCATCGGCGCCATGCGTAGCCCGACGAGGTGGCCGGTGGCTGGGCGTACCGCGGCGAAGTACAGCAGCCGCAGGTCGGTGCGGTACGCCTCGTGGCCGCTGATGCCCTCGTAGTCGTCGATGAGGTCGCCGCAGCCGTACAGGATCAGCTTGCCGCGGTAGACCTCGATCGGCCGGGGGTGGTGCGAAGAGTGGCCGTGGATGACATCCACACCGTCGTCCACGAGCCTGTGCAGACCGTCGAGGGTGCCTTCGAGGGCGTCGCCTGCACATGCGAGTCGAGCAAGATCGGCCTGGGCGAGATGTTGCAGGGCGCGGCCGGTGCGACCGAGGAGCTGTTCGGCCTCGCCCGCGAGGCGGCCGGCCCGGCGGTTGAGCGCGCGCCTGGCGGAGATCGCGAACAGCTCGGTCTAGGTGTCCCATCTCCGTGTGGACGATGCCCAAGCCGTTGTATGCGTTGGCTCGACCCTCCGGCCAGACGGCCCGTCGAGCGCTGGCCTGCGCGCGGGCGAAGCGCCGTTGTGGTGGTGCTCGACGTCGGCGTCAGCCTCCGCGACGTCCAAATCGCCGCCCGCCATGCCGTTGCCGGCTCGCCCCCGCTCAGCGGACCTCATGGCCAACGTCGGGCGCAGCGACCTTACGGCGTGTATGGCCGGTGCCGCCCGACACATCTCTCGCGTCGCCGGCAGACGGCGATGCATGCGGCCAGCGACGCACGATACACAGTGCTGCGCAGGGGAGTGGCATCAACGCAGCGGTAGTTCTTCCCGCATGATGATCATGTAGTCAGGGTTCAACCCGGTCCTCGGACACGAACCGGTGACGGAGCTCGTCCTGCGTGGGTTGGGGCGGCTGGGCCTGTTGCTGGAGCGTGCGCTCGCGCTGGGCTTGGGTTTCGGCGATCCACGCGGCGACCACGGCTGGGTCTGCTCCGGCGTCGAGGGCCGCGCGGTGCACGAAACCCGGGACGCTTCAAATAGGCGTGGTCATGTGGCTCCTCGTTCGGCATCAGGGGCTGATGGCCGGGCCGCGGTCAGAGCTGTGACGGTGCCTGGTGCAAGGCTCCTATCGGGACACGCGGCACCGGACCGGCGTCGTCAAGCACCGCTCCGACCACAATGGACGACAGTTCGGGACCAACGCAGCTGCGCCAGTTGCGGGACGGGTCAGCCCACGGACCGAAGCGAGGCAGCAACATACTCACAGTTGCCGGGAGTTGGTCCGGTCCTCGCTGTCCGCCGGGTCACCCTACTCGATCCGTATCGACGAGAGATCGACGGAGCGGGATACGGCGGGGCCGGCACGGTCGCCCGTGCCGGCCGGTAGGTCCGCTGTCGCGGCGGCTGGCTGATGTTGGTCAGGCGTTGGCGAGCGCTTTGTCCCGCAGGTCGTGCAGGACCGACAGGCGGTCCTCGGCTTCGATGCGCCGGGTGGTGATCCGGTCCGGGTAGCAGCGCAGGAACATGTTGGTGAAATGGGTGCCGTAGTGGATGTGGTCGCTGCCGGTTGGGTCGGCGACGGGGCGGATGACGGCGTTGAAGTTCGGTTCGTGGAAGTAGGCCATGGTGTACCGCTCGCGGGTGTTGAGCGTGACCTTATGCGGGGTCGATAGGAGCCGGCCGTCGGTAAGGAACTGCAGGATGTCGCCGGGGAAGACGGTCAGGACGCTCGGCACCGGTGTGACATACGTCCACGGTTCCTCGTCTTCGTACATGCCGGCCGAGCTCTCCGTCTCCAGCCAGTTGCGGTTACGCCGCTCGCCCTCGACCGGCGGCCGGACGTACAGGCCGCCGACGTCGTCCTGGGCGGCGATGACCAGCAGCCCGTAGTCGGTGTGCGCACCGATGCCGCGGGAGGTCTTCGCCGACCGGGCCGGGAAGCGCAGCACTCGCATGTGGTGCCAGCCGTCGCCGGTGAGCCGGGTCAGGGCGTCGACGTCGGTCAGGTCCAGGCCCAGCGCCACCAGCCGAAGCAGCTTCTCACCGACGGCGCCGAACTGGGCCATCAGGGCTTGCATCCGCCGCTGGTACGCGGGGTCCGGCCACGGTACCTGGCCGTGGCAGGGCCACTGCCGTTGGACCCGCGGGTCGTCGAGGGGGACGTCCTTGCAGACGGTGAAGATTTCGGAGTAGTCGGCCTCGCCGGCCGTAACCTCCTCGCCGGAGGCGATGTAGCCGCTGTATGTCAGGTCGCTGACATGGCGGGCCTTGACGTCCAGGGGCAGCCGGAAGAAACGCCGGCTCGCCTCCATCGCGTCGGCCGTGACGCGGTCCTGGACCGGATCGGTGGCGACCTGGAAGATCCCGTCGGTCTGCCAGGCGCCCATCAGGTCGTGCGCCAGGCCGATGTCGGACTCGGTTCCGTTGACATTGTCCGGCAAGTGAAATGTCTGGAGGGTGGTCATCGCGGGCTCCTTCGGATCGGTGGGGCGCGATCTGGCGTGCGGAGTATTTGAGCAGTGCCAGCCACAGATCAGCCGATCGTCACCACATGATTGCGGCGAGCGGCCAGCGCCGTTCGGCGGGTGGTCATGCCCCGCCGGTTACCGGTCGCCCCGCCCGATCGTGACCGAGTCAGTGATCGGCTCGCGGCCGACATGCTGGTGGATCTTGTCGAGCCCGCGAGGCCACGCAGACAGCTGCGGACCTTGCCGCTTTCGCGCTTCGCCCATCGAGGTCCGCTCCGCAGGCAGCGAACCGGCCGAGCAGGTCAACCCGGTCGCGGTGCAGGCGATGCGCGAGGTCGGCATCGACATCACCGCCAACACCCCACCCAAACTCGACTACGACACCGCCGAAGCCTCCGACGTCGAAAACCCTGCCACGAGTGACAGCCGATGAACGCGCCGCGCCGCCGATCATGGACGTTTTGGCTGCTCAGCGCCAACCGGTGACAGTCGATGAAAGGACCGTCCGGCGAGCGATCCATTACAAGGGATCGCGGGTTCAAATCCCGCCGTCCCGACAGCGTGAGGGTTTCCGCAGGTCACCGGCCTGCGGGAACCCTCTTCATATTGCTCGGCATGAATGCCCGGTCTAGCACGCCGCTGTTGGACTCCTTGACTCAGGCAGGTTGTCGTGCCACTACTGGATCTTCAAAAGCTGACCATGGGGCTGTCCCGGACCTGGGCCGGGTTCCTGCGGGACTGGGCCGGTCGCTGCGGGCCGGGAACTACCCGGAGACCACCCGGTACAACTACCTCCTCGCCGCCGCGCAGCTGGCGCGGTACCCGGGGGAGTATTCGCCGGATCCGGACGCGGAGGCCGCGGCCGAGAACCCCTGTGTGGTGACCCGGGCGCATGTGGAGGCGTTCCAGGCATGGATGATCGAGACCAGGTCGGCGTCGACCGCGCTGAACAAGCACATAGCCCTGCGGTCCCCGGGCCAACACCAGCAACTGCCGACTGCGGTCCAGCGAAACCGGAACTACGGTCGCGTCGCTCCGCACCCGGGTGGCCTTGCCCTCGACCGGGGTGATCGTTCGCCTGGCTGGGGTTGGCGGCCATCACACCGGCGACCCTGCTGCGCTCGCAGTGCGCCGCGCGGTGCCTGGTTGTATCCCCGGGTCGGTTGGGAGGAAGTTGAAGGAACGTTCCCGGGTCTGATGGCATACCTGGATCCGAAAGGTGAAGGGGACGGGAGCATGCCAGGAAAGCGGCGGCTGCGCCCGGGGTGTACGGGGCGGTGCATCGCGGGACCGAGGCTCGCGTGCTTACCTGGACGGCCGTGAGCGTGGATACCGGTAGGGCAATGGGTACAGTGGGTCGGTGGCGTACGGGGAAGTGGGCCGGCTCGTCGTTGATGGCGTGTACTGCGAGGTCGCCGGGTCGGGTCCGCCGGTGGTGCTCACCCACGATGGTCTGCTGCACAGCGAGTCGTGGGATGCGCAGTTCGAGGTGTTCGCCGCCGGCAGCCGCGTGGCGCGTTGGGACCGGCGCGGGTACGGGCGCTCGCCCCGGCCGACGGCGCCGTTCTCCAGCATCGACGATCTCGCCGCCGTCGTAGGCGGGGTGTCGGACTCGCCGGCGACACTCATCGGCTGCTCGTATGGCGCCCTGCTGTCGATGCACTGCGCACTCGACCATCCGCGGCTGATCGCCGCTCTGGTGCTGGTTGGGCCGATCGTCAGCGGACTGCCGCTCAGCGAGCACTTCCAGACGCGGGGCGATGGCGCAGTGCCTGCCTTCGGCGCGCCGCTTGCCGAGCAGATCGCGTACTGGAGCGGGAGCGACCGGTGGTTCGTCGCGCCGGCGAACACCGCGGCGCGACAACGGCTGCACGCGTTGCTGAGCGCCAACCCGCACAACCTGCGCCTGGCCCGGGAGCTGGAGCTCCGCCCGCAGCCGCCCGCTCTGCCGCGACTTGGTGAGATCGCGGTACCGACGCTGATCGTGGTCGGCGAGCAGGACATCCCCGACGTGCACGCCCATTGCGGCGCTATCGAGGCGGCCATCCGCGAACGTCCGCCGGTCGCGTAGCGGACCAACCCCGGCACGGCGAGATGGCCGATTAACGACGGAACCATACTGCGGTACTCGGCGCGTAGCCGGGGGACGGCGGTCATGCGCCTCAATGCGGTACGCAGGATCCGTTTCTTCGGGATGTCGGGGTGGTAGTCGTCGGGGCGGTCCCTGCCGAGCGGCGAACCCTTCCGGCCGGGGACCATCCGGTGATTGTCAGGCGTGGCCGTCGAGCGTGATGACGACGGCGCTCCCAGAGGCCAGGTCGAGGTTCACCAACCCGTCGTGAATCCGTACGTGGTCGCACGGGTTCGGGTTGAGGTGTCCATTCCGGTCGACGGTCGCGCCCTGGATGGCAACCCCTTCCGCGCTGTCCAGCGAACGGCCGGTGAGACGCATGATGGCGGCATTCCCGACTCCGCCGACATGGATGCTCACCGGGATACTGGCACCCGAGGTCTCTTCCTTGTCAATCAGTGCGATCCGCGTGTGTCCATCGTCGCCGTGGACGGCGTACGCGGTGATGTTGTGGTCACTGGACACGGTGACCGGCAGGAACACGCCGGGCCCCATTTGGGTCGCCATGTAGAGCCCGTAATACTCAGGCATCGCCTTGTAGATCTTGGCCTGCGCGTCCTGCTCGTTGGCGGCGCAGATCGGCGTGTAGCGCTGGAACCTGCCGTTGAACAGCGGCGCGCCGCAGACGCCGAACCCGCCGTGGAAGTTCACGCCACTGAAGCCCGCCTGGGCCAACTCCAGGTTGTAGTCCATCGCCCACAGCCCGGAGGCGTAGACGTCGCTCACCCCCGCGATGCCACCGCCGACGGCCGAGTTCGTCTCGTCGAGCCGGATGGGCACCTGCAGGGCCTTTGCTGTGGCCAGTTGCCGGGCGATGTTGTTGAGCTGTCGCGCGTAGACCTCGGGCGAGAGCAGCTGACCGATGGTTGTGGCGCCGGTGTAGTTGTGGATCGTCAGCATGTTGATCCGGTTGTGCTCGGCCTGGGCGAACTGGTCGAACCAGTCGGCCGTACTCGTGGGCGAGCTGAGGTCCGGGGCGGCCATCCTGGTGCTGCCTACCACGTCGGCGCAGGCCTCCCAGTCGCGTTTGTGTTCGAGATAGCCGTACGGCGCGGGCCGGTAGTGGTTACTGGCGTAATGATTGGGCTCGTTGCCGCACGCGGCGCCGGACAGGCGCGGGCCGAGGATGGCGAAGAGGTTGCGGGCCTCGTCGGCGGCGAGGTTGGCGTCATAGTGGGCCAGGTTGATGCCGACTTCGGCCTTCCAGCCGGTCTCCTTCAACAGCTGGTCGAATCTTGCGATGTCGGCGGGAGTGACGATGTCCTTGACCCAGTCAGGCAACGGATTGGGGGCCTGCTGACCCGCGGGCAGCCAGAGCGTGTCGCGGTCGAGCTGGTTGCCACCGATACGGACGTTGCTCTTGCCCAGGTTCTTGTACAGCGCGACCAGGTTCCCCGTCCTGGCGTCGAAGTTACCGGTGCAGTCGCCGGTCGTACACCACGACGCCAGCTCCCGCATCTCGTACGACAGCCCCACGAAGTCGGCGGGCAGCCTGCTGAACGGATGCGCGCGGTCAACCGTGATCGAGGTACGGGACACGCCCGCTTGTACAGGCGCGGCTGCGGCCGCCTGGCCGACGGCTGCGAGGAGGACGGCGGCCGCGGCGGCTACGGCGAGGCGGCGCAACCTGCGCCCCGGTCCCGACCCGGTCATCTGTGGCTCCCTTCTCATCGCCCGCGCCCTCGCCGGGAAGGCTCGCCGTCTCGGGCCAGCCGCGGCGCCGCGTGGGACGCCGTTGAGGTGTGTGCCAACCCGTAGGCGGGCGACCAAGCGAGGTGTGTGATCGGTGGGCTAAATGTTGATTAATTTCCATTCAAGAGATCGATATGACCGTACGCGCCCGACGGGTCGTCGGCAACATGCTGCGCTCGGAATCCGGCCAACTGCGTGCATCCCGGCGTCGTGCGCGGCACCGCCCTCGGGCACGGGGAACGCATTACGGGTCCAGCGTCGCCACCCGCACGCCCTCGCGCCAGGCCGGTTCGCGGGCGGCGCCCGCAACGTGGCGCCTTACGCCGCGGCGACCGCGTTGCAGTAGCGCCATCGACCACCTTCGCCACGGCCGAAGCGCGCTGGGCACGCGGTCTGCTGCGCGAGATCACCGATGGTTCACTGCCGGGCCTGGCGCAGTGGCGGGAGTTCCACCGCACCGGCGAGGTCCCGGCCGAACTGGCAGAAAGGGGTACCGACTAGACAAGACCCCGGCGTGGTGCGGCAACACCACGCCGGGGACACCCTCGAACCGAACCGCGAACGGACTCCGGCTGCAAGGTGGCAACCGCAACGATAGTCCGGCTGCCGTTTCCGGTTCGGTTCGCCACCCGTGCGATCCGAATCGGAGGAGACCAACGCACAACCACATCGTGTCGGCGCCTGCTGCCGACCCAGCGGCACGTATCGCTGCCCCGTGGACAGTCCGCTGGCTGGCGCTGGGCGCCATCGTCGGTCCGGCTCTGTTCACCGTCGCCTGGCTCGTCCTCGGCTTCCTCAGCCCCGGCTACACGGTTGGCGGTGACTGGATCTCGCCGTACTCGCCGATCAGTCAACCCATCAGCGGCTTGGGTATGGGCGTTACCGGCCCATACATGAACACGGCATCCATACTCAGCGGGCTCGTGCTCATCGCCGGGCTGGTCGGCATCTTCCAGACCATTCCAGCCAGCGGCCGCCCCGCCGCGCGTTGGCTGTGTGCGGCGACGCTCGCGCTCTCACCGCTGGGGCTCGTGGTCGCCGGAATCTTCACCCTCGATCACCTCCTCCCGCACTTTGTCGGGTTCGGGCTGGTGGCGGCGACCCCAGTCATCACCTTCGCGACCACCGGTATCTTCCTGCGCGGCATCCCGACCTGGCGGCGGTTCGGCACCTACCTGATCCTCGGCAGCCCGCTGACCCTCCTGCTGTTGATCCTCTACCTCACGACATTCGACGGGCCACCACCGCGGCCGGCCACGGAGTGGCCGGACTCACCAGCCGCATCCTGGCCATCGGGGTCCACGTCTGGTTCGTGGCAATGGGCTGGCTGGCCTTGCGCCGCTCCTAGCCCGGCGATCCGATTGTCGACGTGCACCGGCCGCCGCCAAAGCCGGCGGCCGGTCACGCGGTCACGATCAAGTTCGCGACCCAACATGAGGATCACGGCGACGAAGAAATCTGTCCATAGCGGGCGGCATCTGGAGTCGGGTCGAGGCCGCAGCCCGGTACCAGTGGTCCTGACGGAGATTCTTCGGTGCTCGATCACCGCGACGGCTGGATGCGACACTGCCCTGTTGGCTCGTTGGTGGGCGG
>WNFZ01016625.1_pt1 | contig 13116 bp, 15 predicted proteins | sample 5400081 | NCBI WGS metagenome assembly WNFZ01 (sample SAMN13153365, study PRJNA577476) | soil metagenome | isolation source: 80 cm soil or saprolite under grassland replicate 1 | place: USA:California | collected 2016-06-15
ATTTCTGATAGGCGGTAGTTTCATGTGTATCCTCCTGGTTGCTGTTTATGTTGTGAGGATACCCCTTTTTAGAGAGAATGAGAACCCTTGCCAAGGTTTAGATCCTTCGGCTCCGCCTCAGGACGTGCCTTCGCAAGGTTGTGATTTACGGCGTAACGCCGCGTCCATGCTAGCCTCATCAAGACATCTGAATATTTTCCGGATAGGGTCTCAAGTTTGAGACTGGCTTGAATTGTTAAACTGATAATTGCGACCTGTTTGGCTAAGTTGCGACTATTTTCACTGGTCTTGTGACCGTTTTGTTACCCAGGCATGGTACAATCTGTTTACCTTTCAAAATTGAAAGGTCTACTAATACAACTTAATATTTGTACTGTGGCGGCGAAGACCCAGTTGCCTGATATGGTCGCTTTCATCGAAATGAGAAGCGACTGGCGAGCCAATAGCGAAACCGGCCAACCCGCGCATTGATTCGATTTGGGTGGGTGTTGGTGATACGTTGGGCGTCGCATTCCCTAACGCTTGGTTCATTTCCTAAGCCAAAACCTCCTCACTGCACGGTTGAGGAGATTTGTTTTTCAAAGGCGCTTTTTACTCAGATTGATAGGATGCAGGCGGTTTTTTGAATTACCAAACGGTCTCATTTGAATAATCATTAGCTAAAAGAAAAAGGAGGTGGTTGCGGACTTGCTAAGTAAAGTGCTGAATTTCTAGAGAACTGACGTGCCAGTTTGCCGAAGGTGCGCACGTCTGAACTCAAGTGCACTTTATTAGCGTGTAAAACCACTGCCTATGGCAGTGAGTAGAGTGAGAAGGTTATACCGTGAAGAGTAGTTGAGGAGTTGGGTATGATGAGCCTCCTGGAAGGCGTGCAACCGACCAAAAGGAGAACTCACCATGACCCAACGATTCAAAAGGCTATCACATTCGCTCTACGAGTGCAAGTACCATATTGTATTCTGTCCGAAGTATCGATATCGAATCTTCCAGGATGGAATTGGAGAATATGCCAAGCAACAAGTGTATCAACTGTGTAAGCAAAAGGAACAGATAGAAGTAATGGAATTGAATGTGCTGCCGGACCATATACATCTGATCGTGTCCATCGCGCCGAAATATGCGGTCTCAGCATTCATGGGATACTTGAAGGGCAAAATGGCGATCCGATTGTTCCAACAATACGAAAGTCTTGGGCGACGATATTGGGGGCGTCATCTGTGGGCGCGAGGATACTGTGTAAGCACCATTGGACTGGATGAAGAAAAGATCAGGAAATATGTCCAGTGGCAGGAGCAGCAGGAAAAGCAAGTCGAGGCAGTGCAAGGAAAGTTGTTTGATTAAGAATCTATCCTGAAAGCGCGCGCCTTCCAGGCGCATGGTCCTAAAGCCACCGCCTTTGGCGGTGGTGGTTTACTTACTGTTGCTGCAGGCTTGGATTCACTTGTAATTGGTGAACCACAAATTCTTGGACAAGTTACACGTGCATTGGAACTCGCCCGCGGGCAGAACACAACTGGTCCCGTTTTGAATCGTCTTTTTCAGGCTGCCATTCATGCAGGGAAACGCGCTCGCACAGAAACAGCCATCAGCCGCAATCCTGCGTCGGTCTCATCGCTGGCGGCTTCGGTGGCAGAGAAGGCTCTTGGTCACATCCAAACTGCCAGCATAGTGGTGCTGGGAGCAGGCGAAATGGCTGAGTTAACGGTCGAAGCATTGCGCAAGCGCGGGGTTGAAAAGATCCGAGTGATCAACCGAACGCTGGAACGTGCTCAGGAAATGGCACAACGCTGGGGCGCAGAGTCCGCTACTTTCGAATTTCTTCACACAGCTTTAGGCGAGGCCGATATTTTGATTTCATCTACCGGAGCGCCGCATACCGTAGTGGATGCAAAGATGTTAAGTGGAATCATGGCAACGCGGCCGGAACGCCCATTGGTATTGATCGACATTGCTGTACCGCGCGATATTGATCCTGAAGCATCATATATCCCTCACGTAAAACTTTTTGATATCGATGGATTGAATGCTCAACTCGAGGATTCACTGACGCGCCGTATGGATGAAGTGCCGCAGGTTAAAGCAATCCTTGAAGAAGAATTGATTGAGTTTGAAAACTTTTTGAAATCGCTTGAGATGTTGCCGATCATCATGGATATTCGACAGCAGGCGGAGGCGATTCGCGCGGCAGAGTTGGAAAAGACTCTGCGCCGCATGCCTGACCTAACAGATGCCGAGCGCGAATGGATTGCAGCACTGACCCAGTCTCTGGTGCAGAAATTGCTCGATAGTCCCACGCGTCGTTTGCGTGCCGAATCAGGATGTCCACACGCCTCTGAATATGCCACGATCGCTCGCACACTGTTCGGATTGCAAGGTGATGAAGGGCTATGCGGACTTTCGGGACAATCATGTCCTATTTCTGTTGCGGCTGATTGAGCAAGTAGACATGTAAATAGGTAAACCCGTAGACAGGTAAACATGAAATTGATCTTTGCAACAAGACCTTCGGCATTAGCTCGCTGGCAAACTCAGTGGGTGATCAACGCGCTAAAAAATATCCATCCTGAATTGGTTTTCGAAGAAAAAATTATTACCACGCAAGGCGATCAGATTTTGGATAAGCCTTTGCCTGAGATCGGCGGCAAGGGACTTTTTACACAAGAACTCGAAAATGAACTGCTTTCTGGCGCGGTCCATTGTGCGGTTCATTCGCTCAAAGATTTGCCAGTTGAAAACCCTGAGGGACTTACAATTGGCTGTATCCCCATTCGCTCTGAAGTGCGTGATGCATTGATTTCCAAGAATGGATTTACTCTTGCCACGCTTCCGCAAAACGCAGTGGTTGGCACGTCGAGTTTACGACGCGCTGCACAACTCCTTGCGATCCGTCCCGATTTGAAAATCGAGTCTCTGCGTGGCAATGTGGATACCCGTTTACGAAAAGCATTGGATGGCCAATATGACGCGATCGTCCTTGCAGGCGCGGGATTGATTCGTTTAGGTTTGGATAAACACGTGACGGAATGGTTATCGTTGGACTTAATGCTTCCTGCACCTGGACAGGGCGCGCTCGCGGTTCAATGCAGATCGTCGGATCAGACGACCCTCAGCCTGCTCGCCGCGCTAGAAGATGAAGCCACCCGAAAAGCTGTCACAGCCGAACGTGTCTTCCTAAGTGGACTCGGCGGTGGATGCGCGGTGCCTGTGGCAGCATATGCGGCAGTGACCAGTGATCAGTTTTCAGTGATCAGTTTGATGGGATTGGTGATTTCGGAGGATGGAAAAAAGGTTGTGAAAGTCACTAGCCTAGGCGTGGATGCTCTGCAACTAGGAGACGAACTTGCCCAGCAAGCTATCTCGCAAGGTGCAAATGAAATTCTTGCAATGAGTAATATTAGATGAAACGTATCCTTGTCACACGCCCACGCTCCCAAGCAGACTCATTCGTTGCTAATCTAAAAGCTGCAGGTTTTGATGCTATATGTTTCCCTGTGATCGAAATTCGTCCTATTAATAACAATATTGCACTTGACCGAGCCTTATCGAAATTAAATTGTTATGACTGGGTAGTATTTACATCGGTGAATGCGGTGGATGTTGTTTTCAATAAGCTTTCCCCTTTCCTGTTAGAAGAAGGGTTAGGGGTGAGGTCGGCTACGATCGGACCAAAGACTGCAGAAGCTTTGCGGACGCGCGGTGTAAATCCTGATTTTGTTCCAGAAGATTATGTGGCTGAATCTATCTTACCTGGGCTAGGAGATATACGCGACAAATGGATTTTGTTGCCGCGGGCCGAGATCGCTCGCAAAGCACTGCCCGAAGCGATTGCAGCCGCGGGCGGCATTGCTCATGAAATTGCGGTCTATCAGACTTTGCCAAGTAAACCTGATGAGGACGGTCTCGCCGCATTGAAATCAGGCGTGGACTGGATTACTTTCACTAGTCCATCTACTGTGCAAAATTTTGTTGAGATCGTTCGCCGCCAAAGGCTTGATCCTTTCAACTTGGCGGGTAATCCAAAGGTCGCGTGCATTGGGCCGATTACAGAACGCGCTGCAAAAGAAGAAGGATTTCAAGTCGATTTGGTTGCAGAGAAATATACAACAGAAGGACTCACCGATGCACTACTCAAGGTGTGATTTTTGGAGGAATCATGGCTTTACGCGAATTTGAGAACCAAAAACTGCTTACTGAGCGCCGATCACTAATTGCTCGTCCACGTAGATTACGTGCTACTCCCGCCCTGCGCGCGCTGGTCCGCGAGACCGAACTCAACGCGCGCGATTTTATCTATCCATTGTTTGTGCGACATGGACAGGGTCGCAATGAGATCCGCTCAATGCCTGGCGTGTATCAACTTTCAGTGGAGGAAGCGGTTCGTGAAGCGGAAACAGCCGCGAGGCTCGGTGTGAACGCTGTCATCTTGTTTGGAATCCCCGCACAAAAGGATCCAATTGGGCTGGAGAATTTTGCTGATGATGGAATTGTCCAACAGGCGATTCGCGCGATCAAGAAAGAGATTCCTGAGATGGTGGTCGTGACGGATGTATGCCTGTGCGAATATACCGATCATGGTCATTGCGGGATCTTAAATGTTCCGGACGGGGCTAAGCCCCGTCCGAGCTTGAGTTTGCCTGAAGGTTATGTGCTCAATGATGAGACGTTGGGTATTTTAGCAAAGGTTGCGCTCTCACATGCCGAATGTGGTGCAGATATTGTCGCGCCAAGCGGCATGATAGATGGGATGGTCGCAGCGATTCGTGGTGCCTTAGATGAGACGGGTTATAACAACTTACCAATCCTTTCGTACGCGGTGAAATATGCTTCCTCTTTTTATGGCCCGTTTCGCGAAGCTGCTGAAGGCGCGCCAAAGTTTGGCGATAGAAAATCTCACCAGATGGATCCTGCCAATGTGCGAGAGGCATTGCGTGAAGCCGCGCTGGATGTGGACGAGGGCGCGGATATGTTGATGGTCAAACCTGCACTTGCATACCTTGATGTAATCCGCGTGGTAAAGAATGCTTTCCCGGAATTGCCAATGGCAGCGTACAACGTCAGCGGCGAATACGCCATGATTAAAGCGGCGGCCGCGAATGGCTGGATTGATGAAGCAAAGGCCACACTCGAAACGTTGACCGCGATGAAGCGCGCCGGCGCTGACCTTATTTTGACTTATCACGCAGTAGATGCTGCAAACTGGTTGAAATAACCAATAAAGGAAAAGACCATGACACTTGCCTCCAACTTAACTGAACGCGCTGCAGCCGAAAGGCGATATCAAAATGAACGTATGGTGCATGCTGATTTTGATATGGCGCCATTTACGATCGCCTGGGAAGTGACACGGGCCTGCGCGTATGCATGTGTACACTGCCGTGCAGATGCGCAGCATAAACGTGACCTACGCGAGCTTAGCAATGCTGAGGCCAAAACATTGATCGAACAGCTCGCCGCGTTTGGCAATAATCCAATTTTGATTTTCACAGGCGGCGACCCAATGATGCGGCCTGACCTGTTTGAGTTGATAGCTTATGCAACAGAGCGTGGATTACGTTGCTCCCTTACTCCTACCGCAACCGCCTTACCCACAAAAGAACGACTTGAAAAAGTCCGTGCAGCAGGCGTTCGCCGCATAGCGCTTAGCCTCGATGCGCCGCGTTCCGAAATTCATGATAATTTCCGTCAGGTGCCTGGCTCGTGGCAACGCACCATGAGTATTTTGCACCGAGCGCAGGAAGTGGGCTTGAGTGTGCAAGTCAACACCACAGTTTCAAAACACAATGTGGATATCCTGCACGAAATGATCCCGTTTATCCAGGAAGTGAATGCTGTTCAATGGTCGGTGTTTTTCCTTGTGCCCACTGGTCGTGCGCAGCTGGAAAATATGATCAGTCCCGAGCAACACGAGAAAGTCTTCAACTGGCTATATGAACTCTCACAGAGCGCGCCATTTGATATCAAGTCCACGGCTGCGCCGATGTACCGACGTGTTGCAATTCAGCGTAAGCGCGCCGAATCCAGTGGGAAGCCAGTCACTTGCCGCTGTGGCATCTGTGAATATCGCGACGTCTGCGGCGGTCAGCGTGGACGCGCCTATGGCATCACTGGAGATTATCTCGAAACCGATCCGGCTTGTTCCTATATTCCACAGGCAGCTTAATGGAAAATACAACTGAAGAAATTATTTACCGTACACTTAATCACTATGCCCTGATCTCTTTCAAGGAATCTTACTGGTCCTTATCTACCAAAGCACGAGAAGAATTCCACAAAGACTGGTTGAACGGGTTATGCACAGCTGCTCAGAAAGTGGATATCTTTCAATCCACAGAATTTGGTATTGACTTGATTATCTGGTCCGCGCTTAGAGTAACTGATAACCAGGACCCAGTGAAATTTTTTGATAAGTTTTCCAGAGCCAACGCTCCATACCGTCAATTGATTGATTTGAAAGACTCTCTTTGGGGATTTACGCGACCATCGCAGTACTCAAAGGCACGCTCGAAGCAGGAAATTGATCCATTTGCCGAAACACGAAAACCTTATCTGGTTATTTATCCTTTCAGCAAGACCACGGAATGGTATTTGATGAGCCGCGAAGCGCGTCAAGGCATGATGAACGAGCATATTCGCATCGGCAAACAATATGAGGATATCAGCCAGTTGCTACTATATTCATTTGGCCTGCAAAACCAGGAATTCGTAGTTGTCTACGAGACAGATGACCTGGCTCGTTTTTCTGACCTCGTGAACGAACTGCGCGACACAGAAGCACGCCGTTATACGTTGCGCGATACCCCACTCCACACTGCCATTTATCATCCTGCTGAAGAGACCCTTGCCTTATGGAGATAAATAACCGCTTTCTGCAAGCCTGCCGTCGCGAACCGGTAGATACCACGCCCGTCTGGTTTATGCGCCAGGCAGGACGTTATATGGAGGAATACCGCGCCATTCGCCAAAAATATTCGCTGCTTGAGATTTGCTATCATCCTGAGCTTGCTGCTGAAGTAACGTTACAACCCGTACGCGCCCTCGGCGTAGACGCAGCAATTCTTTTTGCCGATATTCTTTTGCCAGTCATCCCACTCGGGCTTGGCTTGGAGTTCGCCAAAGGGGAAGGACCAATCATCACGTCACCAGTGCGGACTCTGGAGGATGTTCAGGCGATGAATCCCGTCGACGCGGAAACAGATTTGGGCTATGTGATGGAAGCGATCCGCATCCTGCGCGGGACCTTAAACGGGATTCCGCTGATTGGCTTTTGTGGCGCTCCATTCACCGTCGCGTCTTATATCATCGAAGGCGGCTCGTCGCGTGAGTTCCTCAAGACAAAAACGATGATGTATGCCGCGCCAGAAGTCTTTCATGCATTGATGGAGAGACTTTCGTCAGTGCTGGCAGCTTACATCGTGGCACAAATCCGAGCGGGTGCACAGGCCGTCCAGATTTTCGACTCGTGGGTCGGTGCGCTTAGCCCGCAGGATTACGAAAAATTTGTCCTGCCCTATTCGCAAAAGGTTTTGCAAGCGGCAAAAGCAGAAGGCGTACCTGTGATTCACTTTGGCACGAATACGACAACTCTCCTATCTTTGATGAAGCGCGCAGGTGGTGATGTACTTGGACTTGACTGGCGCATCCCGCTTGATGAGGGCTGGGCTCTCGTCGGAGAGAATGTCGCCATTCAAGGGAATCTTGATCCCGTCACGCTTTTTGCGCCTCTATCTGAGATTAAAGCGCGCGTTCGTGATGTTTTGCGGCGCGCAGATGGCAGACCTGGTCACATCTTCAATTTAGGACATGGCATCCTGCAGAATACCCCCGTTGATCATGTGAAAGCTGTTGTTGATATGGTGCATGAATATTCCGCTCTCCCATTGAGAGAGGGATTAAGAGTGAGAGATTAATATGAACTTCATCGGCCTCATTGCTGCAGCCACAGCCTTTCTCAGCATATGGCTGGGACACGTCGCAGTCCGCAAGATCGAATTTATCTCGCCGACGATCTGGATTCCTTCATTGATTTTCATCATCTTAGGAATTGTCTGCGAATGGCTTTCATTGATCGCACCTAACTTGCAATTTGCAACTATTTTTGGAATTCTCAGTATTACCCTCCTCTTCGACGCGTTCGAGTTCATACGCCAGCAGCGCCGTGTGCGAAAAGGACATGCGCCTGCCAATTCCAACAATTCACGCCATGCTGCAATCCTGGCTGAATTCAATTCCCATGCAACCACGCTTGATCTGCTCAAAAGAGAACCAATCGGTCAAAGAGTGACTGATCACTGATTGTTGGTCACTGTTAACTATGAACTTCTTCGGTCCTCTTATCGGCCTCATTACCTTGCTTATCATTGGTCTGGGCTTTCCGCTTGTTATTCAGGGCGAGCGCCGCTTTGGTTATCTGTGCTGGCCTTACATGATGGGCATTGGCTTTCTGATAATCATCCTTTCCCTTTTTATTTCCACAAATTGGCTATCTGTGATAGTGGGCGTGTTGGGTGCAACATTCGTCTGGGGCTCGACTGAACTGAAAGAACAAGCTGTCCGCGCTGAGCTTGGCTGGTATCCGTTCAACGACGACAAAATCCTACCACCTCTTGCAAAAATAATTGAGAAATGGAAAGCTCCTCATCTATGATTGGCTTATTGGTAATGGCCTATGGTGGCCCAAATAATTTGGATGAAGTTGAACCTTACTTGATGGATGTGCGTGGTTATCGTCCCACCGCCCCACAGATTATCCATGAAGTGCGCGAGCGTTATCGCGAAATTGGTGGACATTCACCGATCCTTAAATGGACTCAAGCGCAAGCAAATGCACTTGAAGCTGCATTGAATGCCGACAGCCAAACTTTCAAAGCTTTTGTTGGTATGCGTCATTGGCATCCCTATATCAAAGACACCTTGGCTGAAATGTATAGCCAGGGAATTGAACGTACTGTTGGGTTGGTCATGGCGCCGCATTATTCGCGCATGAGCATCGAGGCTTATTTCAAAAATATTGAGCAGGCTGAATCGCCTATGCAGATCGCTCGCATCAATGAGTGGTATCTGCTCCCTGAATATTTGAATGCGCTTGCAAAGCGCGTCCGCACAGCGTTAGAACGCTTTCCTAAAACTGTGCGTGCTGAAGTCCCGGTCATATTCACTGCACACAGCTTGCCTGAGCGGATACTTGAATGGGATGATCCATACCCAAGGCAATTAAATGTCACTGTTGAAGCGCTGATGCAACGTCTAGGCTCCCAGCCGCACGAGTTCGCTTTCCAATCTGCTGCGATCTCGACCGAACCCTGGTTAGGCCCTGATGCATCTGAGCTAATCGAGCGCTACGAGGCTGAAGGCAAGCGGCATATGTTAATTTGTCCCATTGGCTTTGTATCTGAGCATGTGGAAATCCTATACGATATTGATATCGTTTATCAAAAACTCGCGAAATCGTTGGACGTCCAACTAGAACGAATTGAGATGCTGAACGATGAGCCTGAAATGGTCTCCGGGCTTGCCAGGTTAGTGCGCGAAACCGCACAAGAATCAGGTTGGTTATGAGTCAGATCGTTATCGTTGGCGGTGGTATCTCAGGTCTCTCCGCTGCCTACTATGCTCGAAAGAGATTGCCCGAGTCAAAAATTACCGTATTCGAATCGGACTCGCGCTGGGGCGGAAAGATCACCACCGACCGTGTTGCGTTTGACAACGGTCAATTCATTATTGAAGGTGGGCCTGATACTTTCCTTGCGACGAAGCCGTGGGGTGTTGCACTCTGCAATGAACTCGGCTTGGGTGATCGACTACATGGGACAAATCCGCACAAGAAAAATACGTATGTCCTGAATCGTAATCGCTTACTCCCTCTTCCCGATGGACTGGCGATGATGATTCCTACGAATATCGAAGCCATTCTCAAAACGCGGCTTGTTTCATGGTTCAGTAAAGCGCGCATGGGACTTGACTTTCTCCTCCCTGCGAAATCCGTCAATGGCGATGAATCCCTCGGTGCGTTTGTCAGCCGTCGGTTGGGACGCGAGGCGTATGAGAATCTCATCGAGCCGCTCATGTCAGGCATCTATGCTGGCGCTGGCGATGCGCTCAGCCTTGATTTACGACTCAAAACCCGTGTCGTATCTATCTCACATTCTGACAGCCTTCGAGAACCTCAGGGCGGCGCATGGAACCTAACACTTGAGACTGGCAGTTCACTAGACGCAGACTCGGTCATTCTCGCCACTCCCACGTTTATCAGCGGGAATCTAGTCGCTTCATTCGACCCGTTGCTTGCTTCCAATTTACAAAGCATTCCCTACGCCTCGACCGCTACCGTTTCCCTCGCCTACCGGCAGAGTGACCTACTCCGCGACCTGGATGGTTATGGCTACGTCATTCCACGACGTGAAGGACGCCGCGCCCTCGCTTGCACATGGACCTCCACCAAGTTCCCGCATCGCGCGCCGGAAGGATACGCACTCATCCGTGTCTTCGTCGGTCGCGCGGGACAGGATATTCCATGGAATGAAAATGATCTGCTTGCATTGGCAAAGGAAGAATTAAATCTCACACTCGGTATTACAAACAAACCGATCCTTTCGCGCGTCTTCATGTGGGACAAAGCCATGCCGCAATACAATCTCGGTCATCCTGAAAAACTGAAACAGATTGATGCAGCTCTTGAACATTATCCCAATCTCGCACTGGCTGGTAGCGGCTATCGCGGCATCGGTATTCCGGATTGCATTCGGTCAGGAGAGCTGGCAGTGGAACGCGTTCTCAAGTTTGTACATTTAAACGTTGAAACATTCCAATCTGCAAACCTATAAACTTTTTGGAGTTCATGATGAACATAGATAAATCGATGGCATTTTTTCAAGAAGCACAGAAATTATTTCCTGGCGGCGTAAACTCGCCTGTGCGCGCCTTTCGTGCAGTTGGCGGGCAGCCGCTCTTTATCGACCGTGGTGAAGGACCTTATCTTTTCGATGTAGATGGTAATCGTTATATTGATTATGTTCTTTCCTGGGGACCACTCATCACTGGGCACGCGCATCCGAAAGTGGTTGAAGCGATTCAACAAGCTGCATGCAAGGGAACATCCTATGGCGCGCCGAGTCCACTTGAGATTGACCTTGCTAACAGTATTATGGATTTCATGCCGAATATCGAAATGATCCGTTTTGTTAATTCAGGAACGGAAGCGACCATGTCCGCGCTGCGGTTGGCGCGTGCCTATACAAAACGGGAGAAAATCATTAAATTCGACGGCTGCTACCACGGTCATGCCGATTTGCTGCTTGTGCAGGCAGGTTCAGGTGTCGTTACACTAGGTCTGCCTGATTCGCCTGGTGTTCCAGCGAACACAGTCAAGGATACCTTGGTAGCAGATTTCAACAATCTTGAATCTGTCGAAGCGCTGTTCAAGAAATATCCCGACCAAATCGCTGCGATCATTGTCGAGCCTGTTGCAGGCAATATGGGCGTTGTCCCGCCTCAACCAGGATTTTTGGAAGGATTGCGCGCCATCACCGCACGCGAAGGAAGCCTACTGATTTTCGATGAAGTGATGACGGGATTCCGCGTCCACAAAGGCGGCGCGCAGGCGCTTTATAAGATCAAGCCCGATCTGACAACGCTGGGCAAAGTTATCGGCGGTGGGCTTCCCGTTGGGGCCTATGGCGGCAGAAAAGAAATCATGCAGTTGGTCGCGCCGGTTGGTCCGATGTATCAGGCTGGGACTTTATCGGGTAACCCACTTGCCATGAGTGCCGGGATCGCGGCATTGAAACTGATTCAGGGAGATGAATGTTGGACGCAGCTCGAGCAAGCTGCGGCTATCCTGGAAACGGGGATTTCGTCTGTTGCGAAACAAGCCGGAGTTCCCATCCAGCAAACACGAGTCGGCACGATGTTCACAACCTTCTTTAGCAAAACGAAGCCCATTGATTGGAACACGGTCAAAGTGGCGGATAAAGTCCGCTTCGGTAAATTTTTCCAGAAGATGTTGGAAAATGGAGTCTACCTCGCGCCGTCACAGTTTGAAGCCGGATTCATTTCAACGATGCATACAGATGATGTGATCAATGCCACGATTGCCGCAGCTGAATCGGCATTCAAAGTTTTGTGAATTGCTTATTTCGGCCATCTCGTTTTAGACAAGATGTAATCAATAGCGGCTACTTGCTTTTGCCTTTGAAATACGATCTGACATATCAGAGCTGGAGCCATGATCTTTGATTCTTCAGGAATCAAGCCGGCTGCATGGTAGCAACCGTCCACGTCAGACGGATTCCATAAAGAACAATCGTTGTCCCCAGAATTATGAGAAGCCACGTCAAGCCGGTCATGATATTGGAAGAGAGATTCAGGTCAGACAGGATGCTATGCAAACCCAATAGACAATGTGCTGCGATGACAATGAGAAAGAAAATTTCCATCCAAGCGATGCCAGGCACCTCATAATATCGAATCACATCTGCATGGCTGAGAAGACCTTGCGGGGCAACCCAGTGGTTCACAATAATATGAATACCAAGCAGGATGACGAGCAGGATTCCTAATCCTGCTTGCGCGAACCAGCGTACTGTACCTGTTGAATTTTTCGGTTGGATTTCCATCGGTTTTATTTGCTGAGCATATGCGCGGCAAAGAGCGCCATAGCAAGAATTGTTATGAGGAAAGAGAAAACGAAGAGAATTTTTTGGTAGCGAAGACCGATGCCAAAGGCAAGCAGCGTCAGCCGCAAGCCATTCAATCCGTGCAACACCACGGCGGCAATCAGGAGTACCTCGCCTACCTTGATAAGTGGCACTTGTGCGAACGCGACAAAATCATTGTAAGACTGAGCGCCTTGCGTAAGTTTGTTTAAAACAACCAGGTGTACGATCAGGTAAAACGTTAAAGCGAGGGCAGTCAGGCGGTTGAGGATAAATGCCCACGAACCAGCTTGACGCCCGCGCGCATCAAACCAATTGAGAACATTTCGGAAGGATGGGTCGTTCATAAGAGCTTAGGCGCAGTCATCCCAGACCTTATTCCAAATCGTCTCGCGGTCCCAGCCCGTGAAGATCAGAAGATCTCCCAGAGTCAACCGCTTGCGCATCAGGGATGCATTCATGAAGG
>WNFZ01010505.1_pt1 | contig 13114 bp, 15 predicted proteins | sample 5400081 | NCBI WGS metagenome assembly WNFZ01 (sample SAMN13153365, study PRJNA577476) | soil metagenome | isolation source: 80 cm soil or saprolite under grassland replicate 1 | place: USA:California | collected 2016-06-15
CTAAAATCAAGAAATGTAAAAAACATAACGGTAGACTTTAGGATCGTACGTGGCCTTGATTATTATTCGGGCATAGTATTTGAAGCAAAAGAATTATCATCACAAATAGGATCACTGGTGGGGGGTGGAAGATATGATAAGCTGACAGAAGCATTTGGCAGAAAGGATTTGTATGCAACCGGTGCTGCAGGAGGGGTAGAGAGGATACTATCAGCTACTAAAGGTAAATCAACAAAAGTATCACAAAGGCAGCTAATTTATGTTGCATATGGTTCCAAACAAGAAAAAAAATTTGCTTTAGAAGTAGTTTCAATTTTAAGGAATCTGGGATATTCTGCTGATTATGATATAAACAGCAGGACCATAAACAAACAGTTTCATGAGGCTTCTATAAAGAATGCATTGGCAATCATAATTGTAAACCAAGATGAATTCAAAAAAGGTATTATTACCATTAAAACAGGGGTTAAGGAACAAAAGCAAAGCATTAGTGAAATTGGAAAATATCTAGACCAAATAATTTAGACCGGTGATTCGTTTGTTTATTATTAATTATTGGCCTTTTTTAGATCTTGATCATCTTGATGTTCTTCATCTTTATTATACCATTATCCTTTTTATCATAGACAATTCTTACAACTAAATCCGGTGGCTCATAGCTAACATAAAGGTCTTCTTTTTCAAGCATTTGAATGTCATATCCTAACATTATTTGCGACTCCTCTACCCCATTTTCTATCAATCTCTTTTTTGCAGCTACCGCAATGCCATCATCTGAAGTATTAGTTGTCAATAGTACCTTTCCAGTACATTTTAGACTCATCGGCTATGGAAAAATATCTTCTCACAATTAAACTGTGTCTTCAAAATTAAACTTTGGTGCTCCTATTTTAATCTCGATGAAAAAAGAATAATATATTTATTACTAGATACAGACGTCAACGTAAAGGATAATGGTCGAGGTTGCAATAATTATTTGACAGACCACATATCACATGATGTGCTAATTATTGGCACTGGCTTGGCGGGATTGCGTGCTGCTATCTCATGTGCAAAGAGAAATGAGAAACTGGATATCGGAGTAATTTCTAAGGTCCAAGCTATGCGCTCACACTCCGTCTCCGCCGAAGGCGGAACTGCAGCAGTATTGTTTTCTGATGAGGGAGACAATATCGAATCCCACATCTACGATACTATCAGAGGTAGTGATTTCTTATGCGATCAGGATGTTGCTGAAAAATTAGCTCATGAAATACCCAAGGAAATTTATCAATTAGATAGGTGGGGAATGCCATGGTCCAGAAGGGAGGATGGTAGAATTGACCAGAGGAAATTTGGAGGATACTCTTTCCCAAGGGCAACATATGCTCAAGATAAAGTGGGGTTTTACGAAATGCAAACACTGTATGATACCTGTCTTAAATATGGTAACATCCATTTCTATAATGAATGGTTTTGCACATCAGTCCTAGATGACGGAAACAATAACTTTGCCGGTGTTACTGCAATAGAGATAAAAAATGGAAACTTTAATGTTTTCAAATCTAATTCTGGGATTATCGCCACCGGCGGAGCTGGCAGGCTTTATAGTTTTTCAACTTATGCGTACTCTTCGACACCGGACGGAATAGATATGGCGTACAGATCTCGTTTGCCTTTAAAGGACATGGAGTTCGTTCAATTCCACCCTACAGGAATTCTTCCATCAGGTATTCTTATAACAGAAGGTGCCAGAGGAGAAGGTGGCTATCTGATTAATAGCCTTGGGGAAAGATTCATGAAAAATTACGCTCCAGAAAAATTGGAACTGGCTCCACGTGATGTAGTTTCCAGATCAATGATAAAAGAAATTGAAGACGGTAGGGGCTTTAAACACGAAACGGGAGTCGACTGTCTTAAATTAGATCTCACACACCTGGGAGAAGAACGCATAAAAGATAGGCTAGCCGGAATCAGAGAAATAGGTATCAAATTCTCAGGTGTCGATATAATAAGTGAGCCAATAGAAATTAGACCAGTATGTCATTACATGATGGGTGGAATACATACTGATATCTATGGCCAAACGGAGATGAATGGATTATGGTCAGCGGGTGAAGCGGCATGTAATAGTCTGCATGGAGCAAATCGACTTGGAGCAAACTCTACTTCGGAATGTTTAGTCTGGGGAAGTATAACAGGAAGATTAGCAGCCGATTATGCCAACAAGAAAAAAGGGATGACCATTTCCATTGCAGATAACAAGGTAATGTCAGAAGAAAAGAGAATTTTTGATGGGATTTTCAGAGGAAGGGGTCAAGTAAATCCCTACGACATTAGAAAAGAGTTTTCAGATTTGATGGATGTGAAAGCATATATTTTTAGGAATGAAAATCAACTGGCAGAAGGTCTAAAAAAAGTTAGAGAGCTCAAGAAATTATCGTGGAAACATGTAGATGATAGCGCAAAGGAATATAACACAAATTTCATAAATGTAATGGAGATAGATTCATTATTGAGAGTAGGAGAAGTAATAATTGTTGGTGCTTTGAACAGGCTGGAATCAAGAGGAGCGCATTTCAGGACTGACTATCCTCATAGAGACGATGTTAATTTCTTGAAGCACACATTGGCATACTTTAAGGGTGATGATGAGCCTCACTTATCATGGCATCCTGTAACGCTTACCAGATACGTACCAGCAGAGAGAAAATACTGATGAAAGAGATAGAACAGCCAAGTCGCAATAATTTGGAAGGATTAAAGGGATGGCTTAACCCGTCAAGATATGGATGGGAGCGTATCTCATACTGGTTCCAGAGATTAACTGGAGTTTTTCTTCTTATCTATTTCATCGGTCATGTGTATGAAACTAGTACAATTGTTAATGGTCAGAATGCATGGGAATCATTTTTAGAACTAACTCAAACAGTTTGGGGACATCTATTCCTAATTTTGGTAATAGGAGTAGACCTGATTATCCCTATAGTCCTTCATCTTTGAATTACAGACAGAAATCTGGGATATGGATTGCATTGATATTGTCAGCTGCCGCAATGTATTACGGTTTCAACATCTTGTTTGGAGAGTAATCATGGAAAGTCATAGAATACTAAAAGAAAGTCAGATAATGAAGATTCATTACGTAACAGGCATCGCTGCAATATTTGTTGTTGCTATTCATATATTGATGAGGCTTATAGTTCCGTTTGAATTGAGTCTTGAATATGATTATATCATTTCAAATTACAAGAATATTTTTTATGTTTTAATTCTAGAGTCAATCCTAGTATTGGTCTCTGTTCATGGATTCAATGGAATAAGGATAATATTGCTGGAATTAAGACAGAATAAAGCCTGGGAGAATATGATTACAGTTGTCACTATTTCTGCAATGATTGCTCTCATCGCTTATGGTACAAGAACAATAATATTGGCAAATGGATTGTGATCTTTGGTATTGAATAACACTGATAGTATAAATGAAGACAAAATAGTATTAAAAGTATATAGAGAAAATAGAGGACAGAAATCTGGGGCCCATTACGACAGGTTTGAAGTTCCATATAAAAGATGGACAACCGTATTGGACGCTCTATTGTATGTAAAGAGTTACATTGATCCAAGCGTAGCCATAAGATATTCATGCAGGATGGCATCGTGCGGTTCGTGTGGAATGAAAATAAATGGCTTTCCCAGATTGGCCTGTTACACGAAAATCTCTGAATTGGATACATCAACAATTGAATGCGAACCTTTGTCAAACTTTCCGATAATAAGAGATCTGGTTACTGACTTCTCCCTTTTCTTTAATCATCACAAAGATATTCAGCCTTACATACAAAGCAATGAGGGCGTTGAAACTGATACTGAAAAAAAGTCATTTTCATTTTACCAATCACCAGAAGATGTAGACAGATATCTTCAATTTTCTTACTGTATAAAGTGCGGATTGTGTAATTCGGCCTGTCCTACTGTTGGTACGGATTTGAGATTTCCAGGTCCTCAGGCGCTGGCGCAATTATACAGATATTTTGCTGACACCAGAGATGAATCAAAGAACAGATTGGATATTGTCGATGATAGACACGGTATATGGAGATGTCATTTTGCAGGCTCCTGTAGCAAAGTATGTCCAAAAGGAGTAGATCCAGCCTTAGGAATACAGCTATTAAGATCCTACATGCTTGGCATATCTAAAGATAATAAAGAACTGGCAAAAAAAATTGAAATAAACACTGACAAAGAAAATAATAGCAATTAGCTGATAAATTTAGAATCCAATTGACCTATTTTGAAGGCAATTTGCTTTCATTTACCTGCTTGTTTATGGCGTCAGCCATAAAGTGATTGCTTACACTTACTTTCGTTTCTGCGACACCCTGAATCTTGTAAACATTATCTCTGATATCTTGGGCAATTTTAAAACCAAATATTGCAGGACAAAATGGACTTGTCAGATGTAGATCAATTTTTACTTTTCCTTCGACGATATCTACTTTATCTATTAGTTCGAGTTCCATAATGGAAACTCCGATTTCGGGATCTACAATCTTGGTGAGTTCATCAAATATTGATTTTCGTAATTGTTGAATCTCCTGACTCATATATATAGAATTTATTTTTATACTATATAACTATTGATCTTATCATCTCAGACCACATATCACTAGGATATCAGAATTTTCAGTATTATAAATATCAATAAATAAGTCTATCAGTAGTTTGTTTTCATCATGTATAGATCAAGACACAAGCAAGATCTTGATAGACGTGCATTGAATTTCCTTTCATCAGTTGACATAGATGATAAAATTCTATACTATGATATCTTATGTACTAAAGCCCATGTGATAATGTTGTATGAGATTCGTTTATTGACTAAGGATGAACTTGCAAGTATTGTAAATGAATTAGATCGTGTCTTACGTCACCCAGAGAAACTGGTTAAAGAAGGATTTGAAGATATTCATGAGGCATTAGAAGGACATCTAATTAGGAAAATAGGAGTTGATGTTGGAGGTAAAGTTCAAACTGGTAGATCAAGAAATGATCAGGTAGTAACTGATATCAGAATTAAAGCAAGAGATGATCTGATTGCAATTTTATTTCATCTGATTAATTTGGTTAGGTTACTTGTACAAAAGGCGGAAGAGAACTTGAATTCAGTTATGCCCCTTTACACCCATCTTCAAGAAGCTCAGCTAGGAAATTTTGCACACTATCTATTATCATACTGTTCAGCTCTATTACGAGATGTCAGTAGATTAATTTCATTGTATGATAGAGTTAACGAATCGCCGTTAGGTTCTGGTCCGATTGGTGGATCAACTCTTCCCATTAGTAGAAAGAGGACTGCGGAATTATTGGGATTTAAAAAAATAATATCTAATACAATTGATGCGACTTCATCAAGAGATTTCATGATTGAGTTTATGGCAGACATAACGTCCATAATGATAACACAAAGGAGAATTGCACAAGACATCATAATTTGGTCGTCACAAGAATTCTCATTTGTAGATCACTTGATATTGCTGAAGCGCTAGTTATGAAAGAAAGGTTACCTTTCAGGACTGCTCATAGACTGGTAGGATCATTGGTTAATAACGCGTTTAAAAAAAAGATTTCACTAAATTCATTGGATGTTGCTGATATTAAGGAAATTCTTCAAGAAATGAAAATAAGCGTAGAAGCCGATAAGCTAATTCGCATAATAACGGAGACTGATTCACAAAGATCAATATCCATTCGTCGATCTCTAGGATCTCCAAATCCCAGGGAACAAATCAAATCAATAAGAAAATATCGAATGCTATTGAGGAAATATGTGAATGATTTGCAAAAAATGAAGCGTGAACTTGCAAGTACAAAAGAAACCATAACAAAGACCATCAGTAACATAATCAAATCCAAATCTAGACCTAAATACATGTAGTTTGGAATAATCTATTGTTTTATGAATTACCTATTAATTGGTTAACAAAGCATACCTTCTTTTCGCATCTATTGTTTGGGTTAGCTCAGTAGAAAAAAAAGAAATTAGGAAAAAATTGAATTTAACATCAGGCCCTTTCTAGGTGCAAAGTCTATAGATTCTATTTGTTTGTCGTTAAATAGACCAACTGCATTATCTTATCAAATATAATTTAAATAGAAAATCTCTTTCGCTCAGTCAAGTAAACTGACAAGAAGTGATTTTTGAACATGAAGCCTATTTTCTGCCTCATCCCAGACAACTGATTTATTTCCATCTATCACATCTGATGTTACTTCCTCTCCTCTTTTTGCAGGCAAACAGTGCATGAATATTGCGTCGTCTTTTGAAGAACCCATCAGTTTACCATTTACCTGATACTTTGGAATGAAAATAGATCTTCTTATATCATCTTCGTTTTCTTTTCCAATAGAAACAAACGTATCTGTGACTACAATGTCCGCATTCTTCACGGCGTCGATTGGTTCACGTACAATAGCAAAATCAGTTTCTCTTAATTTTGATTCATGCGTTACTATCTTCAGTATTTCTTGTGGAGGCTCGTAGCCCCTCGGAATAGCAGCTTTAATATTTATTCCCATTTTTGCAGAGCCGATGAGAAGATCATTACACACATTATTGCCATCACCAACCCAAGCCAATGTTAATCCTTTAAAGCTCTTCTTATGTTCTAATATTGTCATTAGATCAGCCAAAACCTGACATGGATGATATAAATCAGATAATCCATTAATTACAGGAATTTTACAATTTTGTGCTAACTTTACTATAGTGTCGTGAGAATAAACTCTTGCTACCAAGCAGTCTACGTATACAGAGATGGTTTTGGCAGTATCTTCCATAGATTCACCTCTAGATACCTGTAGATCATTAGCATTCAGATAAATTGTATTACCACCCAACTGGAACATCGCAGTTTCAAAACTCAACCGTGTCCTAGTGGATGGCTTTTCAAACATCAAGGCAAGTGTTTTACCATCTAGAGCTTGTTTGTTACTTTTTCCATCCTTATTGCTCTTAAATTCAATTGCCCGTGTAATCAAATTGAGGATTTCGTCTTCACTTAAATCCTGAATACTAGTCAGATATTTTTTACTTAATGAGATCATTTATATCTTCATCAGTTAAATAGACAACTTCTTCCTTTTCGTTTTCAGTTCCCTTTTTACTTTTATCTTTTTTAGTTTTAATATCATTGGTTGAAGGAGATTTACCATCAATTAGAGCGTCCTCATTTTTCCTATCTCTCGAAAACTTGTTGAAAAATGATCGTTTTTTTGATTTTGTTTCACTGGTTTCCTCATTTGTTTCTTCATTCGTTCTCATTTGCTCTTCATACATTTGGTCAGGAACCAACCGTACTTCATTATCTAGGTCTTTTCTCTCTAATTCTACTGTTGGTGGCGTTGATACTGATTTATTGTTTGTTTTAAATTTATCAACGTCCTTACTTGTACTTTCAGGTTTAATATCAGCTTGTGAATCAACGTTTGGAATCTCAGTCACGGGTTTCACTAATTTAGTATCAGAAAGCGATGTTTCTTTACTTTTCAAATCGTCGTTAGTTTTATCATATACTCTATCTTTGAAAATTGAATCAAGAAATTTATTATGATCGAATTCAGCCAAGTCTCCATACCCTTGACCTACACCCAGATATAGAATAGGCTTGTGAGTCAAATAAGCAATTGAAATAGCTGCACCACCTTTAGAGTCAGCATCGCTTTTTGTCAATATCGAGCCATCAAAATTTGTGTATTGAAAAAATTCTCGGGCTTGGTTAACTGTATCGTTTCCCGCCAAAGAATCTCCAACAAATATTTTCATATCAGGTTTTATTACTCTTATTATCTTGCTAACTTCTTCCATTAGATTCTTTGAAGTTTGCATTCTACCTGCAGTATCAATTAAAACGGCATCTATGTAATTCTTTTTTGCGTGCTCTAATGCGTCTCTCGCAACGGCTGATGGATCTGCTCCATACCTTTGTGAGATTATTTTGACATTAAGATTGTTACCATGATGTGAGATCTGTTCAATAGCTCCTGCTCTATGCGTGTCTGCGGCGGCTAAAACAACCGAAATTCCATTATCTCTTAGCAATTTACAAAATTTGGCAATCGTGGTCGTTTTTCCAGTGCCATTGATACCAAGGAAGATAATAGAATATGGACCAGTTTTTGATCTTTTCTTTACCAAAATAGATTGAATAATATCTGTCTTGTTAGTGGTCGATGAAAATAATTCGTGTAAAAATGAATATAATTTTGTAGTGATTACTTCGTCAGTATTTTCGTTCCTTTCTAGCTTCACACTCAATATTTCTGTTTTTATTTTTGATGTCATTTCATCAACAATTTCATGAGCTACATCATTTTCCATGAGACTAATCTGTAATTCTTCTAAGATAGAGTCAATCTCTTTTTTAGAAATTGATTTTTGACTAAGGTTTTTTGCAGTCTCAGAAAATATTTTCCTTAATCTTTCAAACAAAAGGAGTGCAATCCTGCCTGCTATGAATTTGGAGTTTGAGACTTTTGCATTTCAACATTTATTTCATTTTGCAGTTGATTCATACGTACTGCTATCTGCTCTTTTTGTGATTGTAATTGTTGCAATGCAAGCTCAAATTCCTTGATTTTTGATTCTACATAATTTTTCGTGTTTTCTTTAGACTTTTCAATAGTAACACCAGATCCTACATTAACAAACAGATTCCTTACTTGTGGAACTGTGACCTTGAGATAAATTCCGATCCCTATAGGAACAAGAGATTCTTCATTATTAGTTGTGGATAATTCTTGGATTGCTTCTGAAGCCAGATGCGCCTCAGTAATAAGTCTAGTTACCGTTGATTCCTTTGCTAAAATATCATTCAGATATGCTTCTAGGATCTTTGATTGTTGAAGCATCTCACTGATTTTTTGTTCAGTCGATATTTGGTCTTTGGAATTTTCTCTAGAGGTCATCTTACTGTATTTTGTGAATAAAAAGCGGGCATATAACTTTGACTAAAAAATGGTCCTCTTTACGATGTGCCATTGGTCATGTACGTTCTAATTTAATTAATTATCATTTAGGTCTTCCCCTTCTTTGAAATGATATAAAACCCATGAGCAGAAATCAATAAGGCGGCCAGAGACATCTTTGTGGCAAAGACCAAATTCCAAGGTGTTTGCGGATTTGGATATGCTATATTAATAGTATCCAAATTTATGGTTCCACCCAACGCGTTAATAGTTATTAGAGAACTCCATACGACAAAATTGTAAACAAATTCGTATAACGAAATTACAAGTATTGCCAGAACGATTAATTGCAGCATAGAATGAAGAGCGGGAGAAACTTCCTTTACTTTGTCGCCACCTAATTTGGTAACGCAGTACCATGAAACCACTGAAACAATCATTAGGTAAGTAATCAGTTTTGAGAATCCTTTAAATGGAAATTCTGTTTTTACTAGAATTTCACCTATTACAATTTTTCCCGTAGAAGAATACTCAATTATGCTTTGATATAGTGCATAAAAAGTAATCGCAGTCATTGCGATAGCAGAGATGTAGAATACAATAAGGTATACAGTTCTGGCACTTGTCCCTTTTTCAATTGAATAGTACATTATGCTTATTGTATTATTTGACATAGGTTATCAAATATAAAATTATACTTGGAAATCAAATTAATTACGAAATTGATTCAAGCAAATGTAAAAATTTCAATCGATGGTAAATATCTTATGTCTATTTTATGACAGAAGATGGCAACATGCCGATGCGACACGACAAGACACGACACGACACTAGATACATATCCAGTTCAATTGTCTGATCTCATAAATGCGTGTCATAATATGCACTCATGAAGCAGATATAGATGGCATGTATTCTGCTTCCGTTGCCTTGATGAGGTTTCCCAGATCTAAAGTTTCATTTTATAATTATGGATTAGATAATTTTAAAAGAATGTTTGGTTACTTAAAATATGAATCCAAGACAAAGGACGGACTTGCTATTATTTCGGACCTTGGTATTAATGATGATAATGTATCCCAGTTATGCGTAGAATCAATACAATATCTGAAAAAGAGACACTGGTCTGTAATATGGGTTGACCATCATCCATGGCATAGAAAATCAATGATGTCAATTAGAAAGCTGGTTAAATTGTTTCATGATTCATCTGGAAAAAAGTGTGCAACAGAACTCATGTATGAAAAATTCATGTACAAGAATAAAAATGCAGAGCAGTTAAAGTCGATTGCACATAGCTCAGACTTTATGAGCAATGTCAAGAACCATGATTCCAGACTCTCAGAATTAATCCATTTTTATAAAAATAGTGCAAATTCCAAGCAAAATCTGGAATCCCTAGTTCAAAAAGCATCGAAGGGAATATTGTGGGATTCAGATATGCAAAAGGATTATACAAAATTCATAAAGATTAGCGATTTTCAAAAAAAAGAATCGTTGAAGACGCTAACAATAAAGAAAATCTTGTCATTTAACGTCGCCTTTGCTTTTACATATCCTTACGTTCAAACAAGTATATTTTCTCATGAGCTATTCTCTAACACGAAGATTGACCTAGCTATGCTCTTTAATAGACGTGGAAAAGTTAGCATCAGAAGAAGTACAGACAGAATTTCATGTAATAAAATAGCATCTTACCTTGTTGAAGGCGGGGGTCATGATTTTGCTTCAGGGGGAAAGTTGCAAAGCAATCCTAGAGATATTAAGGCCTGCATAAAAGAGATGGAAGAGGCGATAACAAGGACTTTGACCTGAATTTTGAATTTAAGAACTAAATTACCCAATTTTGATTTGCTCTAATCCAAACCCATTAGAATTTACAGAAAAACAAATAAATTTCGATCTAGACAATGATAATTGTGGAAAGCGAAAAAACCATCGGTAATGTAATTTATGAATGTATGAGATGTGGGACGCCGGTTTCTAATGAGGAACTTTCCAAGTTACCAGAAATAAAGTGCATTTGTGGATTTCGAGTGTTCCGAAAGGCAAGACAACCAATAGTAAAACAATTAAAGGCAATTTAATAGCAAATCAGAATATTATTAATTTTCTGGTCTGTCAACGCTTAATTGTTAGAATCTAGATAGTAATATCATGAAGATTGTGTGTCCGGATTGTAAGAAGCCTGCCGAGCTTTCAGATGATTTCAGCTTTGTCAAATGTGAATCCTGTAAGTTCGAAATGACGTATGGGGAATATGTAAAGTATATTGCATATAGGGATGTAAGATACAGGGATATCTTGAATGATTATAAAAAGTAAATGTCCTAATTTGTCAATTCAAAGGATAGAAAACAAGTATCTTGCTAATTTGAAGGATTCTAATTTTCAATAATCTAGATATATCCAGCGTGTCAGTTTGAAAATTTCTTCCGGCGCTTGGGTCGGAGCCACTTGAAATTTTTAGTATATCTTGAATAAATAATGTCATTTCAGATGCCGACACATTCGGTTTCCTTACGCCAACAGGTTTCTAGATTTCGATCTGAATATATCTTTGGTGCATACGAAACCGAGAGCAATTGCAATATCCTGCTTCATTTCAAGATTTTATTTTTTTATCATGGTTGAAACTATAGATAATACGTCCCTGTCCTTTATTTGATATTCACCTGGTAATCTTAAACCGTTTCTAACATCGACAGCATAAACAATACCTTTTGATAACTCGGTATGTATGTCATTTGCAAGATCCTGTACAGTGGAGCCATTTTTCATGAGAAAGGCATCAGGAAGTACGTTACCTTTTCTATCAGACAATTTGTTTGGATCTGATACCGGATAAACGACGTTCATATTTAATAACTTGAAAACAGCAATATTTAATGCAAATTGTACTCCAGTTCTAAGATATTCACCCAAGACATCCTTCCTTATAAAATTAAGTGCCCACTTTTGTTTCTCATTTAGCACAGTATTTTCATAAATATCGAATATTTCATCTCCAGGGGAATATTTTATCAACCCCCTGTTCTGGGCCCTCCTAAGAGTTAGCTCAGCATCAGCACTTGAAGGAATTACAAACATATGTTTATTGTGTTCACGAAGTCTCTTGAAATTTTCTGCAGCAGGATGAAGATCTATTTTATTTGCAACTATTAGCGAAGGTTTTGATATCTCCCTCAACGTAGAAACAAATCTTCTACTCTCATCAGAATCGAGTTCATGTATGTTCTTATCAGCAAGATTATTTTCACTGATAGATTTTTTTACATGCCATTCCTTGACGCCTATACCTCCAAATATTTCAGTAACCGCACGCGCTGTGTCTACACCTGAATTGGTCATCCTTGAAATTTTTTCTCGATTTCCTTCAAATAATTTCAAGTACCATAAAATCAGTTCCTCTTCTATATCTGATACATCTGCAATAGGATCTCCCGCGCCGGCTTCTGCTATTTTTCCAGACGCGTCAATGCTTCCAGAAGCATCTACTATATGGAGCAAAACATCAGACTGTGCGGCAACAGATAAGAACTGGTTACCAAGACCCTTACCCTCCCATGCGCCTTTAATAAGACCGGGAAGGTCTATCAATTCAACAGGAATAAATCGCCATCCATCTTTACAAAGTGAATTCCTTGGATTGTCCACTACCCCGAACTCTTTATGAACGCATAAGGTAATCACATTAGCATTTCCATGAATTGGTTTTTTTGTTGTAAATGGGTAATTTGCAATTTCTTCATTTCCTAATGTAGCAGAGTTAAAGAAAGTAGTTTTACCAGTGTTTGTTTTACCTATTAAACCAATTCTTATCACACATCTATTAATTTTGTTTGATTATTTATATCTAGCAAATAAGCACTATCAAAAATGAGAGTTAAGAATATACTTGAAAAATATAGTAATTCTAGATTTGAGGTCGGTAATCTTATACATAAAGTTCTATATGAACTACCTAGAAATTTCTTTAGTGATTAACTTACGTTCTATTCCATCTCAAGGCTTTAATAATTATATTTTGAATCCTTAATATCAGCAAAAATGCACATAGAATTAGAGACTCGGATAAAGAACGTATTGGTTATAGGCCTTGGGCAACTTGGCTTGCCTATTGCAAAGTCTGTAAAAGAAAGTGGATTTGAAACCTTCGGATATGATA
>WNFZ01006861.1_pt1 | contig 13113 bp, 11 predicted proteins | sample 5400081 | NCBI WGS metagenome assembly WNFZ01 (sample SAMN13153365, study PRJNA577476) | soil metagenome | isolation source: 80 cm soil or saprolite under grassland replicate 1 | place: USA:California | collected 2016-06-15
GACTGTGGCGATTTTGGCGCCATCATAGACGATGTCGTTGATCTTGCTCCGATCGATGGTATCGCACATAGCGCGGCGGACGTTCGGGTCTGTCCAGGGAGCATTCTGGGTGTTCATCCATAACGAGTTTGGCCACCAATCCAGATATCCATACGGGGCATCGCTGCCAGAATGGGTTGTGATCTTCGGGTTGGAATCAAGGATCTTCTTGGCCACCGAGGCACGCACATCCAGGATTGCATCCATTTCGTTGTTGACGAGACGCTGGATGACAATATCCATGTTCTGACCGACCTGACCACCGATGTTAACCATGACGATACGCTTGACTTCGGGCATGGCAATCTTTCCAGCTTTAACAGCCCACCAATCAGGGCGCAGATCATAGATCTTCTGGTTGGCATCCCACTGAACGAGATTGTACGGCCCGGAATGCGGCATATCGAGTCCACCTTGGAAGGCGTTCACATCGGCTTCCTTGCTCAGAACATGCTCGGGCACGATCGGAATGCCGGTATCGAACTTGAAGGTCAAAACTTCATACTTAAAGCGCGGAGCTGGGATCTTGAAATTGACAATGACGGTCTGATCATCCGGCGCCGACATGTCCTTCACGAATTGATCGAATGACGAGTGATAAGGCAGCTTATCGTTTTTCAGCTGGCCATCGAAGGTGAAGAGCACATCCTTGGAGGTCAGAGGGACTCCATCACTCCACATTGCATCTTTATTCAATTTGATGGTCAATTGAGTGAAATCAGCATTGTAGTCCATGCTATCAGCCAACCAGGGTATTTCCTTGCTGGCGAAGATGCCGTAGTACTCCAACGCTTCCCACAGGAACACGTTGCCTTCCTGATGAGTATAGCCAGGCACGGCCCACGGGCTGGTAACGCCTATGGGTGAAGAAATGCTCCAGCCCAATACGACTGTGTCTTCACGTGCTACATCAGGCAATCCACTTGCCGGCGCTTGTGTCGCAGGGGCTTGCGAGGCAGCCGGCGCCTGCGTCGCAGGAGCTTGTGTTGCAGGAGCTGCCGTCGGAGCGGCGGCGCCGCCACCGCAGGAACTCACTACGATTGCGATCAGCATTAGCATGCTCAATATCGTAAACTTTTTCATCTTCTTTGTTCTCCTCTTCATGATTTTTCGATCCTAGAATTCAGAGCAAGAGATACGATGAGTTATTACGCGATGGCCACCTCCTTTGATGAAAATGTTGCAATTTTCGGGGGTAACGACTAAAATTATAGGCGAATGATGATGTTATGTCAATTGCAAGGGTTCAGATAAAGCTTAAACAATTTATAAGAGATACGATGAGTTGAATGAATTTGGATTTTTCCCCGCGGTGTACCAGTGCAACGACATGGAATTATCATCAGGTAAGTAGTAAATCGATCGGAGTTTGTACGCTCCTGGCGAATTTTATCAGCAAAGCCAGCGCTTCGAGAATTTTTTTCTTGGAGCAACTCGTTCATACTCAGGCGAATAGCGCCATTTGTCAATCGCTCACATTCCAATTCAAATTTTCTCTGCGCGGATGGTGAATGTGATCTAATGAAGTGGATTTTCACCGGAGATCTCATGATCGAACCCGAATCACCCTCAACATCTGCTTCAAAATCAAAAAAGCGACCACCACGCAGAAACCGCGTATATCATAAGATTTTTGAAGAACTGCAACAGCGCATCCGCCGAGGAGATTGGCTGCCGGGGGAAAGAATTCCAAGCATTGCGCAGCTTGCCAAAGAATTCGATGTTGGCGCAGGCTCCATACGTGAAGCATTGCGTTCTCTGCAATCCATTGGTCTTGTCAAAATCGAACATGGGAGTGGTGTTTTTGTTCTTGGGACGCGTCCTGCGACAGAATTATCCAGTCACTTTCAGGCTGCTGGCGATGGCTTCATCCTGGCATTGGCAGAAGCGCGCCGAATTCTCGAGCCTGAGCTGGCTTCTCTGGCAGCAGAGCGTGCCACCGACGAGGAACTGATCGAGATTGAAAAAATCGTTCATCAAATGGAGGAGAATTCGCAGCACGGTGAGGATTTTGCAGACCTGGATGTTCAATTTCATCGTTCTATCGCGCAGGCAGCGCGCAACCCAATCTTGTTCCAAACCATGGAAGGGGTGAGCGATCTTTTTTTGGACAGTCGCCGAGCCATTCTGCTGGACCCAGATGCGCTAGTACGGGCTCTCCGCTATCATATCTTGCTCGCAGAGGCATTGAAACTCCGTAACCCACCACAAGCTCGATTGTTAATGCAGGGTCACATGAATTCCATGTTCGATGAAGTTCTCATTTCAGAAGCACGCAAGCAACCCAAGAGTGCCCAATAAATTTCAGACGCAAAAGAATTGACTTCAGAAAAACTATGACGAGCCCCCAGCACTCCAATCATCACCGCATGATCATGCGGCAGGTGTATTATTTTATTGTCCTAATCGCGTTGGCGATTTCCAGCTGTCAGCGGACGAACATTCCTATCGCGACTGCAACAGCAATTCCGCCCACCGTCACGCCGCGAGCGACTACCGAGTCCCAACCGATTCCTGGAGGTCCATATCTTCTACGCGCTGGGATCAGTATTCGCAGCGTTGCCAATGCCGATTCAGGTTCCATCAAACTCGCGCTTGATCCTCAAACCGGGGACCTTTATATTCTCAATTCCACAACCGGGTTACGTCGCATGAAAATGGATGGATCGTATAAGGTCGAAAAGGTCGCTAACCCCAAAGATATCCTCGAAGATGGAACCTTGTCAGGTATGGCATTTGGTCCCGATGGCGCTCTGTATGTGGTTGCGGATCGTAAAGTGAAGGAGATCTACAATCAGGCAATCATTCGAAAAGGTATTGTCGACTTACAAGGCATATTCCAATGGAAGACCTTGGCAGAGACCGAGCCTTATCCATTAAGCAATACGCCCTTTGATCATATGTTCAATGGGATCATCGTGAGCCTGGACGGAAAAAAAGTTTATGTCAACAGCGGCTCGCGTACCGATCACGGCGAAGAAGAAAACAACCACCAAAACTTTAAGGGCGTTCGTGACGTAGCGCTAACCGCCAAAATTTTTCAAATCCCGACCGATGCCGAAAATTTAACCATGCCGAATGATGAGGATGCCTTGAAAGCACAGGGACTGATTTTCGCCTGGGGCACACGTAATGCCTATGATATGGCATTCGCTCCAAATGGCGACCTGTTAGCCGGAGATAACGGACCGGACGCGGATTTTCCGGATGAATTGAATTGGCTGCGCGAAGGTAAACATTATGGGTTTCCATGGAAGTTTGGCGATCAGGATAACCCTCAGCAATTCCCCGATTACACAAGTGTCGGCGACAAACGGCTTTCATCTGATTTTACGGCGGTCCAAATAGGAGCTTATCGAAGAGATCCGGATTTCCCAAAGTCGCCCGGCGGATTCACCCTGCCGGTTGCCAATCTGGGCCCGGATGCTGTGAAGTATCGCGCCGAGGATGGCAGTGAACATGATGCGGCAAAAGAAAAGCTGCCTTTGTACACGTTCACGCCTCATCGTTCCCCGTTGGGCTTGGCATTCTCCACATCGCCGAAGATGCCTGCAGATTTTCGTGGCGACGAAAATACATTCGGAGCGTTCATTCTGAGTTGGGGCGCGGCTGGAGGAAATTTATCAGATCGCGGCCAGGATCTTTTGTATCTGAAATTAACAAAACAAGGTGATAACTACGAAACCACTGCGACACAAATTGCGCGCGAATTCAAAAATCCAATCGACTCTGTGCTGGTCGAGAATCGTTTATACGTTCTGGATTTTGGAACGGGAATCATCTGGGAGCTTACGTTCGAGTAAATCAAGAATCCAATTCATACATAAAGGGAACAATATGAGAATTGCAGTGACCGGTGGCAATGGCGATATGGGCAGCAACCTAATTCCTTATTTGCTAGAGCAGGGTCATACGGTGGTCAGCATCGATCGAACCACGCCTGCAGGATACACACATAATGTAAACTACATCAGTGCGGATGTGCGCGATTTCGGTCAGTTGGTCGCCAGTATTCGCGAGTGTGAGGCACTTGTGCATCTGGCAGCGATCCGCGCGCCTGGCAATCATCCGGACCCGGTGGTGTATGCCGACAACACGATTAGCAGTTATAACGCGTTGAGCGCGGCATCTGTTCTGGGAATCAAGCACGTATGTCTCGCTTCTTCGATCAATGCGATCGGCGGCGCGTTCAGCCGTTCCCCCCGATACGATTACTTTCCTGTCGATGAAAAGCATCCCACATACTCGGAAGATCCGTACAGTCTTTCGAAATGGGTTTTGGAACAGCAAGCCGATGCGTTCGCACGGCGCTTCGAGTGGATGACCATCTCCAGCTTTCGCTTCCACTGGTTGCTGGATTCGCGTGAGCGAGCGATGCAAGTGACAGAGACAGCGACTGACCTGTCGGTTCGCCATCTTTGGGCGTACACACTTCTTAACGAGGCAAGCCGCGCAATCCTGTTGTCACTGACAGCGAATTTCAAAGGTCATGAGGTTTTCTATATCACCGCTGCGCAGACAGCATCGCCTCAACTATCTTCAGATCTTGCGCGACTGCATTATCCTCAAGTTGCGATTCAGGGCGATTTATCAGATCACGCCAGTTTCTTTAATTGCGATAAAGCCGAACAATTGCTCGGTTGGAAGCATCAGGAGAATTAAATAATGAAGATCACCGACGTCAAACCGCTCCCGGTCTGGATAGGAAGTCGCAATCAGCTCGTTGTAAAAGTGGAGACCGACGAGGGCATCTATGGTCTTGGCGAGGCTGGCTTAAGCGGACGTGAGCTGGCAGTCATTGGAGCGTTGAAGCATTTTCGCGAATTCCTGATCGGCAAAGATCCTTTGCAGATCGGGCGCATCTGGCAGGAGCTATATCGAAGTCAGTATTTCGAGGGTGGACGTGTTTTGCTTGCCGCACAAAGCGCGATCGATATCGCTCTTTATGATATTGCGGGCAAGGCGCTCAATGTTCCAGTCTATCAATTGCTAGGGGGAAAACAACGGGATGTGGTTCCCTGTTTCGCCACCGCGACTGGCGCGGGTCCGGCGTTGATCGACGACGTCAAATTGCTGACCTCACACGGCTGGAAAGTCATCCGCACAGGACCCATGATGCTCGATCATCAGGGAGGCTTCACCGGAGAGTCAGATATTTTCGAGCCGCGCGAAAGCATTTCATATACCGCCCAATGGTTGACGAAAGTTCGCGAGGAATGTGGCAGCGATTTTGTGATGGGCATCGATTATCACCATCGTTTAAGTATCGCCGAGACCGCATCCTTCTGTCAGCGCATGCCCAAGGGAACATTGGACTTTATCGAAGAGCCGATCCGCGACGAAAGCCCGGAAGCCTATGAGGCGCTGCGAAAATTAACCGATGTGCCATTTGCGGTCGGCGAAGAGTTTGCCAGCAAATGGCAATTCCTGCCTTTTATCGAACGACATCTTACAGATTTCGCCCGTGTGGATATTTGTAACGTGGGCGGTTTTACCGAGGCGATGAAAGTCGCCGGCTGGGCAGAAGCGCATTATATCGATCTCATGCCGCACAATCCATTAGGTCCCGTTTGTACTGCGGCGACAATTCATCTCGCCGCGGCGGTCGCGAATTTTGCATGGCTGGAAGTGCGCGTTACGCAAACAGAAAATCTTTATTATGGGCAGTCAGGTGTAAACGATGCAGAAGCGCTCTTTCCTGTGCAGCCACTGCTTGAAGGGACCTCATTTCCGGTGCCGACAGCACCTGGTTTGGGAATCGACATCGATGAAAAACTCGCCACAGCCCAGGAATGGAAATTCTGGGAGGCCCCGCATTGGAAACGGCGGGATGGCTCGGTTCAGAACTGGTGAAATAAGATGACGAATCAAAGTTTGATCCTCGCCAGTGGATATGCAACAGCCGAGCAGCCGGGGATTCAGGCGTTCCTTTTCGATGAATCCAACGGTGGGCTGCAGCAATGCGGTTCTTATACCGGCGTCAATGCTCCATCGTTTCTGGTGGTGCATCCTAACAAACAGTGGATGTACGCGGTCAGTGAAACCGGAGTGAGCAGTCATGGCGTGTTTGGTGAGGTTTGGGCTTTTCAGATTCAGCCGGAACCGTTCCTTCTGAAACCACTCAATCATCAGACCAGCCGCGGCGATTGGCCCTGTCACCTGCAATTCGATCGGACCGGCAACTGGTTGATTGCCACAAATTACGGAAGCGGGAACGCGGCGATCTATCCCATTCAGTCGGATGGTTCGCTTGGAGAAATGACAGACTTCATCCAGCACCAAGGCAGCGGTCCAAACGCAGCGCGGCAGGAAGGTCCGCACGCGCATTCCTCAATTTTCACGCCGGATAATCGTTTCGCCATTATCGCCGACCTGGGAATCGATCAGCTCATTTTTTACAAGTTCGATTCGACGAATGGAAAACTTTCGCATCATCGCTCTATCTATTCGCAGCCCGGTGCGGGACCTCGCCATCTCGTTTTTCATCCCAATGGAAAATGGTTCTACGCGGCAAACGAACTGGCGAGCACGGTGACATTCTATGAATATGAAGACGTGAATAGCACATTGATTGAAAAGCAATCCCTATCCACAATCCCATCTGACTCTCCAGAAAACATTGTCGCCGATATTCATCTTTCGGCAGATGGTAAACGGCTCTATGTTTCCAACCGCGGACATAATAGCATCGCGGCATTCGATATACATGATGATGGAACCTTATCATTGATATCGATTTCCTCTTGTGGTGGAAAGTGGCCCCGCAATTTTGCCATCTCACCCAATGGAAAATTCTTACTGGTGGCAAATCAGTATAGCAATGAGATATGTGTGCTGCCTATTCTTGATGGAAAGGAAGCGCTCGGAACACCGGTATCGCGGATCGCGATGAACGACGTTTCGTGCATACAGTTTGCATAAGCCAATGAGCGCATTAGGTACACCTCGATTCGATTTTGTCAGCCTGGGTGAATCCATGCTGCGACTAAGCGTTCCCGCGGGCAAACGCCTCGACGACACGCGCAAACTGGATATGGAACTCGCCGGCGCGGAAAGTAACGTCAGCGTGGCTTTGGCGCGCCTGGGTTGGCGCGTCGGGTGGGTCAGCCGCATGCCGGATCATGCCTTGAGCAATGCGATTCTGCGCGCCTTGCGTTCCGATGGTGTAGATATCTCTGCGGTGAAGCGCGTCTCCGACGAACGCCTCGGGACTTATTTCATCGAATATGCAACTCCCCCGCGCTCGACGCAGGTGATTTATGACCGCGCGAATTCTGCCGCTTCGCACATGACGGTCGCCGATATCGATTGGGATTATCTGCTCGGCACACGAGTTCTGCATCTCACTGGAATCACCGCCGCCTTGAGCGACAGTTGTTATGAACTTTTAGTGGAAGCAATACGACGCGCCAAAACCGCAGGCGTCGTTGTCAGCTTCGATGTGAATTATCGCGGCAAACTTTGGTCAGCTGAGGTTGCCGGAAACAAATTGCGTCCATTGATCCACGAAGCAGATATTCTCTTCTGTAAAGGTGCGGATGCGTCGGCATTGTTTGGCTGCAATGGTGAACCGCGTGAGTTGATGACAAAATTAAAACCACTCACCCAGGCACATGCCCTGTTCTGCACCTTTGGCGATCAGGGTGCATCGTTATTGTGCGATGGTGAGTTCACTAGGCAACCCGCGTTACCCGTTCAGATCGTCGATCGGATTGGAAGCGGCGATGCCTTCGCCGCTGGTGTGCTCGACGGCTGGTTATCGCGTGAGGCGCCTCTGACCGATCTAGCTTCCCTCAAAGAAGGTTTGCGTCGTGGAGTCGCATTGGCTGCGATTGCGCTGTCACAATTTCGAGATCGAGTGCTGTCGTCTCGCGCCGAGTTGAATGCGATGCTGGCAGCCGAACGACAGGACGTAGCTCGTTAGGAGAATTTATGTCTGCGATGGAAGTGATTCTTGCTAAAAAAATCATTGCCGTAGTCCGTCTGGATGATTATTCACGCGCCGTCGATGTGGCGCGGGCGCTTGCGGCAGGAGGCGTCACCGTCTTGGAATATACCCTCACCGGTCAGGGCGCGATCGAGGCTGTCACTGCGACGCGAAAAGCGCTGGGCGAGGCGGTCTGTGTGGGCGTGGGAACGGTTCTAAAATCCGAGGATGCAGCCGCCGCGATCGATGCCGGCGCGCAATTTGAGGTAACGCCAACCATACGTCGACAAGTCATTGATGCTTGTGTTAAGCGCAGCACGCTGATCTTGTGCGGCGGGCAAACACCCACCGAATTATTGGATGCCTATGAAGCTGGTGCGGAAATGGTGAAAGTATTTCCGGCACGCCTGGGTGGACCCAAATTTATCAAGGATGTGCTCGCACCTCTCCCCTTCCTCAAATTAGTTCCCACCGGCGGCGTGGGTCCGGAGAATGCGCGTGAATTTTTGGAAGCGGGTGCGGTCGCGGTGGGCATCGGAGGAAATCTTGTCTCCAATAAATTGGTCGCGGCGGGAGCATTCGACCAGATTACAGAAACCGCACGCTCCTGTGTGCAAGCCGTGCAGGGAATCTGAATTCTCTAGCACTGTCTCAAAAAGATAGATTTTGCGGTCCGTAATTGTCCAAAAATAATTACATGTGTTATGAAGGACTGCTTACAAAACACTCTTTCTCTTTAGCAGTACGCGGGTAAGATTTTATTGGTAGCGCGGCGTTGAAAATTCAGCTACAGCGGAGGCACCAAATGAACTCGCGTGAACGTGTATTGTTAGCATTGAACCATAAGGAACCCGATCGTGTTCCTTATGATATGGGTGGAACTGTCGTGACGGGTATCCAGGCAAAAGCCTATTCCCGCCTGCGCAAGTATCTGGGTCTCCCAGAAAAAGAAATCGTCATCATCGATATTCTGCAGCAGCTGGCGCAGGTCGACGAAGATGTGATGGAGCGCATGGGCCTAGATTGTAAGAATATCTCGCCGCGCTCGACAGCTAGTTTCAAGATCGATTTGAAACTGACACCCGATGAGCGCTACAGTTATTTTTACGATGAATATCAGGTCGGCTGGCGCATGCCTGTGGACGGCGGCATGTACTATGACATGTTCCATCATCCCTTATCCGGAAACATCACGGAAGAGGACGTGGATCGATATACGTTACCTGATCCGCTCGAGGCCTCGCGCTTTGACGGGCTTCCTGAGGCAGCGCGAAAAGTTCTCGAGGAAGAGAAGCGTGCCCTCGTGATTGGAAATATCTCGGCGGGAATCTTCGAGCTCTATTTATGGACGCGTGGTTTCAAGGATGGTTACACCGAGTGGGCAGAAAACCCAACCATGGCAAAAAAGATTCTGCGCAAATATTCCGATCTGCAGCTGGCATATTGGGAGCGAATGTTCCAGGTGATGGAAGGAATTCCCATTGATGTAGTGCAGATGGCAGACGATCTCGCGGGTCAGAACGGCATGTTGATCTCGCCTGCTTCGTATCGTCGGCTGCTGAAACCATTCCACAAGGAGATGTTCGACTATATCCATTCCAAGACCGAAGCAAAGATTTTCTTCCATTCGTGCGGGTCGATCCGTCCACTGATCTCCGATTTGATCGAGGTTGGCGTAGATATTCTCAATCCCGTGCAGGTCAGCGCGGCGAATATGGATTCAGCGGCGTTGAAGCGCGATTTTGGAAAGGATATTTGCTTCTGGGGCGGCGGCGTGGATACGCAAAACGCCCTCGACGAACGGCATACTCCTGACGAAGTGCGCAGCGATGTACGCAAACGCCTTGAGGATTTGATGCCGGGCGGAGGGTTTGTCTTTAACACTGTTCACAATATTCAGGGAAATGTCCCACCCGAAAATATCATGGCGATGTGGGAAACCGTTCAAGAATGTGGTGTCTACGAGAGTTAGGCAAGGAGATAACATGGAACTCAAAACAATTTATGATGCTGTCATTAACGGCGATGTGCAGGAAACGCAAAACCTGATCCAGAGCGCATTAGCAGATGGCCTTTCCGCAGAGGCGATCCTTCACGAAGCTTTGATTCCTGCAATGACTCAGGTCGGCTGCCTGTTCGAAGCGCAGGAATATTATGTGCCCGAAATGCTCGTGTCTGCCAAGGCGATGCAGACGGGCATGAAGAGTCTCAAACCATTGCTGGCAAGTGAAGGTGCTCAGGCAGATGGCAAGTCGAATCCTAAAGCAGCCTTCGGGACCGTGAAGGGCCAGGTGACGGACCTGGGTGTGGACGTCTCGCCCGAAAAGTTCATCGAGGCGATCAACGATGGCGCGCAATTGATCGGCCTCTCTGCGATGTTGACGACAACCATGTTGAATATGAAAGGTACTATTGAGGCTTTACAGGAGGCTGGCGTGCGGGATCGTGTCAAAGTGCTGGTCGGCGGTGCGCCACTCAATCAATCCTACGCCGATCATATCGGTGCAGATGGTTTTGCCAAAGATGCGAGCTCCGCAGTTCGCAAAGCAAAGGAACTCTTACAGGTAAATGAGGTGAACCATGAATAAGCTTCGTTGGGGTTTGATCAGCACTGCCTGGATCAATCACGCCCTCTTGATCCCTCTTCGTATTTCTCCGCGAAATGAATTGACCGCGGTCGCGAGTCGCGACCTAGGACGCGCAGAAGCATATGCAAAGCAACATGATATTCCGCGCTGCTTTGGAAGTTACGAAGAGATGCTTGCCGACCCAGATATTGATGTTGTCTATAATCCGCTGCCGAACAGTATGCACGCCGAATGGACAATCAAAGCCGCCGAGGCAGGCAAGCACATTCTCTGTGAAAAACCCATAGCGAATACCGTTGAAGAAGTCGATGCGATGACCGCCGCGGCGCAAAAAGCCGGCGTGGTCTTGATGGAAGCTTTCATGTATCGGCATCATCCACAAACTCTCAAGGTCAAAGAACTGGTGGATCAGGGAGCCATTGGAAAGCTGCAGGGAATTCGCGGTTCGTTCACGTTCGACATTGATAATGAAGACAACGTGCGTTTGGATGCCTCGCTGGGTGGCGGCAGTATTTGGGATGTTGGATGTTATCCGGTCAGCTACGCACGCCTTATCGCGGGCTCGGAACCCATAGAGGTCTTTGGCTGGCAGATCGTAAGAAGCCACGGCGTCGACGAAACCTTCGTCGGTCAGATGATTTTCCCCGGCGATGTATTCGCCCAGTTCGACAGCGGATTCCGCACCCCACAGCGTACGCACATCGAACTGCTCGGAGACAAGGGCAACATCGTCCTTGAGAAACCATTCACGCCACGGTTGAACGAGAAGATTGTTTTGACCAGCGGCGATGAGACTCGCATCATCACCATCCCAGGCGAGGATTTGTATCTGGGTGAACTCGAAAACATGGCAGATGCGATCTTGAACGGAACACCAATACGCATGAGCCTTGCCGATAGTAGAAATAACGTAGCAACCATCCAGGCATTGTTGGCATCTGCTGCGAAGGGACAACCCGTTCGCCTGTAGCGAAACCTGAAATGCAATAGATCATTCCAAAAGGACTTTCAATGTCGAAACGATCTCAAGACTCAAATTTATCCCGCCGGGATTTTCTGCGTCTCACTGGCGTTATGGCAGCAGGTCTGCTGGTCAATGGCTGCCAACCTGAACAGGCTACGCCCTCTGCTACCCAAACTGCGACTCAACCTCCAACCAATAAACCAGCCGTGGCGATCGGTCAGGCGCGGACGTACGATCGAGCTACGATCGAAGCTCAAGTCCAGACACTGATCGATCAACTCGGGGGATTAGGCGATGTTGTCAAGCCAGGCGACACCGTAGCAATCAAACCAAATCTGACCGGAGGCACGTCCTCACAGCGCGTTCCAGGAGTAACACCCGAGGACAGTTTTGTCACGCATCCGGAAGTTGTGCGCGCTTTGGTGAAACAAGTGAAAGCCGCGGGCGCGAAAGAGATCTTCATTGTCGAGTCTGTTTATGAATGGGCGTCTTATACCGAATGGGGATACGAGGCGATTGCCAGCGATCTTGGTGTAACGCTGATCGATTTGAATGAAGCAAAACCATACGCCGATTTCAAGGAAAAACTTGTCGGTGCTGCCCACTTCATCTATGACTCGTTCATCTTTAACCAGCTTTTGAGCGACGTGGACGTCTTCATGTCCGTGTCGAAGATGAAGAACCACTATCTCGCGGGTGTGACACATACTATGAAGAATCTGTATGGGTTGGTCCCTTATAGGTTCTATCGTCTGAATAACAATGATCGCTATCGTTCTGGTTTTCACGGCACAGAAATACAGACCAAAACGCGTCTGCCGCGGATCATCGTCGATATTAACCGGGCGCGTCCCATCCACTTCAGTCTCATCGACGGGATCAAAACCACGCAAGGCGGCGAAGGTCCGTGGGTGGAGTCAGTGAAGCCCATCCAGCCAGGTGTATTGATCGCCGGGAAAAATCCGGTCGCGACCGATGCCGTTGCCACAGCTGTCATGGGTCATGATCCGACAGGCGATTATCCGGACTCTCCTTTTGTCCGCTGTGACAACCACATCAACCTGGCTGTACAAGCAGGATTGGGTACGAATCGCTTGGATGAGATCGAGGTGCGTGGGATGCAGATCAAAGATGCGATGACCCGATTCGTTCCTGCTCCATAGTCAGACCCTGTATTCCGCTATCCTCAATTCACGGCGCGGCTTAGAAGTTCGCTGTTTCGAATCCCGCCGGGATCGCCAGTCGAAACAACTTGATGGAAACCCGTCAAGTTGTTTTTCTTTTACATCTTGGCTACCGATCCAGGAGTGGAACCTCTATTGTCCTGGTGAACTCATTACTTTGCAGGACGTTCGGACCGCGGAGGCTCCATCCTACGCGGCTATGGGTTTCTAAGCATAAACATCAATGAGATCCGATACTTGTCAACTGATCATCCAGACGTAAAGGTTCTTAGGTCCATGCACCCCAAGAGTAACCGTTAATTCAATATCAGCCGTACGACTGGGACCTGTGATAAATACAAGATAATTATGATTCTTCGCTTCAGCAAAAACCTGATGCATGTCTGCTCGCAGCCTCTCAGGGTGGACAAT
>WNFZ01004389.1_pt1 | contig 13110 bp, 10 predicted proteins | sample 5400081 | NCBI WGS metagenome assembly WNFZ01 (sample SAMN13153365, study PRJNA577476) | soil metagenome | isolation source: 80 cm soil or saprolite under grassland replicate 1 | place: USA:California | collected 2016-06-15
CCTCGCTCGAAGACGCCCGGCTGTGGTCGGTGCTCGTGCGCGATTATCGGCCCGCGTATTTCGAGCCGATGCTGATCCTCGAGCGGCGGCAGAAGCCCTTGCCCGAGTCGACCGCCGGCGTGCGTGCACGACCGGATGGCCTGCGCGTCGAATTGCCGTCCGCGCCGGCGACCGGCTACATTCGCGCGCGGATCGCATACATGCCGGGCATGTGGGACACGATCCGCGCAACGCTCTTCCGGCCCGAGCCGATGATGATCGACGTGCAGCTCGTCTCCGGCGAGACGCGGCGCTTCCGATACATTCCCGGCGCGGGCGACGCGGGCTTCATCGTGTCGCCGCTCGTCGAATCGGCGATGGACTTCGCCGGCCTGCTTTGCGACTGCGATGCGTTCGACGCGCGCAAGTGGGTGAAGTCGATCGCGTTCGAAACGGCTGCCGGCGTGCCGCTGCGAACCGATGCGTTCGAATTCCGCTTCGATCACGTGAAGCTCGACCACGCCGGCGACGGCGCGATCGAATCGTCGGCGCCGGCCGTCGCGCGGATGGTTCCGCTGGAAGCGCCTCCCGGTCCGCCGCTCATATTCGAGAGCGGTCGTCTCGCGAGAAACGCGCACGCGCCGTCGAAGTTCAGCGTTTCCGCTCCGACGATCACCCAGATCTGCTTCGGCATACGCAACGGCGCGTGGGAGCGCAGGGAGTTCGACGGCGTCGAGTTCATCGTGACGGCCCGCGGCAGCGACGGTGCGGATGCCGCGGTACTCGACGACGTGCTGCACCCGACGACGGGGACCGTTACGAGTCAGAGGATGTGCCGAGCCGTTCCCGACACGCTGCGCGGCGCTGCGCTGACGTTGACAACGCGGCCCGTCGGCACCGCCGCGTACGATTGGGCCTACTGGTACTTCGACTAGCGCTGCGGAAGCCGCAGGATTAGCGGCACTTCCAGCGTCTTCGTGTGATGGATGCCGTGCTCCCACAGGCCGTCCTCGCCCCAGCAGTCGCCGTGGTCGGAGCAGAAGACGATCGCCGCGCGGGGAAACGCGGCGAGAACCGGCGCGATCTCGCGGTCGACCCATTCGATGCACGCAATCTGGCGGCGCCGCGACTCGACCGCGTCGTTGTCGCTCGCGAACGGCCGGCACGTAAACGACGGCTCCCACGGCGCGCCTTCGTGCCAGTAGGGAACGTGCGTTTCGCCGATGTTCAGGAACGCGAACACCGCAAGCCCGGCTGCGCGGGCGCGGCTCGCACCTCCGAGCAGCCACGTGCGCTGCTCGTGGAAGCATCCGATGCGTCCAGGATAGAGGAACTCATCGAAATCGCCGGTGAGAACGCGTCCCGTCTCGGTTTGGGGATCGAACCACTGCACGGCGCCGGTACCGAGCGTGCGGTAGCCCTGGCGCTTGAATCCGTCGACGATCGAACGGCCTTCGAGCGAGAACAGCGGCGGCGCGTGACCGGGATGACCTTGGGAATCGAGCCGGAACATCTTCGCGTACTTCGGGTTGACGTACGGCTCGCGCCGTTGCGCCTCGCCCGGCGTGAATCCCATGAAGAACGCAGCGTGTGCGCCGAACGTGAAATGCGACGGCGACCACGCACGCACAAGCTCGCCGAGCGCGCACAGGTTCGGCGCGCGGGCCGCGACGAACGCGTCGTAGCGGCACGAGTCGAGCGTGACGAACAGCACGTCGGGCTGCGCCATCAAACGACCTCTTCGGCGTGGATCTGCGCGTGGATGCCCAGGTCGACGAATCCGAGGACATCGCCCCTGTCGGGCTGAATCACCTCGAAGATGAGCGCGCTCACCTGCTTGTCGATCGGGAACATGATCATCGGCGACTTGCGACTTTCCAGACGCAGCGTCACCGAGAAGAGCCCGTGGATCAGCGGAACGCGGAACCCGCATTCGGCACGCACGCGGCACACGCCGTCCGCACCTGCGTGCACTGGCAACGGAAAGAAGCGTCCGCCGATCTCGCGCATGTTGCGGTCGTGGACGATCACCGACAGGTAGGGATCGGCGACATCCGGGCGGAATTCCATCTCGACGACGAACGTCACGTCGTTGCCGGATGCGGAATGCGCGCGATTGGTTCCCGACGACACGAACGCCGCGTGCGTGATGCGGCCCTCATTGGTGCCGAACGCGATGCCGCTGCCACCGCCCAGATGCGGCTTAAGTCCGACGGCGCGTCCCGTCGTCGCACCCTCCTCACGCCGTGTGTCGAACATGTAAAGCTCGCTCAGGTCATCCGGCGTGCCAATCGCGCGCACCTTGCCACGATCGAGGTAGATCGCGCGCCGGCAGAACGACTTGACGAGGCCGACGTCGTGCGACACGAACAGCAGCGTGACACCTGAGCGCGTGAGCGAGTCCAGGCGATCGAGGCACTTGAGCTGGAACGCGGTGTCGCCGACGGCGAGCGCCTCGTCGACGATCAGGATGTCCGGCTCGACGTTGACGGCGACCGAGAACGCGAGCCGCATCAGCATGCCGCTCGAGTACGTCTTGACGGGCCGGTCGATGAACTCGGCGAGGCCGGAGAAGGCGATGATCGTGTCGAGACGCGCGTCGATGTCGTTGCGAAGGATGCCGAGCACGGCGCCGTTGAGGTAGACGTTCTCGCGCCCGGTGAATTCCGGATTGAAGCCGCTGCCGAGCTCGAGTAGCGCGGCGACACGGCCGCGGATGTCGACGCGACCGGTCGTCGGCGCGAGCGTCCCGGCGATCATCTGCAACAGCGTCGACTTGCCGGAGCCGTTGCGCCCGATGATGCCGACGGTCTCGCCGCGCTCGACCGAGAACGATACGTCGGTGAGCGCCCAGAACTCCTGGAAGAATTGCCGCCGACCGCGAAACAGCGATTGCAGCAGACGATCGCCGGGCTTCGAATAGAGCTCGTAGCGCTTGCCCAGGCCCTCGACAACGATGACGCGCTCGTCCGATCCGACTGAGATGGAAGCAGCCGCCGCTGGCGGTGCGGCGCTCGTCGTTACACTGTTTGAATCCATGTGGCGCTGTCGCAGGCGGCGTCTGTCGTGCCGGGTGCCTACAGATAGCCGCAGAGCCTGAGATCGTCGCCGATGCGCTCGAGGCAGCCGGGCGGAACGTCGAACAGCGCGAGCTTCGAAGTGTCAAGCTGTGGCTGGCGGTAGTCCGGCCGCATCTTCTCGCTGCGGGTTCCGGCGAGCATGGCGGGCTGGTACGCGACGCCGAGGAACGTGCAGATTGCGGTGAGCGTGCGCTCGGGATCGCGCAGCAGGTCCTCGAAGCGGACGCAGATGCGATTGTCGTGACGCGACTCGAGGAAGCGGTAGACCTTCACCGAGTATTTCCAGCGCTCGCATGCAAGTTCGAGCGACTGGCCGGTGCGCGCGACCTTCGATCGCACGCAGGTACGACCGTCGCGCAGGACGAAGACGATCTTTACGCCTCGCAGATGGTGATTGAAGAAGCGATCGAGCACGGCCACCGGCGCGTCCGGATTCGCGACATTGTGATCTTCGAGCCCGAACACCTGCTCGGTTGTGATCTTGTTGCCCCAGCTGACGGCGGGGAAGCGCGCTGCTTCATCGCGGCACGCGCGCACGAATGCGAGCGCGCGCTGGTCGAACATGCCGCGCGCCGCCGTCGCGAGCGCCTTTCCCATCAGATAGCCTTCGGAGAACTGTTCGAAGCCGACCTCGAGCGCGTCGTGCGCGTCGAGCGACGCGGCGAGCACGCTCGTGCCGCCGCGTCCCGCACCGATCACGAGGAATCCGAAGTTGTCGTCTGGCATCGTCGAGGAAGGCTTGCGCGCGCGCACGGTTGCTAGCGTGGGCGGGTCGAGTTCAAGGGTATCATGTGGGCGCATCACAGCGCGAGAACGCATCGACAACAGGCGCGACGCGGCAGCGCATGCGTCGCCCATCGGGCGTCCAGCTGCGGTCACCTGTGTTGCGCGCGAGCAGCGCGCGTCGACCTCGGCTCGTAGGTATAATCGCGCGCCATGGCTCCGTTCCCGACGTCGCCGTCATCGTTCGTGCGCACGTTGAGCGGCCAGCGGGAGCTCGTCGCGGAGCTCGTTCGCGGCGACATCGTCGGCCGCTATCGCGGCTCGATGCTCGGCATCGTGTGGTCGCTGGCGTCGCCGCTGCTGCTGCTCGGCGCATTCACGTTCGTCTTCGGCACGGTCTTCCCGACGCGCTGGGGCGGAGCGGTCGCGGGTCATGGCGAATTCGCGCTCGTGCTGTTTCCGGGCATCCTGCTGCACGCACTGCTCGCCGAGCCGGTCAATCGCGCGCCCGGCCTCGTGACCGCGGTGCCGAATTACGTGAAGAAGGTGGTTTTCCCGCTCGAGCTGCTGCCACTCGTCGCCGTCGCCACCGCGGTCTTTCACACGCTGATCGGCTTCGGCGTGCTCGTCGTTGCGCTGCTCGTCGTGCGGGGAACGCTTCCGGCGACGAGCATCGCCGTGCCGCTGATCCTCGCGCCCTACGTCCTGCTGATTCTCGGCGTCACGTGGTTTCTCGCCGCGCTCGGCGTGTACCTGCGCGACATCGCGCAGGTGACGGGCCTCGTAACGATGCTGCTGATGTTCCTGTCGCCGGTGTTCTATCCGGCGAGTGCGCTGTCCGCCGAATACCGCGGCTGGCTCGCGCTGAACCCGCTGACGCTGCCGCTCGAGCAGACGCGCGACGCGTTGATCTGGGGCCGGCGTCCCGACTGGAGCGCGCTCGCCGTCTACGCGGCGATTGCGCTCGCCGTCGCATGCGCCGGGTACTGGTGGTTTCAGAAGAGCCGCAAGGGCTTTGCTGACGTACTCTAGACCCGATCCGCGCACCGCGATCCGCTTCGCGCTCGCGGCCGTGCTCGCGCTGCACGTTCTGCTGCACATCGCGCCGTGGCACGTGCTGATGCCGGGCCTCGGATCCGAATCGTCGTGGCAGCAGGCGATCGGTCACGCCGCCGCGTCGGGCTGGCAGTGGGGCCGCGACATCGCGTTCACGTACGGACCGCTGGGCTACCTGCGCGCGCCGATCTACGACGACGCGCTGCTCGCGCCGATGATCGTCTGGGGCTTCGTGCTCGCCGTTTCGCTGATCGTCGGCCTGATCGCCCTCCTCGGCCGGCTGCCGACGATCGCCGCGGTGATGCTCTACGCGGTGATCGGCTTTGCGGCGTCGATGTTGTTCGGCCGGGGCGTGCTCTCGGCGCTGCCGCTGCTCGCCGCGTTGCTGTACTTCCGCGACCCACAGGCGCCGCCGCTCGGCGCGATCGTCGCGCTCCTCGCCGGTGCGGCGGTCTTCGCGGACGTCTACGTTCCGTCGCTCGTGTTCGGAACGGCGGCGTTCGCGCTGATGGACGCGAGCCGGATCATGCGGCGACGCGTGCCGGTATTCGTGCCGCTCTACATCGTGCTCGTCATTGCGATAGCCCTCGTCGCGGGACAGGAGCTCGCGTCGCTGCCGGCGTACCTGCGGTCGTCGATCGAAAGCATCGGCGGCTACGCCGATGCGATGTCGCTCGTCGGCAATCAAGGCGAGATCGTCGCGTTCCTCGTCGTGAGCGGTATCGCGCTCGCCGCAGTCGCGTGGCTCGAATGGACGCGATGGACTGAGACGAAGCGGATCACCGATGCGCTCCTGGCGGGCGCGCTCGTCGCGCTGTTCTGGTTCGTCGAGTGGAAGGGCGGATTCGTCCGCCACGACAAGCATTCGATCGGCGCGTGGGGGTTAGTGGCGATCGCAATCGCCGCCTATGCAGCGATCCGCTGGGCGCAGGCGCGCTCGCTGATCGAGCGCGCATCGCTGGTCGGGCTCGCTGTCGCAGCGGCATGCGGCGCGACGTTCACGCTGCGCGGCGCGTCGGGACTCTCGTCGATCGGCGACCAGGCGATCCAGGCGTTCTGGTCCGCGCCGATCTCCGTGCTTCCCGAGGCGAAAACCGCGCTCGTCGATCCGAGCGGCTTCGTTGCGAGCCTTCGCGCGCAGAAGCAGGCCGCCTACGCCCGGATCCGCGCGCAGACACCACCGCTGCAGTCATCGGCAACCGCCGACCTGATCGGCACCGAGCAGGGGACGCTTTTCGCGCACGGCCTCGATTACCGCCCGCAGCCGGTGTTCCAGGCGTACGCCGCGTACACGCCGTGGCTTCTCGCACTCAACCGCGAGCAGCTTCGCAGCGACCGCGCGGCCGACACGATTTATCTCGGCAACTCGACGATCGACAATCGCTATCCGCTGCACGACGCCGGAACATCGATCGTCGATCTCGCGACGCGCTACAAAGCGGAGGACGTCGTCGGCAATTTCGTGCGCCTGCATCGACGCTCGGCCGCGCTCGAGTCGACGACGCTCGATCTCGTAGCGGTCGATGCGCGGCTCGGGCAATGGATCGCCGTGCCGGCAGTGCAGGCGATCGCAGTGCTGCGGGCGGAGGTCACGCCGAGGCTGCGAGCACGCGCGCTGCGATTCGCGTGGAAGCTTCCTCCCGTCACGATCGTCGTCAGGCTCGTCGACGGAACCGAGGCGACGCACCGCATCGTTCCCGCGGTCGCGGCCGACGGCTTGCTGCTGAGCCCCTACGCGAGCTCGGTCGTCGAGCTCGCGGGAATCGCGAGCGGACGTCTTTCCGAGATCGGCGGCAAGCGCGTCGTCGCCGTGAAGGTCGACGCCGATCCTGCGCTGTATCGCGAAGCCGTATCGATGCACCTCACTCGCGTCGATGTCGCGTTCCCGGTCGGCGAGCAGGGACCGGACGGTGTGCGGCGGCTGTTCGACCGCCGCGAGGTCGTCGGGCGCTTCGCGCAGTCGGTAGCCGGCAAGGGGCAGATCGTCGAGGCGCGCGGCTCGCTGTTGTGGGCGCACGCGCCGGCGACACCGGCCGTCGCGCTCGCGGGCGTTGGCGGAGTGCGCCTGCGGTACGGCATTTTCGACGACGCGTGGCGCGGCGAGCGGCGCACCGACGGCGTCTGCTTCCGCGTTTCGGCGATCGCGGCGTCGGGGACAACGACGCGTCTGCACGAGCGATGCCTGCAGCCGCTCGACAATCCGGCCGATCGCGGCGAACAGCAGGCGACGATCGCATTCGAATCCGAGAAGCCGGTCAGGCTCGTGCTCGAAACCGATTGCCGGGAGAGCTGCGAGTACGACTGGTCGTACTGGAAGGACATCGACATTCTTCCGGGCCCGAACGGCATCGCACTGGAGCCGCAGCCGCGCCCGTACTTCGACCGCTACGAGGCGGCCGCGAGGCTCGCGCAGTCGGTGATCGGCAAGGGCCAGAACGTCGAGGCGCGCGGAACGCTGCTGTTCGCGCACGCGCCCGCGTCGCCCGCGGTGTCGCTGCCCAGCGGTGGCAACATTGAGGTGAGCTACGGTATTTTCGACAGCGCCTGGGGCGAGGACCGACGCACCGACGGCGTGTGCTTTCGCATCCGCGCGATCGATGCGCAGCGCGTCGCCACGACGTTGCACGAGCGGTGCCTGACGCCGGTCGAGCGCGAAGCCGATCGCACCGAGCAGCGGGTGTCGGTGCGCGTAGCGGCGGCCTCCGCGGTGACGATCGTGTTCGAGACCGACTGCCGGGTGAGCTGCTCGTACGACTGGTCCTACTGGAAGGACATCGACGTCACGCCGTGACGCCGCGCGAGCGTCACGAGCGCGGGCACCACGCTTGCGGCGGTTGCGCTCCCGATTCCAGCAAATACGCGCCGAAACGGACCGGGCTCGTGCGCCGGCCGAGCCACGATCGCCATTCGACGGTCGGGCGGAACAGCACGCCTGCGCCGACGGTTTGGCCGTCGGACGTCGCGAAGTAGAACCGGGGCGGCGTCACGCGCAAAGCGGAGACGTCGAGCGCGCCGGTGAGCCGCGACGCGCCCGCGCGCCCCTCGACAGCGAACGACGAGTCGACCATCGCAACGCATCGCACGAGACCGAGCTCGCGGACCGAGCGGCCCATCGTGGCGCGCAACCCGATGAGCGCGGGCTCGCCGAACATCGCGAATGCGCGCTCGCGCGCTTCCTCGACGAATGCGTAGACGTCGTCGCTCGGATACACGGTACGAACGAGCGACGTATCGCGGACGCCGAGCTCGAGCGCGAGCGCGGCGAACGACTTCTCGTAGCGCTCGTACTGCACGGCGCTCGACAGCGCGCGCAGCTGCGACGGCAGCAGCGCGAGCGCGATCACGGCCGCGAGACTGGCGAATGCGGGCGCCATGCCGCGATGCGAGCGCCACTGTGCCGCGACGACGAGGATCGTCGCCGCCCAGGCGACGAGCGCGAGCGTCTGATAGCGGCTCGACAGTGCGTACGGCAAGCCGAGGAACAGCCGGCCCGACGCGATCGCGGACATCGAGATCAGGATGTACGCGACGAGCATGAGCAGCGCGAGCTGATCGGCGGAACGCTCGCGACGCCAGCGTAGCGCCGCGGCCAGAGCGGCGGCGAGGATCGCGACTCCCGCGAATCCCGCGGCGGTCGTGCTGCCGGTGACGCCGCCGAGCGGCGCGCCGATCAGCGCGAGCACGAAGCGAGCGAAGCCGATCGGATCGTCGCGCAGCGCGTCGCCGATCGCACGGTGGTTGCCGGGCGTTTCGTAGTCGGTGAAATACAGCGCCCCGACGACGGCGGCAGCGAGCGTGAGCGCCGCGATGCGAACACGCGATGCTCGCGCGAGCGCGGCCATGATCACGAGCAGCGGCAACGCCGCGACGCCGTTCGCCATCGTGAACGCCGAGGCGACGCCGAGCGCGAGCGCAGCCCCGAACGCCGCGCGCGAGCGCGATCGGTCCGTGCACATCGCGCGCGCGAGCGCGACGAACGCCGCGAGCGGCAGCACGTACGCGGCGATGAACGCGAACTGGAAGCCGAGCGTCAGGTTCTCGAATTGCAGCCACGAAAAGCAGAGCGTCGCCACGAGCGCCGGCACGACGTGCGACGCGACGGCGGACGGCTCGCGCAGCAGGCGCCGGCCGATCGCCGCGAGCAGCAGCGCCATCGCGGCGAACAGCGCGAAGTTCATCGCGAGCAGGAATCGCTCGTTGCACGCGAACGCCGCGCAGTCGATCCAGTAGAACGGTCTCGCGAGCACGATGCGGTGCTCGTTGTGCTGCGCCCACCACGCGCGCCAGTCGCCTGCGAGCCGCGCGTAGAAATGGATCGTCGCCCAGCGGTCGTAGTGCGGCACCGCCGCGTACTGGCGAACGATGCCGGCAAGCGCGAGCGCGACGAATCCGAGCGCGATCGCGCGCGATCCCCATCGCGCCGCGAGCGCGCGCAACGGGGACGAGGCCGCGTCGGAAGCAAGCGGCTTCGAGGCGATGGAAGACACGGGCTAGCGCACTGCCGGCTTGCGCGCGACGACGAGGAACTGGCGGCCGAAGAGAGGCCAGGCGAGCGGCAGCGCGAGATAGGCGCGTATCGCGAACGACGGCGGCGGACGCTTGCCGCTCATCGTGTACGGCAGGAAACGTGCGACCGAGCGCTCGATCGCGAAGCCGGCGCTCGTCAGGCATTCGGCGAGCGAGCGCTCCGAAAGCGGAATGTGATGATCGAAGAAGTCCCAGTAGGCGCCGGGCAGGCACCGGATGTTCGGGCCGAGGCAGACGAGCGGCGCGCCGGGCTTCAGGCAGCGCAACGCTTCGTCGATTGTCGCGGTGAGCGCGCGCTTGTCCGGCAGGTGCTCGAGGAAATTGCTCGTGAACGCGGCATCGAGCGAGCCGTCGCCGATCGGCCAGCGCTCGGCGCAGCTTTGCAGGTGCAGCTCGACGGCCGCATCGACGTGGGTACGCGCGTCCGGGTTCAGATCGATCGCGTGGCGCTCGCGCGCGTCGATCGCGTTGATGAACTCTCCCCAGCCGCAACCGATGTCGAGCACGGCGCCGTCACGCGGCACGTAGCGCTGGAAGCAGCGGTCGACGAGGATCTTCCAGACGCGCGCGCGCTCGGACGCGGCGTCGCCGAAGCGCGCGCGGTACAGCTCGTCGAGCGGCGCGCCAGAGGCATCCTGCGAACTCATGGCTTGAACGTCCACCACTTGTGCGCGAAGTAGCTCGTCACCGCCGTCGCGCCGATGCCGCAGACGTGTGCGAGCGCTTCCCTGCCTTGCTGCATGCCGAGCGCTGGCAGCAGCGACTCGGCGAGCCACACGCTGACGGCGAGCGTGGGCACGAGGCCGACGAGATTGACGAGCGTGAAGCGGAGCGCTTCGCCGGCCCACGCGGTCGCATGCGGACGTACGAACACCCAAGTGCGGTTCAGTACGAACGCGGTCGTGAGCCCGACGAAGAACGCGAGCACGACTGCCGTCGGGAAGGGGACGACGACGCTGAACAGGAAGCGGCTGCTGAAGTTGGACGCGGCCGACAGCGCGCCCACCGCGAGGAAGCGCAGCGCTTCGCGTCGCATCGCCGCGGCTTCGGTCATACGGCCTTCATCGCCGCGTCCGCGAGCTCGCGCCCGACGCGAATGCTCTCGGCGATCGAGCGGTCCTGCGGGTAGTAGTAGGCGGTGTCCGCCATGAAGAAGCCGCCGATCGACGTCGACATCGGCGGCAGCTTGTCGTAGAAGCCCGGGCCGCAGACCGTCTGCGCGAATTCGTAGCGCGACGCGTGCGTCGCGAGCAGCGTCGACGGATCCCAGTCCGGGCGCACGATCGAAACGTACCGCTTGACCTCGTCGACGAAGCGCGCCGGCTCCCAGCTCCATTTCGGATGCGACTTCGGCATGTAGTACGGAAAGTAGACGATGTGCGCCGGCAGCGGCGCGAGGTTCGTGTACTCGACGATGCCGGGAATCGCAAGCCGCTCGTCGTTCGTATTCATCCAGAAATAGCGCGTCAGCGGCTTTGCGAGCTTCAGCACCACGCAGACGACGCCGATGTTCTCGATCGCCTCGATCCTGCGGCGTTCGTCGCCCGCAAGGTCGGGCGCGATCCGCGGCACGTATTTGAGCGGCACCGTCGACACGACGACGTCCGCCGGGCGCAGCTCGTCGCGCACGACCACACCCTTGGCGCGCCCGTCTTCGACGGCGACCCGCTGCACGGGCGTGCGCAGCTCGATCGTCGCGTCCGCCGCGCGCAGCCGCGCCGCATACGCGTCGAGCAGTGTCTGCGAGCCGCCTTCGAGGTAGCCCAACTCTTCCTGGAATACGCTCTTGCGCGACAGCGCGACGCGCTGGATCCGCGTGCCGATCCACGCTGCGGACAGCCCGTTCTGGTACTCGAAGAACTTGAGCTCGAAGAGCTTTCTCCACAGCACGTCGTACGCGCGCTCGCCGACCCAGCGGCGCAGCCACTGCGTCGCTTCGATGCGGTCGTACGGTGTCCAGTCTCGGATGCCCTTCGCCCGCATGACGTGCGCCGCATAGCGGAGCTTCGCGAAGAGCGAAAGGTGCGGGAACCGGAGCAGGCAGTCGGGACGGCCCCAGTCGTAGAGCGTGCCGTCGTAGAAGAAGCCCATTTCGGTCTTGCGCCAGCGCAGCCGGTCGGCGATGCCGAACTCGTCGAGCGTCTCGAACAGCGGCGTGTCCGGCTTGCAGATGAAATGGTAGTAGCGCTCGAGCGGCAGACCGTCGAAATCGAAATGCGCCGACATGCCGCCGATGCGGTCGTCGGCCTCGTAGATCGTCACGCGAAAGCCGCGCTTCGCGAGCGCATGCGCGGCGGCGAGCCCCATCGGGCCCGCGCCGATCACCGCCGCGCACCGCGGCGCTGCGTCAGTCGCGGCGGTGGTGCTCAATGAGGGCTCGCAAGCGCGATCCGGCTGTAGACCGGATGACCGAACGTTTCGCGAAGCGCCTCGCGAAACGGCGTAGGCGCGAAGCCGAACGTGGCTTCGATGTCAACACCTTCGAACGCGTCGCCGGCGACGAGCGCGTCGAGCTGGTCGGCGGTGAACGGCGGCTTCGCCGAGAACAATGCGTACGTGCGCAACAGAGCCTTGAACAGGGAGATCGGAATGCGCACGACGGGCGTGCGCAGACCCTTTGCCTCGCGTATCGCGCGAATCATGTCGATGTAGTCGATGCGCTCCGGGCCGGTGAGATCGTAGGCGGCGCGGTTGGGGCGCGCGCGGATGCAGACGGCAATCGCGCGGCAGAAGTCGCGATTATAAAGCGGTTGGCGCATGTAGCGGCCGTGGCCGGGGATCGGGAAGATCGGCGTTCGCTCCATGAAGCGAGCGAGCCAGCCGAGGTGCTTGGGGTCGAACCAGCCGAACATCAGCGTCGGGCGCAGGATGCAATAGGCAAGGCCGCTTTCGACCACCAGGCGCTCCTGCGCCTTCTTGCTCTCGGTGTAGTGGTCGTGCGCAATCGAGTGGACGACCGACGAGCTCGCGTGTATCACGAACGCGTGGCCGCGAGCGCGCAGGACGTCGATCACGCGCCGCGTCGCCTCCACGTTGTTGCGCACGAATGGCTTGTCGCTCTTGCCGGCGATCTGCGCGTGCAGCTGCACGAGCACGTCGGCGGTGGCGACCTCGCGCTCCCACACGCCCGGCTCGGCGAGATCGGCCGCGAGCGTGCGCACCTCCGGGTGAAGCTGCGCGAGGACCGCGAGATTGTCTGCGTGCTTGTCGATCGCGACGAGGTTCGTGCGGCCCTGCTCGGCGAGTAGCGTGACGAGATTCTGCCCGACCAGGCCGGCCGCGCCGGTGATGACGATGCGTTCGTCGCGGTCGCTCATCGGCGGCGCGGCCTCACAGGCTCGTCCGGTGGAACACTGCTCGCGGCAACAGCCGCACGACGAGCATGATGAGGCGCCAGAAACCGGGCGTATAGCGCACCGGCGTGCCGTGATCGATCGCGGCTACGATGTCGCGCGCGACGCCCGCCGGCGATGCCCATAGGGCGCCTTTGGGAAACGCTGCCGTCATCGGCGTGTCGACAAAGCCGGGCCGCACATCGACGACCGCGACGCCCTGCGCGTACAGGCGATGGCGCAGACCGGACAGGAACGTCGACACACCCGCCTTCGCGGCGCCATAGACGTAGTTGCTCTTGCGGCCGCGGTCGCCGGCGACCGACGTGATGACGGCGAGCGTCCCGCGGCCGGCCGCCTGCATGCGGTTCGCGATTGCGGTCGCGAGCGCGAGCGTGGCCGTGAAATTGACG
>WNFZ01006479.1_pt1 | contig 13110 bp, 11 predicted proteins | sample 5400081 | NCBI WGS metagenome assembly WNFZ01 (sample SAMN13153365, study PRJNA577476) | soil metagenome | isolation source: 80 cm soil or saprolite under grassland replicate 1 | place: USA:California | collected 2016-06-15
CTTTCAAAAATTTTTTTGGCGAGTTCCACCGCCGCATAACTCACGGACACCGCATGATCGCTAATGCCCGTCTCACTGCGGATCGCTTTCGCCACACTCAAGGCGCGCTCGCATAGCTGCGAAAAGATGATGCCCGTACGACCGGCAGCCCGAGCCGCAAAGTATGCCGCCTTGACCTGCCCGAGAATTTGTGGTTCACCCAGCACCAGTGAGTCAAGACTCGAGGCCACACGAAAGAGATGGCGTACGGCTTCCAGATCACTCAACTGGTAGAGGTGTGGGGTAAATTGTGTCGGCGGGACCGCGTGATACGAGGCGAAAAAGGCCACGCAACTGGTCAGGCTAGCGTCGACGTCGCCTGTCTGCATGTACATTTCCACGCGATTACATGTGGAGAGGATAACCAGTTCCTGCACCTCTGGTGGGCGAAAATGCGCCAAGGCCTCCGCTAGGGTCGCATCGGAAAATGCCAAGCGCTCACGCACCGCTACCGGTGCTGTAGTATGGTTCAATCCGACCACAACGATCGCCATGTGCGTGTGCTCCATTACCCCTAAGGATCCTCACAAGGTATGCACAAAGTACGATGCCAGGACAACCACAAACCCCCCCACAGTCGCCCGGGCTGCCTTGGTGCCTTGCCAGCCTAACGCCCGCCGTCCTCCCAGGAGCAATGCATAAATGAGCCACGCTAGGAGGAGCGGTAGAGACGTCAGACTCCAATGCAGATACGACCCATACGTGTATTTGGCCCACACTGAACCCGTGACGATGCCTTGGGTCAAGAAAGGAAAGCCGAGCAGCAACGCCTTCGCGCTTACTTCATCGAGCAGTGTGAGTGATGGTAAATAGTGATACCAGGCTCCAGGACGCTTCGACTTCAGTTGGCGTTCTTGAATGAGGTACATCACCCCGGTACAAAACATGAGGGTGAGAGCCGCATAGCCGAGCAGAGCGAGAACAATGTGCAAGCCCAGCCACACATCCTGCACCGACAGCGGCAACGTTGCTGGCGTGGTCACGGGAACGCCAGCAGACGCTGCGGCGAGGAAGGCGAGCGGCACAATAAACGACCCTAGGGCTTCAATACGGTAGCGCCCTATGGCTGCCAGATACACCGCAATAATCGCCCAGGAAAGCAACCCCCGTGACGTTGCCACCTCCCCCCACCATGGCAACGTCTGTAGAGATAGACGATATCCCAGACTGAGCGTTTGCAGACCGAATCCTCCCACCAGCAGCCCGCTGGCAAGCTGAAAAATCCAGCGCTGCTGCAGCCCAATATAGAGCCAGAAGAGCAGGGAAGCCAGTAGATACGCAAACAGTATGACGTGGAAAAATACATTATACATGCCGTAGATCGGGAAATTCCTCTGAGCCCTCGCAGTGTCCCAAGGCGGTTATGGCAGAGCGTTGCAGAGAGCTGAGCTGAACCGGTAGCCTTCATAGGGAGGCTGCGGCCACCTCCTGGCAAGCGTCACACCGTAGGGTAACACTGGCACTTGCGTATTTCCCCCTGTAACCCAGACATATTGATGCTACAATCATTCCCACAATCGTTAGACTTTGTCAAGCGCTACAGTGTAAGCAGATCCCGCGATGTTTGAGGCGGAATAGCTGCCAGGGGAAACAGCCCTACAGTCGTTGCTGTAGTCTGAGGCCCCATGCCTTTTCATCTCAAATTTTGGGGTAGCTGCTTGTAGGGTTGGCTCTAGACGTGCCAGCGCAGCTGCTCTCTGGGGTAGACCCAGGGTTGGCCATACTGCGCTATGACGGGAAGTGAGCTGGTCCGACAAGGCGGGCGTGAGGTATAATCTTGACAATGCCACAGATCTATGCACGCACACTAAAAACTCTAGAAAATTCAGTGCATTACAGACTTTATTGAAGCTTGACACCCCCTGCTAAGTATGCTAGGGTTAGCAGCACACGGATAAAAAGCCATGGGGTTTGCTCACCACCATCATAAAGAGAAGGTTTCTTGACTATGGAGAACTTCCCAAAGGAAGAGAGCAAAGGGTTTGTCCGCGACACGATGCGCAAACTCTCCATCCATATGCCACGCTCAGAAGCCTCATTTCAGAGCAAACTCGCTCAGTACGACATAGAAATCAAAGACTTGCAAGAGAGAATCAGACTCGTCGAGCATGACTCTGAGAGTCTGGTGCGGCACCTGGAGAAAACGATTACGCACTACGAGGCGCTGAAACGCAAGTATCACCAGGCGCTAGAGCAGCTGACGCAGGGGAAAAAACAGAACGAAAAACTCGTGGGCGCTTTGCAAGAAGCCAAGGAACAGATTAACGCCCTCAAAAAAGAAGTCGAAAAGCTGTGCATGCCCCCCAATAGCTATGGAGTGTTTCGCCAGCGTAACGCGGATGGCACCCTGGATGTGGATATTGACGGACGGCACTTGAAAGTCAATATCCATCCCCGACTGGAAGACGCCCCTTTTGAAGAGGGCCAGCTGCTGGTGCTGAATGAGTCGCTGAATGTGATTGATATCAGTACCTATGAGACCCGTGGCGAGGTGGTGCGTTTGAAAGATCGCCTGGATGATCGGCGTGTCCTCGTCGTGGGACGGGCTGACGAAGAGCGGGTGGTACCGCTCACGGACCAAGCGCGGCAGTTGGATTTGGCCATTGGGGATAACTTGTTGCTCGAAACGCGTTCAAATTATGTGCTGGAGAAGCTTCCTAAGTCGAAGGTGGAGGAGGTTGTTCTGGAAGAAGTGCCCAATGTGACCTACGACGATATAGGGGGTTTGGATACCCAGATTCAGGACCTCAGAAGACCTTGATTGCCAAGGCGGTAGCGAACAGTCTGGCACGCAAGTTGGCGCAGCGTAAGGGGGTGGAGGCGCACAGTTATTTCCTCAACATCAAAGGGCCTGAACTCCTGAATAAATACGTCGGCGAGACGGAGTCGAAGATTCGCGAGGTGTTTAAGAAAGCGCGGGAAAAGGCGACGGAGACGACGCCCGTGATCGTCTTTTTCGATGAGATGGACTCGCTGTTTCGGGTGCGTGGCTCAGGGATCTCGTCGGATGTGGAGATCACGGTGGTAGCCCAGTTCCTCTCAGAGCTCGATGGCTTGGAGTCTCTGGAGAACGTCATTGTGATTGGTGCAAGCAACCGGCAAGATCTCATCGATCCAGCAGTGTTACGTCCAGGGCGTTTAGATCTCAAGATCAAGGTCGAGCGGCCCGACAAGCAGGCCGCCAAGGATATCTTTTCGAAATATCTGGTTGCGGATCTGCCCTTGCACGACGAGGAATTGCAACGGCACGGGCGTGATCGCCAGACAATGGTGGCGTGGCTCATCGAGCAGACTTGCGAGCACATGTACAGCATACAGGACGAGAATAAATTTCTGGAAGTGACCTACGCCAAGGGTGACAGGGAGACATTTTACTACAAAGACTTTTCGAGCGGGGCCATGATCGAGAACATTGTGGCACGGGCGAAAAAGTTGGCACTGAAACGCTACCTGGCAACCCACGCAAAAGGCATTAAGTTGGACGATCTCCTCAATGCGGTGCAGGAAGAGTTTAAGGAAAACGAAGACCTGCCGAACACCACGAATCCTGATGATTGGGCGCGTATTTCTGGGACGAAAGGGGAGAAAATCGTCAACATTCGTACCCTCGTGGGTTCGAAGACTCCGAAGTTACGGCCTATTGAGGATATTACCCCGGGTCAATATCTCTAAGAGACGTTATAAGCGCTGGTGTCTTGTGAAGTCTGCTGCTGTCAGCAGCCTGCACTGTGGCGCAGGTAATGCACAGGTCTGAGTGTGGAGGTGTCATGGCGCTCCCGAAAATCCTTGGTTCGGAAACGGAATATGGCCTTATGGTCCAGAATGATCCGGAATTCGATTCCATTGCCACCTCCTTGTTACTGGTCAATAGCTATAACGCTGACCAGTCGCTCAAGCTGTTGTGGGATTACGATCAAGAGGACCCGATGGTGGATGCCAGAGGGTTCGAGCTGGATGATGAGTACGATGTCCCTGATCACCAGGACAATATGGCGATCAATAAGATCTTGCCGAATGGCGCGCGCTTCTATGTCGACCACGCTCATCCGGAATTCTCGACGCCGGAATGTTCCAATGTCCTCGATCTCATCCGCTATGAAAAGGCGGGGGAGCGCATCCTCAACCTCAGCCGTTTGGGTGCAAACCAACTCATTCCAAATGGTCGGACTATCATCATCTACAAAAACAACAGTGACCAGAAGGGCAATAGCTACGGCTATCACGAGAATTATCTGTTAGACCGACGCACGCCATTTCAGACGATTGCCGAACGGTTCATGCCTTTCCTCGTGTCCCGCCAGATCTATTGCGGAGCTGGGAAGGTGGGCTCAGAAAACGGGGCCGAGCACGTACCGTACCAAATTTCGCAACGGGCGGATTTCTTTGAAACGGAGATGGGGCTGGATACGATGGTGAAGCGCCCCATTATCAATACCCGTGATGAGCCACACGCCAACCGCGACCGTTATCGCCGTCTGCATGTTATTATCGGTGACGCTAACATGTCGGAGTTCACGACGTACTTGAAAGTCGGTACGGCGCTTGTGGTGCTCCAAATGATTGAAGATGGCTTTTTGCCGGAGCCGTTGGTGCTACGCAACCCCGTTCGGGCTTTGCGGGATATCTCCCACGATCCGACGTGTAAGGTGGCAGTACCGATGAAAAACGGTATCAAAATGACAGCGATTGACATCCAGCGGTGGTATTATGAGGCAGCCCAGCGGTACATTGCACAGTATCCTGACTGCCATCCGACATATCCAACTGTCGTGGCGGAATGGGGTTTTGTGTTGGAGCGCTTAGCCAGTGATCCGATGCAGCTCTTTCGGGAGATCGATTGGGTCATGAAGCTGCACCTCTTAACAAATTATATGGAGCGTCGGGGGAGTAGCTGGGATGACCCGCGCATCGCGATGATGGACTTGCAGTATCATGATATTCGCCCAGAGAAGGGGCTGTATTACGTACTAGAACGCGGTGGAGCGGCCCGTCGTATGCTCATGGAAGAGGACATCGTGCGGTCTATGGATGACCCGCCAGAGGATACGCGTGCCTATTTCCGTGGGCAGTGCCTGAAAAAGTTCAAAAATCAGATTTTTGGGGTGAATTGGGATTCGATCTCGTTTAATCTCGGTGATGGCCCCATCAAGCGCATCATGATGGAGGAACCAACACGCGGCACGAAGCGCCACGTTCAGCAGTTGCTAGATCGTTCGGAGACTGCCGCAGACCTGGTTGCCAACATTGTCACGTAGATAGAGCCAGACAACGGCAGAGTCCACACAGAAGGAGTGTATCATGGTGAGGAAACAGACAAGAGCGGGATGGACGGAGTGGGCAGGTATCGTTACATGTGCCGAAAGTGGTCAGCAGCAAGTGCGGCGCACGAGCGATACGCAGACAAATGCGGCGAGCACGCAAGCAGCGAATCTGTCAGCCAAGGGCGAAAAGCTACGGGACGACATGGATGCCTTGATCGAAGAGATCGATGAGGTGTTGGAGGAAAACGCTGAGGAGTTCGTGAAAAACTATGTGCAGAGAGGAGGAGAGTAAGGTGCCGTTGTTTGCGGGAAGCTATGATGGTGCGAGCTTTTTTGAGTTGTTGCGACATGACTTTCCGCATCTCCTCCCGTTTCAGCACCTGCACAATGTGCCGCAGCTCGCTGCCAGTGAGCACCGGCTGATGGAGGCAGTGCCTTTGGCCACGACAGTCTTGGCGTTGCGGTGTGCGGATGGGGTAGTCATGGCTGGTGATCGCCAGGCGACGGAAGGGTTTGAGGTGTCGTCACGGCGTATTGAAAAAGTCTATAAAGCGGACGACTATTCGGTCATTGCCATGGCTGGCGCTGCTGGTCCCTGTCTGGAAATGATTAAGCTCTTCCAGGTCGAGATGGAGCATTATCACAAGATCGAAGGGGACACGCTAGCACTTGACGGCAAAGCGAATAAGCTGGCGCAGATGGTCAAGCAAAACTTACCGGCAGCCTTTCAGGGGCTCATCGTGATTCCTATTTTTGCTGGCTACGATCTACGCTTACAGCAGGGTCGTATCTTTAAGTATGACGTGACTGGTGGACGCTATGAAGAGCTGCAGTTTTATGCTACGGGCTCGGGAGGGAAAGAAGCGCGTAGTACCCTTAAAAAATTCTTCAAGGCGGCCATGTCGCGGGAGGCTGCTCTGGCTCTAGCGTTAGAGGCACTGGTGGACGCGGCGGATGTCGACGTTGGCACCAGTGGCCCGGACCTCATACGGGGGATCTATCCTGTCGTAAAAATGGTTACGTGTCATGGTGTTACGGATGTCTCTGAAGATGAGATCCGTCCTCTGAGCGAACGGCTCATTGCGGCGTTACAAGGGTAATGCTATGGCTGTGCCTTTCTATGTTTCTCCTGATCAAATCATGCAGGATAAGGCTGAGTATGCGCGCAAGGGCATTGCCAAAGGGCGTTCCATTGTCGCTGTCGAGTATGCTGATGGACTTCTCCTGATGGCAGAAAACCCGAGTGCGTCGTTAAACAAAATTTCCGAAATCTATGACCGGATAGCTTTTGCTGGCGTTGGCAAATATAGCGAGTTCGAAAATTTACGCAAAGCTGGGATTCGCTATGCGGATCTCAAAGGCTATTCGTATAGCCGTCAAGATGTCACCACCAAATCCCTGGCCAATGCCTATTCGGAGACGATTGGTACCATTTTTACTCGCGATCCCAAGCCGCTTGAGGTAGAAATTTTGGTGGTGGAAGTCGGTGAGACGCCGGCGCAAAATGAGATGTATCACGTCTCCTTTGACGGCACTATCACAGACCGTCGGCAGTTTGCGGTGATTGGTGGACAGGCTGATCGCATCCGCACCTATTTGCAGGAGCAGTATCGGACGGATCTCCCGCTCGCAGAGGCGTTGGCCCTCAGCCGTCGGAGTTTGCTGGCTGGTTATGAGCGACCGCCAGCCGAGGAGAGTGCTCTGGAGGTTGGCCTCCTAGAGCGCAGGCGCGTCGGCCGGAAATTCTATCGCATGACGCAGGCCGAGGCTGCTCGGGCGATGGCGGCCACTAACAATGGGTCATGAGCATCTATGAAAAAGCGCATCTACGGGTTGGAAAACGAATTTGGTATCGCCTTCACTTGCAATGGACGGCGCACCCTCCCGTCTGAAAAAGTGGTGCGCTATCTCTTTGAGAAGCTCATTACCACAGAAGGTTTTTTGAATGTCTTTCTCGAAAATGGGGCACGCTTTTACCTCGATACCGGTTGTCATCCGGAGTACGCCACCCCGGAGTGCGCTAGCCCCATGGATGTGATGATCTACGACAAAGCTGGCGAGCGTATTCTGGAAAACCTGCTCAATTACGCCCAGAATAAGGTGCACGAGGAAGGTTTTCAGGGTGAGTTAGCGATTTTTAAAAATAATACCGACTTTGTAGGCAACTCCTACGGATGTCACGAAAATTACCTGGCGGATCGCACTGCTGATTTTTACTATATGGCCGAACAGCTCATTCCTTTCCTGGTCACGCGTCAAATCTTCACTGGTGCCGGTAAAGTGTTTCGTACCAGGCGGGGCACGGTCTATCACATCTCGCAGCGGGCGCAGCATATTCGGCAGAAAATCTCCGGTACCACGACCAATGAACGCAGTATCATCAACACCCGTGATGAACCGCATGCCATCAAGGAAAAATATCGCCGGCTCCATATTATTGTGGGTGATTCGAACATGTCAGAGTTCTCCACCTATCTCAAGGTGGGGACAACGGCTATTGTGCTGCAGATGATTGAAGATGATTTCCTCCCACCCACATTTTCTCTGCGCAATCCGGTACGGGCGATTAAAGATATTTCCCGTGACTTGACCTGTCGTGAACCGGTGCCGCTGAACAGTGGGAAGAAATACTCTGCCCTAGACCTGCAGAAAGAATATCTCGATCTGGCACATAGCTATTACAGCACTCGGACGATGAGTCCTGAGGCTGCTGATATCCTGCAAAAATGGGAGTATGTGCTGACCAAGCTCGATGAAGATCCCATGCAGTTACACCATGAGATCGACTGGGTGATTAAACTGCATCTGCTGCAAGCCTATGGGGAGCGCACCAACCTGTCGCCAGAAGCCAGTGGCGATCGCATGCTCATGCTCGATCTGCAATATCATGACATCCGGCGTGAGAAAGGGCTGTACTTCCTCTTAGAGCGGAAGGGACAGGTCGTCCGTATGGCGACGAATGAGCAAATTGAGAAAGCCATGGTTGATCCGCCCCAAAATACCCGGGCAAAGATGCGTGGGGAGCTCATCAAGCTGGCAAAAATGAAACGTATCCCTTACGATCTCGACTGGAATTATATCCGCATTGGCTACCTTCTCAATCTATGGGTCAAGTGCAACGACCCCTTCCAGGAAGAAAACGAGAAGGTCACTCAACTGAAGCGCCGCATTGAGCGCTCGAATTTTAAATACGGCTACCTGCTCTAGCGAACACAGTATGAGTAGCCTCAGATAGAGAATTTCTTCCACTAAGCTGAGGCTATTTCCTTTGTAATAGGTTTGCTTCAAAGGAAAACTGTGTTGTACTTTGGTGCTGATGTCGGTCCAAACCAAGATTGACAACCTGAGTTACGAGCTCATCGAACGGTACCCCAGTAGCCTCCCAGAGGTAGAAAGCGAGAGAACCAGGCATAGTGTTAATCTCGTTGAGGTAGAGCTTCTCCTCACCCGTCTCTAAGAGAAAGTCCACTCTCGCGGCACCAGCTGCTCCAATAGTACGAAAAGCCTTGATCGCTAGTTCCTGGATATAGGCAGTTAGTTCTGCTGAAATGGGGGCAGGTATAATACGCCCAAGGGAAGCCATACCTGCTTTTGTCCCGCCCACTGCTCCGCCCTTCATTCCTTGCTTATACTTGGCATCGAACGAGAGAACTGCCTCGTTGGTACAAGGTTGTTCGCACACTGAAGCCCGCTCCGGAGGACCGATCACAGAGCAATTGATCTCAGTAAAGTTCACTAAAGCCCGCTCAACGAGGACGCGCTCATTGAGTAGTCCTGCTGCATTAATCGCCTCCCTTAACTCGCTGGAGTTTTCGCATCTTCTCACACCGATACTACTTCCTAAACAAACCGGTTTTACCATAAGTGGGTAGTGACAAAAGTCTTCAACACGTGCCATAAATACATCACTTTGGCTTTGCCACTCAGTTTTTGAAACTTCTATGCCCTCCAGCATAGGGATATCAGTATCACGATAGATCGCCTTCATCCTCATCTTATCCATGCCAAGCGCAGACGCAATGACTCCTGAGCCAACATATGCCACGTCAGCCATTTCGAACAAACCTTGGAGTGTTCCGTCCTCACCAAAGCTCCCATGGATAGTTGGGAAAAAAATGTCAGCCCATAAACGTGGCGCTTTCTTAAACCATCCTCTCCTGGTGTGAGGATGGGGCAATAACTGGCGTATCGATCTGTCCGGGCTGAAGCTCACCCGATAAACATCTTGGAGCTTGTTGACATCAAAAGAGGGAGCGGTGTACTGGCGGATGTTGTGCAAGGGCTGACCAGCGTACCACTCGCCCTCTTTAGATATATATATCGGCAATAGTGAGTAACCAGCCGCCTCTAGTGCATCCATCACTTGGTGGCCAGTAATCACTGAAACCTCATGCTCTGCAGACCTACCACCGAAGAGAACCGCCACCGTTGTCTTCTGTCTGTTTGTCTGCATGTTTCTCCTCTGTCATCTCATGGAGGTCAATTCATCGTTACTGCGTTGGCTTCTTGAGCCATACTTGGAATCCATCTGTCATTGTTCACTTCAAGCCTCCGCGTAGAGGTCAGGTAAGTCATTCTCAAAGAGAACCACATCTCCAGCTTGGATAATTTGTTGGAGCTTTGAGGTGGCTTCAGTAAGATCCCTGACAACATAGATTCTCTCGCTGGGGAATTGTTCCCGCTCCAAGCCCCTCGTAATCGCTAGGGTCTGCTTGGGTCCAACAAGCAATACATAATCGCATATTTTTGCAGCTCTAGCACCAAACACCTCGTTCTGCGCGGCCTCGACCTCTCCGAGTTCGACCATCCCAGGGGTCACCAGCACACGTTTGCCGGTCTTAAATTCTTGCAGCACCTCAAGAGCTTCGATGGCCCCTATGGGATTAGAGTTGTATGAATCATCAATAACCGTCACTCCACCGGCGCCATGGAGAAGCTGCAAGCGGTGAGGTACAGGCTGAATTTTAGCAATAGCTTTCGCTATATCCTCTAGTGATAAACCCATCTCTAGTGCCACACTAGCGGCACCGAGAATGTTCAGTACATTGTGTTGTCCCATAAGCATCGTGTGGGTCGTAGCACGATTGCCCTCATTATCTACCAGGGTAAATGATAGCCCATGCACGTCTTGCTTGATCCCCTCAGCCCATATGCTCAAACCAGACTGCGAGCTTTCCATACCATAACGCAGCACCTTTACTCCATGTGTTCGATCTGCAAGCCTTCTACAACGTCGATCGTCGTTATTGAATACTGCAACTCCAGAATTTGGTAGGGACTCTATCAGCTCATACTTCGCTGCTTCGATATTTTCTAGAGTTTTAAATCGCTCCAAGTGTTGTGGCCCAATGGCGGTGAGGATGCCAATTTGGGGGTGGACGAAATCTGCAAGCTCTCGAATGACGCCGCGGCTATATGCACCCATCTCAACGATAAATACTTCGTGCTGGGGCTGGAGATCATTATTTATGACCCGACAGATGCCCATAAGCGTATTGAAACTCTGCGGTGTCTTGAGAGTGCGGTAGCGTTCGCTCAGAAGAGTGTGCAGAAAGTATTTGGTAGAAGTCTTACCGTAGCTGCCAGTGATACCAACCACGATGGGACCGAATTGACGCAAGCGTCTCTTGGCAGAGAAGAGATAAAATGCATTGATAGTCTTCTGTATGGGAGTGAGTAACAGGTTGGCGAGAATCACGGTAAGCGGGGCAAGCTGGATCATGGCTCCCCCACCTATGAGAATGAAAGCTGCCGCCTTGTACTCAGCAGAAGATAGCCGTCCTGGGGAGAGCTGCTCAAAGGCATAAAGACCGACAGCTCCTGCTATGACGATGACAAGCAATAACGCCGTAGTGAGAATTCTGACCGCTCTCGCCGTGTAGACGAGAGCTTTTTTAGCCTTGGGTTGTTTGCTTCGTAGCAAGAGTAGAGTACTAGCAATACACCATAGCCCGAGTATAAGGTAAGCTCCCTGCTCTACTCCAAGAGCCCAAAAGATCGAGTGCACCCCGAACAACCCGATGGACAAAAGACTAGACCAAGGTTCGATGAGTCGATGATAGGGTGTAGTCCACAACCATCTAAATAGCCTGAGATTTGAGTAGCTATCAAGTTGGAACATATGCAGGCCACGCACGCAACGAACCCCACTCCACACTACTGCTGCGAGCAACGAGAGCACGATGAGTGCACCGTGCATGTTGAATATGCCAATAAACATTATCTTATCCTGTACTGTTGAGACACTACTCTCTCAAGAATCTCCTAACGACGAGACGAAACTTACTATATTGATCGATATAAGAAAAATGCCCGGCATTTTTAAAAACGATCAATTTGGCCTGAGGAATCAGCTTTTTCATGATGATTGCAGAGGATACTGGCGTTTCTTTATCATTCTTCTCTCCCCATATGAGCAAAGTCGGTGATTTGATATGAGGTAATCGTGCTGTAAGATCCTCATTGACGATCTTGGTAAAAGTGTCGCGTAGTGGACCGGCATTGAGGTAGTCTCTTGACGCGATTGCCGTATATATCCGATCGCGGATCATTGCTCCCAATCTACCCCAATGCCTTGCCAGATACTTACCTGTTTTGGCCAAAATAACCCGCAGATAATATTGCATTGACCGTGGCGGCCGGACACCTGCGCTATCCACCAAAACAATCTTCCCCACCCTGTCTGGGTTTGAGCTAGCCAGCTTGATGGTGACCCGCCCACCAAAGGAGTGGGCAATAATATGAGGGCGTTGCCAGTGGAGAGCATCCATTACGCCAAGCACTAACTCTGCGTAGTCAGTGACCCCCCACGCAGTAGGGGGTAAGTCACTTTCCCCATGACCAGGGAAATCGACCGCGAGGACGGTGTAATGGCTCGCAAAATCGTCCAACACCAACCCCATGCTCTCTATCGAGCCGCCCCATCCGTGTAGAAGCAAAATTTGCTCTCCTACGCCAGCCACTTTGTAGCGAACTTTGATCCCATTAACATCGAGGAAGTCCGTACTTTGATAGCTCGTCGGCAATGGAGAATGCATCGCTTCCTTTGTAGACTGCCCCGTAGATCGAATCTGTTCCATTCAGCTTCGCCCAGAATTGGTTGCCATAGTCAAAGAGCCACCGATCTTCTCGATAGTTTGTGAAACCAACATTCATAAGCACATAGTAAAAGAGCCTACAGTTTTTGAGATCTTAGGTGTATATCAATATTCTTTAAGAAATCTCAGAGCCACTGTAGACGGCCTCTACTCTGCGTGAGAGCAGACACGCCTCAAACGTATGATCTGTCCAGATATCGTGAGTCTATTCTGTCTGGGTGAGTCTCATCCATCTCCAGTTCGTGGCTCGGTATGATAACTCAGCGAAGGCCTTTTGTACAGAAGCATACTGCATCCTGTCGCCCTAACGGAGCGAGGATCTGAAACAGGTCGATCGATCGGCTGGTGCCTCTAGCGTTTGCACGGTATCAAGACTACCGCCGCTCCCCTAACACCTATGACACTCGTCTGCTCACTGCACCCCCTCAGGAGCGCTCACGGAATTCGAGGTGATTGAAGAAAAATGGGATTTCCTGGGCTGCTGAGGCAGGGGAATCCGAGCCATGTAGTGCATTTTTTTCCACATCGAGTCCAAATTCCTGTCGTATGGTGCCAGCCGCCGCTTGCGCGGGGTTGGTGGCTCCCATCAGCTCCCGCAAGGTCTGGATTGCGTTGTCACGCTGGAGGAGGACGGGAATAGCTGGCCCCGAGGCCATATACGCGGTCAGGCTCTCGAAAAACGGCCGTTCGCGATGCACAGCATAAAAGCGTTC
>WNFZ01004390.1_pt1 | contig 13109 bp, 10 predicted proteins | sample 5400081 | NCBI WGS metagenome assembly WNFZ01 (sample SAMN13153365, study PRJNA577476) | soil metagenome | isolation source: 80 cm soil or saprolite under grassland replicate 1 | place: USA:California | collected 2016-06-15
TTAGCAGCCTTTTCCTGCGCCAATTTGCCGAGCTGAACTTCCATCAGTCCGCCCTGAGCCGCTTCTTTGACGAAATTGGAGTCATCGCTGGAGAGTTTGGCGCTAGGGCTTTTGATATCAGCTGCTCGTCCCACGACTGTGGCAACGAGGAAAGCTAACACTAAAACAAAAACTTTTGGTAAAGAAGATTGCTGAAACATAACTGTTCTCCTTATTTATTTACTTAATAATCTGCTGGCTGTGGGCGATTATCGAATCGTGCCCCGCCAGGCACCACTACGGAGCGGGGATCCGACTTCAATCGATTTTTGAATTCTTTCCATTGCAAATCTCCTCCTTCTTTTTGACTAAAAAAGAGGGACATTCTTATTCTTTCGAAGGAGCAACCATCATGCCATCTGCGCAGTTTTCACGCAGTGTTGTTTCGAATGACCCCTGCTGTCAGTTTTGCGCTTACATCGGAAGTAGTTTGATAGCCCCACCCGCTCCCTCGCAACCCTGATGACCGATGTGAGGCATGTTTCCAATTAGCGAGATAATTTCTTTCAGAGCGAGCAGCTAACCTACGTTACTCACCCAATGTCCTGACACCACCGTTGCCGGACGCAGAAACAAATTAGCTCGTGGCTGATCTTTACGCTTCACGGCTGGATTCGCGGCGTTGATCCGGTTCGTCCTAGTTCCAGTAGGACATTCGCGTAAGAAAAAAGCGACAAAGTAAGAACAAGCCACACAAGGTACGCCTCACGCCGAGGGTCGAAACAAGCTCTTTGATCGTGCGGGCCGGTGGAGTTTCCGCCTGCTGGAGTTTGTCTTTCTCGCGGGCCTGAGAAGCGAAGAGATTGGCGACTTAGATTTGCCGGCCATGCTCTAATCTCGACGCTGCTCCTTACGTTTTGCCTGTTCCCTCCCCCGCGGATCTAGCTTTATTAGCCAATCTCTCGTAGATCTCCCGAAGTCGTTCTAAATGATCCTCATCCATTTCTTCTAGGTCGAGCATTCGGTTACGCGCGCCTTTCGTGACTCGTATCAATTCGTCCAGCTTGAGTTGCAACGCCTGAGTGTCCCGGTTCTGGGTATTTTGAATAAGGAACACCATTAAAAACGTCACGATCGTCGTACCCGTATTGATTACTAACTGCCAGGTATCACTGTATCCAAATATCGGCCCTGTGATGGCCCAGATGATAACGACGAAAAGAGCTATTGCGAAAGCTGCAGGCTTGCCTGCTGCGTTGGCTATCCATCGTGCGAAAATCGGAAAGCGGGACGGCGATTTATTTTTGGTCATTTGAACTCCTCTTGGAGATTCAGCGTAGGGATTCTTTTAAGTCTACCCAAAGACACAAGGCTAAATATTGCGCAAAAAGCATACCTAGCAAGTTCAAGTTTAGGTCGGCGGTTAAAAACATTCACATGAAAATCTATCGCCGCTGGCAATATGCTCTGTCGCGAAATTTACGCACAAAAAAAAAGAGTTCCGTCTGATAAGCGCGACAGAAAAATATGCGACGCACAACTCGTAGAGAAGTCTGATCAGCAACGATCAACGATATAGCGGAACTGTTCTGCATCGCGCGATGTTCCTGGTAGAGAACCCGCTTGGCACAAGTATTGCGCCTTCGTTGGACAAATCCATTTTACGGGAGGTGCCAATGGACGCGTTAGAACTGCTCAAACAAGATCATCAGAGAGTCAAAAAACTATTCGAACAAGGACAGGGAACCGAAGATAAGAAACAGCGGAAGCAAATTTTTAAGGAGATTAAGGCCGAACTCGAGACGCACACTCGCATCGAGGAGACGATCTTCTATCCGGCAATGGAAGAACATGAAGAATTAAAAGACCTGGTGCTTGAGTCTCTCGAGGAGCACAAGCAAGTGAAGACGGTTCTGCGGGAAATATCCAGGCTCTCACCCAGTAGCGAGAAATTTAAACCGAAGTTCAAAGTGTTGAAGGACAACGTCGAGCATCACGCTGTAGAGGAAGAGGAGGGAACCATGTTTCCCAAGATACGTAAAGTGATCAATAGCGCAGAACTGGAGCAGCTGGGTGAGGAACTTGAGGCGGCCAAACACAAACGACTTCGTAAAGCGAGTTGAGGTCCATGATGAATTCAACTCTGCGCCCGTAGAAAAATAACTTAAAGGAGCTGTACACCATGGCCAAATATGGCAAAAAGGCATCGCAGAAAGTTAAGCGGGCAATGCACGAACGCAAGAAAGGAACTTTAAAAAGCGGTCGTTCAGGAAAAAAAGTGAAGAGCCGCAAACAAGCGATAGCAATCGGACTGTCGGAGGCTCGCCGGGCGGGCGGAAAAGTTCCACGCAAGAAATCCAAAAAGAAATAGCGTTCAGATTGCGGTGGTTAAAAAAAGGAAAGAGCTTAAAAACTTTTGACATGTTACCTCACCACTTTGATCAAAATCAAAATTGGTTCCCGAGGACAAATACGGTCATGAAAACAAAAGCGTCGCATTAATGTTCGGATTCAATCACAAGAAAGGAGAATCGACATGGCAGGTAAAAATACAGCCGCATTTGGAATTTATCCCAATGAGGCAAGCGTAAAGAATGCTGTTGAAACTCTGCAAAGGGAAGGCTTCCGACTAACGGATATCTCGGTGCTGTTTCCGGGTAATGAGGGCACCAAAGATTTCGCTCACGAGAAGGGCACGAAGGCACCAGAAGGCGCTGCCACAGGCGCGGGCTCAGGCGCCGTCATAGGTGGGGCATTGGGTTGGTTAGCGGGAGTTGGCTCTATTGCTATACCGGGCGTGGGACCGTTCCTCGCCGCCGGCCCTATTATGGCCGCGTTGGCAGGAGCCGGAGTCGGCGGCGCGGCGGGCGGATTGATGGGAGCATTGATCGGCGCGGGCATTCCCGAATACGAGGCAAAGAGATACGAAGGACGTATAAAAAAGGGCGGCATACTGCTTTCTGTCCATTGCGACAATTCCGAGTGGACTTCGAAAGCGAAAGATATTCTGGAAAGAACCGGAGCTGACGATGTTTCCTCCACCGGTGAAGCGAGCGCCGATTTTGCGGCCAGCGACAAACCGAGACCGCGTACCCAGGCGTAGCGGAATCGGTTGAAATACCGTTGAACAAAATAAACAAGAAAAGGGGATAGGCTTTTCGGTGCCTATCCCCTTTTTGCACAAATGAAATCGACTCCTATCCGCCAGTTTCAATGAAGTACACGCTTCTATTTCGGACGTTTTCCGACTGGCGTATTCGCGATACGGCCCTTCTAGGCCCACTCATCACACTCATAAATGAGACCCGATGACAGCTTAAATGTCCCGAATCTGCAACGTTTTAACAGGCGAGCGCACCGTCGATTTAGGCTTACTCGCCTTGAACGGCGGGATGGTATGGGTCGCCGCTTCTCTTCCCATAGGGGTGATAGGAGTCTATTTTGATAGCAACGGAGCGACTTCGGCTACGGAGCTGCGGGATCATTAATCACAGTTTGCCGGGTCCACACTCATGACGGCGAAGACCGGGCGTTCACGCGCGGTAAACGTCGCCGGCTTTTTTCCACGGGAGTGAGAAATACCAGTGCGCCGGGATCGATCTTAATATCGATGGCATTGGAGCGCAGCGGTGTCCGATCTTTGCCCTTGGGCCAAGCCGTGTCGTCGATGTGAATGGGCGAGTTCTTCAACTCGATCTGCAAGTGTCGACCTCGGCGGACCGTTAGACTGACTCGCGAATTTTTGCCGCTTATTCGGTCGGAGAAGTACTTGCTCAGTTTAGCTCGTTGGGCTTTGGTGACAAAAACGACATCAAGAAATCCGTCATTGATATCCGCTCGCGGGACGAGGTCGAGATTCGGCCCGATGTATCGGATATTCAAGGCCTCAAGCAGAACGTAATCGCCGGAGACATCGCGGCCATCGAGCCGAACCGTCATATTTTTGGAAGGATAGTTCCTTAGTTGATTTTTTAAAATGTTCAGTACTGCGCGTATCACTTTTTTCGGATCGTCCGAATGCGTCAGGTCAAGGATTTTCCGCCCATCGAGTTGGGACATCGTTTCGGCGAACAATCCGACGCCGAAGCCTTCGATGAAACACTGCGATCCCCATGGACCTTTGGCCACGCCGGCGTCAAAGTTTACGCAGTGTGCGGTTTTCCACCCTTTGATGAGATCCTCTAAAGGCCTCCCCGTTAGACCGAGCATGTTGGCGACGTTGTTGGCCTTTCCCATCGGTAGGACAGCGATCGGCGTGCGGCTACCGATGAGACACCGGGCGACCTTACCGACGGTTCCATCGCCTCCGGCGACGGCGACGATGTCGCAGCGTTTCTTAAGCACCTTCTTCCACTTCTTTTCTTTCGAGGATTGATAGTTGACCTTGTGGCCGGCGTCGCGAATCAGTCGAAGAATTTGCTCGCACGACGGACGTGAGTCATCACCCGAATCCGGATTATCGATGAGAATAATTTTGATGTGCTGGTCTCCTTAAGCTTAACGAGATCGATGTGGTAATGAATCAGCTCTGCGAAAAATATGTCTGTCGAACACCAACATGCCCGTCGTAGTTGTTCTACACAAGCGACTTATGCGCTGGTTAATGCTCTGCATATTAGCGGGCAAGCGGCGAGCTGTCATAGCGCGCAAGCAAGTCGGCCGGATCCTGGTAGATCGCAACGCAGCCTGCTCGACGCAGTTCTTCTTCATTCCAGCCGCCACACAACAGCCCGATGGCGCGCAAATTTATTTTGCCTGCAGCCTGCGCATCGTACGGCGTGTCGCCGACAGCGATCACTTGATCTGGAGCGATATTACCCAACTCTTCGAGTGCGCTAGCAAAGACGTCCGGGTGCGGCTTAGATTTTTTGACGTCTCCCGAGGAGGTTTCCGCTTGGATCAGATCGTCGATCCGCGCGATTTTCTTGTATACCTTGAGCTCATCGTCTTTTGCCGACGAAGCCAGCGCGATTTGCCGACCGTCTTCTTTGATCCGTTCGAACAACTCGCGCACCTTGGGAAATGCTTTTACGGTAGGTAGGTACTCCTGTTTGAAAAGCTCGCTGCGATAACTATCCAGCTCATCGCCGAACTGATCTAGCTCCTCTTTAGAGAAGAACACAGGCAACAATTGATCGGCGCCTTTGCCGATCTGACGGCGTATCGCTCCGAAGGAAACTTCTTTGCCAAATTTCTCAAACGCCACTTGCCACGCTTTTGCGTGTAGGTCGACGGAATCAACAAGCGTCCCATCGATATCGAAAATAACTGCTTCAATCATCAGCGTCCCCACTACGCCATTGCTGCGCAAACTTTAGGCCATGATCTTACTCTGATAGACGTCAGCGGTAGATGTCAGCGGGCGGCAAACCTTTTGTAGCCAGTGTCCTATCCATAGCACGACTCCCGCTGTCGCAAAATTGACACAAAAAAACAACCCTTCTGTCGGCTTAAAACAGACACAATGGTTCGAATGCATGACTCAACAAAGAAAATTCTTAGGTGTCTGCCGGGCACATGTCTTGCGCCTAACACTTCCCAGGGTAGCAGACACTAAAGCGGTGGATGTACGCAGAGGAGCCCGTCCAGGTTTCTTGAATCAGCCATTTTCGGAGCAGAATCGATATGAGGCGGAGGCTAGTTATTTGGGGAGGCGGAATCCTCGCCGTTATCCTCATAGTCATCTTTGTCCTCGCTTATCTCATCGACGAACCCCTGCGTCGGAAGGTCGAGGGGGATATGAATGCTCGGCTCAAGGGATACACCGTTCGCCTCGAAAAACTTGATTTCCACCCGATTGGGCTTTCACTTGACCTGGAAAAATTGTGGATTTATCAGACGCCTCACCCCGATCCCCCCGTCGCCTACATACCGAATCTGCATGCCAGCGTTCACTGGAAAGCGCTCCTTTTTGGACGATTGGTTGGCGATTTTCAAATCGACGATCCCAAAGTCAATTTTGACCTTCGACAGTTCGTTCAGGAAGCCAAAGACCCAACGCCGATCGAGGACAAAGGCTGGCAGGACGCGTTGGAAGCGGCTTATCCGCTCAAGATCGACAGGTTCGCCATTCGCAACGGCGACCTGACGTATGTCGATAAAGGCCCGTACAAACCGCTCCACCTCACAAAGCTAAATTTTACCGCCGAAAATATCCGCAACGTTAAGTCGGAAAAAGGCGTCTACCCCTCGCCGGTTGAACTAGAGGGAGTTGTCTTTGATAAGGGCAGCGCAAAGTTCAAGGGCGATGCAGATTTTCTCGCCAAACCTCATATCGCTCTCAAAGGCGATCTTGAGCTGGGCCAGATCACCTTGGATTATTTCAAGCCGATCGCGGAAAGATATAAGCTCGCCGTGCGGCAGGGATCGCTTTCGACGCGGGGTTCGATCGAGTACGCTCCGGGCCTTCAGAAGATTCTGATCAGCAATCTTAGTCTCACAGGCCTCGACGCTGATTACCTCCATCAGGAGACGCAAACGGCGCCGACCGAGAAGGTGACGAAGGAAGCTGGAAAAGTCGCCAGGCAAGCTGCCAATGAGCCGACACTTGAAGTGAAAGTCGAGCGCTTCACGGCCGACGGCCGAATTGGTTACGTCAACCAGGCCGCAAACCCAGCCTATAACGTATTTCTCGATGGCACCAAGCTGCAACTCGAGAACCTGAGTAATGATTTCAAAGAAGGACCGGCTCGCGCGCGCGTGACAGGAAGGTTCATGGGCAGTGGCCCGGCGCAGATACAGGCGACATTTCGTCCTGAATCGAAGGGACCTGACTTGGATTTGACATTGAGCATCGAAAACACCGACATGCGTAGGATGAATGATCTCTGGCGCGCCTACGGCAATTTCGACGTAGTTGCCGGGAACTTTTCAATGTATTCGGAAATCAAAATACGGCAAGGGAAGATCGACGGATATGTGAAGCCTCTTTTCAGCGACATGAAGGTGTACGATCGGCGTCAAGACGCCGAGAAAAGCATGTTTCGAAAGCTCTACGAGGGACTCGTCGGGGGAATCTCCGGGCTGCTGCAAAATCGGCCGCGGTCAGAAGTCGCGACGAAAGTGCCGCTTTCCGGAGACGTGGAAGCGCCTCAGACCGGCACGTGGGAAACAATTGTTCGGTTGATCCAAAACGCGTTCTTCAGAGCGATCCTGCCCGGATTTGAAAAAGAAGTCTCCCAGGGCGGCGGTCAGCGCGCCGCAAAACCAGCGTCTAATCAGTAAAGCTGGCGCGGGACAGTTCGGCGCTATTCGTAGCCGCGTGTTCTCTGACGGCAATTTTGCTGAGCGAAATTTGTATTGTATCCCCGGGAATTTTGTTCGGCGGGCAGTTGCAGCCGAGCAACGGTCCTGAAGGCCGAGCAAGGAGGCCGCCTCTCTCCCTTAGCGTGCTCTTGGTGTCTCGATCTCGCTACGCTTGAGCAAGTAATCGAGGCCGCCGACCCGATACCAGCGATAGCCGTACGCCTCGAGCAGCAAGTGATGCCTTCCGTCTTCTCCAGCTCGGCTGTGGTCCTCGGTCAGTAAATTTACAAGTACGCGAGCTTCATTACCTCGCAATCCAGTGGAAAACGCCACCTCCCTGGGAATCGCATCCAAATTATGGACAAACAGGACCGAATTGTTGCGCCAATCATAGCGGATTGCGAGCACTGCCGGATCTCGAGTCGGAAGCACTTCAAAGTCGCCCCAGCCGACCTCCGGAACTTCCTTGCGCATGCGGATGATGCGCTCGGTCCAGTTGAGCAGCGAATTCGGATCGCGCCGCTGCTCCGCGGCATTGACGTGCTGGTAGCCGTAGGGTCCATCGCTGATAACCGGCAAGATAGGCTTATCCGATTTCGTGAACCCCGCGTGAGGTTCCGTCGACCATTGCATCGGTGTGCGGGCGCAATTGCGCTCGGGCAGATTGAGATCATCCCCCATGCCGATTTCGTCGCCATAGCGAACGACCGGCGTTCCGGGCAGCGTGAACATCAGGCTGTAAGCGAGCTCGATGCGCCGCCGGTCCCCATTAAGCATGGTTGCAAGCCGGCGTCTGATGCCGCGCTCATAAAGTTGCATCTCCTTCTCGGGTCCGAAGCATGCGAACACGCGCTGGCGTTGCTCCTCGGTCAAACGGCCGAGATCAAGCTCGTCGTGATTGCGCAAAAACAAACCCCATTGGGCGGTGGCGGGCCGCGGCTTGGTGGCTTTGAGCGCTTGCACCAGCGGCCGGCAATCCGAGGCTGCCAATGCGTAAAACAAATTCTGATTGACCTGAAAATTGAACATCATGTGCATGCGATCGCCGTCTTCGCCAAAATATTCCATATCGGTTTCGGGCAGAACATTGGCTTCCGCGAGAATGATGGAGGCGCCCTCGCGCCACTGTAGAAATTCGCGCAGCGAACGCAGCATGTCGTATTGCTCAACTGGCTTTTTGACGCGCGCGCCCTTCTTTGAGATCACGAACGGCACGGCGTCCATCCGGAATCCTAAAACACCAAGCTGAATCCAAAAGCCCATGATCTTCAGGATTTCTGCCTGGACGTGCGGGTTCGAGGTATTGAGATCCGGTTGGAAGTTGTAGAAGCGATGGAAATACCACGCGCGCGCGTTCTTGTCATAAGACCAGGTCGATTTCTGTACTCCCGGAAACACCATTCCTTTGTTGGCGTTGGGTGGCTTCTTATCGGACCAAATGTACCAATCACGGTATTTCGAGTTGGGATCGCCGCGTGCCTCTTGAAACCATGGATGCCGATCAGAGGTGTGATTGACTACGAGATCCATAATGACACGAATGCCTCGCTGCTCGGCTCCGTGGGTGAACTCGACGAAATCGCCAAGCGTGCCGTGGCGCGAATTCACCCCGTAGTAATCGGAAATATCATATCCATCGTCGCGATAGGGCGACGGCTGGAACGGCATCAGCCAGATCGTCGTGATACCGAGTCCGTGCAAATAGTCCAGACGTCGCGTGAGTCCCTGAAAGTCGCCGATCCCGTCTCCATTTGCATCCATAAAGGTGCCGACCGAGAGACAGTAGATCACCGCATTCTTATACCAAAGGTCATTGATCATTGGCGTCAGACCTCAGGGGTAGGTGACGTAATGTTGGCGCGCGTATAACGGGATGGATATCATCGAGCGCTCGGCCTGCTTGCCACCATTGGTGCATCAATCACCGCAAGTGGGCGACTGAAGTGATCACCAGGAGAAAAAAGGAAATAGTCGCATTCCTGCGACAATTGTAAACGACTTGCCACCATCACACTGAATTCGGTCCAATTCCGTCGGAGCAAAAACGAATCCGTGAGGAACGTCAGGGCACTCTGCTGACTGGCCGCGGGATCACCCACGGCCCATCAGCAGATGGGCTATTATGGCTTGCGCCTTTTGGCTAGTTTCTTTTTGCAGTGCACTTCTTTAAGTGCTCCTGAAGTTGTTCTTGGGCATCAAACTTTGCGCCGCAGACCGCGCATTTGTAAGGCTGTTTTGCTTCGTGCTCTTCTGCCATCTGTTTCACCTCCTTTCAGAATCAAGAACAATTCTCTCAACAAGGTTTCCCCTGATGGCGGTTCGGAGAAGTCAGAGAACTAAAGATCAACCGTCCTCGTTATGCTAAACGAGCAAGCGACATACCAACATGGGGAGAAGTCCAAAATATCTGGTAAATGGGGCACTGAGTGTCAGGGAATTACCGTAATTTTTTCACCGTTTGGAGGGGTTGACCTGACACTTTTTTGTTTAATCAGATTGGTGGCCGCCAAAGTTTCATTTCAGCTTTAATTGACCCTGTCCTTTTAGGCTGGATTTCCACTTCCTCGAACTCTCTGTGGCCCCCAGGAGAGACATTCACTTCATGAAATCTTTACCGGCAATTCTCTAAATCGTCATCATTCCTTAAGCCGCTCCTGGTACCTTTACTTTCGCTCGATAAGCTAGGCAAGTCTTTCCGCGCGCAGCGTAGCGGGGTTTGAAGAGATGGCGTTAACCTCAAACGGGACCCGATTGATGCCTTTGCTCGAGGTGGCGCTCGGGCTCAGATCCGAAGATGAATTCGATCTCGGAAGCCGGAATACACCGGCAAACCGCTTGTATAAGCTCGCTCCACGCGATAGGAATAGCGGCGGTTTCTTCGCGTCTGCAGCGTCGACCGCCATCCGGGTTCCGCGTAGCCGGAGGATGAATTCATCGTCATCCAGCTCGACCAGCCGTTAGCAACAGCGGGAAGTAAATATGTTGCGCAATCGACTAAATCAGAGAAATGTCATGCTGAGCCAAAGCGAGGCATCTCGCAGTGCCGAAAAGTTAGAAAGGCGAGATCCTTCGGCGTGTCTCTACGAAGAGACTGTGTTGCAATTCGCTCGGAACTCTTCGACGCGCTCAGAGCGAACGGACAACTTGAATTTACAATCCAGCAATACCGTTCGTGGTGAGGCTCTCGAATCATGAAGGGTGTTGCGACACAGCCTCGAAGGGGAGAAAGAATCGTGTCCGGCGAGCGAAAATTGAAATGGTGTAAACATGGCTGACAATATCCGATTGCTTGCTTGGTTGCTATTTTGTCTTCTATTCGAATTTGTCTTTGTGGCGATTATCGCGCTGTCTCACGATAGCGAGCTGAGCCAATTAGTCGATAAATCGCGCTCGTTTCACGCGGACGCGTCCCCGATCTACTAGGAAGCTTTACAGTCAGCAACCGTAAAATTGCTCTAACAAGGGTTGTCGGTGGTGTTCGCTCCGAGCACGGCTTTTTCGCTCAAGGTCTAAGATAGTCGCCTTCGAAGCAGGTGTTATTCAATCTAGGCGGTGAATGAAGATCAGATCGTCTTCCACCGGCGCGAGAGCATCAATCGAATCTTCCGCTGTTCTCTTTCGTCCATCTCTGGCCAGCAATCTTTCAGCTTGGTCTCAAAATTACGTAAGCCTGCAGCAGAATCCACCACCTCCAGTTTTTGTTTAAGCTCATAAAACAACTCTGAAAATCCGCCGCAAAGCTCTCGAATGAAGGGAAAAGACATTCGATGGACGGGACAAGGTCCCAGTTCGCGGATGGAGTTCTGATGCTCTGCGGTGCCATAACCTTTGTGTTGGGCGAAACCGTATCCCGGATATTTCTTTTCCAGGTCTTCCATGAGTCTGTCTCGATGCGTTTTGGCGATAATTGATGCGGCAGCGATCGAGAAGTTGATCCCGTCGCCTTTAAAGAAAGAGTTCTGGGGTATGGAAACGCCCGGAATAGTGCGCGCATCGATCAGGAGATGGTCCGGTTTTACTGAGAGCGCTTCGACCGCCCGGCGCATGGCGAGCAGTGCGGCATGATAGATGTTGAGACGGTCGATTTCGCCAACTTCCGCCAACCCAACACCGATGGCTGTTGCCGTGCGGCGGATTACGGCTTCCATTTTGACTCGTTGATCGACGTCGAGCCTCTTGGAGTCGTCAATCCCGGCGAGCTCAGTGCCGGGTGGAAACACGACCGCAGCCGCTACCACCGGTCCGGCAAGGGGCCCAATCCCTACCTCGTCGATGCCCGCAACGGACTGGATGCCTGACTTCCAGAGCACGCGCTCGAAATTCAACATGTTGAGCACGCGCGCCCGATTGGTCCGTTCCTTCTCGTAACGTTTTTTGAGAAGCTCGTAAATCTTTCGGACCCCCTGGCGCGGATCGCGCCCTAGTTTGTTCAAAAAATGGGCCGTGATAGGTGGATCTCCTCGGAGGACTTGCTCGCGGATCTCTTCCAGCGACAGTTTGTTCAGTTCCATGGGCTACATACTAAAGAACTAAAACGAAAAATTCCAACAGGCAAAAATTACCAGTTGTGAAGGGGCCGGCTGCGAGGGTATTGCGTAGCATAGTCCGGAGGAAGGATTAAAAAAAAGAATCGCCAAACCTTAGCGCAGCTTGGCGGCGATATCCGCCGTTGTGTTAAGTGCCCGCTTCATAAGAGCCGAAGGCAAGCCGTGCCTGGGGAAGGATGTTCTCATGCGCGAATTCTTCTCATCGGCGAGGCCCCCGGTAAGCTCGAAGACCAACAGGGACGGCCTTTCTGCGGGCGTGCCGGGCAGTTCTCGACAGGCTCCTCGACGGAAGTGGCTTGAAGCGGAGCGAGGTATTTATCACCAACAGCGTTAAATGCCGTCCTCGCAATAACCGGTCACCGCGTACTGATGAGCTGCGAACTTGTTACAGCTATTGGCTGCGGCGACAGATCGAAATCATTGACCCCAAGGTCATTGTATTGTTCGGAAAGATCCCTGTGGGGCAGCTGCGTGTGAATCGCTCGCTGAAAAAATTGCACGGACGGTTTTATCGAAAGGATGATCGCCTTTATCAAGTCCAATGTCATCCGGCCGCAGGAATGCGTTTCCCCAATCTAGGCGCGGCCATGGGGCGGGATTTTAAAAAGCTCAGAAGGTTCAGCCCAAGGCGGCGAGGGAAACGTAAGACCGCCGATGGTGGGGCATGCTGACGGTTCTGATACGTGACGAACAAAAGAGGGACAGCCGGTTCCCCGACCATCCCTCTCGCAACGTGCAGGCTTGGAAGATTACTTCGTGGCCGGTTTCTTCTCCGTCACGTCGCTTTTTTTCTCCGTCGCTTTGTCCGACTTGGCAGCGGTGCTCTTGTCGGCCTTGACCGAGCTGGCGATCGCCTTTCCATCCTTCTCGGTGTAGGAGACCTTGACCATGTCTCCTACTTTAAGCTTTTCCAGAGCTCCTTTAGTGCCTTTGGATTCGGCCGTCAGCTTGACCTCTTTGTCCTTTGTCTTAACGGCGAAATCGCCCGCCTTGGCATCCAGCGATGTAATCTCGCCACTAATCTGCTGACTCTTCGGCTTCTCGGATTTCATCTCCGTTTTTTTCTCCGTTGCCGGTGGAGTCGCTGGCGTGGCCGGAGTGGCCGGTTTGGCCTGCGCGAAACCGAGAGCGCTGAAGCTTAACGTGGTCAAAGCGACAACTAAAATCTTGATCATATTTTTCACAATATCACCTCCTTCCTCTTTGTTAGACGCGATATTGCTTCAAATCTTCACAAAGCCCTAAAATCTTACGCTGCTATGCTTACTTGGAAAGCTGTACGCCGCATCGGGAGATCCGTCTTAACTGAATTTCGGTAAACTAGTGAACGAGGGAATG
>WNFZ01004393.1_pt1 | contig 13108 bp, 9 predicted proteins | sample 5400081 | NCBI WGS metagenome assembly WNFZ01 (sample SAMN13153365, study PRJNA577476) | soil metagenome | isolation source: 80 cm soil or saprolite under grassland replicate 1 | place: USA:California | collected 2016-06-15
CGAAAAGCGGTAACACGAACGAATTTGGGATTCGATCCTGGGCAAGTGGGTCCTGCGTCGATCACCCAGGGGGTGGAAGCGCAATTGCACAACTCAAGTGGGGTGATCCGTTGACGATAATCGCTGGCGAGGCAGTGGAGACAATAGCGAGAAGCCCGTCCGCCAGCCTCGATCCTGCGCCCATTGGTGATGTTCTGAACTTTGGCGGCGGCCCAAAGGGTGTGCTTCGCGCCGGTACTTCATTCCTTGCCGTTCTGATCTTCGTCCTCATTGGACTACAGTTTGTTTTTGCGCTCTACCGGCCAGACATGAACGACCCCGATATCTGGTGGCACATGCGGAACGCGGAGTACCTGCTACAGCAGCATCACTTTCCGCGGACCGACATGTATTCGTTCACCGTGGCAGGACACCCGTGGATCAATCACGAATGGCTAGCCGAGATTCCCTACTATCTCGCGTATCGGGCGTCCGGTTTAGTTGGGTTGAAAACGGTATGCTTCGTCACGTTCGACGCCATTTTCCTGCTGCTCCTGTATCTCTGCTTTCAGGAAAGCCGAAATTTCAAGGCTTCGGTGGCGGCCTGCTACTTCGCAACATTCCTCTCCACGGTGTCGTTCGGGCCCAGGACCGTGCTGTTTGGATACCTGTATCTGGTTTTTCTTCTAATCGCTCTCCACCGGTTTCGCGAAAGAACTGATGCTTCGCTATGGATGGTGCCTCCCCTTTTCCTGTTGTGGGTCAATACTCACGGATCCTGGTCTCTAGGGCTGATCATTTTCGCTTTATTCGGCGCTGCGGGACTGGTGCAAGGATCATGGGCGCGAGTGGATGCGGTGCGCTGGACACCCAGACAGCTTCGTCACATCCTCGCGGTTGGTCTAGCCTCGGTCGCGGCGCTGTTCGTGAATCCATTCGGGTGGCGCCTTCCCTACTATCCGTTCGATATGGCCTTCAGGCAAAACCTGAACATCGCGCATGTCATCGAGTGGGTATCAGTCGATTTCCACGAGCTTCGTGGCAAGATGGTGCTGGTCCTGCTTTTTGCGCTTCTTCTGAGCGCGCTGTTCCGCAACCGGCGTTGGAACCTGGGCGAATTGCTGATGCTGCTATTCGCGCTATACAGCGGGCTGACCTACGTTCGCTTTCTGGTTCTGTTGGGAATCGTTGCTGCGCCAGTGCTCGCCAAACAGCTCGACTTCTTCCCTCTTTACCGGCCGGCAGACGAAACGCCTCGCTTGAACGCAGTCGTCATTGCACTCTTGATCTGCTTGATGGTCTACTTGTGGCCGAGGGAGGCTAAGGTTCTGGCCTCCATGGAAGAAACGTATCCGTCGGGCGTTTTGGCGCACTTGCACTCAAACCCCTCGCAGGAGAACACTCTGAACTTCTATTTATGGGGTGGGTACCTGGAATGGCATGCGCCAGCAGTCAAAACGTTTATCGACAGCCGAGTGGATGTTTTTGAATACGCCGGAGTTTTCCAGGATTACTTGACGCTAATGGATGCGGATTCGACGCAACACCGCCCCGACACAATTCTGCAGAAGTACAACATCCGATACGTGCTTTTCCCTCCCGCGGACAGCAAGAATCCGCTGCACCTTGGTGGCACGCTGGTTTATGCCCTGCAGAATGACCCACACTGGAAAACGGTGTACAAAGATGCAGTCTGCGTACTGCTCGAAAAGCGGTAAGGCCGGATATGTTTTTTCGTCACAGCAGCGATAAACTGATTTACCCACTTCTTGCCCTGGTGTTGCTGTTTGTTATCTCGTACCGTCCACACTATCGCCTTCGCAAACAGATGCCGCCAGATTTCAATTCGGAGCAGGATGCCGGCCCGAAGGGATCTCTCGAACAGCGCGTCGCGTGGGCATACTGGGAAAGCGCTCTGATGGATGTGCAGTGGCAATACCCACATGGACATCCGCTGCCGATGGATCCGCCGTCGCAATTTCGTGTGGACGCTCAGGTACTTGGGCCTACGGCTTCCGATCCGGCGACGAGAAAACGCTACTGGCAACGACTACAGCAGATTTGGAATACGCCGGCAGCCTGGGAGAAGGTCTATGAGTGGGATTGGAATTGGATAAACGACCCGATTGAATCCGCCAGCCAGTGGCTCCGGGATGCAGGGCACAAGATGCTGAACTTCTAATGACTGAACATCTTTGCATCATCACTTCGGCAGGCTCGGACGTATCGATCCAACAACGCTGCGGCATTTCGGCGCAGACCTTCGCCTGACGCATGCTTCTCATCGTTGAAATTGGCCTGGTTATGATCGCGGTAGTGGTTGCTCTGGTGCATCCTCGGTTCGGGGATCGCTGGTTCGCACCCATCGAGCGGCGGTTCGCCCAACTGGCGCGACGGCGCACGCTCTCGGTGGTCGTAGTGGGAGCGACAGCGCTTGGGCTGCGCATCCTTCTGCTGCCGGTCCTACCCATTCCGGAGCCCGCGGTCCACGACGAATTCAGCTATCTTCTCGCCGCGGATACGTTCGCTCACGGCAGGGTTGCTAATCCCACACATCCCATGTGGATTCACTTCGAGACATTTCACGTGAATCAGACGCCCACGTATGTCTCGATGTACTACCCGGCCCAGGGCATGTTCATGGCCGTTGGTCAGGCGATTTTCGGTCATCCATTTTTGGGAATCTGGCTCAGCGCTGGATTAATGTGTGCCGCAGTCTGCTGGATGCTGCAAGGCTGGCTTCCGCCGGTGTGGGCATTGCTTGGCGGTTTTCTGGCCGTGATTCGACTTGGCACTTTCAGCTATTGGATGAACAGTTATTGGGGAGGCGCCGTTGCCGCCCTCGGCGGCGCGTTGGTACTGGGCGCTCTCCCGCGGATCAAGCGGCATCAACGCGTGCGAGATGCCGTGGTGATGGGTGTCGGTTTGGCGATCATCGCCAACAGCCGGCCGTACGAGGGAATCTTTTTTCCCTTTCCCGTGTTCGCAAGTCTGATTCTCTGGATGCGACGCCCGAGTGCGCCGCCGTTCGTCGTCGTCGCGGCGCGAGTGATTGCACCGCTGCTCATGATTTGTGCCGTAACACTCGGATTCATGGGCTACTACTTCTGGCGCACGACGGGCAGCCCGATTCTGCCGCCCTATGTTGTGAATGCGCGGACCTATTTTTCTGTTCCGTTCTTTCCATGGCAAAAACCTGCGAACGCGCCTGCTTATCACGATCCGACCATTCAGAAGTTTTATACCGGCTGGGTGGCCTCCGAGTACGCCTTCAGTCGTGCTCATCCCGTTATTTCTGTGTTGCTTCGAGCGTGGTTAACCTGGTTCTTCTTCTTAGGGCCACTCCTCACGCTGCCGCTGATCTGTGTCTGCTTTGTGCTGCCATTCGGTATCCGGTTTCGAGATTTCAGTCGCAGAACGCGCTTGCTGCTGATTGTGTGTGGGTGCGTGTTCCTTGCCTCTGTATTGCCTATCGGCTTCGACCCTCATTACCTTGCGCCAATCACCTCCGCCATCTACGCATTGATTCTGATCGCGCTTGCGAACACACGGCGGTTGCGTTTTAGCGGAGAAGCGCGGGGTATTTTCATTGTCCGTTCGGTCTTTGTCGTGGGTATTTTGACGTTTCTGATTCGCGTGACGATTCCGAACAGTCTGGCACAGACGACTCCTGCGACTTGGTATTCTCCTTTCATCTTTGACACCAACCGAGAACGAGTTCGGATTCAACTCGCAAGCGTATCCGCTAGACAGCTCGCAATTGTGCGCTATGCACCTGACCACATCGTGAACGACGAGTGGGTGTACAACGAGGCGGATATTGACGCGTCAAAAGTAGTTTGGGCACGGGACTTGGGCCGCCAGAGAAATATGGAATTGATTCACTACTTCAAGGACCGAAAGGTATGGCTCGTGGAACCAGATGTACTGCCGCCGAAGATCACTCCATTTATTGGCGACACGGTAAGTAGTACCGTCCCTGCACGGACAACAATGCAGAGCGAGGTGCGTTAACTGATGATGCGCATTGAAACCGGGCTTCTCATCATTGCTTTGCTGATTGTGTGGCTGCGTCCCACGCTCGGCTCGTCATTTTTCGAAACGTTAGAGTGCAGTTTTTTTCGATTGGCACAGCGCCGCGCGTTATCGGTGCTGGTGGTCGGCCTTGCCGCTTTGGCGCTGCGTGCCTTGTTGCTGCCGCTCTTTCCGGTGCCGGAACCGGTGGTGCATGACGAGTTTGGGTACCTGCTCGCTGCCGACACATTTAGCCATGGGCGTCTGACGAACCCCACACACCCGATGTGGATGCATTTCGAAAGTTTCGAGCTCCTGCAAAAGCCCACATATCAATGTTTTTCTCCGCCCGTCCAAGGCATGATTCTGGCGTTCGGCAAGGTCTTGTTCGGGCATCCATACTGGGGTGTTTGGTTGAGCGTAGGGGTGATGGGTGCTGCGATCACATGGATGCTGCAGGGTTGGATTGCTGCTGAATGGGCCCTTCTGGGAGGAGTGCTCTCGGTTCTGCGTTACGGCCCGCTCACGTACTGGGGAAACAGCTACTGGGGTGGAGCGCATGGGGCGATCGGTGGCGCGCTGGTTTTGGGTGCTTTGCCAAGGATAAAGGCGGATCCGCGAGTGCGCCATACGTTGTGGATGGGCGTTGGCCTGGCGATCCTCGCCAACAGCCGGCCTTATGAAGGCCTGGTGTTCAGCATTCCGATCGCTGTCGCCCTATTCGCATGGATGTTGAAAAAGAATCACCCTACTTTCGGCACATCGCTCCGGCAGGTAGTTCTGCCCTTGACAGTACTGCTTGTGCTGGCAGCTATCGGCACAGGCTACTATTACTGGCGCGTGACTGGCAGTCCATTTCGCATGGGATATCAGGTCGCGGGAGAAGCTTATAGCAGGGTCTCCTGGGTGCTTTGGCAACCAATCCGGCCAGCTCCTATCTATCACAACGCCGTGATGGAAAAAATATACGGGGTACTGGATCCCGAGTATTACAAACTGTCCTCGACCCTGATTGGCTATATTGCAAAGGGAGTGGTCGGATGGAGGTTCTTCTTGGGTCCGGCATTCACTTTACCACTATTGACCTTTATCCCCTTCACATCTCGTGATTCTCATTGGCGGCATCTCTCTTCGCCCAACAAGTTCTTGCTTTTGGAGTTCGCGGTGTTCGTCTTGGGATCAGCCATCCTGACTTACTATAACCCGCATTATTCCAGTCCGGTTACCGGCCTGGTTTTGCTGTTCATTCTTGAAGCCATCCAGTCTCTGCGGAACTGGCAACCGGGCGGCATATTCCTGTCGCGCGCCATTGTTGTGATCTGCCTGCTCTCTTTTGTATTGCGGTCATTTGCAGCGCCTCTCCACCTCCCCGTCGGTCAGTACTACGAATTTGCCTGGCACCAAACGGGGCACCCAAGTTTCGGGCGAGCTAAGGTCGAGAAGGAACTACACAACATGCCGGGGACTCACCTCGTCATCGTTCATTACGCACCCAACCATGACGCATTTAACGAGTGGGTTTATAACGATGCCGACATAGACCACTCGAAAGTCGTCTGGGCCCGTGAGCTGGGCGCGGACCAGGACCAGAAGCTGGTGCAGTATTTCAAGGATCACCAAGTCTGGGCACTCGAAGCCGATGAAGCGCCGCCTCGTCTGCATCCCTACATACAGCCGGCGCCTGAAACTAGTTTGAACCGCAATTCGCGATGACCACTTAAATGGAGGGCTCAAGGACTCTGTCGAAGCCGGCACCGTGGCACAAGGCCGTCGATCGTAGTCGCTCAGGGCACAACTTCGTGCCTTTCTGTTGCCGTACTTTTGCGGTCGTCCTCGGCGCCGCAGATGCATGGGCTTCGCGGTTCAGAATGTACCCCGACGGGATTTCTTACCTTGACCTGGGAGATGCGATCTGGCGAGGTGACTGGCACAACGTGATCAACGGGTACTGGAGTCCCGTTTACCCTGCGATACTTGGCCTTTTTCTTAGATTGTTCAAGCCTTCCATCTACGCGGAGTATCCTCTTGTCCATTTGGTAAATTTCCTCATCTACGTGCTCGCCCTGATCTGCTTCGAGATTTTTCTCCGCACCTTTGTCGAGCAGCAGAAGAGACGAGATGCTGAGCGCGACGCGCAGTCAGAAATCGGACTCCCGGCTTGGGGCTGGTATGTTGCGGGGTATGCGATTTTCACCGCTTCTTCGCTGTTCCTGATCACGACCACCTTCGTTTCGGGGGACATGATTATTTCGGCGGTCGTTTATTTTGCATTTACTGTGTTTCTGAAGATCCGTGCTGGCGAGGCGAGTTGGCGGACTTTCGCGCTTTTGGGATTTGTCCTTGGAATCGGATATCTCACTAAGACCGCGATGTTCCTGATAGCGGTGCCATTCATCGTCGTGGCCGCAATTGCGCAGACCGATCGTTCTAGAAGCTTGAGGTATGCAGCTGTTGCATTTCTTTTTTTCGCGCTCGTTGCCGGGCCCTATGTAGCGATGCTGTCGCTGCAGAAAGGAAGACCTACTTTCGGCGAGAGCGGCGCCATCAACTACATAGTTAATGTGAATGGGGGGCAGTTCTACATTTCAAAAAATGCTGGAGCAAAACACCCTATCAGAGAACTAGGCATCGCGCCGGATGCTTACGAATACGTGTCGCCCATCGCAGGCACATATCCGCTTTGGTACGATCCTTCTTACTGGCACGAAGGCATTCTTCCGCACTTTGATCTAAAGCAGCAGCTTCGTGTCAGCGCCCTTTGTATCGCGATTTGCGGATGGATCCTCTTCAACCCCTTTCTAGGACTAGAGATTACAGTCGCAATTCTTCTCCTTTACCTAATCGCTCCGAGACCATCCGTTTCTCTGAAACGTGCCAAAGAACATTGGCTCGTCTGGATTCCCGCACTCTGCGGTATCGGCCTTTATTGTCTCGTAGTCGTCGAGTACCGTTACGTTGGAGGCCTCTGCTGCGTGCTGTGGATCGTCGGGCTCGCCGGCGTTCAACTTCCAGCAAATGCATCTTCACGAAGGATGATTTCGACAGTGGTCTGCCTGCTTGCGCTATCAACGCTGGCAATATCGGTTCGCCAGATTTGGCGCGAGGCACGTGGTACGGACTTCCCCGAAAGACAGTTCGCGACCGCCGAGACTCCCAGGATTGCCGCAGCTCTTCAATCTGCTGGCGTTCATCCTGGGGATGGATTAGCGGTAATCTCCGACTGGCTTTTCCCTTCACGTCAAGGCGCATACCTTGCTCGGCTCACTCGGGCACATATTATCGGCGAGGTTCGTCCGGAGCAATTCTGGTCCGCCGATGCTGAAAGCCGGGCTAAACTGGTCGCAGCTTACGGGAAACTCGGCGCAAAGGCCGTGTTCACCTGCCGGCCGCCGCGGGTGGATCCCGGATGGGAAGAGCTCGGAGAGAGCGACTACTACGTTTACTTCATTCGCGACCAGCAAACGGGGTTGAACGATTAAAGATGGCAGTTGAGCTCAGCATTGTGATGCCATGCCTGAACGAAGCGGAGACGGTGGGCACGTGTATTCGCAAGGCCCAGAGCTATCTCTCCCGCTCGGGTGTAAGTGGCGAAATCGTGATCGGCGATAACGGTTCCACCGACGGTTCGCAGGAGATTGCCACGAAACTTGGCGCTCGCGTCATCAATGTCCCGGCACGCGGCTACGGAGCCGCGCTTTCTGGAGCCATTGCCGCGGCCCAGGGACGCTACTGCATCATGGCCGACTCCGACGATAGCTACGACTTCGAGAACCTCGACGGCTTTGTCGAAAGGTTGCGCGGGGGCTGTGATCTAGTAATTGGAAACCGTTTCACGGGAGCCATAAAGAGCGGCGCGATGCCCTGGAAGAACCGCTATATCGGCACGCCGATCCTTTCCGCGATTGGCCGGACATTGTTCCGGGCCACGGTCGAGGACTTTAACTGCGGCATCCGCGGACTCTCCAACACGGCTTTCGAGCGCATGGATCTTCGCACCACGGGAATGGAATTCGCCAGCGAAATGGTAGTCAAGGCCAGCCTCCTGGGCATGAAGGTTGCCGAGGTTCCTACCACGCTTTCGCCAGATGGACGAAATCGTCCACCGCATCTACGTCCGTGGCGAGATGGGTGGCGGCACCTCCGGTTCCTGCTCATGTACAGCCCGCGCTGGCTATTTCTCTATCCGGGCGTGTTGCTCATTCTGGTTGGGCTGCTGGGATGCACGATACTATTGCCCGGCCCAACTGTCATTCACGGGATTGGGTTTGACGTGCACACGCTGCTCTATGCGTTTGTTTTTATATTGCTCGGCTTTCAGTTCGTGGCCTTCGCAATGTTTACCAAGGTGTTTGCCATTACCGAGGGCCTGCTGCCGGAAGATCCTCGCCTCAATCGTGTTTTTCGCTGGGTCACGCTGGAAACGGGCCTTGTCGTCGGAGCATTGTTGATGATCATCGGCACTGCTGGATCGCTGTTCGCGGTGTCGGGATGGGGAAAGAGCAGCTTCGGCGCTCTCGACCCTGAACATATGCTGCGCATCGTGATGCCTGCCGTATTTTCGCTATCGCTCGGACTGCAGATCGTCACCAGCAGTTTCTTTCTGAGCATCCTGGGATTGAGGCGACGAGGTCCCTATAGCCAATGAAGATATTGATGGCCTCCCACTATTTCGCCTCTCACAAGGGTGGAATCGAAATTGTCGCCGAACAACTCTTCCGACAATTTGAGACGATGGGACAGCAAGTCGTGTGGATGGCCGGCAACGCGAGCCCACCTCCTGAGTCACTAGGAAGTTCCAGAACGGTCTCTCTCCGGGTTTTCAATCTCGTCGAGCAGAAAATTGGGCTTCCCTTCCCCATTCCAACGCTTGGGGCTCTGAGGAGAATTAGAGCGGAGGTTGGCGAAGCCGATGTTGTAATACTGCATGACTGCCTATATCCGAGCAACATCGCGGCGTTCGTAGCCGCACGCGTGAGGGGAATCAATACGATAATCGTTCAGCACATTGGGTTTGTACCTTACAGAAACCTGCTGCTAAACACTCTGCTGAAAACGGCAAATTCGTTCATCACTCGGCCGATGCTGAGGCGGGCGGCTCAGGTGATATTTATCAGCAATACGACAAGAAAGTTTTTTGAAGGGGTGCACTTCACGGTCACGCCGGAGACAATCTTCAACGGAGTTGATACCGCCCTATACCGCACCCTGCTGCTCGACGAAAGCATAGCTGAGCTCCGGAATAAATACCGGCTACCTTTGGATCGGCCGGCGATTCTTTTTGTCGGGCGCTTCGTGGAAAAGAAAGGGCTAGCGGCGCTGAAATGCATGGCATCGCAACGGCCCAACTACACGTGGGCGTTCGCCGGATGGGGGCCGCTCGATCCGAGGAAGTGGAACGCGTCAAACGTTCGCGTGTTGACCGGATTGAAAGGCGAGTCGATGGCAGCGCTGTATCGCGCCTGCGACTTATTGGCACTGCCCAGTACGGGAGAGGGATTTCCGCTCGTAGTGCAGGAGGCGATAGCATCAGGACTGGCGGTTGTGTGCGGTGCCGAAACCCTTACAGCAGACCCAGAACTACGGCAGTTTGCGAGGGGAGTCGCCGTATACGCAGACGACGAGGAACGAACCGCACGGGAGTTTTTGTCCGTGATCGACGAGGTGATCAACTCAGAGAAGAACGTCGCAGGGAAGGCCAAAGAACGCCATGCGTTCGCTGTAAGCCGTTACTCATGGCGGAGTTCCGTGGAACAGTACCTGGAGATTGCGTCAAGCCTGGTTCAGCAGAAATCGTCGAAGAATATTCCGGCCGGCTCAAACGGAAAGGTACGAGAGTGAGCGTGCGGCGCATCTTGCTCGCAAGTGCCTCGCTTGCATTGGGCGGCCTCCTGGTTCTTTTTCTCATGCGGTTGGGGAGAGTAGATATTCACTCGGTAGTGCAGCAACTCCGGAACGTCAGCGTCACGGTGCTGACCAAGCTAGCCTTGCTCAATATCGCTCTTATCTTTCTCTCGACAGAGAAGTGGCGAAGGGTCGATGCTGCGGTGCGCCGCTCGTCTGATTCGGTCCCGTCCAGGGCGGCAGCATTCGGCTTGACTAGCGCGGGGATGGCATTGGGACTGGTGTTTCCGGTGCAGCTTGGCATGGCAACAGCTCGCACCCTCGGGACCTATTTTTACGGAAGGCCCCTTGAGCGTGGGACAGCCGGCACGCTGTTCGAGCAGAGCTTCGATCTCCTTATCGTTTGCTTTCTGGCGGTGGCCTCGTCAGTGACGTGGCTTTTCCACCGAGGCGCAGGCACATGGGCGGCTTGCGCGGTTGCCATGATTGCCATTGCACTCTTGTCGGTGGGACCCGCCATGCGAGTCATCCGCCGGATTGCGACTTTTGCCGCTGATAAGCTGGGCCCAAGTAGTCACATCGGCTCGGGATTGAAGAACATGTCTGACCTCGAAGAGTCGGGCCTACTGAGTTCAACCTTGGCGAGGCGTCTCGTGATTCTGTCTGCTTTGCGATTCGGGATTGTGGTTCTCATGGCTCGAGAAACCGCGCTAGCGATTGGCGCGCCCATATCACTGTGGCAGATGGCAGCGATGGTTCCATTTGTAGTTGTAACTAATGTACTGGCTATAACTCCAGGAGGAATTGGCGTCAACGAGTTGACCGCGGTGACCGCATTAAAGACGTTCGGAGTTCCCACAGCGACGGCCGCAGAATGGAGTCTAGCCAATCGAGTTTTGATTATGGCATCCTCCTTTCTCGTGGGGAGCTTAGCCCTGGCGGGCGTGGCTATCATGAGATTGAAAGGTGCCGTGACCAAACATGAGCGGAGGGAAATGGATGTTACTAAATGAAGCGCGGTGGATTGGCCAGGAGTTAGCTCGATTGGATTCAGCGGACTTGTCTCCGGTCCTGAATGTTGGGAGTGCCACCGCAGCATTCCGTGAGCAGGTTCAACCATGGATCGATCAGGAAATCTTTGCGCCCCTTCGCAAACGAGGCGTGAGAATCGATCATCTCGATATCCAAGAGGGCGATGGGATAGATCTCCGCGGTGATCTGACGGACGACAATTTTGTGGATAACCTCCGGGTTCGTGGCTATCGGGCTCTCATGTGCTGCAACGTGCTTGAGCATGTGGCCGATCCACGAGCCATCAGTGCAAAATTGGAACGGGTTGTGAAACCAGGTGGATATCTCGTCATTACAGTGCCAAACCGTTTCCCATATCATCCGGACCCTATCGACACCAGGTTTCGCCCCGGTTTAACCGAGTTGTCTGCTCTCTTTCCGAATTGCCGGGTTGTTGTTGGGACGCTCCTTGATTGCGGAACAGGATGGGACTATGTTGATCGCAGTCTGTTAGCAATGATCTCCAAAGTCAAGCGCCGAATGTCCGGCCTACAAGAGCATGGTGGCGTTAAGGGTAGTGCGAGCTTCTTGGCGTGGCTGTTTCGGACCTTCCGACAAACCTGCGCGCTGTTGGTCAAAACTGAACCACCAGTCGAGGCCATTGCGATTCCGGAGTCCACGCAATGAATTCCCCGCATACAATCCGCGAACAGTACGATCAACTCTGGTCTGGCGCTTGGGGTGACCTGCAGCACTTCGGTCCAGTGCACCGGCGCCAACGGGAGGAACTGCTGAAACTAGTTGCGAAACTAGGAGTGACCACTGTACTTGATGTTGGTTGCGGTGCCGGTGACAATCTCGCTGCCTTGGCACAAGCGATGCCCCATCTGAAACTGTCTGGCGCTGATGTGTCCCCGGAAGCTCTTTCTCTCACGGCGAAGCGCGTGGCGGGAGTGACTCTTTACCAGTTGGACGCCCAGCAACGAAGTCTCGAGGAGAAATTTGACCTCGTCTTGAGTGTTCAAGTGATCGAACACCTCGCTGACGACGTTGCCGCGTTAAAGAATATGCGACTCATGGCTATGAATTGGGTCGTTGCAACTTCCATGCGTGGACGAATGCGCCCCTCGGAGTCAACAATAGGACATTTCCGTAACTACACCGACAGTGAACTGCGTAGCAAGGCAGAAAGCGCCGGGCTAGAGGTGGTTGACATTTACGGATGGGGCTTTCCTTTCTACTCCCCGATTTTCCGCACGGTCGTTGAGTGGCTGCCCGGGGGCCCTCCGGAAGGGAACGTCGGGCAGACTCAACAGATTTTCGCGAACCTCTTATATTGGGTCTACGGACTGAATGTTCCACGTCATGGCGACGTAGTGACGATGGTTGCGCGACCTCGCGGGTCGGGGGAGTAGTTGGCTGCGACGATCACTTCAGCGCAGCGTTATGCAACGACCTCATTGCGCACGATCGCACAGAAGGCTGTGTACGTTCTTGCCGTGGGAAGTGCTGTATCCGCCTGGTTCATTGCAATTCGCTCACCGCTGTGGCTGGATGAGACCATCTCCATCTGGCAAATCAACGGTGGAGTTGCGCACATACTGTCTCGGCAAGGGGGACTGTCGGCACTTGCCGTTCCCGCTTATCCGTACATCCTGTGGTTCTTCTCCAGGATCCTGGGGACGAGTGAGCTTGCGCTCAGAGTCCCGTCGATTCTCGCTATGCTGGCGGCGGTCTATCTTTTGTACCGGACCGCGCGTGAGTTGTTCGATCGTGAGACAACCATGGTCGCGGTCATCCTGTTCTGTCTGCATCCAGTTGTGGTGTTTGCGGCCATTGACGCTCGTCCATATGCGTTCGCCGCACTCTCGATCAATGCGACCACTTATCTGTTGGTCCGCTTACAGTACAGCGACTCGATCGGGCTGGCGGCTGCATTCGGAGCCATGGCGGCGGTGATCGTATGGTTTCACTTTCTATTCGGCGTCATTCTGCCGGCGCTGGTGATCGGGTTCTTTGCTGTGAAGCTGGGCGGCGGAAAGTCCAGCGACGAACGTCGGGCAATGTGGCGACAGTTTGGAGTCGCGCTGGCAGCGTTTGCGATCGCCTTCCTGCCAGTCATCCCCGGAGTGGTCTATATGTTTCGGAGCCGCGCGGACCACCCATTCGACGTCGCACCACGATTCTTTGAACTACTCTGGACACTGGCGCCGGGCTGGTTGTCGATCGTCCTCGGATTTACGGGATTAGCAGCACTTCTGTT
>WNFZ01004394.1_pt1 | contig 13107 bp, 11 predicted proteins | sample 5400081 | NCBI WGS metagenome assembly WNFZ01 (sample SAMN13153365, study PRJNA577476) | soil metagenome | isolation source: 80 cm soil or saprolite under grassland replicate 1 | place: USA:California | collected 2016-06-15
CGTGGCAATATATTGTTTTTTGACATCAACAGTTACTGGCGGGCAAACCGTGAACTGCCGCTTGCCGAGCAGGATCAATTGCAGGATGTCGTTGATGCTGCTGTAGTCGCGCGGTCCGCCGTAGATTTGTCCGTTGATGAGCACAAGCGGCGTACCGGGCAGCCCCATCTTTTGCCCGTCGTTCCAGGCCTTCTGGACCCGGCCGATAATATCCTGGCGTTTTATATCGGACTTGAACTGGTCCGCGTTCACTTCTAACGTGGAGGCTTGTGTGCCGATCCATTGTTCAAAATCTGTCGCTGACAGTTTTATCCAGTTGGCTTGTTGAGTAAAGAGCAGATTCTGGACTTCCCAATATTTGTTTTGCTCCGCGGCAGCTTCCGCAGCCTGGGCCGCAATGGCGGCTTTATCATTGATGGCGATCAACGGAAACATGCGACTGACCACGCGCACCTGGTCCGGATTTGCTTCGAGAATCTTATCGGCTGTTTGGGCAAATAATGCGCTGCGTGAATCTTGATAGTCAACGTAATATGTGATCGTGAAGATAGGATTCGATGCACCGCGAACATGATCCTGCGCGCTTACAGGTGGAAACACAGATGGCACATCCGGTCCCGGCGTGGGCACCGAGGCGAGGTTCGTGCAGGAGGCTGGCGTCGGGATAATGATATGCGGGGTCGGTGTCGTATTTTGAACGAGTGTAGGCGCTGTGTTCCTGGCGCAGGAAGCAACAAGAAAAAGGATCGATAAGAAAGGGAAGAGTTTTTTCATGTCAGGTTGAATTCCACCGTGCCTAAGTAAATTCTGGAATACAGGAGCAAGCTCCTGCATTCTCTATTCTTATTTGATTGTCTGTTGAAGTTGCTGGAAGGATGTCATCCATGCAATTGTGTTGACAAAATCTGCAAGCGACACGCTTTTCGCGCGTAAGGCGCGCACCGCGGGACCGACCGGGTCTTCTCCCGCCGCGCCGCCGGGCACATCTGCATAAGCACCGTTGAATGCAAAGTAGGCCTGATTCAATTTGCGAATAAGATATCCATTCTTGACGAAGATCTGTCGTCGCTGTTCCATATAGGATTCCGCTTCCTCAACCTTTCCTTGCGCAAGCAGAGCATCTACATGGACGCGGGTTTCATGCATCCCCGCACGGAAATCAAAAGGAGGCGTATCAGCCAATGGGTTGAAGGGGAGAAAATGATTACCGAACGAGATCAAGTTCGAGTTTGCAGAGTTCGAAGCAGGTAAAGAAGCCTGCATCTCAGGATAGTAGTGTTGCAAAACATACTTCCCAATTTCGCCTCCGACAATCGAAGCTGTTGTCTCGTTCATCGTGCGAAGTTCGGGCGTCGTCGAATAGTTGAGTCCCAACGGGCGAAGATTGAGATAGTTGTGAGTCCATTCATGGGCGATTGTGTCGAGCGTCCAATTCAAATCTGTTGTTTGCATGATCATCGTCGGATAAACACCCACGCCACCAATGGCTACAACAAGCGTGGAAACATTTTGTGATTTGGCAACTTTGTCTTCCAGGCTGATTTGCTGATCGAGCGTAAGTGTCGGCAATACAGAAATGTTCGCGATCTGTTCGATTCGGCTGCGTGGCGCGACAATCAGCGCCAGCGGAGTCGGGGAGATATGGTACAGGGTCGGCGGAATTGTCTGTCCGCCTGTGGTGAGACCTAAATCGGCAAATGCCTGCACAACCTGACTCTGAAGGGTAGCTTCGGCAAACGGCGCGAGTTGATTTTGTTGTGCGGTCAGGGCGTCGCGTTGCGCGCGTAAAAGTGTCGTCGCGGATTCTTTATCCTTGACATCCGGATCGGCATAAATCTGTTCGATGGCGCTGTTGGCTTGGATCAATTGCTGGGTGGCATGCAGGTATTCAAAAACGATTTGCTTGTTCGTGCCTCGATCAAAAACGAATGGCGCGCCGACAGCACCCTGTTCCAATTTCGTCCATGCCGCGTTCCAAACCCAGTTGGGATAATCAAATTCGATCTCGCGGGTGTAGACCCGCACGCGGTCGGTTTGACCTGTAAAGCTGGGGGCGTCTCCACCTGCCGCGATAATAATCGCAATGGCGAGGGCGAGAAAATCGATCACTTGTAAAATGCGGGAAGACATGCCGAGATTATAACCAGAAACAGAATGCTCCTTCTCGCTCTCAGCAAGAAGGAGCATTAGTAATCTCTAATTTGTTATTCTTTATTCTGAGATTGCCGAAGGGTTCAAAATCGCATGTTCCATTGATCCACTGCTCAAATACTCATCGATCGCTTGTGCGGCTTTCCGTCCGGCAACCATAGCCGTGACAACAAGGTCGGGCCCCGTCACGCAATCTCCGCCAGAGAATACTCCCGGTCGGGATGTTTTTCCGGTTGCTTTATCGGCAGAAATCAACCCCCAATCGTGGGTTTCCAAATCTGGCGTTGTCTTTCCGATCACTGGATCCGGCCAGTAGCCGAGAGCCAATACAGCTGTATCACATTCCACAATAAAATTTGAATTCTCAATGGGAACTGGTTTGCGTCGTCCCTTTTTATCAGGTTCGCCAAGCTGCATTTCAATACATTCAATCGCGGCAAGTCTGCCAGCTTCATCGGCGATGAAGCGAATTGGCTGCGTGAGGAAACGATAGTGTACGCCTTCCTCCTTTGCCAGGGTGCGGTCTTTCTTGCCGCCGGGCATTTCCTTCTCTGTGCGGCGGTAAAGACATGTTACCTGTTCTGCGCCGAGCCGCAATGCGGTCCGCAGACAATCGGAGGCTGTATCGCCGCCGCCGATGACCGCGACTTTTTTTCCGACTTGCAGTGGCTTGAGCATCTCTGGGGGAAGGAATTCCTTCTCTACATTGGCGCGGATCAGGAAGTCCGTTGCTTCATAAACGCCGGGCAAATTTGAGCCCGGAGCATCATCCATCTTGGCGTCGATCTCTGCTCCTACGCCGATGAAGACTGCATCAAATCCCTCGCTGAAAAGATCATCAATCGACTTATCTTTTCCGATATACGTATTGCCAACGAACTTAACTCCAGCACGTTCAAATTCTCCCCATTTCTCGAGCCAGACATCTTTTGGAAGTTTGAAATTTGGAATGCCATACACGAGTAATCCGCCGGTCGCGGGTTTGGAATCAAGAATGGTTACTTCGTGTCCACGCCGGAGGAGTTGCTCGGCGCACCCCAACCCGGCAGGTCCCGCGCCGATAATGGCAACCTTTTTCCCGCTGGGAGGGGCGAGGCGTATGTTGTTCCCCTCATGGCGACGTTTGTAATCGACGGTGAATGCTTCCAGCCAGCCGCACAAGACAGGTCCCTGAGTCCTATTGAGGACACAAGAGCCCTGGCACAATTGTTCATGCGGGCAGACTCGTCCACAGATCTCCGGTAAAGAGCTGTGCAAGTGATACAGATCAGCAGCACCTGAGAAATTGCCTTGCTCGATCAGCCACATGGTCGATGGAATGTCATTATGTGCGGGACAGGCGACCATGCACGCGGCAGGGTCAGGGCAGTGGATGCAACGGGCTGCTTCCACCATAGCGCGCTCTGGAGTGAATTCAATAACTACCTCGCTGAAGTCGTAAATCCGTTCCAGGGGCGGACGCAAATCTAGATCATTGAACGGGGTATTCGCACGACTTTTACGATCAATATCTAGTGTTTCGCTCGGTACCGACTGCATAGATTCCTCCAATGGCGAAAAACAATTTTTCAATTTAATAATACCAAACCTATCCAATCGCTAAAGGCTTATATGTCACCAAAGTGGACGACATTCATCACATTTATACGCATAAGAATTCCCTAATTTCGGTTGTCAAAATTCACGTTCAGTTCACATTTGTAAGGTATAACACCTGACTGGTAAGGTAGAATTTCTACCGTTTGGCTCACAGGCGAAGCAGTCCTGTGGAAAACTCACTAAACTTTTATCATCGTTTATCGTAGATAAACTAGGATTCGAATAGCGTTTAGCGAAAGTTATACTTTTGTAAATAGCAAGGCAGCCCCTTGCGGAGGAAAAACATGCGTCAATTTTTCAGGAGAAACCGTACAGTTCTGATCATTCTGTTGATTGTCGTTGTGGCGGTTTCAGGATTTGTGTACCTTCGTCGCGTACGGGCCAGTGCAGCGACTCAGTTCCAGACCGAAACTATTCAACGCGGCAATCTCACCGCGACGATCGGCGCAACAGGCACAGTGCGTGCCAGACAAACCGGGATCTTAGTATGGCAGGCAGCCGGTACCGTGCAAAGCGTCGGCGTGAAGGTCGGCGACAGCGTCAAAGCCAACGATACGCTTGCTTCACTGGCAAAGACTTCTCTGCCTCAAACTGTCATTGCTGCAGAGGCAGATCTGGCAAGCGCTCAAAAAACGCTCGAAGACTTGATGAGTTCCAATACAGCCGAGGCACAGGCGATCATCGATTTGCGCGATGCTCAGACTACTTATGACAAGGCAGCGAATTGGCGCAAAGAATTGAATGGAAAAATCACGGTCAAGAAAATTATTTACAAGACCATTTTCGGTCAAACAGTTCCGTTCTTAAAAGAAAAGCGTGAGTACCCAGATGCCAATACGATCACCAAGGCCGATCAGGATCTGGCTCTCGCCAAAGCCAAACTGGAAGATGCGCAACGAACCTATGACCGTTTGAAAGATGGGAACACCGCGGACATTGTCGCTGCTCAGGCTCATGTGGATGCCGCGCAGGCAACCGTCAATATGGCGCGTATCGTTGCGCCTTTCGATGGTACTGTAACGGAAGCGGATTCTCTCCCCGGCGATCAAGTCGCTGCCGGAGCGACAGCCTTCCGCCTTGATAATCTCGATAGCCTGCTTGTGGATGTGCAGGTGTCTGAGGTAGATATCAACTCGGTCAAAGTGGGACAACCAGTGACCTTAACCTTTGACGCAATTCTCGGCAAAGAGTATCACGGTGAAGTGGCGGAGGTGGCACAAGCAGGCGCGGCAACCCAAGGTGTCGTGAGCTTCACAGTGACAGTTGAAATTACCGACCCGGATGAAGATGTCAAACCAGGCATGACCGCTGCCGTGAATATCGTTGTCCAGGAAGTTAAAGATGCCATCCTGATTCCAAATCGCGCCGTGCGCATTGTAGATGGCCAGCGAGTCGTTTATCTATCGGTCAATGGACAACCGGTTAAAAGGGAAGTACGGCTTGGTGTTTCGTCTGATACGGCGAGCGTTGTGGCGGTTGGTGACGTGAAAGCCGGTGACGTTATCATTCTCAACCCGCCCGCCAATAATCAGATTGGTCCAGGTGGTGGGCCCGTTAGAAGAATTGGTGGATAAGCCATGTCGCACGTAATCGAAGCCCGTGACCTCTCTAAAATGTATGTGATGGGTGAAGTGGAAGTGCAGGCATTACGCGGTGTTTCGTTCACGATCGAGCGCGGCGAAGTTGTGTCCATTATGGGACCGTCCGGTTCCGGGAAGTCCACGCTTATGAATACACTGGGCTGCCTGGACAGACCTACTTCGGGTGAATACTTTCTGGACGGTGAATCCGTGGCAAAATTAAATGACGATCAGCTTGCCGAAATTCGCAATCGCAAAGTGGGATTCGTCTTCCAGAGCTTTAACCTGCTTTCGCGCCAGACCGCGATCACCAATGTAGAATTACCTTTGCGTTATTCCGGCAAGCCAGAGGGCCGCCGTGAACGCGCCATCGCAGCCTTGGAAGCTGTCGGTCTTAATGACCGAATGACCCATCGTCCTTTCGAGCTTTCTGGCGGACAGCAGCAACGCGTCGCCATTGCGCGCGCAATTGTCAATAATCCCGCGATCATCATGGCCGATGAACCAACCGGTAACCTTGATTCAAAAGTGGGCGGCGAGATTATGAGCCTTTTGCTCAACTTGAATCGGGAAAGCGGAACTACATTAATTATCGTTACGCATGATCCAACAATCGCGGAACAAACCCAACGTGTCATTCGATTGCGCGACGGTTTACTGGAGAGTGCATCATGAGTGTCTGGCAGGCTTTCCTCGAAGCGCTTGAAAGTTTAAGCGGCAACAAGCTGCGGTCAGGTCTGACCGTGTTGGGAATCGTGATTGGTGTCGCGGCGGTCATTGCCATGCTGGCAGTTGGTAATGGTGCGCAAGCATCCATCACTGGTTCCATTAATGGAATCGGTACAAACCTGTTGTTTGTCTTTCAGGGTACACGCGGGAATGAACAGAGTACCGTTCGAAATCCCAAACCGGTCACACTGGGCGATGCGGATGCCATCGCTGATTCCACGTTGGCTCCGTCTGTTCAATCCGTGGCTCCTGTTTTGCAATCCAATAGTGAAGTGACATCTGGCGGGCAGACTACAAATTCTACGATCAACGGGGTGACGCCACTTTATTTTTCGGTGCGCAATATTACTTTGACCGAGGGCGATGTAATCAACGAAGAACAGATGTTGGGGCGCGCCTCGGTGGCAGTGATTGGTCCGGATGCAGCCGACACCCTATTTGGTCATCATGATGGCGTGGTTGGCAATACGATTCGCATTGCGGGTCAGCCTTTTCGCGTGATCGGCGTGATGGAGTCAAAGGGCGGCAGTGGCTTTGGCGGAGAAGACAGCAGCATCGTGATTCCGCTTTCGACGGCGCAGGTGCGCATCAATCGAAAAAACGCGGTCGATCAGGTGGATGTGATCTTTGCGCAGGCAGTCAGTGCTGAAGCAGTTCCTACTGCGGCAGAGGAAATTTCTCAAATCCTGCGCCAGCGACATCGCACCGCAATCGGCGAAGATGATTTCACTGTTTTCACGCAGCAGGATTTTCTGGCGACCGCCTCCAGTATCACCGGTATTTTGACGATCTTTCTGGGCGGCATTGCCGCCATCTCCCTGCTCGTTGGTGGCATCGGGATCATGAATATCATGCTTGTCTCGGTCACAGAACGGACGCGCGAGATTGGCTTGCGAAAAGCCTTGGGTGCGCGCCGGCGCGATATCGTAATCCAATTCCTGACCGAGTCATCTCTGCTTAGCTTGATCGGCGGTGTGATCGGAATCATGTTTGGCTGGCTGATTTCCTTCATCGTAGGTCGCATTGCTGCGGCGAACGGCACGAACTTTATACCGATCGTCAGCATGAATGCGATTGCTCTTGCTACAATCTTTTCGGCAGCAGTCGGGCTGTTTTTCGGGATTTATCCAGCCAACCGAGCCGCCGGCCTTGAGCCCGTCGAGGCGTTGCGCTACGAATAATCTTGAACTACTTGTACACGGATTGCGCTAACAACATGAATTTTTCCGCCCCATTTGTGCGGTTCGTGTCCGATCTGAATTGAGCTTAATTTCGAAATCGTTCTCAGGGAGCGGGCTACTCCGCTCCTTTTGAGTTAAAATACGCTTATCAATATTCAATTTCATTTTCATCTCAAGCGAATTGCGAAAACAGGAGAATTCATGAGTGAGAAACTGGAACAACTAAAGGAAAAGCTGGGTGAAGTTTCGGATATCAACAGCGCCATCAGCATTTTGAGCTGGGACCAGCAGGTGAACATGCCGACGGCTGGTAATGAAGCGCGCGGGCAGCAACTGGCAACCCTGGGCAAAATTGCGCAGGAAAAATTTATCAGCGATGAAATTGGCAAACTGCTCGACGATCTGAAGCAGGAATTCGAGGGCGCCGACCCTGACTCCGATGATGCCGCGCTGATCCGCGTTACAGCACGTAATTATGACAAAGCCAAACGTGTCCCGCCAGAGTTCATTCAAGAGCAAGCGATCGTTTCCTCGAAGGCATTTGAGGGCTGGATGGAAGCACGCAGCAAATCTGATTATTCGATCTTTCATCCGCATCTTGAAAGAGTCGTCGAACTGGTCCAAAAATATATTTCGTTTTTCCCCGCGGGAACTCATCCTTATGATACGTTATTGGATGATTACGAACCGGGCATGAAGACCGAAGAAGTCAAAGCCATCTTCGACGCCTTGCGACCAAAACAGGTGAAGCTGCTCAAAGCGATTGCGGGGAGCAAACCGATCAAGGATGATTTCCTCTTCAGGAAATACAACGAAAAGAAGTTGAACGACTTCGGCGTGAACGTTGTCACGAAATTTGGATATGATTGGAGCCGCGGGCGACAGGATAAGGCGCCGCATCCATTTGAAACAACATTCAGCGTGAATGACGTCCGCATTACAACACGCTTTGAGGAAGAGAGTCCTATGGCGATGTTGTTCAGTACAATGCATGAATCAGGTCACGCTATGTATGAACAGGGAAGCAACCCTGCTTATGAGCGCACGCCGCTTGCAGGTGGAACGTCGCTTGCTGTGCATGAATCGCAATCCCGAATGTGGGAGAATCTTGTCGGTCGCTCACTTCCATTCTGGGAATATTTCTACCCCATGCTCAAGAAGACCTTCCCTGCCCAATTGGATGGCGTGAGCCTCAAGAATTTCTATAAGGCGATCAATAAAGTGGAACCCTCCTTTATCCGTGTCAATGCCGATGAAGCGACCTACAACATGCATATCATGTTGCGACTCGAACTTGAGATCGGCATGGTCGAAGGGACGATGGCAATCAAAGATCTGCCGGAAATCTGGAACTCCAAGATGGAAGAATATCTTGGCATCGCTCCGCCCGATGATGCGCGCGGCGTGCTTCAGGATATTCACTGGTCAGGTGGCGCAATCGGTTACTTCTCAACGTATGCCTTGGGCAATTTGGTTTCTGCCCAGTTGTGGGAAAAGATTCGCAAAGATATTCGCAGCCTCGATGACCAAATTTGCAAAGGCAACTTCAGTGAGTTGCTTGGCTGGTTACGCAAGAACGTTCATCAATATGCTCACAAGTATGAGCCGCAGGTTCTCATGCAAAAGGTGACCGGTTCCAAGATCACGCCGGAACCGTATGTCCGTTATTTGACCAAGAAGTACAGCGAGATCTACGGACTCTAGAGTTGGATTGAAGTGCGTTGCAAATATCGGATAAAATATGCAGCGCACTTTCCGTTTACTTCGTACCGCATATCTACCAAAATTCAACTGAGCCCCACTTTCAAATTACATCAAGAACTTGATGAATGTCCTTAACTCGCGGTAATAATGAAACTTCGTCTCTTCATCATCGCCTCTCTTCTTGGACTTCTGGCAGGCTGCGCACCTCTCGCAACGCAGAGCCCGATTCCGACTCCCTATCCGCCGGGATTTTTGCCGACCGTGATCGCGATGACCGCCAATGCGGCGAACGCGGCTGCAACACAGGCTACCATCACTATTTTCCCTACTGGTTCTCCAACTGATATTCCTCAACCGACCCTTTCTCCAACACCAAAGGCAACGTTCACAGCAACGACAATTCCCGGTCATGAGCCAGCAGCGATTCAACTCCTCGCACCGGGACCAATGTCGAAGCTTGTGTCACCGATTATCCTTAAGATGAATATCATTGTGGCAGATACAGAGAAAGCACAGATTGATCTCTATGCGGAGGATGGCAGTTTATTATCTCGCACGGTAAAGAAAGTTCCACTCTCCGGGGATGGGGTTTATCAGCAACTCAAAATCCCATTTGAGATTCGGACCGCGGCAGAAGTGGCACGGATCACCGTCAGCACTTCTGACAAGGTCGGGCGTATTCAATCTTTGAATTCTGTGCGCGTTTTATTATTGTCATCGGGAACGAATGAGATTACTCCACCAGGGAACCCATCGGAGCCGGTTGGAATATTCAGCCCAACGCTAAAAGATTCAGCTTCGAGTGGGGTTTTGAATATACGCGGCGATGTATGGCCGTTCAACCTGAATCCGATTTTCCTGGAGCTAATCGGTCCGGATGGCAAATCTCTCGGTCTGCGAATTTTGACAATCGATCAATTAAATCCGCAAATGTTCGCGACGACAATTCCCTACAAGGTTTCAGAACCTACTGTGGCGCGCCTCATTATTCGCCAGGACGATGATCGCATGGACGGCTTATTCTATGTCTATAGCCAGGAGATTACACTAAATCCGTAATGCGCAAAGAGGAAAATCAGGTATAATGTGCGACGCTATAGCGGGGTGTGGCTCAGACCGGTAGAGCGCACGGTTCGGGTCCGTGAGGTCCCGAGTTCAAATCTCGGCACCCCGACAAAAGCATGCAAGTAGACTCCCAACCCGAGGGAGTCTTTTTCTTAACGGGCCGGCGTTTCCTCTTTTGGGCCATAAGGTGCTCAACGGTGTATATCTGTCCAACCTTTTCCCCTACATCATAAATTGGCGTCATAATTCTTGTAACAAAATCCAGATCAAGAAGACTAAACACTGTATCTTTATTCTGTTCGTAAAAGGACAGCAAGAAAATAACTGTCTGCCTTTATAAAGAAAGTTTTTACCAGTAAAGGAGTAACCATGACGGAAGAACGATTTGTGTCGCGTGGCTTTCTTGGCAAAAGACGAGGGGGCGAGAAAAAGGATCGCATCCCACCGGGTCAGTACCTCACGAATGATTTTCCGGTCCTCTCTGCAGGACCCACTCCTCGTACACCCCTCGATCGATGGACATTCACAATCGAGGGACTCGTCAAAGAGAAAGCTTCCTGGACGTGGCAGGACTTTCTTCAGCTTCCGATGCAAACATATGTTGTGGATATCTCGTGTGTTACCAAGTGGACACATCTCGATATGAAATGGGAAGGTGTCAGCCTGGATACTCTGCTTGAGCATGTCGAACTGGATCATAAAGCGATGTTCGTTACAGCTTTCAGCGACGGAGGCTACACCACAAACATGCCTCTCACAGAGATTATCAACGGTCAATCGTTCATCGCTCTGAAATATGATGATAAGCCGCTCGCGCCGGAACATGGTGGTCCCGCGCGCATGGTGGTACCACATCTTTATTTTTGGAAGAGCGCCAAGTGGGTACGCGGTATCCGCCTGATGGAAAAGGATAAGGCGGGGTTCTGGGAAGCGCTTGGCTATCACAACCACGGCGATCCGTGGAAAGAACAGCGCTATTGGAACGATTAGGAGGGAAGATGAAACAAACTCTTGAATGGCAAATTGCTTCTGTGAAGAATATCAAGCCGGAAACCGCTACTGTAAAGTCCTTTACCCTTACACTTCCTCAGTGGATGCGTCACCGCGCAGGGCAACACTACGATATCCGCCTTACAGCAGAGGATGGCTATCAAGCCCAGCGCAGTTATTCCATCGCTTCCGAGCCTGAGCGGGAAGGGGAAGTGGACCTCACTGTCGAGCGCATCAACGATGGCGAAGTTTCGACATACTTGCACGATGTACTTATGCCTGGTGATCGCATCGAGGCGCGTGGACCGATCGGTGGCTATTTCGTCTGGGAAGCGATTATGACTGAGCCTTTATTGTTGATCGCCGGTGGCTCAGGTGTTGTCCCGCTGATGTCCATGATCCGACACCGAGCAGCGGCTGGTGGTAAGAATCCAACAGCGTTGCTTTATAGTTCTCGCAGTTTTGAAGACATCATTTACTATGAAGAGCTTGAAAAACTGCAATCCGCAAATCATGCTCTGCATGTTTTTCATAGCCTCACGCGTTCACAGCCCGCCGATTGGAAAGGCTATGCACGCCGGATCGACCAGGAGATGTTGAAGGAAGTTGCTGGACCATTAGGTCGATCTGCCCAGGTCTACATTTGTGGTCCAACACTTTTAGTTGAGTCAGCTGCGAATACACTGGTGAAGATAGGGATCAATTCGAACCAGATCCGCACCGAACGCTTTGGTCCCACAGGAGGCTAGGATGGACGACATGATGGATATCAATCGTGAGTTGATGCTAGATGCCAATGCGGCAGCCGGAATCCTGCGTGAAATTTTTGGCGTGGAAATGACGGCCTCTCCCACTGAATGCGCCAGCTGCGGAAATGAGGGCGAAATCGGGGAGCTGCTTGCTTTTACACACGGACCGGGAATGGTGCTGCGGTGTGAGAAATGTGAAAATGTAATCTTGCGCATCGTTCAAACACCGGGTGCGATTTATCTGGACGCCCGCGGGGCAGTATATCTTCGCTTAAACAAGAACTCCGCCTGAGAGGCAGGCGGAGAGTTCCTGCTCGAAGCAATCTTCTACTCAATGGAAGTATTGCCCTCCTTGCAACGAAATTTAACCCATTTTCCTCAAATACTCTCGGATCGAAATCGAGGCAGCCGCCCCTTCGCCCACTGCCGAGGCAACCTGTTTTGTGCTACCAAAGCGCGCGTCGCCAGCAACGAAGATTCCTGAGACGCTCGTTTCAAAGGGCAGTGCACTGTGATTGTGCATGTGATCGTCGTGTCCCAAATCATGTCCGGAGCGGATAAAACCATACTGATCCATTTCCACGTAACCCTTCACGAATGTGGTATTAGGCATTTGACCGATGAACACAAACGCGGCGGCGGGATGAACTTCCTCCATTTGATCGCTGCCTTTGGAATGATATTTGATCGTTTTGAGCTTTGAATCCTGTCCATCAAATCCGTCCACAATAATGTTGTATTTCACATCTACGTGGGAGGTTGGCTCGTTCACTTTATCAATCGCGATTTGACTCGCGGTAAGCTTATCGCCGCGTACAAGCAGCGTCACTTTCTCGGTAAAGTTGGTGAGATGCAATCCTTCCTCCACAGCTGAATTTCCGCCACCGATCACCACAATTTCCTTTGAGCCTTTATAAAAAGGACCATCGCAAGTGGCACAGAAGTGAATGCCCGCGCCAATGTAATCGTCCTCGCCAGGAACTTCCAAACGGCGGTACGAGGCGCCCGTTGCGAGCAGCACGGCGCGTGAGTGATAATGTTTGCCATCCGATGTGTACACTTCGTGATAGCCCTCTTCCATTTCGAGTCTCTCAACATCGACGGCCTGCAAGATTTCTACGCCAAAGCGACGCGCCTGTTGAGTCACGCGCTCCGAGAATTCCTGTCCACTGATGCCTTCGGGGAAGCCGGGGAAGTTATCCAGGCCGACCGTGATTCCAGCCTGTCCGCCGAGCCCCGAGCGTTCGATCAAAAGCGTATCCGCGCCTTCGCGTGAAGCGTAGATGGCAGCCGTTAACCCCGCGGGTCCACCACCAATGATGATCAGGTCATAATAAGTCTTTTTCGCTGTGGTTGTGA
>WNFZ01006102.1_pt1 | contig 13104 bp, 14 predicted proteins | sample 5400081 | NCBI WGS metagenome assembly WNFZ01 (sample SAMN13153365, study PRJNA577476) | soil metagenome | isolation source: 80 cm soil or saprolite under grassland replicate 1 | place: USA:California | collected 2016-06-15
AGGTCGTCACCGGTCTTCTCTACCTCGATCCCAACCCCGAAGACCTCCACGCCCACCTCAATACCGTGGAGACCCCGTTCAACAAGCTCTCGGAGAAGGAGCTTTGTCCGGGGGCGGGGATGCTGGAGAAGATAAACGCCAGTCTGCGTTAGTCGCGCCGATGCGGGTGGCGACTGGGATTCCACTATCCGGCGCGATGGCGGCTATCTGGCGGCCGCCAATATTTGCGGCCATCGTTTCTCGTGGAATTCCTCGGGAAGAACTCCCCTGCGGAAGACCGATTCGGGAATGGCCTTCAGGCAGTCCAATCGATAGTGCTCGGCGGCAAAACGCGCCGGAGCGGTAGCGGCAAACCTGCCGATCGCCTCGATCGCATCCAGCAGCTCTCTTTGAGTCATTTTGGACTGCTCAATGAATGCGGACGCGATCTGAATGGCCAGCCGGGCTTGCTCGATACCCTCGGGGGTGCGCTTGCTTTCCAGCCGGTACAGATTCCAGATCTTTGCCTGTAACAGCTGCAAGGGATGGAGAACGCGAAGTCGTCCCCCTTCGAATTCGACGACCGCTGCGGATTCTTCTATGGCTTTCGACTTCAGGCCGATGACGGTTGTCAGATAGTCGATCAGCACCGGCTCCGGGTACCCTTTCATCTCAACAGACAGGACGGCGCTGTTCGGCGTGTTGTCATCCAGACTTGCGATCCGGAGTTTGTGACGGATTTTCAGGCGGGCAGACACCCGCTTCGCTTCGGCTTTCGTCCCAAGGTAGTCGATGTCTTCGGTCAGGGCGGGCAGCCGCGACCGAATATTGAAATATCGGATCCATAAGGCGACCGCCTGGCCTCCTATCAGGACGGCGCTGTCCGATCGCGTTTGTCCGATGAGAAGCGCGGCATCTTCCGGCTTGAGTTTCACCTCGGGACTTTGCCCCAGCTCAGGATCTTCGCTTTGGAGCCATCGATGAAGGAGGCTTTGCGGAAGTCCTTAGGCGCCAGGCGACGTGCCCCTCTGGAGATTTGCCCGGCTGGCCGCGAAGCAGGCGGCTCTTTTTCGCGGACATGGAGCTCCAGTCCGACCGCATCGAGCACCCGGCACAATTCGTCCAGTCCGATGTTCTCGCCCTTGCTCTCGATGCGATTGAGTTTTTCGCGGCGCAATCCTGCCCGAGCGGCGAGCTCTTGTTGCGACATGCCGAGCTTCCGGCGGCGAGAGGTCAATACGGGATAGATATGCTGTTTCACGCACATATTGTGCTGTTTATTGCACAACAGGTCAAGCCCGCGGAACCACCGTCTCGGTCGGCGCAATCCCGCCCGCTGCTCGGATTGGAATCCGGATTTCCGCTTGCCCGCCGCGTGAAGCCGGCTACTGCTTGAGCGTGCCCGCCAGGTTGGTGCACGTGACCGGGTGGCGGAACTTTTGCCTGCGCCCTGCACCGTATATGCTACGGTAGGCAATGAGTAGGAGCATCGCGTGTTGAAAGAGATCCTCGACGTACTCCAGGACGACCCGTCGAGCCGGCGGCGCTGGTTCCACGATGATTATTTCGACTTGTTCGTGCGCGAGGCGGGCGGCGAGCTGAAGGAGTTCGAGCTCTGCTACGGCGTCGCCTCCAACGAGCGGGCCCTGGTGTGGAGCCGGGGCCGCGGCTATTTCCACGACGGCGAGGCCGGCTCCGGGGATTTCATCGGGGCGGGGCTCGGGTCCGGCGATCCGCTCGACGCCGATCCGATCATCGCGCGCTTCGAGCGCGCCGCGGCCGGGCTGCCCGATGCGCTGCGCGTGGCGCTGAATGCGCGCCTGCGCGAGTACGCCCTGCAAAACGCCGAGGGCTCCGCGCGCCGCAAGCGTTTTCGCCGAGCCGGCTGGCAGACCGGCGGCTAGCAAAAGCCGGGAGAAAATCGGGGCCGGATTCCTGATGATCGCGGGCACGTTGCCCTTGTAGTGGGGCCATAATGCCGGACCGACGAATTCCCTTCCGGAGACCCCATGGACAAGATCAAGCCCCTCTTCACTGCAACCGCGACCGCCACGGGCGGGCGCAACGGCTACACCGAGACGAGCGACGGCTCGGTGGAGGCCAGTCTCTCGGTGCCGAAGGAAATGGGCGGGCCTGGCAAGCCCGGCGCGGCGACGCCGGAGCATCTCTTCGCCGCCGGCTACGCGGCCTGCTTCGGCGGCGCGCTCGACTTCGTGGGCAAGCGGCAGAAGGACGCCGCGAAGGCGAGGATCACCTGCGCAGTCTCCAACGAGCAGATCTGCCCGTACTCGCACGCGACGCGGAACAACGTCGGCGTGGAGCTCGCCGTTTTCGGCGCGTAGCCGTGAAGCGGGGCGTCGACCGCATTCTCACCACCCACGTCGGCAGCCTGCCGCGGCCGAAAGACCTGCTCGACTTGATGAAGGCGAAGGTGACGGGTCTCGCCTACGACAAGGGCGCCTACGACAAGCGCGTGAAAAGCGCGGTCGCCGAGTGCGTGCGCAAGCAGGTCGAGGCGGGTATCGACATCGTCAGCGACGGCGAGCAGTCGAAGCCCGGCTTCTTCACTTACGTGCGCGAGCGGCTCGAGGGCTTCGAAGAGCGGCCGCAGCAGAAGCGACGGATGTTCCCGGACGAGGTCGCGGCGTTCCCTGAGTATTACGAAAAATATTTTAAGGAAGCCATGATGGGCGTGGCGATCGCTCCGACCGTGCCGCTGGTCTGCACCGGCCCGGTCAAATACCGCGGCGAGGATGCACTCGAGCGCGACATAGCGAATCTCAAGGCCGTGGTGGGCGGAGCGTACGAAGCCTTTATGCCGGCGGTGGCGCCGAGCGGCGTCGGAGCGAACGAGTACTACCGGACCGAGGAGGAATTCTTCCACGCGGTCGGCGCGGCGCTGCGCACCGAATACAAGGCGATCGTCGGCGCGGAGTTGCTCGTGCAGGTGGACGACCCGTTTCTCTGCGACATTTTCGGTGATTCCGCGCTCGGCGCCGCCCGGCAGCGATCGCGCGCCGAAATGTACGTCGAAGCCGTCAACGAAGCCTTGAGCGGCATTCCGCCGGAGAAGGTGCGCTATCACACCTGCTACGGGATCAACGAGGGCCCGCGCATCCACGAGGCGGCGCTCTCGGACGTCGTCGGCTACATGCTCAAGGTCAACGCCGGCGCTTACAGCTTCGAAGCCGCCAACCCGCGCCACGAGCACGAATATCACCTGTGGGAGTCGGTCGGGCTGCCCGAGGGCAAGGTGCTCATTCCGGGGGTGATCACACACGCGAGCAACATCGTCGAGCACCCGGTCCTGATCGCCGAGCGCCTCGCGCGGTTCGCGAAGCTCGTCGGCAGGGAAAACGTCGTCGCGGGCGCCGACTGCGGGTTCTCGTCGCAGGCGACCTACCATACCGAGGTGCACCCGACGGTGGTGTGGGCGAAGTTCGAGGCGATGCGGGAAGGGGCGCGGCTCGCCACGAAACAATTGTGGTCCTAGGGGAGGGCGGATGAAGGCATCGGGTGCGCGCCGCAGAAGGCCGGCGTAGAATCAGCGCCTAACCGGATAGATGCCATGAACGAAGCCGAGCTTCTCAAGCGCGTCACGATCAACCCGGGGATCTTTGGCGGCAAGCCGATCATCCGGGGCATGCGCATTGCCGTCGAGCACATTCTCGGCATGCTTGCGGCCGGCTCGACCGCTCAATCGATTCTGGAGCACTACCCTTACCTCGAGGCCGAAGACATTCAGGCTGCCCTGGTCTACGCGCGTATAGGATAGTATTGGGGACGACATGAACGCACCTGATTCCCGTAAGCGCTTGACGTCGGCACGCAAGATTTCTGTTTCCCGGAAGGCCCGGAAGTCGAGGGCCTTTGTCGCGGAATTGCGTCGCCAGTGCAAGCTGATGGCCGCGGCCGATCGTCACGACACGGGCTGGCAACAGCTGATTCATCTGCCTGAATGAGTCTCAAGCGGGGCGACATCGTTCTAGTCGCCGTCAAAGGGCCTTACACCTCCAAGCCGCGCCCGGTAGCGATTGTTCAAGCGAGCGAAACGCTTGACCTGATGGAAAGCATTACCGTCTGTCCGATCACCAGTATGGAGACGGGCGCCGATTTCGTGCGCATTGCGATTGCTCCGGGTCGTCGCAGCGGCTTGGAACGCGACTCGTGGATCATGGCGGACAAGATTGTGACGGTTCCGCGCTCGGCTTTGAAGTCGGAACCCGTCGGTCGGCTGGACGCGCGGGAGATGGCTGGCTTGGAGTCTGCGCTCAGGACTTGGCTGGATCTGTAGCGCGTCGGAAGGTCCTAGGGGAGGGCGTGCCCTTCGACCGTGCGACCCCGTTCAAGAATTTCCCCATGACGCGTTTCGACTACGACCTCTTCACCGTCGGCGCCGGCTCGGGCGGCGTGCGCGCGAGCCGCATGGCGGGCCAGTTCGGCGCGAGGGTGGCGATCGCCGAGCACGACCGCATCGGCGGGACCTGCGTGATCCGCGGCTGCATTCCGAAGAAGCTCCTGTCCTACGCCGCGCACTACGCCGAGGACCTGGAGGACGCGCGCGGCTACGGCTGGACCGTGGAAGGCGCGTCGTTTTCGTGGCCCGCGCTGATCGAGAGCAAGAACCGCGAGATCGCGCGGCTTTCCGGCGTCTATGCCGACGCGCTCGCCGGGGCGGGCGTCGCCGTGATCGAGGGCACCGCGAAACTCGTCGATCCCCACACCGTGGCGATCGACGGGCGCCGGGTGACGGCACAAAACGTGCTCGTCGCCACCGGCGGCTGGCCGGGCAAGCCCGCGATCCCCGGCATCGAGCATGCGATCACCTCGACCGAGGCCTTCGAATTGCCGGCGCTGCCGCGGCGCGTGCTGATGGTGGGCGGCGGCTACGTCGCGGCGGAGTTCGCCGGCATCTTCAACGGCCTGGGCGCCGAGGTGACGCTTGCCTACCGCGGCGAGCAGATCCTGAGGGGCTTCGACGACGACGTGCGCCGCCACCTGCACGAGGAGATGGGCAAGAAGGGCGTGCGCATCCTGTTGAAGAGCACGGTGTCGCGCATCGCGCGCCGCGCCGACGGCGCGCTCGAGGCGAGCGTCGGCGGCGGCAGGATCGAATGCGACGCGGTGATGGTCGCGACCGGCCGCACGCCCAACACCGCGCGGCTCGGCCTGGTTGAGGCGGGCGTGAGACTCGACGACGCGGGCGGCGTGGTGGTGGACCGCTTTTGCCGCAGCAGCGTCGCCAACATCTACGCGGTGGGCGACGTGACCCACCGCATCGCGCTCACGCCGGTGGCGATCCGCGAGGGCGCGGCCGTGGCGACCACGCTCTTCGGCGGAAGCGAAACGCCGGTGGACCACGACGACGTGCCGAGCGCCGTGTTCAGCCAGCCGCCGGTCGGCACGGTCGGGCTCACCGAGTCTGGGGCGGCGGCGAAACTCGGCAAGGTCGACATCTACAAGGCGAGCTTCCGGCCGCTGCGGCACACGCTCTCCGGCCGCGACGAGCGCACGCTGATGAAGCTCGTCGTCGACGCCGCCACCCGGCGCGTCGTGGGCGCGCACATGGTGGGCGCGGACGCGCCGGAAATCATCCAGGGCATCGCCATCGCGGTGAAGGCCGGCCTTACCAAGGCGCAGCTCGATGCCACGGTGGGAATCCATCCCACGGCGGCGGAGGAGTTCGTGACGCTGCGGGAAAAAACCGCGGCCAAGTGAATTGTGGTCCTGGAGGAGGGCGGATGAAAAAATCGATTTGCATGCTGGCTGCAGCCGTTCTCCTCGCCGCAGACGCGAGCGCGCAAACCTATCCGGCGCGGCCGATACGCTTCATCACGATCGCGGCGCCCGGCACGGTGGGCGACATCATCGCGCGCGTGGTCGGCCAGGAGCTCGCGGCCCGGTTGCGGCAGCCGCTGGTCGTGGAGAATCGCCCGGGCGGCAGCGGAATGGTCGGAGCGACCGCCGGCGCGCGTTCGGCGCCGGACGGCTACAACCTCCTCCTCTCCACCTCCGGAACGATGATCGTCAACACCTTCGTGTATTCGAAGATGCCCTTCGACTCGCTGAAGGATTTCGAGCCGGTCGCCCTGGTCGCCTCCGTGCCCCTGGTGCTGGTCGTCGATGCTTCGTCGCAGGTGAAGACGTTCAAGGATCTGATCACCCTTGCCAAGTCCCGTCCGGGTGCGGTGACCTACGGGTCGCTCGGAAACGGCTCGACCGCGAACATCTCCACCTCGATCCTGAAAAAGGCCGAGGGCGTGGACATGATCCAAGTCCCGTACAAGGGAACGACCGATGCCTTGAAAGACATCTTCGCCGGCAGACTGACGATGATCTTCGACTTCATCGGGACCTCGCTCCCGCACATCCGCTCCGGAAAGCTGCGCGCGCTCGCGGTGGCGAGGTCCACGCGCCTGGGCGTGCTGCCCGACGTGCCGTCGATGGCGGAGCTGGGCTATCCCGGCTTCGACACCACCATGTTCTACGGAGCTTACGTGCCGGCGGGCACGCCTCGCGCGATCGTCGCGCGGCTCGGCGAGGAGTTCCGGGCGGTGCTCGGGACCGCGTCGGTGCGGGAGAAATTCGCCGCGATCGTGGTAGAGCCGGGAGAACTGACGGGCGAGCGGTTTGCTGATTACCAGAAGGCGCAGTTCGGACGGTGGAGGGAGATCATCAAGTCGCTAGATATACCGGTGGAGTAGAATACCCTCGGAGGACCCGCACTTCTAGCCGAACCGCGAGGCGATCGACGTGGGATACAACGAAGGCGAGACGATCTACGTGCTACAGCACAACGGCTCGATCATCCGGCTCCGCAAGATCCGCCCAGAGTACGATGCGACCGATAAGATGAGGGCGCTCGAATACGTCGCGCACCATGCAGCGAAGGGGGAGATCGTCAGCGGGTTACTCTACGCCGGTCCCAACCCCGAAGACCTCCACGCCCACCTCAATACCGTCAGGGCCCCGTTCAACAAGCTCGGCGAGAAGGTGTGTCCGGGGGCGGGGATGCTGGAGAAGATAAATGCGGCGCTGCGGTAGGTTGTGAGTTCAGATTTCGGCGGTATCCCAGGGACCACAGCTGGATGAAGGGTAGAGCCAAGATCGTCTAGGCAGTGTACTAGCATTTATTTCATGTCGTGGGTTTCTCGAATCAGACCTAGGTGTCATAGCGCGAATCGACAAGCGGGTTCGTCGATGTGAACCCTGTTTCATGCAGAGAGCCAGAAGAAAATACAGCTGCGAAGAGGCCCAAGGAAAATGAAAACGCTAACGTTTTTCAATCACAAGGGTGGGGTTGGCAAGACCACGCTAACGGTCCATCTGGCGGATGCTCTCGGCGATCTGGGTCACAAGGTCTTGCTAGTTGATGCCGATCCCCAGTGCAATCTGTCGGCGTTTTACATTCCAGAAGACGAGCTAGACGAGCTGCTAGGGGAGTCAGCGGGCGAAGAAGGAGGAGAGACAGTTTGGTCAGCGGTTGCGCCCGTTGTCCAAGGAACGGGGGATGTGAAGACCATTGACCCCGTTAAGATCACCGACAACGTTCATCTGCTAGTAGGTGACGTGCTACTCGCACAATACGAGGAGGAATTGCCAGCAGCTTGGACTGAGTCATTTGCGCGCAAGACTCGGGGCTATGCTGTCATGTGTGCAATCTCAAAAATTGCACGTAGTATCGCCGAAACTCTCGGGGCAAAAATCATCATGTACGACGTCGGACCCAATGTAGGTCCACTCAACCGAGCGCTATTGTTAGACAGCGACTTCTTTGTGACTCCAGTTCATACCGACTTGTATTCGCTCCGAGCGCTTTCAACCGTCGGTCATTCTGTCGCAAAATGGATTACAGATTGGAGAACAATCCGCCAATTGGCTAGCCCTTCTGCGAAGAAGACCCTGATGGAAGGCAGTCCGCGATACCTCGGCTACTTGGCATCTGCTTATCAGACGTACGGCGGGAGAAAGGCTAGGCCACACGAATATTGGGAGCGAATGATCCCATCTCGCGTAAAGAGTCGCGTAGTAGATGAACTGAAGAAAATTGGTGAAACTCTTGTACCGGCGGCGCCTCCGTTTAAGCTTGGCGATGTGCCGGACATGCATAGCCTAGCTGCCGTTAGTCAAGAAAAAGGACTCCCGGTAGGCAAACTGCGCGGGCACGTAAATAGTGGACATTACCCGACCATCGATCATTTCCAACAGAGATTTACAGAAATAGCTCGCTTAGTTGCTCGCCGTATGGAGGTCTAAATGGCAGCCAACCCTCCGCCGCCCGCGGAGATCTTGGACGCGTGTCTTGAAACCTACCTGCAACAGAGGCATAACCTCGGCATATTTGCCAATGGTGTACGTGAATTCTTTGCTGATCACCCGATCCTAGCTTCTGGCCCGTTTCCAACGATCCACTCGGTAAAGTCTCGTCTAAAGGACCCTGATCACCTCCGATCAAAACTTGTCAGGAAAAAAATCGACGAGAACCGCGACATAACGCCCGTCAATCTGTTCACTGAGATCACTGATCTCGCCGGAGTACGCGTACTCCATCTTCATGTGCAGCAATTCATACCCATCCATGACGCCATACAAGAACAAGTTGCAGGAGGCCATTGGTTCTTTCTCGAGCCCCCCAAGGCCTACACATGGGACCCGGATGCTCAGGAGTTTTATCGCGCGCATGGCCTTGACACTGTCATCAAAGATAGTCACTACACGAGCGTTCACTATGTAGTGAAACCAAACGACATCCTTCCTATTGCTTGTGAGATTCAAGTGAGAACGCTGTTTGAAGAAGTGTGGGGCGAGATCGATCACGCAATCAACTACCCCGCGCCGTCCACCAGTCTTGCGTGCAAGGAAGAGTTACGCGTGCTAGCAAAGATGGTTAGCGCAGGAACGCGCTTATGCGAGGCTATCTTTAAGTCACACAGAGGAGGGGCTTAGTTAGCGACCACGGTGAACCACAGGGTATAGAGCGAGATCTTGCCAAGGACTATGGACGAAAATGCAAACGCTCTACCAAGTGCCTGCAAGACGCCTACGTGCGAGATCTAAAGAAAATGATCGTAGAAGGCGTTACTCCAACGATTCGGCCAGAATTTACTTGGCACGATGTCGCCCATCAGCAAATTCTGCAAGTGAGAATACCAAAGCCACCTGTTCTCATAAGTCTATTTAGGGGCGACGCATTTCAGCGCTCAGGGGCAACCAACAGAAAACTACGTGTTAGCGATGTTCTCTCATTGATCCGTGCAAATTGACCCGCGGAGTAGCTGACCTAACTGAATGAAGGGAGAGCAAGGATCAGCGGTACCCGCTAGCAGATGGGACTATTCCTTCCGGCCGACAGGACCATCTATCTGGAATAGATCGTCGATTTCATCGACCCCTGTCGGCCAACTTGCTCCACCGTCCCGATCGTCAGGTGGCGCTCGTGAGGCACGTTCTTGATTGTCTGCAATAAAGGACCCAACATCACAGTTGAGCGCTATCGAAGCAACGTCGGCCGAATCAAATTCCAAATCATATTCGTCAAGCAGCTCGCTTACTGCATCACTAACTAGGTCCCGGCCTTCGGAGATTTCTTCTTCATCATATAGCTCTCCCAGAACGTCCTGCTCTCTGATTTCCTCTTCGATCGCATCTTGCCAATATGAAACAACCTCAGGCCGAAGGACCGCCTCAAATTGCTGTCCGAGTTCACCAGGCAGTCGGCGCCTGACTTGAGCTAGCGCTAGAAGATCATTTCTATCCAAATATGATAGGACGCACTGTCTTGCCAAGGCGAGACCTCGGTCGGCGGAAATGATTCCCAAGTCCAGGCTGGCGCCAATCGCAGAAGCTAGCCTGTCCCACCTTGTAAGGTCATAGCCTTCCACCTCGACGGATTCAAGGAACTTAGCGACTACATCTTGCACTTGCGGATTGTCGCGCGCGTATTTGAGAGCAAGATCACAGAGAATCGCTTTATATGAAAGCGTCGCGTCTTGCTCCTTTAGCGGCAGCTTGCGACTGCCAAGGGATGCTAGCGTTTGCAATCCGATCTCCTTACGAGTAATCCCGCTTTCGATCATGTTGGCTAGGCTCAAGAGCGACTCATTTGTGTCCAGGGCCTCAAAGATTGCCGTTACCAGCGGAAGGGAATTTGCGGTTCGTTGCAGCACAAAGTCGCCAATCGATGGATTGAACAGCGAATAGGTGACGATTTCGCGTTTTAGCATATTGCGATCCAGGACCGCTCCCACTAACGCAGCCGCATTCACACCAAAGTCACGTACGCCTGAATAGCCGCGAGAAACTGGGGCTTGAATGAATGCTTCGTATGCCTTCCTAAGAGAGGATTCGGCGATGTCATTGCCATTGAAAACAGCTAGAAGGAGTAGGGCTCGTGAGTAGTCATCTAGTTGGCTGATATAAACGTGCTCCCAGATATCCTTCGGGTTTGTAAGAGTCTGTTCGATATACGGCCAGTACTGACTGGCTGTGATGTCTTTCAGCTTGTGGATATCCGTAACGAAGGAGATAAGACGTGGGTTGAAGCTTTGATGCTCAATTATTCTCCGATAGCGCCTCTCTGCCAAAATTTCTTCGATATAGGGTGTGCGTAGCTCTGAAAACCAAATGTGGTTATATAGGATTCGGGCTTTGTCGAATGCCGTCAACGAGTCAACACGAATCTCGTACTCGCTTCGCTCTATGTTATGTATCCGAAAAACCTTTGTTAGGCGTTTACCTTGGTTCAGGATGGTTGTACGTGAAGTTAGGATAAAACGTTTTGATTTATCGGTTGCGACCCGCTTCATGAAGTTCACTATGTGCGAATCTTCATGCCGATCGAGAGCATCAAGATAGTTGCGCCCCAGGAAATCATCAAAGTAAAAGATTTGCTTCTCGCCGGATTTGTAGATAGCCTCCGCTTCCTCGAGGGAGTCGCTGATCACGCAGAGTTGATAGTCATGCTTGACCACGTATTCGAGACACATTTGCCCCGCGAGCGTAGTTTTCCCTATTCCTGGCTCACCCGTTACTAGTACGATTCCAAGGTTGGTGAGCTTTCTGAGAGCTGCATCGTGATTTACGGTGCTTACGTAGTACCGCGCCTGGTCGCGAATTTCTTTCAGTGCAAAAGCGCTGCGGCCGAGAATCGCGGCGTGAAGGACCGCTTCAAGTACCGTAGTACTCGCAATCCAAAGTTTGTAATGTCGACGCTCGACTGCTGGAAATTGAGCTAGAAGGTCGTTAAGGTCCTCAACTCCGAAGATGTCTGCGGGCGACCGAATGTATGGAGAAAGGACGTCGCCTATTTGCTGTTTGTTATGACGCGACAATTCCAGTGACGTGACAAGTATGTAATTTGCTGGCTGGAGCTTCTGTATCTTTGGCTTTTCTGACCTCTCTAGGTGTGTCAACAATGCCGCGACACCTGAACGAGCCCAATGCTTGCACTGGACTACCGTTTCTGCTTTGGGAGTAGCAAAATAGCGACCATCTACACCTTTATCCTTCCCTCGCTTGAACCGCTCTACGCGGACACCCAAGTGCTGAGATAAAAGATCCGTGGCAAGGAGCTCGAACTCCTTATCGTTCAGCATCGAGAAGTCATAGCTGCTCATATCGTGGCGGCTTCAGGGCAGACGCCTTCTCTGAGATATTCACTTGACCGTCCGCACCACCCACGGCAACGTCACCGTCTCAAAAATTTTCTGATCCGAAATCGCGACGTTCCTCCCCATGTGCCCGCCCTGCGGGTTGATCCAGGCTTCCTTGGGGGAGCCGGAGCGCATCAGCAAAAATAGATCCTCGACGGGGACCTGGGTGTCGCGCATGCCGTTGACGACGAGCATCGGGGCGGAGGGCTTGTCGAGCCAGCCGGCGGTCTTCAAAGACATCTTCGGGCCGTAGGCAAGGAATTCGTCGAGGGTCTTCGCGCCGTAGATGGCGGCGCGCGCCTCGAACAGCTCGAAGAGGTACTCGCGCGTGCCGATGGCTTTTTTCTGCCATTCCGGCTGGAAGTACTCGTGCACCGGCCCGCCTTGCACGACCGCGCCGCGGATGCGCTCGCGCTCGGTGTAAGCGAGGCGCGCCGCCCAGTGCCCGCCCCAGGAGCCGCCGCGGACGACGACGCGCTTCGCGTCGAGCTCGGGGCGCGTCGCGATGTAGTCGAGCACGCGCGTGAATTCGCGCTCGGCGCCCGGCACCACCTGCCGGATCGTCGATTGCCCGGTGCCCGGCATGTCGAAGGAAAAATAGCCGACGCCGTGCGCGAGATACGCGTCGTTGCGGAATGACGCGTTCTCCTTGCGGCCATCCAGCCCCCCGATCGTGACGACGAGCGGCGCGGGCCGCACGTTCACCGGCAGGCGCAGATAGCCGACGATCTCTTTTCCTTCGAAGGGAATGCGCACGGTCTCGATCGGCGGATTCTGCAGCTTCGCGTAGGCGGCGAAGGCCTGCAGCGCCTTTGCGTAGGCTTTCGCCTTTCCCGGCGAGTTCTCCAGCGGAAAGCGCGCGAAGAGGTAGTACTCGAAGGCGTACTTGTAGTGCCTGGAGGCGCCTGCGTGGTTCGAGGCCTCGGCGGCTTTGCCTTGCGCGAGGCGGCGATCGCCGATCGCGCTCCACGCCGCGGCCCATTCGTCGCGGTCGAGGCTCTTGAGTTGCTCGAGCGCCTCGCGCACCTCGGCCGCGTCGAGCTGGGATACCGGATAGACCTTGCGGTCGGCGCGGTCCGGGATCTCCGCTTTGAGCTCGGGCAGGGTGCGCGGGCCGCCGGATTGGGCGAGGACGGCGCCGGGCAGCCAGGCGAGGAGGGCGGCGGCGAGAAGGACTTTCATGGCGCGGCGCGCTTCCAGACGTGGCGCTCGCGCGAGGCGAGCAGGGGCACGGCCTCGGCGACATATTTCTTGAAGTGCGGAGTCTGCTGGTGCGCGTCGAACGCCTTCTCGTCCAGGTACACCTCGTAGAGCATGGCCGCGGTCCGGTCCTTCGGGTCCACGAGCACGTCGAACTGCCGGCAGCCCGGTTCCTTGCGCGAATGGGCCGCGTTCTCCAGCGCCTTGGCGATGAAGCTCTCGACGTTCTCGGGCTTGATGCGAAGATCGACCGACAGGATGAACATATCAACCC
>WNFZ01007865.1_pt1 | contig 13102 bp, 7 predicted proteins | sample 5400081 | NCBI WGS metagenome assembly WNFZ01 (sample SAMN13153365, study PRJNA577476) | soil metagenome | isolation source: 80 cm soil or saprolite under grassland replicate 1 | place: USA:California | collected 2016-06-15
TTCTTGCTTGCCCGTGATGGAGCAAAACCGGGGACAATGACCTGCCTTCGTCCCGCAGTCGCGGGACTACGGCGCGGCAGGCTGAAATCCCAATGTCGAATGACGAAGGAATGACGAATTTTGCAGAGTGTTCGCAGCGGCGAAGCCTTAGATTAGGGAGCGCACCCGACTCGGGTGCTCGTTTCGGCGCCCTCGCCGAAACCTTTCCCCTAGTTCCCTTTCCCCGAAAAGTTCGTGACTCGCGAAAGCTTTCGGAGTCACTAGCACGCGAGGCGCGTGCGCTCCCCAGAAATTCGCCCGCTTACGGCGCGAGCCGGTCGGTCAGCGTATCGGTATGGAAGGCGGTGTGATCGCGCAAACGCACCCAGGGACTGTCTTTCTTGGTTGTTTGCGCCACACTGTTTTTCTCACCTGTGGCAAAGTCGTCCCATGAATTGTAGCGAGCAATGGAAAGAAACGTCCAGGCAGCGCCTTCCAAGTGCTGCATCAGGACGTTGCCAACGCTTGTGTCATTTGGCGCGCTCGGCACTTCACTGAGCATCTTTTCCAATTGCTCCCGATGACCCGGAGCAGGGCGATAGTAGGAGACAGAATAGACCGAGCCCGTCGTTTTGGACGCTGAATCCTTATCAATGCCCATGGCGCGGCTGAACTCCTCCCATGACGGCCCATTCACAAAGGTGTCGGTGTGCCACTCGCTCAGGTCGCGCTTGTCTGGAGGCACCGGTATCCCGGCAGCTTCCACAGTTGCCTTTGTGCCGATATGCGAAATAACCACGTAATCCCACGCGTCGCCGTCTTGATGGCGGAGAACAATAAAGTGTTCTGGCATGGGAGCTGTTCGATCCGGCGTCTTGAGCCAGTCGCCCAATTGAACGGCCTTGCCCAGAGCGGCCTTGGCGAAGTGGACATGGTAAACGTCCGTCCGTTTGCCTGCGCCGGCGGGCGCGGCGCTCTTTTCACCGGCAGCGGCCTTTGGTGTTCCCTGAGCCTGAACCAGTGGAACAGGCGAGAGAATCAGTGCTGTGAGAGCAAGAACAGGAGTAATTAATTTCATGATAAGCCTTCTCGTTGGAATTTAGGTTGAACGGAAGCAGAGGCTTATGCAGGCAGCCGGTTCCGATGTCAATGTTTATTTCCAGGTTGGATTTCGATTCACCACGAATGGACACGAATAAACACGAAGGAGGATCAGATCGGACCACGAATGACACGGATTTCACGGATGGAAAGAAACCAGATTCGCCCGCTAATCACGCGAATTAACACGAATCATTTCCGAAATCCGATTCAACGATGCAACGCTTCAATGATTTAACGAGGGCAAAGCCATTCGCGTCTATTCGTGTGATTCGCGGGCTTCTGAAATTACTTGGTGTGTATTGGTGTCCATACGTGTTTAAGACCAAAAGTTGGTGATCGCGAGGGCGCGGTCACCAGCACGCGGGGGCGCCCGCGCACGGCGGGCAGGCTGTGCGCTCCCAGAGCCTGCCCAAATCCGCGTGACTTGTCGCGCCGCAGGCTTGGCGAAGGCGTGATCCGCGTTTTCTTTCCAAAAAACAAAAATTAATATTTTTCTTTACAATTAATTTGCGACCCGCCAAAAAAGCCGGCACGAGATCGAACCATACATGTGCGTGAACTCTACAGCGGATTCACACCGGCATCCTCGTTGCTAATCGCAGACGCTTAATGGATACCGCGAAAACACAATCATCCGGCAGGATTATTCCGGGAAAGCACATCCCAAAAACACGAATCCTGGTGATGGAGGAACACCCGTTGCTTCGCTACGGGGTCGCCACTTATCTCGATTCCCAGTCGGACATGATTGTCTGCGGCGAAGTGGACAGCATACCGGCCGCGCGGAGTAAGCTTGCAGAATGCAAGCCTCACTTGCTGCTGACAGCACTGCGGTTGGGTAACGCCGACAGCCTTGAATTTGTCAAGGCGCTCAAGGCAGAAAATCCCAGTTTACTGATCCTGGTTTATTCTGCGTTTGAGGAAAGCATTTTCGCGGAGAGAGCGGTGCGCGCGGGCGCAAATGGCTACGTGATGAAGAAAGCCCCCAGGGAAGAGCTGCTCACCGCCATCCACGATGTCCTGCGCGGCCAGATTTATGTCAGCCGGGATTTGGCCATGCGCGCGTTCCAAAAATCCCTGGCGACCCCACAGCAAAACCACGCTGGAAACCTGCCCGTTGTCGATAATTTGTCCGATCGCGAGATGCACGTCTTTCAATTGATCGGGTCGGGGCTTGGCACAAAGAAAATTGCGCACGCGCTAAATCTGAGCGTGAAAACAATCGAGAGCCACCGGGAGAACATCAAACGCAAGCTCGGCCTGAATTCCGGCCGGCAATTGATCGAGCGCGCCATTAAATACGTCGAGGACAACTTCCTGCCGCCGTCCGCCGCGGCCGGAAAGAAGAAAGTCGTCCGTTTCCGGGCCGCGTGAGGGGAGACGAACCACGGATCCGCCTTCGTCCCGCAGCCGCGGGACTACGGCGCGACAGGTTACGCGGATTTCACGGATGTTGTAGGGCGTTCGCCGCGGCGAACGCCTGTTTAATTAGCTTCGGCGCATCATCTATAGACCTCTTTCCGATGCCGAACTCGCTGAATCTCTACAAGGTTCGCGTCACGAAATAGCTCATAGACGACGCGATAATTTCCGACGCGAATGCGATAAGTGTGTTCGGAACCGGCTAATTTCTCCGACCCATGAGGCAAGGGGTTATCTGCCAGCTTCTCAACTGCGCTAACGATACGCGAAACTTCATTCCGCGGAAGGCTGCGCAGATCCTTCTTAGTAGATTTACGCCATTGAATGCTAAAGGATGCCATCGCGCTTGAGCTCGGAAACGAACTGCTCGTGCGGGATGGTGGGTTCTTCACGGCGCTCGGCCACAACCGCCAAATCCTCCAGATCCTCCAACAGCTTTTCGTATTGGGAAATCGGCAGCAGAACAGCGGTGCGTTCACCGCGCTCGTCCGTGAGATACTGAACGGAATCGCTCATCGACCAGAGATTACTGCCGGAAGTTGTTATTGTCGAGAGACCCTTGCGGGAGCGCACCCGCCCTCGAGTGTTAACGTGGGCGGCGCGAGAGAATCGGATGTCAGGCTGCTAGCCTGCTCCGCATGCCCATTCGCCAGGCTCGCCGCAGCGAGTCCGTCCGATGGCGGACTGGCAGCCGCCGGCCGAGTCAGCCAAGCTGGCCGACATCCATTTGGTCTTTGTCTGCGGCCCTATCCGTGTTATCCGTGTGATCCGTGGTTGTCTGAAAGTCTTCTCCCCTAAATTGCTCAGCCCGCTAGGAGAGTACGACCAAAGCCCTAGGGGATTCCCCGACTTAAAGATCAGGGACGCTCCCCGATGCCCAATTCCTTTACAAACCGCTGCGACCGACGAGAATGCGCGCTTATTCGCCCCCGGTTCATGGCTGAATGGGGAGCTGCTAGCGGAAAAAAAGACTGCCCAGAACAAAGATGCTGCCCAATCGCAATTCGCTGCGTGCGTTGCCAAGAACGGCACAGTTTTTCGCAAGATTTGCGGAGTCAGCCGACACGTCGGCACTTCCAATACACGCAATTACGAGAACGGCTCTGCCACAGAGGAACCACGGATTGCCCGCCACGGCGGGCAATCCGTGGTTCCCCCAAACAATTTCCCCGACCGACCGCTGTTGCGGCCGCTTGGGCAATCGAGCCTAATCAATCCCTAACGAGACCCCTTCTAAATTTGTTCCCCCCAGACCCCCAACAACGAAGAAAGCACCCCGAAAGCACGACCCAAACTCACCCCACAATAATTAGAAAAATATGAGGCCGCCCTGATCGTGGCGCTGCAACTAACAACTTTAACATTGATAGGCGTGATGGCGCCTTTCGTCGGTGGACCGGAGCAGTCCGTCACGGCTCCGGCTGACTCGCAAATCACCGCGGACCAGGCCCAAAACGTCCAGGCGCCAACGGGAACCGACCGCAGCGACCTGCGTGCTTCGGCTGTCTTTGCGAACAAGGTATACGGACCGCGCAACTCGCAGATATTTAATCTAGCTGCCAGCCGCGCTGCGTCAGTCGGACAGAGCGAAGCGACTAACGAAGCGACTAACGAGGCGACCCTCACCAGCGATCAGGAGGATTACCCGCCATATTCCTATGTCTATTTTCACGGCACGGGCTTTCAGCCCGGCGAAACGGTCAACATGATTGTGGTCGAATTAGACCCCGTCCAACAGTCGTTCGAACCGTGGGACGTCGTGGCCGACGAGAACGGCGAAATCTACACCAGCTGGTACATCTTTTCCCCAGATTTTAATGGCGCGACCCTGCAGGCGACCGCCACCGGCGAATCCTCTCAGCTCACCGCCTCGGCCACGTTCACGGATGCAAGCGGGAATGGCACCATGACTGTTTCACCCGCGAGCGTGTCACCGGGCAGCACCAACAACAGTTTCACCTTCCAGTTTCGCGCTCTTAACGGAGTGGGGAATGTTTACGGCGCGGGATCGTTTGCCACTGTCGTGGTTCCAGCCGGTTGGACGACGCCTACTATGACATCAGGTCAACCCGGCTTTGTCAATGCTACGGCGGTTGGCACAGGGACAGTGAGCGGCCCGATCACAGTCAGTGGCAGTGGACCTTGGACCATAACAGTGCCTTTCACCGCAAGCGGGACAACTAACGGATTTAACCTCACTTACGGCGTCGGCGCGGGTGCTGCGGTCACCGCGCCTTGCGCTACGGGCGCCTATACATTCACGACCAGCACGTCTCAAAACGGCAACCCCGTTGCACAGGTCGCCCCAAGTCCGCTCGTCTTCGACGGCGTTAGCGCTACGTTGGCCGCCGGAGCCTTTGGTGCAAGCAGCAATGGAAATTTGAATTCCGTTACGAGTAACCCCGTCACAGCAACCGCCGGGCAGACACTACTCATTCTGGTTACTGCGGAGGACGACAGCAATGGCAATGCGCGGACGGCAACTGTCGCCAACACCAGCGGAGCAAACCCGCTGTCAGGAGGCTCAGCAACTCTAATTACGACCAACGCCGCATCAAGTAATTCCTGGGTCTGCTCCGGGAATGATTGCTTCTTTATGTACGCTTTCCGCGCCACGGCGACGGGAACCTCGGGTACAGTAACGGTGACTTTCCCGACAGCGGTTAAGAATGCTGCCGTCGACGTGATTGCGCTCTCCGGCAACAGCACAACCACGCCCATCGGCCTAACCGGAATCAACTCGGGTAACAGCAGCTCGCCAAATTGGAATCTCAGCGGAACTTTGACTCCAGGCAGCTCGATGCTCCTATTTGGCGACACAACAAACTTTACGGCCACGCCTCCCACATGGTCCACCACCCCCCCACCCGTATTTACTGTGGTTGACAGCTTTACCGAGAATGACACGACGCGAACGCACCGTTTGGTGAACTATTTTGGTGGTCCGTCTGCCTTGTCTGTAAGCGGTTCACTTAGCGCCAGCGCTCAGTGGGGAACCCTTGCGATCGAGATTCTTCCAGCGACCGCACCGACATGCGGCACGCCTACGCCGACGCCCACACCTACAGCTACCCCTACACCAACGCCAACACCTACGCCGACGCCGACCCCAACCCCAACACCTACGCCTACGCCTACGCCTTGCACTGCTCCTTCCGTTACGACCAACCCGAGCAACCAGACTGTGACCTACGGAGCGGCGAGTGTCAGCTTCACCGCGGTCGCTAGTGGCACTCCGGCGCCCACCGTGCAGTGGCAGGTCAACACCGGTTCGGGCTTTACTGACATCGGAGGCGCCACCAGCAATACCTTAACCATCCTCAACCCGACGGTAGCCATGAACGGCTATCAGTACCAAGCGGTATTCACTAACTCGTGCACGCCGGGGACGGCCACCTCCACTTCCGCTACGCTCACAGTGAACCCAGCGCCGCTGGGCATAACGGCTAATAATCAGACCAAGACCTACGGGACTGCGTTCACCTTCACTGGGAGCGAGTTCAGCATTAGCAGCGGCACGCTGTATAACGGTGACATGGTGACGAGCGTGAGTTTAAGCAGCGCGGGTTCGCCAGCCACTGCGAGTGTTGCAGGCTCGCCATACACGATTGTGCCGAGCGCCGCGGTGTTCAGTACGGGCACGGCCAGCAACTACAGCATTAGTTACGTCAATGGGTCGTTCACGGTGAACCCGGCGCCGCTGGATATCACCGCTAATAACCAAACGAAGACCTACGGGACTGCGTTTACCTTCACAGGCACGGAAATCAGCACCGGCGCAGGCCAGTTGAAGAACGGTGACATGGTGACGAGCGTGAGTTTAAGCAGCGCGGGTTCGCCAGCCACGGCGGGGGTGGCAGGTTCGCCCTACACGATTGTGCCGAGCGGTGCGGTGTTCAGCCCGGGCACGGCCAGCAACTACAGCATTAATTACGTCAATGGCTCGTTCACGGTCGACCCAGCGCCGCTGGGCATCACGGCTAATAACCAGACGAAGACGTACGGGACTGCGTTCACCTTTACAGGGAGCGAGTTTACCGTTAGCAGCGGCACACTATACAACGGTGACACCGTGACCAGCGTGACGCTAACCAGTGGTGGTGCGGCGGCGACTGCGGGAGTGGCAGGTTCGCCTTATTCGATTGTGCCGAGCGGTGCGGTGTTCAGTCCAGGCACGGATAGCAACTACAGCATCAGTTACATCAATGGGTCGTTCACGGTCGACCCGGCGCCGCTGGGCATCACGGCTAATAACCAGACCAAGACCTACGGGACTGCGTTTACCTTCACTGGGAGCGAGTTCACAGTTAGCAGCGGCACGCTATACAACGGTGACATGGTCGCGAGCGTCACGTTAACCAGCGGCGGCGCTGCGGCGACTGCGGGTGTGGTAGGGTCGCCGTATTCGATTGTGCCGAGCGCGGCGGTCTTCAGCCCGGGCGCGGCCAGCAACTACAGCATCAGCTATGTCGATGGGTCGTTCACGGTGAACCCGGCGCCGCTGGGTATCACGGCCGATAATCAGACGAAGACCTACGGGACTGCGTTCACCTTTACTGGAAGTGAGTTCACAGTTAGCAGCGGCACGCTATACAACGGTGACATGGTCGCGAGCGTCACGTTAACGAGTGCGGGTGCGTCAGCCACGGCAAACGTTGTAGGGTCGCCGTATGCGATTCAGGCGAGCGCGGCGATGTTCAGCCCGGGCGCGGCCAGCAACTACAGCATCAGTTACGTCGATGGGTCATTCACAGTAGACCCGGCGCCCTTGACGATCACTGCGACAAACGAGAGCAAGACATATGGGGTGACGTTCACGCCCAATGGGACGACGCAGTTCACGGCGAGCGGCCTGCTCTTCAGCGACTCGGTCACGAGCGTTACGCTGACGAGCAGCGGTTACGTCAACACGGCTCCGGTCAGCGGCTCGCCCTATACCATCACGCCGAGCGCAGCGATGGGTACCGGGCTGGGGAATTACACGATTAGCTACGTCGATGGCACGCTGACGGTTAACCCGGCGCCTTTGACGATCACGGCGACTAACCAGAGCAAGACGTACGGGCAGACGTTCACTCCGGATGGGATGACGCAGTTTACGGCGAGTGGCCTGCTCTTCAGCGACTCGGTCACGAGCGTTACGCTGGCGAGCAGCGGCTACGTCAACACGGCTCCGGTCAGCGGCTCGCCCTATGCCATCACGCCGAGCGCAGCGATGGGCACTGGGCTGGGCAATTACACCATCAGCTACGTCAATGGCACGCTAACCGTGAACACGGCGCCCTTGACGATCACGGCGACAAACCAGAGCAAGACGTACGGGATGACGTTCACGCCCGATGGTACGACGCAGTTTACGGCGAGCGGTCTGCTCTTCAGTGACTCGGTGACCAGCGTCACACTGAGCAGCAGCGGCTACGTCAACACAGCGACGGTGACGGCTCCTGGGCCGGACTACGCGATTGTGCCGAGCGCGGCGGTGGGCAGTGGGCTAGGCAACTACACCATCGGCTACGTTAGCGGCACGCTGCACATCAACCCGAAGCCGCTGGATATCACGGCAAATAACCGAACCAAGACTTATGGTGATACAGTTACGTTTGCCGGCACCGAGTTTACTACTGGCGCGGGCCAGTTAGTTAACGGCAATACCGTGACAAGCGTGACGCTAACAAGCGCGGGCGCGGTCGCGACGGCCTCGGTGAGCGGCTCCCCGTATACCATCACACCGAGCGCGGCGGTGGGCACCGGCCTAGGCAATTACACAATCAGCTACCACAACGCGGCGATTGGGCTGACAGTGAACCCAGCGCCGCTGACCATAACGGCGGACTCGATCGTGGGAACGCCCGCTGTGGATCCCTTCATCAAGGTCTACGACGGCCTGGTCTACACGGGCTTCACCGTCCGCTACGACGGGTTTGTCAACGGCGAGACACCAAGCGTGCTGGGCGGTAGCTTGAGCTTCAGTGGCGCGGGGACGACGGCGGTCCTTCCCGGGACCTACACGGTCACGCCGGGCGGGCTGACCTCGGTCAACTACACGATCACCTTCGTCAACGGGACGCTGAAGATTACCTTCGGCACCTGCACTGGGTCGACACCGGGAGGCGTCATCCTGCCGCCGATCAACAGCGATGGCACGAGCGTGTACAAGCGCAAGGCTGGCAGCACCATTCCGGTGAAGTTCACCGTGTGCGGCGCCAACGGCCAACCCATCTCCGATCCTTATGCGGTCTTTCTGAATTACCCCACCGGCGGCCAGTTGACCATGCTGAGTGAACGCCGGGGCACGATTGATAACGTAAACGAAGCGGGCACCAATGACGTCCCGGACGTTGCGTTCACCTTTAGCGGTGACCACTGGCAGTTCAACATGGCCACCACCAACCTGAACGCGCCCTCGACGTATACCTATAAGATCAACCTGGCCGACGGCAGCGGCATCACCTTTGTGGTCGGTACGAAGTAACGCCGTCTGCCCGGGCGCCGGCCCCCCCACCGGCGTCTGGAGAAAAAATTAAGCGGTTAGAGAATGAGCGCCGGGAGGTGAAAGTCCTTCCGGCGCTTCTCTTTTTGGGTTTCGCCCTCGTTGAAGGGTTAAAGCGTTGAAGCGTTAAATTGTCGCGCGTGACGAACGCGTATTGGATTGGGGAGCACACCCGGCTCGGGTGTTGGTCGTTGCGTCTCGCGACGGCGGATTTTTTTGATTTAACCACGAATCCCGCGACGGCGGGACGAATAGACACCAATGAGGCTTCGCCTCGCGTGATTGGTTTAACTGTTACACCGTTACATCGCAGCGAGGGACGCACATTGGATTGGCGAGCACACTGCCTGCCCGCCCTGATGTGCGCTTCCCAACCCGATCTATTCGTGTTTATTAGTGTTGATTCGTGGTTGCTGAAATTAGTTGAATCACGCTGTGGAAGCGATCCGGCTTTTCAAATCGCTCAATCACGATCAACGCAACACGTTTATTGCCTGCTTCCTCGGTTGGGCGCTGGATGCGTTCGATTTTTTTCTGCTCACTTTTGTGCTCGTGCCGGTCGGGCACGAGTTCGGCCGGACGATTCCCGAAGTCGCGTTCGGAATTACGCTGACGTTAATGATGCGTCCTCTGGGCGCGTTCATCTTCGGTTTGCTCGGCGACAAATTCGGCCGGCGCATTCCGCTGATGGGCGACATCATTTTTTATTCCGTCATCGAACTGCTCACCGCGTTCGCCCCGAATTTTACTGTTTTCCTGATTTTGCGGGCGCTCTTTGGCGTGGGAATGGGCGGCGAATGGGGCTTGGGGGCATCGCTCGCCATGGAATCGCTCCCGACCGCGACGCGCGGGTTGTTCTCGGGAATTTTGCAGCAAGGCTATGCCACCGGCTATCTGCTCGCCGCGGTCGTTTACTGGATCGTATTTCCGTTTTTTGGCTGGCGCGGACTTTTTGTCGCCGGAGCGCTGCCAGCTCTCCTGGTGTTGTACATCCGGGCGCGCGTTCCGGAATCGCCGGTTTGGCAACGTAACAAGGAGCGGCGACAGCATCTGCCGCTCGATATTCGCGGATTCATCAGGCAACACGGCACGCTTTTTATTCATGTCGTCTTCCTGATGACGGCGTTCAATTACATGTCGCACGGCACGCAGGATCTTTATGCCACATTTCTCGAAAGACAGCGCGGCTTTGGAGTGAGTGAAAAATCGATGATCGCAATTATCTACGCCATTGGCGCGATCTGCGGCGGGACCGTAATCGGTTTTTTCTCACAACGCTGGGGACGCCGGCGGGCGATCATTTTTTGTGCGGTCTGCGGCATGCTCCTGATTCCGGTGTGGGTTTTCGCGCCGGGAACAGCGCTTCTTATCGTAGGAGGGTTTCTGATGCAATTCATGGTGCAAGGCGCCTGGGGCGTTGTGCCGGTGCATTTGAATGAAGTTTCGCCAGCCGATTTCCGCGGGACTTTCCCGGGTCTGGCATATCAACTGGGAAATTTCGCAGCCGCTTACGCCGCGCAGCAGCAAGCCTGGCTGGCGGAAAAATTTCGGACCGCGAGCGGCACTCCGAATTACGCGCTGACCATGGCACTGGTGGAATGCGTCGTTTTCATCGCCATCATCATTCTGGCCGCAACCGGACGCGAAGAGCGCGGCAAGGAATTTTAGAAATCGCCTTTTAACCACGAATGAACACGAATGAACACTAATTTTGCTTGGGCTTCTACGTCAGACGCCTGATCATTTGCGAGGGGCGCGCGGGCGATTGTGGTCAATCGCCCCTACCTCTTTCGTGCGCACTCGCATGTTTTGGATTGGGGAGCGCACGCGCCCTCGCGTGTTGGTTGCGGCGCCCTCGCCGCAACTCCCTTCCAGGAAAGCTAGCGATCGCGGGGGCCTCGATTTAACAGCCAACAATTAGTCGATTAATATTAGTGTCTATTCGTGTTGATTAGTGGTTAGTCATTCGCGCGTCTGGGCGCGCGCAACTTCCCGAACAGGGGAAAGAATTTTAGCGAGTTGCTGGTGGCAGCGCCGGACCAGTGCTCGCAGGTTGCAATTGCAATGCGAGTCGGCCCGATGGTTGATAAACGCCGGGACCGTAACGTTGTTCGACAATCGCTTCGGCAATTCTATCCGCCAACAGTTCGCGATATTCCCAATCGCGCGCCTGGTTGCCTTCGGAGCGATTACTTAAAAATCCGCACTCCACCAGGACTGCCGGGTAACTCGCCATGCGCAAAACGCGGAAATTCGCCGTGTGGATACCACGATTGCCGGAGTGGGGGATGGTCATCAGCTTGGATTGAATCCGGTTGGCCAGCTCGGAGGAAACGGATGAGTGATAATAAGTCTCGTACCCGTGAATGCCGCGCTTGCGTGAATCGTTGAAGTGGATGCTGACGAAGATGGCGTCTTTTTGCGAATTCTCGATGCCTACTCGCTCATCCAGCGGAATGAACACATCGGACGATCGAGTCATGACCGTTTTCAATTGCGATTCGCGCAGCTTGCGTTCGAGACGCTGGGCTACGTCCAGCGTAACTACCTTCTCGGGTGGTCCGGAGCGACGATACGCGCCGCTGTCTTTCCCGCCGTGTCCGGCGTCCACCACCACGGTCGTAAAAGTTTTGGTCGTGTTTTTGACCCTGCCGGTTTGCGTGGCACACGCGCCGAGTGAAGCGAGCAGAGCGAAGGCAAGAGCAAGGCTGATCGGTCGCGGCATTCTGACTTAATAGCAAGAAATGCCTGCTTCACCAAAAGTTTTTCGCCGGTCAGCTATCTCATTCTTCGGTGATTGCATATAAAAAGCACTTGTTTTTTGCGCTGCTGCACTTAAAGCCTTTACCTCTTTTTATGATGATTCGATTAGCGATTCTCCCTCTGCTCCTGGCACTAAACCTTTCAATGTGTAAGAAAAGCGAAAGCGTCTCTGCACGACCGCCGCTCGGTTCTCCATCGCCGGCAGCGGCTAAAGCAGCCGCTGGCAGCAGCCCTCTCAAGGCGGCTTCGCCCGCGAAGATCTCCAAGCCAGTAGTCGATCAGACGGCGCAGACAATCATCTTTTGTTATCATCGCCTGGTCGACAAGATTCGCTATCCAGGCACCGAGATCACACCGGCCGATTTCGAGGCACAGATGAAACAACTTAAAGATGCCGGCATCACCGTAATCAGCATGCAAGATTTGCTGGCTTGGAAGCGTGGCGAAAAGAATATTCCACCGCGGTGCGCGGTCATCACATTCGATGACGGCTGGAAATCTCAATACGAGGTTGCGTGGCCGATCATGAAAAAATTTGGATACCCGTTTACGATGTTCATTTATACCGAAGGCGTCCGCGGCGGTAGTCTGGGTGGCGGAGAGGCGATCACCTGGGAACAGCTCGCCGACATGCGTGACAACGGAGTCGATATCGAGGCGCACACAGCGACACATCAAGATTTGCGCGAAGGCCATAACATAATGTTGGCCACTCCCGGCGGGAAGAGGACCAGAACGAAATTAACCGGGCCAGAATACGAGAAATGGGTCCAAGGCGAAGTTGTCGATTCCAAGCAACTGCTCGAGCAGCGGCTTGGCATCAAGGTGAATTGTTTCGCCGTCCCCTTCGGCAATTATAACGAGCACGTCAAAGAACTCGCGCGAAATGCCGGTTACGAGGCGATGTTTACCGTTTACGGCCAGCCGATCACCTTTACATCCCCACTCGATTCGCTGGGTCGTTATGCGATTGAAGCGAACAAGCCCAAGGTATTCGTTGACGCGGTCAAGATGATCGGCACATCCAGCGGGGGTGCATCGGCGGTTGCTGAAGTTGGCGCCGCTGATCTCTCGACCCAACCGGCGGATGGCAACACCGTACGCACGGCGCTCCCGCTCATCAAGGCGAACCTCAGCCGCGTCGGCGGAATCGAACCGGGCAGCGTGCAAATGCGCGTCAGCGGGCTCGGCGTTGTGCCCGCCAGTTACGATCCGAAGACCGGGACTGTGTCATATCAGGTTACCCAAAAACTGCGTGATCGGAGTTGCACCGTGATTTTGACTGCAAAGTCGGAAGGCAAGAAAGTGGAAGCGCACTGGACGTTCGGGATCGAAGAGGGCGCG
>WNFZ01004399.1_pt1 | contig 13097 bp, 9 predicted proteins | sample 5400081 | NCBI WGS metagenome assembly WNFZ01 (sample SAMN13153365, study PRJNA577476) | soil metagenome | isolation source: 80 cm soil or saprolite under grassland replicate 1 | place: USA:California | collected 2016-06-15
GGTAAATTATGTCCCACTTCGGTCTTGGTCAGACGCCGTTGTAATCAATGAATCCCTTGTTAATTGAGACAATCTTGCGCGCTGTGCGGCGAAAGACGCCGATGCCTTCCCGGCCTCCACCCTCGTTGGTATTACCTTCGATAGTGACCAGTTTCCCGCCGTTGACACGTTCGATAAATCCGCTATGGCCATGAATCGCGCTGGTGCGGATGACGAAGATGTGCCCCGGTTTAACGAGCGACGGCGTCTGCTCAGCCTCACTGGCTGTGATGCGTGGAATGCCTCTGGTTCGGGCCTTGTTCCAATGATCGATCACGCCTGCGGTCTTGACCATTGGGTTCGCACGCCCGAGCCTCGAAGCGGCATTCTCAAAACAGAAGAACATAAACGCAACGCACCACGCGAAATGGCCCGCAGGATCGAGTCCCACCGACCGGATGTATTCGTCCACTTCTGGCCCGCGATTCGAACCCAATGGATCTTCCATCACCCCGATCTGCGTCGCCGCGAATTCCAGCACGGCCGCGAGCAGCGGCGAAGAAGGCCGAATCAATCCCGAAACCGATTCCGGACCAAACAGCGCAGCCCAGGTCAGCGGGCCAACGATTCCGTCAACTTCTAGCGGCGTCCCGTCCAGGTCGGTAGAGCGCGCCTGAAAAAGTTTCACCGCCTCGGCAGTCGCCCTGTCAAATTCGCCGTTTACGTCTACATTGACGCCTAGCTCGTTGAGGCGATGCTGAATGGCGAGCACATCAGGTTCATCCTGGCTGTCGAGCGCGATCACATGGCCGGGAAACAATAAAGGCGCAGTGGCTGTAGTTGGCATATCAAATTCCTTTCGATTGATTGATGTTACTTTCCTGTCTGAGCCGAGGACGCTAGATCAGTTTCTTTTTGTTACAGGTAAGTAAACCCTCCGGTTAATTTGGCCTGGTTTCCATCCGGGTTGGTGACTATAACATCAACCGTCCCGGCAGGGTGCGGCGGAGTCGTTACGGTGATTTTCGCAGCTAGTGCGGCAGACACTGCCGCATCTACCCCTCCGAATGCGACTTTCACTCCTGAAACAAATCCCGATCCGTTGATTTCTACGGCTTCACCGCTGTTTATCAAGGCGGGCGTTACTTCACGCGGGGCGCGCCAGAAACGCCATTTTCCTTATGACAGCTAGGCTAAATTCCCAAACCCTAAAACTCGCTGCTCCTCCTTTTTCACGAACAGCGCCTCATCAAAGATAAGCTGCCCTCCTTCCGCAAGGCTGTCCGCAATGATCGAGGGAATTTCGCTTGGGTTATTTACCGCAACGAATTTCAATTCGGGGATATTGAGAGGGCCGGCGGCGCTGACGTATTGCGCCTGGTTAAAAGTGGTCTCGCCGCCGACCGGATTTTCGACTTTCGCGCCTTGCAGGTGAACGAGCTTGGTCCTGTCGTGCTCTTGTAGCGCCTGGCATTGGTCTCTCAGTTCATCGAGCGTAAGGTTCGCGCTGTGAAATTTGATTGATGGCATTTTGCTATTTCCTTTCTGATATTTAGTCTACATCCTGTTTTCGTAGATTTCTCTCAGCGTAATGATCAGATCTCCCTGTTTTTGCATGTCAATAGCCGAGAAGACACTGATAAGAACTTCCAGTGTTGTCCCTCCTGGAACAGTTTCACTTCCGCTCTCGGCCTCCAACCCGTCCATGTCAGCTTTCAATGACAGGTTTTCTTGTTTGAGCTTTTCCAGGACGGGCTTAAACATCTCGCTTTTTGCTCCTTTGGCAACATCGCGGTAAATCAGCCGCAGTTTCTCTGTCACCTCTTTTTGCTGTTTGTCGCTCCCCTCCTTCAATGCTCTGGCGTAGTTCTTCTGGTGTTTGCCAATCATCAGCGCGGCCTTTGTCACATCCTGCGTCAGCTCGACAACGTCGGACGGATCTATTTTTTGAAGCTGCAATACTCTTTTGTCTGATAGTTTCGCTTGAGCGGCGGTATCTTTGGATAGCTGCGAAAATGCCCTCACCAAAGTGCCGGCGTTGTAGTAAGCGACAATGTCTCTTATTGCCTCTTTTAAGGAATATTCGCTTGCCGGCCTGGGCTTTTTTAGCAAAATCGCAGAGTGTACTTGCGCGCGATTGTCATCCATCTTGGCAATCAGAATGGATATGGTTTGCTCTTTGTAAAAGTTCAGCCCGCCAGACTTGCGCACGCCCCGGAAACCAGTCAGCGCAATGCCCAAAATCTGGTTAGGGCGTTCACCTTTTGAAACTCCAGTGGCGACGCCCGCCCCTAACTCAATCACGTCTGCAACAAAGTCGGTCGCTGAACGCTGGGTGTTCAGTTTGCTGGTAAAGTCTTCATAGTTACTATCAATAACCGCTAAAGCGTCCTCGATCGCATCGTCTCTTACTCTTTTTGCTTCGTTGGGGGCAGTCTCTAAATTTTCCTGGAAACTCTCCTGCGCTGTTGCCAGGTATGCGTTCACGTTCCTAGCGAAGTTATTTTTATTTTCGAAAAATTTCGAGGGCCGGTCAGGACAGCCCGTCGAAAAAGGAACCAGGAAAAGGAAAAGGCATAACTGAATCTGTCGCATTTTATTCTCCTCACGCGTTATAACCGACGGCTCAGTCTCATTACCGAGGTTTCCGCGACACGCGCTGAAATTGATTGACGAGGGCGCCGAAACCTCTCACCAAACCGCCCGATGACCTGGGGAAGTCGCCCTTTAACAGTCTCTTCGATTCATTCTTCTGTTATCTCAATTTGATATGCCGGATGGCAGCCGAGTATTACACTACGATGCAAAAAATGCCCCCTCTAAGGGCGACGCGATTGCTCGCCGCCGCCGCCGCCACTCACTAGATCGGTCATGCCGCTTGAGACGCTTGTAGCTTGCAGGTAAGTACCGGCTACCGCCGCGGTGGGATGAGGTTGACGAGAATCACTGCAGATTCTCAGTGATACATGAATGCGGTGTCCAGGCAAAAAAACATAACATCAGGTTCACAGTTCGTAAAGCAGTGTGCTCAAACGATGCGGCGAAGCGCTCTCTATCCAATTCCACACGAAATTATTTCCCAGAGTCGCCAGCGCAGGCCCATTGATGCAACTTTCACGCAGTATCAGTTTGTTCCGCCAGCTAAATCCGTCCGCGCTTTCAAGCACGTTCAATCGCCGATCTCCGACGCCTTGCCAGGCGAGATAACAACGTCCGCCATGGACGTGTAAAGCTGGTTTGGAGGCAGTGGCTTCATTCAGCGTCACCTTGCCGGAAAAGCTGGCGCCGTCGGCGCTGCGCAGAAGGTTGATCTGATTGTCGCCGGCGCCGCGCCAACCCAGCAGCAGTTGGGCGCCCAGGGCCGCCAGGGCAGGGCCTGAATGAGTCGTTTCGGAAGAGATCGTGAGCTTATCCTGCCAGTTGAGACCATCGTTGCTGCGCATTACATTCAGAGAATCGTCGCCTATGTTGCGCCACGCGACATAAAGTTGATCGTTGAACACGGTCAGCGCCGGAGCGGATTGAGATGTTTCCCCCAGCGTAACTTTGTTGGTCCAAGCCGAACCATCGTCCGATTGCATCACACTGATCCGGTTATTGCCCGCTCCGACCCAGGCTGTAACGTAGCGATTGCGAAACACAGTCAGGGCCGGCGTGGTGGGAGAGATTTCCCCCGGAGTCGCCTTCACACCGAAGTTCGCCCCGTCCCTTGAACTCATGAAGTTCAATTCCAAACTGCTGGCGCTTACCCAGCCTAGCAAGAGGCCGCCGCCGAGTGTCGCCGCTGCCGGTCCGAACTGACTGGATTCATTCAATGTCGATTTCCGGCGCAGTTTGATGTCGAGCGCCCTGGCGGCGCGGGAGATGATCTTTGCCATCGCCCGTTCTTTATCAGGATCTGCCACAGTCTCGCCGGCGAAATGCAGACCCACCGCGGCGTGGCTGATCTGTTCCAGCCAGATCGAACCGGAATCCCCGCCCAGACTCAGTTCCTGAAATTGGCCGGGGATGGGGACGATGGTGAATTCGTTTGTGGTGACCCCTTCCACCATTCCAACCGTGGTGGATGTCGTAAGGCCGGACTTGGTGACGCGCATGCCGAGGACGGGATCAACGACTCCTTTGATTCCGCCCGGGAAATCAACGATCGAAGTCGAGATTTGGCGGGTCGTGTCGATCGTCGCGACGGCGCAGTCCAGATTGCGGTTGCTGCGCATGACGGCGCCGATTCTGTCAGGCAGCCCGGTCGTACCTGGTTGATTGATCCGATCGTTTTGCGCGCCGTTCGTACGATTGGCTACAAAGATGTGATAGTTCGATAAGGCCATGGGGCGATTCTCCCGATCAAAAACGATCGCGCCAAGCGTGCCAATATCTTCCGTGTCCAGATTCACATTTCGCACTTCCACGCCTCCAAGAATCGGATCGAGGCGATCCGTGCGTAGGTGAAGTTCGAAATTGGTTTCGATCACATCCAACGGGTAGCCATCGAGTTCGGCAGGCAGCGCCTTTTCGGGCGCCAATTCAGGCAGTGGTTTTTTCTTACGCACATGGGCGCGGATGGCGACTTCGCCGGTTAACTTCTTTCCCTTCCAACGATAGCCGACATCCACGTTGTAAACGCCTTGGTAAGACATCAGCTTCTTCCGGTTGCGTTTCAATATTTTCAGTAAAACGGTCATCTCTTCCGACCGCAAGGGAGGAAATTGTGCGCCGGGCATGGCGGTTTCGATAGTCGGCCACGCTTCCTTCTGATCTCGCGTCGCAGGTTTCCTCGATCGTTTGCTTGAACGGCTCACGTTTGGCATTCGCTTCATTTCTCCTCAGAAGTTAGCCACATAGTGACGAATTTATTCGTCACGTGATCGTTACGTGACGAATAAATTCGTCACTACGTGGACCGTTTTCATCGTTTCAGGGCGTCGCAGCGCGACATGAAGGCTCCTCAGAAGCTCTGGGGCGCTAGAAGCGTCCCAGAGCAAACTTAGGGTTGACCACCCCTGTGTGCTGATCGGTCAGCATCATCCGCTGACGCGTCAGCGTCCGCCAATAAGGTAGTGATGGCTGAGGACGCCGCCGGATTGGCCTTTCAGTTTGTTATGCATGGGCTGTGTGAAACATTACAAACCGGCGCAAGATATTTTTGATTTCGCGCCTCCGGTCAGCCAGTCAAGCCGTCCGTATGCAGGCTTAGTCCGGCGCCGCCGCAGGGCCTGTTCGGGCCAAGCCCCTCGCGCCCCATCGGACGTGACAAGATATCGAATTTCTTGTCTATGCCCACCTCTACCGCCTCGTCATAATAAAAGTGAAAGTGGGTAGAGAGATCGTTTGGTTGGCTGCCTCCGTTATGTCCCACATGCTGGTCATCTTTTGGGTTGTTCAGGATTTTAATTCTGTACGTGACGCCTTCTTCCGCAGCCATAACTATTTCTGTTTTTTGATCGTCAGGGCCGTAGGTCAGAACGAATTCTTCTCCTGCATCCAGGTCAAGGTTACAGCCGATCGGACTGGCGACAGATCTCTTCAAGACAGTGGTGTCAGGTAGAACGAGCTGTATGTCGATCAGATCATGCGTGTAAAACAGCCCTCGAGAGACGATGATGCGTTGGTTAGGGAAGCCCGGTTTGAGCGTCAGTTTTTTGTTGTGGAATTCTTTTCCTTCAAGGTCAACAAGCCAGCGAAAATCTTGCGGATCGTCCCCGCCAATCAGGCGCCGAAAAGGCCGTTTAAGGTCGCCGAAGAATTGGACGCCATGGGCCATGGCGCTCTTCGGCGCGTCGATTCGAATATTGCCCTCCGACGGCAGATCGCGGGAAATATCCGGTAACGGGATTGGTTCGCCATTCGCGATTACTTTTTCCGCCTTGATTCGGAGCACGTGATCTGGCGCATTTACAACGCCAAATTCGCAGATGTTCTCATTTTTGTTGACGGCTAAAACCAACAAGCCGTCGAAGAGAAGTTTGAAGCTTGGGGAATCAGACACAGTCATGGTTACTCTCCTTCTAGAAATTGGCGTGTCCGCCGACTACGATGAAGGCCGCCCAGACATTCGGACGGTTCTCGGAGGATTGGCGCCGCAACATTTCCAATTGCGCATCTCGCAACGCGCGAGCGGTTGAGCTTCCCTCCTTTTTCCGGTGACGATGGAAGCTGTGCATCAATTCATAGGTCAGTTCGGAATTGACGGCCCACAAACTGGCGACAACCAGGGGCACATCCGCGACGATAAACGCGCGCGCCAGACCGGCCATTCCCTCGCCGCGATAGTTATGTCCGAGCCAGGTCTGGCAAGCCGATAACACCACCAGTTTCGTTCGGGGCAGATACATACGACAGACCTCATCCGCATGGAGGATGCCGTCGGCGGCGGAGGAAGCGCCGGACTGTTCCCGTGCAAGGACGATCCCCGAATATCCCGGCCGCTGTGTGTTGAGCAGGCCGTGGGAAGCGATATGCACCACTTCGGCGTTGTTTGCCTCTCGCCGTAACGCGCTTTCTGTGGCCCCATCCGCCAGCAAGGGAAGGGAATTGGGATAGCATTCCGCCACCGCCGTGGCTTCCTTTTCGGTCGAGGGCAGATCCGGCAATTTCGGATAGCTGTCCCGGTCAAATCGCGGATGGCCAAGGCTGACGCATCGTTCTACCGGAAACATGCTTTTCCTCGCCGCTATATCGGCGCAGGCCAAATAAATAGTCGCGCTCGGTGAATATACAATCGTGAACTTCTCGATCAAATACCGGCCCGACCCGGATTCGATCAATGCGCTGAAGGGCAGGTAATTCAGACTTTCATCCGGCACAATGCAAAGCTCTTTATTCGGATCGAGCGAATCTGCAATCGGGCCGATCAGAATGTCATACAGTTTTTTGGCGGAGTTTTCCGCCCCCTGACCGGACAGTCCTTTAGTTTGAGCCAGGCCATCCAGGAAAAAGACGATTTCGGCGTTCAACTCCTCCAGTGAGATGGGTCTGACGACGTGACGAAACGATTCGCGTGAAACCAGCCAGATATGCAGCGCATCGCTCAGCATCGCGTATTGAACAAGCTGCGCGGTCGGCGGCATCCGCCGTTTGATTTCCTGCAGTGATAAGGGGTCGGAAAGGCCGCGCAGTGAGAGATTACCGGCAGTCGACGAAGTCGTTTTTCTTTCTTTCAACAAGTCCTGCAAGGTGCGGGCGCGGCCACGCTCCGAATAATTGAAAGCCTGCTCCGGATCGTGCTGATAGTCCGCGGCGAACTGAATCGCCAGGTCGTAAATCTCCTGACCGGTATCGAAGAAGCTATTCCTCAAATTTTCCTGGTTTACATTGGCGACGCTCTCTTCAAAGAGTTGCAGCGCCGCTTGCAATTCCCGTTGCGTCGCCGCCGTATCGCGGCGCGCCAAGTAGACCAGAAGCTTACCGCGAAAAATATCCAGGTTGTCATAGACTTTCCGCATTCCGTCGCTCAGCCGGGCGCACTCCTCGTAACAAACCAGCGCCTGATCCCAATCGGCCTGTTTCCGATAAAGATGCCCCAATCGCAGCGTGGCGTGTTCGACAACGTCTCTTCCTTTTGTATTTTCCCCCATCTCCTGCCCGATCATGCGGGCGCGCTTGACATGCGTAATCGCCTCTTTCATATCGCCCAGTTTTCCGTACATTTCTCCGATATAGGCATGAGAGCGGGACTGAAGAACCGGGTTGTTCATCTCGCGCGCGAACTGCAACGCTTCCCGTTCGCATGCGATCGCCGTATAAAGAAGGTTCAACTCATTGAAACTGTCGGAAGCCGCTCCGCAACTGAGCCATCGGTCATTGACCGTTGCGCGGTCAGGCCGGCGCGACGTTAAAATCCGCGCGAGTCTCGATAAAGCCTCTTCAGGATCTCCCATCAAATAAAATTCATAGGCTTGCTGCAGGCGCAACAGGAACTCTCCATTTGGATCAGCCAGGCCTTCCAATAAGCTCAGCGCTTGCGTGCTGCGAGCGAGAGCCTGTGAATATTGTTTTAGCCCAATTTCCAAGGCAGCCAGCCAGTAATATGTTTGCGCCAGCAGCCATCGGTATTGACGAGCCGTTGCAAAATCCACGAGGGGTTCCGCCATTGAGCGGGCATCGCGATAAGAATACGTTTCAACCTGGAGTTGCAGAATCTGGCACTGTGCGAGCCCGGCCTCCCAGGAGTCTCCTGCCCGGTTAAATAATACTTTCGCCTTTTCATACGGGCCTAACGCTTCTGGCTTTTCAGTGCGTTTCAGTTCGGCGGCCTCTTTGAATTGCTGTCGCGCACTCAGCAGCCATCCGCGCTGGCTTGCGTTGACGTTTTGATAGAAAGCGAGCAGGTCGCGTAAAAACAAATCGCCACGTCGCCTCTCCATTTCCGCCGGTTTTGCCAGCAACGCCAGCCTTTGAACCGCCTCGGCGGTCCGCCGCTGCTCGGAAAGCGTGAGAAATTCGTCAAGCAGCCGATGCGTAATAAAATTGCCGGTATTTTCGCGAGCCGAATTAAAGGCCTGCCATAGGGTTTTCTCGTCGCCGGACTGTGCGGCAGCGAGAAATTCCTGAGTTATTTGCTCACGGTTACGCGCCATCTTCTTCTTTTGCTCTTCCAACTCCGCCAGCTTGCGGCGCGCCTCGTTCGCCCACCCGCTGGTTGAATCCAACGCCAAGTACTTTCTCCAAGCCTCCATGGCCTGATTGACCAATCCGATGTGTTGCAGGCACACCGCCTGATTAAATTGCGCTTCGGCGAGCGCGGGATTTTTTTGCAGCGCTTGCGCGAAATGTTCGTTGGCGCGTCCGAAAGTGAGCAGGCTGCCAGCCTCGCCTTGTTCGATCTTGGTTTCGGATCTGGCTTCTTTCTCTTTTTGACTTTTTGCCAGTTCCATCAACGCCGCGCCGAGATCATTGTGAATCAGCGCATTGTCCGGATCGGCCTTGAGCGCCATCCCCAACTGTTTGATAGCCTCGCCCGTGTTTTGCTCAAGTATATACATGTTGCCCAGGGCCTGTTGCGCGCGTGCGCTCGGACGGTTGTTCACTTCACGAAGCAGCGTGCGCGCAGCTTCGTCGCGCAGTGTGAAGTTGGCGGATGGCTCTTCGTCGCCGCGCCGCACTACCCAGGGCGCGTGGTTAAAACCGGAAAGACGTGATTCGATGGGCCGCTCTTGAGCGTAGGCCCTTTTCAAGGCGGCGACCGCCTGATCCACATGCGATGTGAAAAAAAGTCGGCGGGCCATAGGCGCAAGTCCGATTGCAACGAGGACCAGGGCAAGTAGCGGGATCGCCCATCGCCAATCAAACGAACGCATATCAGGCTTTCGTACCAATTTTTTATAGATGCTGGCCACATGACCTGGCGCCTCGTTCGGAATTGGTTCTTTTTCCGCAGCCTCGGTCGAATTCTTAAAGATGTATGCGGCTCGGAGCTTTTCGCGCCGCTCGGAGGAAATCAGAAAATTACGCTCGAACAGGACGGACTCGTAACCCGCCAAATCGCCTCGTACGTAATCGTCAATCAGGTCGTATTCTGCGGCTTCGGCCGCGGCCTGCAACTCGGGGTCTCCCAGCAACCGGATTTCGATCTCTTCTTCCTTCGCTGTGGATAACCGGCCAAGCAGGAAACTTCGGATCGTTTCTTCGTTATAGGTTTCATGGTTCATAAATGGATCACGGCGCCAATGACCCCTTCAACTTGTTATGCAGTTGGATGGGGACCTATTACACAAATCAGCGTTTTATTTGTTCAGGCAGTTCCTGAGGCATTCCTCCAGTTTTTTTCTCATGCGGCAGGTGGTGGTTCTTAGGTTGGACAAAGTAATGCCTAAATCGTCCGCCTGTTGCTGGCGGCGGCGGCTGCGCTCCTTACCAGAATGCCCGAAATATTCGGTCACGAGCCGTTGATCCTTGAAGGGCAGCTCGCCGAGACACTCATCAAAACAACGGGATTCTGCTTCTTTCTCGATGGCCTCGCCACTTTTCCGGCTGGGCTTTTCAACGAAATCTGACGGGAATGGTTCGAATTGTGGCTGTCGGTGATGTTCCAGTCGCAGATATTTAGCAAAGGTGAAGATGCGTCGTTCCGGCTCGGCGCCGTTATTGAGGGACACCTCGTCCATCTTGCTGATCACACGGTCGAGGGTTTCGTCGGCCAGATCCTCAGCGTGCGGGCAGTTGAAATCTCCGTGGCATGTCTTGCGCGAGAAGTATTTGACTAGGCCGCCTCGGATCGTAACGTACCGCGTTGCCGCCAGGTCTCGATTGGGATCAAGCCAGGCGAGAAAATTGTCAAATTTCTTCTGATTACCGTCGTCCATCCTGCAGTCATTGAATTTATTGAGGTTGGCGCGTCACTACTGTGATCATGATCAGGGGCATAATGTACCAAGCTCCTTTGGTCGTGTCCAGATTTTGCCGAGCAGAACACAAAATTGACAAGAGATGCGGTCGCAAGCCTCTTGCCTCCTTGGTCATCCGTTTACAGCCGAGAGCGCCTCGACCATGTGATCGTGGTCAATGAAAATCATCTCCGCCGGATTTTGAAAAGCTACTTCCAATATTATCATCTGACCCGAACCCATTTAGGGCTCTCGAAGGACGCGCCCGAGCCGAGAGCCAAGCAGCCGCCGGATTTGGGAGCGGTGATCGAAATCGCCGAAGTCGGCGGATTGCATCACCGGTACGAGCGACGGGCAGCTTGATGAAGTCGTTGAAAATGCAGAGCAGACGGACTTTTGGCGAACCACAGGCGCTATTGCCGGGTGTTTCCAGATGTGAGTTTTCCCGGCTATTATGAGACCTGCGGCGAGGTCGTCTCCGCTAGCTATTTCGAGCCAGTCGAAGTCTCGGGAGATAACGGCAAGGCAAGTAAGCCATGAAATCGCGCACGACACGAAACATCCAGATCGAGAAGCAGACCCGGCATGTTTTGCGGAAGATCGCCGGCGCGGGGCGTCAGCCGGGTACCAGACCGACAGCAGGCAGGAAGGCGAAGAAGTCGAAGAAAGTAGGAGCGGCGAAATGAAGCGAATCGAAGTGACCGCGTACCACGAAGCCGGACACGCCATATGCTCCCTGTTGCAAGACGTGTCATTTAAGCACGTGACAATCAAACCGAATAAAGCTGATGGCAGCCGGGGCGAGTGCAAGTCATCTCGGCGAGCGCCAGCCAATATCGAATATGACGATTCGCCCCGTATGCGACAATGGATCGAGAGCGAAGTAATTATTTTTGCAGGCGGATACGTTGCACAGCAGTTCTTTGCAAAAAAGAGAATTTTCGGAGGCGCGAAGGGGGACTGGTCTGCCATTTTTGATCTGTTAAGCCTGCACAGCCGCAGTATGGACGAAATCTCGGCTCACCACGCATTACTGACTATCCGCGCGCGAAATCTTCTTTTACAGCCTCTCAGTTGGCGAATGGTCGAAGCTGTCGCCAAGGAGCTGCTGCAACGGCATATATTGAAATTCAAAGAGGCGCGCGACATCGCCATGCAAGCCAGCAATGCGCTTTTGAGTTCGCCCGACGATGCCCAAAGATTGCGGCGTGAGATCGCTGATTATTGTCAACGCTTTCCCATACGCCTCTCCGGTTTCACCTGGTCAATGGCGCCGGCGACCAATGGCGCGGCCAAGCCGATGAAGAAAGAAGCCGCGAAGATAGATGCGAAGAAAGGAGTGGCGAAATGACATCGGCCACCAAAACACTGTTTCCGCTCCTACTAGCGCTCGCCCTACTTGCCGGGTGCAAAGAGGTCGTGGGAAACGACTCTCGATCGCCGGCCGCCGGCGCTGAGAAAACCTCCCCGACGCCGATCGCAGCGGAGAGCCGTAAGACCGGCTACCTCCACACAGACGATGACAGCGCGACATTCATTCAGTGGGCGAAGGCGGAGCGGCAAATCAAAGGACAGATGCAGGTACTCGATGTAAATCGAGACGGAAAAACTGACAGCAGTTCGTACTCGTTCGAGGGAGTCTTTGACGGCGACAACCTCAGCCTGACTTTCCGGGGCAGACACCAGACGTTCCTGGAAGGGATAACGGTTACAGGGACCCTCAAAAGCGATGCTCTAACGCTGGTCTGGCCGCAGAGTAACGGAACGCTCTTGACACAGGAGCTTCGCCCCGCGTCTGTCGCCGAATACAACGACGCCGCGCACATACTTCAGGAACGGGCGAGGGAGATTGTCGCCGCCAGTGAAGAAGCCGCGAGGCGGGCGGCGGCGGCAAGGGTGGAAGCTGCGAGGCTTGCGGCGGAGAGACGCGCTGTTGTGGAGGCTAACAATAAGGTAACCGGCGCCGCTGAAAGTCTGCGCAACGCCATTAGAGAGTTGCCCGGCGCGGACTATTACGCCGATGCGCTTCGATCTTACGGTGAAACTTGGAAGCGAATGAAGGAGGATCATGTCGGGTTGTTGGCTGAAAGCAGAAAGCTGTTGACCGGCCGCCAGCTTGGAATCGTGCAATCGAGGCTCGGAAGGCTGCAATCCCTTTTGGGGAGCATCGAATCGCGCAGAGGAAGTTTTGAGAGCAGGCTTAGCTCGGCGAATGCGAGAATTCGGGATACTGAAGAAGAGATTGCGCGACTTCAGACCGCCTTCGCACAGTTGCAGAAGGCTGTGGCCGCAAACACGACGAGTGAGCCACGCGCCACCGTCACGGCTGAACACATAGCTAAAGCCGTCGAATCCGCTCGATCCGAAATCAACAAAGCAGTGGCCGCGAGAGACGCCGCGAAGAGCCGGGGAGCCGCATACGATAAACAGGCGGCGGATTTGTACCTGCAGGCTGAGGCTTTCGTCAAAACACTGAAACCGACAGGCCGCGGCAAAAGGCTGAAGTGAGGATGAATAATAAGGCCGCCATTGATACTGAATGAGACGTTGAAAGTCTGGGTAGCGCCAGATTGGATAATTGCGTGTATAGGTAGGGGCAGACACGCAGGTCTGCCCCTACACTGATTTGCACACCGCTCTAAAGCCGGGCTAAGTTCACTTCATGGCGAGACTATGCTGACGGCTTCAACCGCATCCACCCCAAAGCTCGCGAGCAATTTGCCGCGCAACCGCACAAAGCGATACGGCGTGGGCGCCCCCGAATAATTGACCACTGCTATATGAGTTCCGGAACTG
>WNFZ01005501.1_pt1 | contig 13091 bp, 15 predicted proteins | sample 5400081 | NCBI WGS metagenome assembly WNFZ01 (sample SAMN13153365, study PRJNA577476) | soil metagenome | isolation source: 80 cm soil or saprolite under grassland replicate 1 | place: USA:California | collected 2016-06-15
CGACGAGGTCCTGCGCGCCGCGCTCGGGGACACGCTCGCCAGGGAATATCTGGTGGTCAAGCGCTCGGAAGTGCGCGGGTTCGAGGGCAAGGACGTGACCTTCGAGATCGAGCAGCACTTCTACAAGTACTGACACCGGCCGGACCTGGCTCCGGCCCCCTGTCAGTCCCGCCGCGATCAGCCTGCCGGAAAAAATATTCTCACTCTGTGAATCTCGTTGCGCTAACTAGGCAGTGCCCTGCACGTCCCGACGCCCAGGCGCGCGGTCCATGTAGGGATGATCGTTCGCTTCGGATGGTCTGGTACTGGGCTTGCATCCCCTAACGCCGTTGTGTTTCTTTCGACTGCCTGTGAGATCGACACGCCGGCATGAGCAGCAGGACGGAGCCGGAGTCCTTCGCGTGACGCCATCGCGCTCGGTGGACCTCTCCGACCTGCCCGCCGTGGATGGCCACTGCCATCCTCTCCTCTCCGATCCGTGGGCCCTCGAGCCCGAGGGTTTCCTGAATCTCCTCACCGAAGCCCGGGCCGACGAGATGCCCCGGCATGTCCAGCACACCGGTTACTTCCGGCGGGCGATTCGCGACCTCGCCCGGCGGCTGGACACCGATGCCACGGTGGAGGCAGTCCTCCAGCGCCGCCGTCAACTCGGGGCCGAGGCCGCCTGTCGCACCCTCACCGAGAGCCGGGTGGCGGCGCTGCTCGTGGACACGGGCCATCCACCGGAGGCGATGTTGCTCGCCGTGATGCGCCTGGCCCTGCCCTGCGTCATCCACGAGGTCTTCAGGATCGAGACCTGCGCTCAATCGCTCCTGCCGAAGGGCCTCGCCTACGAGGAATTCCTCCCCATCTTCCGCGAGGAGCTGAGAGCGGGCGCGCGGCGCTCGGTGGCGTTCAAGAGCGTCATCGCCTACCGCTCCGGGCTCGCGATCCGGGCGTGGACACCGGACGAGGCCGCGCGAGCCTATCAAGGCGCCCTCGCGCGAGTCCAGGCCGGCGGGTCAGCGCGCCTCACCGAGAAGCCCCTGCTCGACACCCTCGTCGAGGTGGCGCTGGACGTCTGTCGGGAAACGGGCCGGCCGCTTCAGATCCACACCGGCTTCGGGGACCCCGACATCGACCTGCTCCAGGCGAACCCGCTGCTGCTCCGTCCCGTGCTCGAGGACTCACGCTGGGCCCAGGTGCGAATCGTCGCCCTGCACATGGCCTACCCCTATTTCCGAGAAGCCGCCTTCATGGCCGCGGCGTGGCCCCAGTTCTACGTGGACCTCTCGCTGGCGCTCCCCTTCCTCGGCCCAGGGGCCGTCCCGCCGCTCGTCGAGATGCTCTGGCTGGCCCCCTCGAGCAAGCTCCTGTACGGGTCGGACCTGGGGGGGCTGCCCGAGCTGTTCGCGCTCTCGGCCGACTGGGGGCGCGCAATCCTGGGCGAGGCGCTCGGGTCGCTGGTCGAGCGCGGAGAGATCACGGCGGACGAGGGGCGACAGATCGGCTGCCAGATCCTCGTGGAGAACGCGACGGCGCTGTACGGGCTCTCCGGCTGACTCGCGTCAGGCCGTCGCGGGCTTTCGCGCCCGTGCAGCGCTCATGACCCTGCCGTCGACCTGAGGCGCGATCGCGTCGGCGTCGATGCCCGACCCACCTATCAGCTTCGCTCGACACGTCACGCGCCGGTACCGAGGCCGAAGTGACCCACTACCGACGTGCTAACGTGGAAGCTCATGAAGGCGACGGCGTGGTGGTTGCTCGGGATGAGCCTGGTGCTCGCGCTCCTGGCCGGCAGCCCCGCGCGCGGCGACGGCGGGGAGCCGAAGAGCCCGTCTCCCGCTGAGCAGGACTTCCTGGAGCGGCATTGGGGCGGCCCCATCCCGCCCCAGGGCGAGCCACCGGAGCGGTTCTCCCCCATCGAGCGATCGCTGCGTCCGGCCGACTGTGGGGCCTGCCATCCCGTTCAGTTCGCCGATTGGCAAACCAGCCTGCACGGCAAGAGCATGGGTCCGGGCGTCGCGGGCCAGCTCGTCGAGATGCTCCAGAGCGATCCGGCAGCGGCTCGCTCCTGTCTCCACTGCCACGCACCCCTCGCCGAGCAGGCCGCCCGGGTTCCCGGCGCGGGCGGCGGCCGCGCCAATCCAGTGTTCGACGCCGACCTCCGCTCCCAGGGCATCGTTTGCGCGGGCTGTCACGTCCGCGGGCACCAGCGCTTCGGTCCGCCCCGGCGCGCGGGAGCGCCACCGATCGCGGGGCCCCGCGAAGCCCTCCCTCACAACGGCTTCACGCCCAGTTCGGCTTTTCTCCGGTCGGAGTTCTGTGCGGGCTGTCACCAGTTCACGCCGGACGGGTTCACGCTGAACGGCAAGCCTCTCGAGAACACCTTCGAGGAGTGGCGGGCGAGTCCCGCCGCCAGGCGCGGCCGTCATTGCCAGGACTGTCACATGCCGGACCGGCGACACCTCTGGCGCGGCATCCACGATCCCGAGATGGTGAAGTCAGGCGTCCGGATCAGGCTCGTGACCGGGCAGACGCGCTACCGGCCGGGAAACCGGCTGCGCGCGACGCTCACCATCGCCAGCACGGGGGTGGGCCACTACTTCCCGACGTATGTGACGCCTCGGGTCGTGGTCCGGGCAGAGCTGCTCGACGGCAGCGGTCGACTCGTCCCGGAGAGCGTGGAGGAGCGCGCCATCGGCCGGGACGTCCCGCTGGACCTGTCGCGCGAGATCGCCGACACGCGGATTCCCCCGGGGGGTCGATTCACCATGAAGTACAGCCGGCGACTGGACCGTCCCGGCCTCTCGCTCCGGGTCACCGTCACGGTATTCCCTGACCACTTCTACGCGCGGTTCTTCGAAGCGCTGCTCACCTCCGGCGCCGGCCAGGGCGCAGCGCAGATCGAGGCCGCCCTCGAGCTCTCGCGGCGCTCGTTCTTTGCGATCTTCAGGCGCGACCTTGCCCTGACCTGAGGACTTGTCGGAGAAAAGCTCGCAGCGGCATCGACGCGTTCGAGCGCCGGCTTTGCCGGCGCAATCCTGTCCTGGGAGGAGGTTCGGAAGGGGGGCGAAGCCCCCCTCCGAGTGTCCTTGGGGGGGATTGTTCATCCGCCAGCGAGCGGGGGGAACAGCGACAGCACATCGCCGTCGACCAGGCAGCGCTCGGAGGGGGCGTCATGGCCGTTGACGACGCTCAGGCAGTCGAGGCCCTCCGGGATGTGGAGAACACGGACTACCTCCCCGACCGTCGTCGCGTCGGGCATCTCGAGGGTCACACTGTCGCCGGCGGCCCCGGCGGGCAGATAGGCTGCCAGGGTGGCGAAGAGTTGGACCTCGACCTTCACCTGAAGCCGCCCTGCGCCTCCTCGCGGCCACCGGGGGTTGCCACCCGAAGCCGATCCCCAGGGCGGATTCGTGCGGTGTCGTCGAGATCATTCCAGCGGACGATGTCGGTGACGGACACGCCGTAGCGCCTGGCGATCAGGGCGACGGTTTCCTGTCGCTTCACCACGTGGACGCTGGGTCTGGTCACGCGGGGCTCGCTGCCGCGAGACACGGCGACAACATGGCGGGTCCCGGCCGCGCGGTCGAGCGCGGTGCGGACCAGGACGGCCCCAGCCACGGGCACCTTCAAGGCATAGGGGCCGTCGGGCGGCGTCTGCTTGAGGCGCAATTCCGGATTCAGCCGCTCGAGCGCGTCGAGCTCCACGCCCGACTTGCTCGCGAGCTGCTTGAGGCTCGTCGATGCGGGCACGGAAACCAGTTCGTAGGTGAGTGGAGGAGCGGGCGTGACGATGAAGCCGTAGCGCTCGGGCTCGCGCGCGATCAGCGTGGCGGCCTGGATGGCGGGGACGTAGTTCTTGGTCTCGTCTTTCAGCCGTCGCCCGCGGGTGAGGGCCCAGAAGTCGGTCGTGCCCATGGCGTGGATGGCCTCGGCCACGGTCCTCTCGCCGGCGTTGTACGCCGCCTGTGCCAGGTTCCAGGAACCGAACGCGGCGTAGAGATCGACGAAGTGGCGGGCGGCAGCCGCCGTGGACTTCTCCGGGTCGAGACGCTCGTCCAGCCAGCGGTCTACCCGCAGGCCGTAGCGCCGGGCCGTGGGCGCCATGAACTGCCAGATGCCCCTCGCTCCGGCGCGCGAGGCTGCGAGCGGGTCGAACCCGCTCTCGATCATGGCGGTGAAGACCAGGTCCTCGGGCAGGCCCTTCTGCTTGAACACGTCCAGCACCATCGGCAGGTAACGGCCCGCGCGAACCAGCCACCGCTCGACGACCGCTCGCCGGTCGCCCGTCTGGAACCGATCGAGGAAGCGCCGCACGTCATGGTTGTCCTCGACCTGGTAGCGCGCCGCGGCCAGAACGGCCGGCGGGAGGATCACTTCCGCCGGAAGCCCGGCTAGCGCGCCCGGCGATCCGGGAGCGCTGGGAGCAGGTTCCCGAGCGGGGGACGCGGCGGAACTATCCTCCTCGTCAGGCTGTTTCACCGATAGGCAGGCGACGGAAAGGTCGGCGGCGAAGCAGGCCGTGACGACTTCGGGCTCCGGGACAGCTGTCAGCCCCTCTTCCTCGCAGAGACTCACAGCCTCGTCGGAGAGAGAAAGGACCAACGGCTCGATGGCAGCCGCGCTCGGGATGCCGAGCTGGCTGACGACCATGAGCGACAGTCCGACCAGGACAGCGACGACCCTGAGCCGCATGAAGGAGGCGACCTGCACCACTTTTGTAACATGAGTTGCAGGAGGGGGTCAACCCGGGAATATACCCAGGTCGGACCAGGGAATATACCCGAGGAGGCGATTTCGGCTTGACTCATCCGAGCCGGAGACCCTATGTTAAAGTGTTGGCGGAAAAGGGCTTTATCTGCGTGAGCAGCGACCAGAAGTCGAAAGGAGGTGAGAGCAATGAGAAAGACGATCGCGTTGTTTGTCAGCGCGGCCTTCCTCCTCGGGACGACCGGGCTCGCGGTGGCCCAGACGGCCACACCGCCCGCCCAGGCCCCTTCCACGGAGAAGAAGGCCGACGACAAGACCATGGACAAGCCCATGGAGAAGAAGCCGGCCAAGAAGGCCATGACCACGGAGGAGAAGAAGGCCGCATGCTTGCAGAAGGCCGGGACCGACGAGGCCAAGAAGGCCAGCTGCGAGAAGAAGTACGCCGCCAAGGGTGAGAAGGGCGCGGAAAAGAAGGGCGCGATGAAGGAAGAGGAGAAGAAGAAGTAAGCCCCCGTCACGTCGACCTCGCCGGTTGCAACCGCCTAGGGCGTCACCCGCGCAGGGTGGCGCCCTAGGGCGATGATAAGGGCCCATCTGCGGCGTTGGCGCCCTCGGCCGCGATTCGAGCGCCGGCTCCGCCGGCGCAACCTGTTCCTAGGGGGAGGTTCGGAAGGGGGGCGGAGCCCCCCTCCGAGTTTTCTAGCGGCGCTTCCTGGACGTCCCCTGCATCAGATGGAGATCCTCCCGGACTGCGGTCATCCACACGTTGCGATCGTTGAAGTCCACCGAGGTGGTCTCGCCGGCCCTGACCTGAAGGCGAATCAGCCAGTAACTCACGACCGAATGGCCCGTGCTCATGGGAACCTCGCGAAACCCTCTCGTCTCCTGCGGTCTCAGCCTGGAAGCCCTGCCCTGGTGCGCCTCTTCGCGCCATGCCAGCAGCAGCCATTCGCCGATCGGCAGGCCCCCAAGCCTGACGAGTCCTTGACCATCGCTCACCTCCCCGCGGATCAGCTCGCCGCCGCCGGCCCAGAGCAGCGCGGACTCGTGGGCGGTTCGCGCCGAGGTCACGTCGGCCCCCGCGCGCATGTAATTCTCGAGGGAATCACGGAGGTGTTCCTTGACGCTGTCGAGTTCCGACTCGAGGCCTGCCGAGTAGGGCAGGAGCAGCACGGAGACTCCCGCGTAGGGGACCGCGGGCGCGCTCGGGCGGGGCGCGTCACCGTAGGCATGGCCGGCCACGTCGCCCACCGCGTGGCCATCACGGGCTCGCAGGTAGGGAGCGATCAGCTCCGTCATGTCCTCGGCGGCGCCCGGCCAGGCTCCGACGAGGACCGCGAGCCCCAGGCTCAGGAGCAGCAGTCCATCCGACACGGACACGGACCGGATGATCATGCCATCTCCGAGCGGGGCCGCGTCTTCCAGCGGTTGTGCATCCAGAACCACTGCTCGGGCGCCCGACGGACAGCGGCCTCGATGCTGCGATTGAACGCCGCCGTGTAGTCGGCCACATCGCCCGCAGCAGGCGAAGGGATGACTGGTTGCACCTCCACACGATGGCGTCCCCCCTCGACCCTACGGATGAAGACCGGCACCACCGGGGCCCCCGTGCGCAGCGAGATCACGGCCAGGGCCTTGGAGGTGGAGGCCGGGATCCCGAAGAACGGGGCGAACACCCCCTCGGCCCTCGAGGCGTTCTGGTCGAGCAGGATGCCGACCATCCGGCCGCGCCGAAGGGCGTCCCGGATCTCGGGGAGGGCCTGCCGCTTGGCGATCAGCTCGACCGCGCTCCGGAGCCTGAAGCGCTCGACGACGCGGTCCATCAGGGGATCGTCCATGGGTCGCACGACGACGGAGAGCGGGAAGATGGTGAGCGTGTGGGAGGCGGCCAGGAGTTCCCAGTTGCCGTAGTGCGCGGTGAGCAGGAGAATGCCCTTCCCGAGGGCGGCCGCGGCGTGGACGTGCTCCATGCCGCATAGCTCCACGCGTGAGAGCAGTACGGAGGGGGCGCGGAAGAAGAACACGCAGGCTTCCACGACGTTCATCCCCAGGTGCTCGAAGGAATGCCGGCCGAGGCGGCGGAGCTCCGACACCGAGCGCTCACGGCCGAAGGCCCGCGCGAGGTTGTCCAGGGTCATGGCCTGCCGGCGAGGCAGGACCAGCCAGATGAGGTCGCCGAGGCGCCTTCCGATCCAGAGCCCAGCGCGCGCGGGCACGTGGGCCAGCAGCCAGCCAAGGGGAAGGAAGAGCGCGAGTCCGACCGCGGCGAGGATGGACGCTGGGCGGCGGCGCTCCCTCATCCGTGAGGCAGCAAGAGCCACGTGACCGCCGCGATGAATCCGGACAGGGGAATCGTGAGGATCCACGCCCAGATGATGCGTCCGGCTATGCCCCAGCGCACGGCGGACAGACGCTGGGTGGCGCCCACCCCCATGATGGAGCCGGTGATGGTGTGGGTCGTGCTGACGGGAATGCCGCCGGCGGCGGTGCCGATGAGCATCAGCGCGCCCGCCGTCTCCGCGCAGAACCCGCCCACCGGGCGCAGCTTGGTGAGCCGCATCCCCATGGTCTTGACGATCCGCCAGCCCCCCGCCAGGGTGCCGAGCCCGATCGCGGCATGCGCCGCGAGGATCACCCAGACGGGCACGTAGAACTCCGGCCCGAGGTAGCCGCTCGAGAACAGGAGAATGGCGATGATCCCCATGGTCTTCTGGGCGTCGTTCGTGCCGTGGCCCAGGCTGTAGGAGGCGGCCGAGAGGAGCTGTAGTCGCCGGAACAGCCCGTCGACCCGGCTCGGGCGAAAGCGGTGAAACGTCCAGAGCGTGGCGACCATCAGGCTGAACCCGAGGGCAAGCCCGAGGACCGGGGCCAGCACGATGAACACCAGGATCTTGGCGAGCCCGGGCAGCAGCAGAGCGCCGAAGCCGGCCTTGGCCACGGCAGCGCCGGCATACCCGCCGATCAGGGCATGGGAGGAGCTGGTGGGGATCCCGACGTACCAGGTGATCAGGTTCCAGATGATGGCGCCGAGGAGTCCGCCCAGGATGACCCAGTGGTCCACCACGCTCGCCTCGACCACGCCCCTGCCGACGGTCTTGGCCACCTGGACGCCGAAGCCGAAGGCAGCGACGAAGTTGAAGAAGGCCGCCCAGGCCACGGCCTGCATGGGGGTGAGGACCCGGGTGGAGACGACGGTGGCGATGGAGTTGGCGGCGTCGTGGAAGCCGTTGATGTAGTCGAACGCGAGCGCGATCAGGATGATGAACACCACCAGCGGGAGCGACGCGGTCATGCCCTAAGAGGGGGGTGTCTCAGGCCATCTTGAGGACGATGCCCTCGATGACGTTGACCACGTCCTCGCAGCGGTCGGTGATCGCTTCCATGGTCTCGTACAGCTCCTTCCACTTGATCACCTCGATGGCGTCCTTGGTCCCTTCGAACAGCGCGGCGAGCTGGTCGCGTAACAGGCGATCGGCCTCGTTCTCGAGCCGGTTCACCTCGACGGCGTGCTTGTGATAGAAGGGGGAGAGCGTGCGCAGGCAGCGCACCGCGCGGTCGGTCTCCTCGGCCGTCTTCACGATGATCTTGGCCATGGCGACGCACCCCTCGGTGGGCTTCTCGATCTTGTAGAGCAGGAGCCGATCGGCCACCGCGTCGATGAGGTCCAGGACGTCGTCGAGCCGGCACCCGAGGGCATAGATGTCCTCGCGGTCGATGGGCGTGACGAAGGTGGTGTTGAGCCGGCGCACGATCTCGTGGGTCAGCGTGTCGCCGGCATGCTCCAGGTCCTTGACGCGGTCGGCCTTGGCCTTGGCGCTCGCATACTCGAGCGTCATCTCCTCCAGGACGCGGGAAGCCGAGACGATGTGACCGGCCTGCTGCTCGAACAGGTCGAAGAACTTCTCCTCGCGGGGAAGCAGGCGGAACATGCCCTCATCTCCTGACGTTTGGCGGAATGGAGAAACCGGGGCGAGCGCGGCACCGCTGCCGAAACGCCACTATGAGGCGACTCTAGCGGACGCCCGCGACCATGTCAACCGCCGGGGCAGGACCGGGCGGGGCCGGCGCGCCGGCGCTGGCGAAGTTGACAGGCCAGAAGCTGGTCGATACGATGGCGCCGTGAAAGACCCGGAATCCGTCGCGACCAGGCGGGCGCATTGCCCGCGTTGTGGCAGGGAGATCGCCTGGCACGGGAACCCGCACCGCCCGTTCTGCTCGCTGTCGTGCCGACTCATCGACTTGGGCGTGTGGCTCGACGAGCGCTACCGGATCCCGGGGCCCGAGCTTCCCAGCGAGTCAACCGCCGACGATGGCCCCCCGCGCGGCGGCGGATGACCGATCTCTTCGGCGATCCGCTCGGCTTCCTCCAGCGACTCATCCTCCAGATCCCGGCGCTCCTCGTCGCGGTGACGGTCCACGAACTGTCCCACGGGCTGATGGCCGACCGGCTGGGCGATCCCACCGCGCGACAGCAAGGGCGGATCACCCTGAATCCTCTGCCGCATATCGATCCCCTCGGCGCCCTCGCCTTCGTGCTCGCCGGCTTCGGCTGGGCCAAGCCGGTTCCGGTGAACGCCCAGAATCTGCGCCACCCGATGCGGGACATGGCGTGGGTCGCTGCGGCCGGGCCCATCTCGAACTTCGTCGTCGCGTTCGTGGCGCTCGTCGCCGTCCGCCTGGTCGGACGGCTGGGCGTCGCGCCCTTCGTCACCCAGCCGGTAGCGGGTATGCTCTTCTACATCTACCTCTTCAATCTGGCGCTCGGCATCTTCAACCTGATCCCGCTGCCCCCGCTGGACGGCGGCCACTTCCTGCCGTACTTCCTGCCGCGCGGGTCGTGGACGCTCCTCCGCCAGCTCGAGCAATACGGGCCGTTCATCCTGATCCTGCTCTTGATGACCGGGGCGACGCGGTACATCGTGGGGCCGGTCTTCGCGCTCGTGAGCGCGCTCTACCTGGGCCTCGTGCGACTCATCATCTGACCTACTGCGCCCAGGTCTTCGCGATCCTCCCGAGCTGGCCCGCGTGGTCGAGATCGTGGAGCCGCAGGAAGAGCAGCGTCTCGCGCCAGTTGAGCGGGCCGAACATGCCATGCTCGATGGTGCGATCGAGGTGCGCATCGGGCTCTGCGCGCAGCACGTGCTCGAAGAGGACCGTGCGGTCCTGCACCAGGAGATCCCACCACGCGGCAGGGGGCCGCGCCGGCGCGCCGGCCTCGATCCGGTCGGCGACCGGGGGCCCGACCGAGCCGCCATCGAGGATCCGCGCGATGGCGCCTCCGAAGTGGGCGCCGGCGCTGACGACGTGAGCCATCACTTCGTCGGCGCTCCATTCATCGTCGGCCGGTCGCACCGTGAATCGGCCCACCGGCACCGCGAAGAGAGCGGTGCGGAGCTCTGCCATGGCGGCCCGCACCTTCTCGACCACCTCGGCGGGCGAGAGCTTCGCCGCTTGTGCCTGCAGGTAGCTGCGGATCCGGCGCTCCTCGTCGGTCATCGGTGACATCGGTCAGCTCCTTCCCGCCGCGCAGCTCAACGCGGACCGCACGGCGTGATGCCTCACCATCGTGCAGGATCGGAGTGCGCGACAAGCCTTCAGCAACGCTCCGTCGAGCCCGACCCTTCTCGGCCCATCATCGGTGACGCGATCCGGTAACGCAAATGAAGATTTCGACCCCGCCCCATCGGCAAAATCTTTCCGCCCCTCGGCCTGAATGTCCTCCGCGATGCCTCCGTCCAACCGCGTGGCTCGTCGAGAGTCAGTCGAGGTCGACGAGGCGGTGGTGCGAGCGGTTGAGCACCCGCGCGCCGGCGCTCGTGACGAGCACGGTGTCCTTCACGCTCACGCCCATGGACCCGAACTCGTAGTACGGTGTCTCGATCCGGAGCACCTCGCCCAGCTCGAGCCGTGCTCCGGCGCCGGAGGCGAGCAGCGGCGGCTCGCACGGCTCGAGACCGATCCCATGGCCGATATGCTCCTGCTCGTAGTGCGGGAGACCATTCGCGCGGATAGCTTCCACGGCAGCGTCGAACACGCGGCCGGCCGGCGCCCCGGGGGTCGCGGCGGCGACCGCCGCCTCGAGGCCGGCTTGCACCGCGCGGTACGCCGTTTCCTGCCGCGCCGCCGGTTCACCCAGCACCGCCGTCCGCCCGACGCTCGAGCAGTAGCCCTTGTACACGCAGCCGACGTCGAAGCGCACGAGATCGCCCGCGCGCAGCGCGCCGTCGGTCGGCCACGGCGCGGGGATCCCGCTGCGCGGGCCCATGGCCACCACCGGGGGATGGGGCCGGCCGCCGCGCTTGACCACTTCGGCGGTGAAGACGGCCGCCGCCTCGCGTTCGGTCATGCCGCGATCGACCGTCTGGATGACCACGTCCAGCGCTTCCTCGGCGAGGTGAAGCGCATGACCCAGGCACTCGATCTCGTACGGTCCCTTGACCCGTCGCGCGGCAGCCAGATGGCCAGCGCCTGCCATCACCTCGATGCCCGACAACCGATCCGTGAGGCGCCGCCACGCCTCCGGGGCGAGGCGGCTTTCATCGAGACCGGCCGATCCCCGGCGGATGCCGAGCCGCTCGAGCGCCCCCGCCAGCGCCTCGACGGGATTGGCCGCCGCCGTCGCGACGATCGCATGGAGCCGCCGCGCCAGGGGAGTCGCCGGCTCGGGCAACGGAGGACGAGACCCGCCGAAGCAGACGACGTGGTCGACGTCGACCGCGTCGGCGATGATCGCCGGGGCTTCGATCGTCGGCACCACGAGGGCCGCTCCATGACGCGTGAAGATGGCGAAGTGCAGCGTGGGGAAAACGGCCCCGGTCAGGCTGCGGAAGCCCGTGATGTAGGCGATGTTCTCGGGCGATGTGGCCACCAAGGCGTCGAGGCCGGCGCGCTCGAGCGCGTCCGACAACCGCTCGGCCTGGTGGGGATACACGGCTGGACCTTCCTGAGCGGCCGGCGGAGTCCTTCTGCTGGAGGTCTCCGCCGGCGCCGGCTGCCCGGGCGTCGCCCAGCGCGACACCCTCGTGCCTCAGCAGCCAGCGTTTGCGCCAGAGGCCGCCCGCGTAGCCGGTGAGAGAACCGTCCTTGCCGATCACCCGATGGCACGGCACCACGATGCTCAGGGGATTGCGTCCATTGATCACCCCGACCGCCCGCGTGGCGGTCGGCCGCGCGACCGCGCGCGCGACGTCGGCGTAGGTGACGGTGGCGCCGGCGCGGATGCGGCGAAGCGCTGCCCAGACCCGCCGCTGGAAGGCCGTGCCGCCCGTCTCGACGCGGACGGCGTCGATCGCGTCGAGGTCACCCCCGAGGTAGGCTCGGATCCTGCCGCTCACGCCGAACGGGTCGGACGCCGGGCGCAGCTCGATCGTCCCGTAGCGGGCAGCCAGCGAGGCGAGCATCCGATGGCGGCAATCGTCGTAATCGAGCGCGCAGAGCCGCCCCTGCCGGGCGGCGATCACGAGGGTGCCGAGCGCGCAGGGGATCTCGTCGGTCAGTAGCTGCACGCGCTCCTCACCGGGCGTGCCGCCGGGGGCGCCGCACGAGCTCGCCGCCGCAGTTCGGGCAGGTGGTCCCCGTCGCCGTCGCACAGGAGACGCAGAAGGTGCACTCGTAGCTGCAGATGTAGGCTTCGCCCTCGTGCGGCAGCGGCGCGTGACATCGCTCGCATCGGTCCCGCATCTCCAAGGCCATGTCGAGGTCCTCCCGGCCGGAGTGGTGAGTCAGCCTTTGACCCCGTGGGTACTGAGCCAAGCACATTGACCCGGTACCCCGGCCGGCGCCACGCTCCTCGATATCACAGTCTAACCGATTGGCGAGCTCGCTGTTGACGGTGGAGGCGGCGATCCCCCAGGATAGCCTGTGATGGCTCCCGAGTCCCCGTTCGTGAAGGTCGAGGGCTGCGATCTGTGCCGGGCGGCCCGCATCACCCCCTGGTATCACGAGGATGACATCTGCTGGATCGCCGAGTGCGAGATCTGCGCGGTCCCGATGGTGGTCTGGCGCTTTCACGGCATCGAACCGCCCCCCGAGCATCTGGCGCATATGCACGACCGCCTCCGGGATGTCGCCGCCACCCGGTTCGGCAAGTTCTACGTCGACGACCACATGCGCAATATCCCCGACCACTACCACGCCCATGGCCGCCCCAAGGGCGGCTTCTTCGGCCACGGCGTGCCCCGGCCGGCGCCCGAGCGGTGACGAGGCGCGCGGCAGTTTCGCAGTTTCGACCCGCGCTCCAGAAACGAAAACGCCCGAGTCCTTCGACCCGGGCGTCAGTTACGGCAGCGTTCGCGCGCCGGCTTGGCCAGCGCAACCTGTTCGAGGGGGGATGCTCGAAGGGGGCCGTGGAAGCCCCCCCTCGATGTAATTACCCCGGCAACGACCTACTCTCCCAC
>WNFZ01004406.1_pt1 | contig 13086 bp, 3 predicted proteins | sample 5400081 | NCBI WGS metagenome assembly WNFZ01 (sample SAMN13153365, study PRJNA577476) | soil metagenome | isolation source: 80 cm soil or saprolite under grassland replicate 1 | place: USA:California | collected 2016-06-15
CAACGGACAGCAGCTTGCGTCGGGGGGCGTAGCGCTCAACTGGCCGAACGTCTTCAAGTCGAACAGCTGCGAGCCCGACTTCTCCACGATTGCCGTCTCGGCCGACAGCGACTTCAACCTCAACCTCCGCGACTTCGACCCGTTCCCGTCCGTCACGGGCACGCACACCGCGGCGACCAGCACGAACCTGTTCGACGCGTCGAAGAACTTCAAGAACGTCGGCTTCAATCCCGCCGGCCCGGCGAGTGCCGAGCACGGCGCGAACCTGCTCAACCTGAAGCTGAGCAACAAGACCACCGGCGCGAGCTGCACGATCGCGACCATCAACGACAACGAACTCGAGTGCACGCTGTCCGGCGGCACGCGGCCGAGCGACGACGTCAACAAGAACAAGTGGAAGACCGGGGACGAGTACGCCGTCGAGGGCAACGCGCTCGGCTGGCTCGGCTACATCCTCGACAACCTCGACAAGCTCGTCGACCAGGTCGACCAGATCGATCCGGGCCTGACGGACAAGGAGATCCCGCTCATTGGCATCTCGACGAAGGACCTCGTCGGGAAGATCAAGTCGATCAAGCAGACGATCGACGAGCTCCGCGGCGCGCCGCTCGCGGAGATCGACTGCACCGGTAACCCGGACGGTACGAATCCCGCAAAAGACATTCTCGGCCGGCCGTTCAACATCGAGTTGCTGCCGGACAACACCACGCTCTGGTGCCGGGCCGTGTCGACGGTCGATCCGACGGCGGTGACGTGGAGCCAGCTCAAGGGCTCGGTGACGGTCACGCCGGGCGCGTTCGTCCCCGACCCCGCACACCTGCCTCCCACCGAGGCCGTCGACCAGACGACGTTCCCGGAGAAGGGTCACGGCTTCCCGCCGCTCGCCGGCGACGTTCTCGGCACGGTCGGGCCTGACGAGAACGGCGTCACCGGTGACGACCGCGTTCAGGTCGTCGTCAGCGACGGCAATGCCGCCTTCAGCGACGACACGGCGATCGACGAGTGGCAGATCAAGAGCGAGTTCACCGACGCCGCCGGCAATCACACGGTCGAGTTCCCGTCGTCGCTTCCGCCTCAGTCGCTGCAGCAGCTCGCCGACCTGATCAACGAGAAGCTCGGCGTCGACAACGTCATCAAGCTCGACCTGCTCGACCTGCCGGCCGCAGGGGCGGGGCCGAAGACAAGCGGCCAGGCATCCGCCGGCAGCACCGAGCACGTCCTCGAGGACAGCGGCGCGGACTTCCCGGCGCTCCCCGAGGCGCAGCGGCCGGACGTCGGCAATCTGCTGATCAACAAGACGGACAAGACGCACTGCACGATCACGGCCGTCGCGACCGAGACGCTCACGTGTGCGCTCGGCTCGGCGATGCAGTGGGACTCGGGCGACGACTACGAGGTCGTCGGCAACGGCACGAAGGACCTCGTCGTCAGCCTCGGCGTCGGCTTCTGCTCCGGCGGCGGTCTTTGCGAGACGTCCGACCGGTCCGTGCCCGCGGTCCAGGCGCCGTTGAACGTCGCCGGCAGCTTCGCGGACCTGATCGCCGTCGACACGCAGGGGAAGATCGAGCTCGACTACGACGCGACCGCACAGCTCGACGTCGGCATCCCGCTCAAGCTCGACCTCACACCTGACGTCGTCGTGCTCGACACGACCGGCGTCTCACTCGAGGCGAAGCTGGACGCGACCGACATCGGCTTCTCCGCATCGCTCGGTCCGGTCTCGGTGAAGCTCGGCACGGCGATCACCGACACCGACCCGGTCACCGACGGCGACCAGCCGGGCATCGGCATCGGGAAGATCGGCGCCAAGCTGAGCGTCACCCAAACAGGCGACGACGGCATCCCGGACAACAACACGAAGACGTTCGGCGACTTCCTGTCCGGCATCACGGGCAGCTTCACCGGCACGAGCCAGGACTGCGACGAGCCGGCCGGCAGCCCGGTCGAGGCCAGCGGCGACGCGTGCGCGCTCGTCAACATCGAGGCCGTCGGCGTCAACTTCGCCGACCCGGTCAAGGTCGAGTGCACCATCGGCGGCACGCCGCTCTGCAACGTGACGCTGCCGCCGACTCTCCAGAGCCTCATCAACGGCGAGCCGCTCGACTGGAAGCTGCTGCTCCAGGTCCTGCCGCAAATCCTCGCGAACCTGCAGAAGACGCTCGACGGCGCAGCGCAGGACATCCACATCCCGCTGATCGGCGACACGCTCGACGCGGGCGCGGACGTCGTCGGCGCCTTCAACAACAACGTCGTCCTGCCCTTCTCGACGCTCGCACAACAGATCCTCAACGCGGCCGACCAGGACGGCGACGGCGACGTGGATGCGTACGACCTCTCGAAGGTCACCCAACAATTCATCTTCGACAAGCTCAAGGACGACGGCGGGGGCACCGGCGCGGACCTCCTCGAGGACACGAACGGGGTCGATCCGACCGGTGCCGCGACGCTGGACGACGTCGTGGTCACGCCGCTGTGCGGCAGCTCCGCGACCGTCTGCGCCAACGGCCAGGGCGTCACCTCGAACCTGATCAGGGACTTCCGCGTCACGTTCAAGATCGGCCAGGGCATCAACGGCGAGGTGCCGTTCGACATCGGCCTGCGCGGCCTGCCGCTCCGGCTGACCGGCGGCGTGCACGGCAGCGGCTCGTGGAGCCTGCTCGTGGACTTCGGCCTCTCGTTCAAGGACGGGCCCTACATCGTCGCCAACGGCAAGAAGTCGCTGCTCGGCAAAGTCGAGAAGCGCCCGTTCGACGTCGACACCGACGATCCGCCGGACGGCACGAACGACGCCTACTCCGTCCTCAAGTACCTGCAGGACGACGACACCGACTTCAACGGGGCGAACAACTCCGATGCCGCCGACGACCTCGTCGAGCTCGGCATGTGGCTGCAGAACACGACCACGACCGAGGGCTGCCGCGTCACGAAGATCGAAGAGCACAAGCTCTACTGCGACGACTTCGGGACCGCCGCCGTCGAAGGCGTCGACTGGCACGGCACCGACGGCTACGAGGTGCGCGCACGCCATGCGCCCGATACCGCCGACCCGGCGGTCGACGGCAGCGCACCCGAGCTCTCGCTGAACGCGTCGGTGACGATGGGGAACCTCCCCGGCACCGCCGGCTTCACGTGCACGGACTCGAACCACGACTACACCTCGCCGGGCTCGCCCACGTACCTGAACGGCTTCTCGAACACCCGTTGTCTCGCGGGTGAGCTCGCCTTCCTCCAGGTGACGATCCGCGATGCGGACGCCGTTCTCAACTGTGGGACGCTGACCGCAGCGGGTGACAACCCGACGGCGCTCTGCCTCGACGCGTCACTCGACTTCAAGAAGAGCGGAGGCAACCGCGTCAGCCTGTCCGACCTGATCGGCGGCAAGTTCAGCGTCGATCCGAGCCTCTCGGGCAAGGCGAACGTCGACACCCGCTTCCGCACCGGCCTGAACACCGGGCAGAACGCGGGCTTCCCGAGCGTGCTCGGAAAGTTCCACCTGTTCTGGGGCTTCACGGCGTCGCCTTCGGCGGGCCTCGACTTCGCGGCGCTGAACATTTCCTTCGACGGGGTCAACCTCGACGCCGGCAAGTTCATCAGCGCCTTCCTCAGCCCGATCGTCAAGCAGGTCAAGAACGTCACGGGCCCGCTGATGCCCGTGGTCGAGATGCTCCAGGGCGAGGTCCCGATCATCTCCGATCTGTCGAAGCTGATCGGCCAGGGGCCGGTGACGGTGCTCGACCTGCTCGAGGCGATCAGCGGGAACGACCTCTCGCTGCTGCGCTCGATCCTGCAGTTCGTGAAGTTCGTGAACACGATCCCGACCGACGGGAACCTGCTGATCCCGCTCGGCACCGGTCCGACCGGGGGCGGCTTCAGTGTCACCGGCCAGCGCGCCGGCGAAAGTCAACCGCTCCCGGAGGAGGCCGGCGAGGGCCTCACACCGGGCGGTGACACCGCCACGAACCTGATCGATGAGCTGGGCAAGCCCGGCTCGCCGTACACCTCCGCGAAGGCGGCACCCGACGAGTGCGTCGGCCGCGGCTCGACGTTCGGCGTGTGCGGCCTGACCTTCCCGTTCCTCGGGAACGCCGGCGAGATCTTCGGCGTCCTGATGGGCAAGGACACGACCCTCGTCCACTACGACGCCGGTACGTTCGGCGCGGGCGCCGGCTTCGGCTTCTGCTTCCCGCCGATCCTCATCGGCCCGGTGCCGGTGCAGATCTGCATCGGCGGCTCCTTCCGCGTCGAAGGCCGCTTCGCGATGGGCTACGACACGTCGGGCCTGCGCAAGGTGCTCGAGGGCGGTACCGGCACACACCTGCTCGACGGCATCTTCTTCGACGACTACAACGCGCAGGGCGTCGACGTGCCCGAGATTGCGTTCACCGGCAGGGTGTACGCCGAGGGCGCCGTCAGCGTCTACATCTTCAAGGTCGGAATCCGCGGCGAGATCATCTTCACCATGGGACTCGACCTACACGAGGATCCACCACTCGACGGGAAGCTGCGAATCGAGGAGATCGTGTCGAAGCTCTTCACGCCGATCTGCCTGTTCGACGTGACCGGGAAGATCGAAGCGGCGCTTTCGGCGTTCGTAAAGATCGACCTGTTCATAACCTCGGTCGAGTTCTCGATCCAGATCGTCAAGATCACGCTGCTCGAGTTCAAGCTCGACATCTGTACGCCGAAGCCGCCCGTGCTCGCAGTGGTGACGCCCTCGGGCAGCGTCGAGCAACTCATCCTGCACATGGGGAATTCGGCCCAACGCAACGCGCGCAACATCGCGCCGGGCGAGATAAACGAGAAGTTCACCGTCCGGCAGATGGAGTCGTATGGTCCCGAGTCGGCGGAGCACAACGGGAAGACGCGCTTCTCGGTCTCTGCCTTCGGCATCCAGCAGGACTACTTCCTGACGACCTCCAAGGTCGGGACGTCTAACGCCGTCCTCATTGCCAATGCCGACAACGGCGACGATGTCATCTCGCTGCTGCCGGGCGGCAATTCCGGCACCAAGTCCGACCCGGGCAAGCAGAACCCGCCCGTTCCGTTCACGCTCCGCGCCGACATCTCGGCCGGCACCGGGAATGACGAGGTCACGACCGGCGAGAGCGGCGACACCATCGACGGCGACCCCGGCGACGACAAGCTCTCCGCCGCCGGCGGCAACGACACGATCCGCGGCGGAACGGAGAACGACAACATCGACGCCGGTGAAGGCGACGACACCAACGTCCACGGCAACGCCGGCAACGACATCGTCAACGGCGGCAAGGGCGCCGACAAGCTCTTCGGCGACGCCGCCGACGACGTCCTCACCGCCGGACCGGACGATCCGGCCGCCACGTCGGTCGACGAGCTCCACGGCGGCCCCGGCAACGACACGCTGTCCGCCGACGGCGGCAACGACAAGCTGTGGGGCGACGAGGACCTCGACTTCAACTGCTCGAGCGACGGCTCCACCAGCGGCGGCAACGGTGGCAAAGACACGCTGATCGCCTCCGACGGCGACGACCAGCTGCACGGAGGAAACGGGGACGACTCGCTCGACGGAGGCGACGGCAACGACCAGATGTGCGGCGGCGGCGGAGCCGACGAGATGGTCGGCGGCGCCAACAAAGACACGGAGTTCGGCGGCGGCGGCGACGACGACATCGCCGGCGGCACCGACAACTCGCCGGCCGCGAGCGGCGGCGATGAGCTGCACGGCGGTCCCGGCCGCGACTACATGATCGGTGACGAGGGAACGCTGACCCGCAACGGCAGTTCGATCGCCGTCGCTCTCGCGGGCACCTTCGTCGGCAACGACACAATCGACGGCGGCCCCGGCGACGACTTCCAGTGGGGGCAGGGCGGCGTCGACACGATGAAGGGCGGGCCGAACGACGACGAGATGCGTGGCGGATCCGCCAACGACGTCATGAACGGCAACGACGGCGACGACGAGATGTACGGCGAGGACGGTGCCGACGCCATGCACGGGGACGACAACAACGACGTGATGCGTGGCGGCCCCGGCGCCGACACGATGGACGGGGACGACAGCGTCGACGAGATGTACGGCGACGGCGAGGTCGATGTCATGCGTGGCGGAAACGGCGACGATCTGATGCGCGGCGGCGGTGGCGACGACAAGATGGAGGGCAACGCAAACGACACCTCCGCGCTTCCGCTCGACGACGCAACCAACCCGCTCGCGAATGTCAACTTCGACCTCCACCTGGTTCCGTCCGGTGTCAACGGTTGGGCACAGGCCGGGGGCGACGACGGCGACGTTATGTACGGCGACGCCGGGCAGGACGACATGGTCGGCGGCTCCCAGGGCGGTTCGCCGCCCGCCGACAGCGGCGACACGATGCTCGGCAACACCGAGCAGGACGTGATCGCCGGCGACAACGCCATCATCACCCGCCCAGGTGGCAGCGATCCGGACCTCACGACCACTCGCTCGGTCTCGCTAAGCGACCCGACGGCGGGCGGCGCCGACTACATCCAGGGCAACCTGGAGAACGACGACGTCTACGCCGGGGGCGACGGTGACCTCGTGCACGGCGACGAAGGCGCCGACTACATCGAGGGCAACGGCGGCTCCGACGGCGCCGGAGTGCTCGGTGGGCCGCCGGTGGCGCGGATCGGCCTCTACGGCGACACCGGCCAGGACGACATCATCGGCGGCACGTCCCAGGGCACCGGCGGCGTCGCAGACGGTGCCGATGACATCTGGGGCGGCCAGGACGCCGACGTCGCAGTCGGTGACAACGCCGCGATCACGCGGGCCGCCGGAAGTGACTGCCCGGCCGAGCCGAACGCGAGCGCCGGCTATGACTGCAACACGTTCCGCGCCGGCAATGCCGAGAACGTCGTCATCCGCAGGACCAAGCTGTTCGACGTCGCGACCACGACGACCGCGGCGCCGGCCGGGACGTCGGGCGACGACACGATCGGCGGCCAGGACGGCCACGACCGGCTCTACGGCCAGGGTGGCGGCGACTGGATCACCGGTGGCACCAACGACGACTTCGCCTTCGGCAACGACGGAGCCGACACGATCAAGGGCGGCGACGGTCAGGACGACCTGATCGGCGGCACCGGCCGCACCGATTCGTCGCTGGCCGCCACCGCGACGGACGGCCGCCTCGACGCGGGCGACGTGATCTTCGGCGAGGCGGACTTCGACGCCATCGCCGGCGACAACTCGCGGATGGTCCGCAAGACCGATGGCATCGACGACGACCACGGCGCCTGGGTCGCGAACACGTTCTACAGCGCCGTCGACCGGCTGATCGCGCTGATGGACGTCGCGACCACGACCGATGACGCCCCGCTCACGAACGGCACGAGCGGTAACGACCAGCTGCTCGGCGGAGCCGCCGACGACGTGATCTACGGCCAGGGCGGCAACGACGGGATCTCCGGCGGTGCCGCTCAGGACATCGTCGAGGGCAACGCCAACGGGACGGGCGACGCGCCCGATCCCGACGGCACCTACGGTGGCGCCTGGCCTGCATTCGCAGGCGACGTGATCCACGGCGACGACGGCGCGGACGACATCGCCGGCGGCACCGGCTGGATCTACCGCATGGTCACGGGCGTGGAGACGGGCGACCCGATCGTCTCGAGCGTTCGCGTCGGCACGGACGGGCGCAAGGACGCCGCCGACACGATCTACGGCGACGACGGCGGCGACGCGATCGCCGGCGACAACACCGTGATCGAGCGTGCGCTCAGCGGCGGCGCCTGGATCCTCGACGACCTGCACAGCCCGGACGCGCTCCAGGTCGTGCGGCGGATCACGCGCGAGCGCGACGTCGCAATCGTCGGCTCGCTCGCACCGTTGACGAACGGGACCTCGGGCGACGACGTCGTCTACGGGAACAACGGCGTCGACGTGGCGTACGGCCAGGGCGGCGACGACCAGATCCAGGGCAACGCTCACGACGACCACCTCGAAGGCAACGCAGGTGACGACACGATCCAGGGCAACGAGGGTCGCGACGACGTCATCGGCGGCACAGGCCGCACGTTCTCGAACGACGAGTCGACGGCCGCCGCCGACCGGATCGACAATCCGGTCGGAGACGACGCGGCGAACGACGTGCTGCACGGGGGCGACGGCGCGGGCGCCGTCGCGGCGGCCGACGACGACACCGTCATCGGCGACAACGGAACGGTCGACCGTGTCCGAGGCCTGCTCCCCGCGCCGGGCGACGCCGAGCTCGCACGCCTGCCGTTCAACGGCACGTGGGGCGAGACGACGTGGAACGAGCCGAACATCCTCCGCGTCATCCGCCTGCTCGACGTGTCGGTGACCGGCGCAGCCGCGCCGGAGACGAACGGCACGAACGGGAACGACACGATCAACGGCGAGGCGAACGACGACGTCCTGTTCGGTGAGGGCGGAGACGACACGATCACGGGCGACGATGCGAATCTCGGTGCAGCGTCGGCAGCCGACGCAAGCCCCGGTGACGACTACATCGAGGGCAACGGCGGCGCCGACGCCATCCGAGGCGACGGCGGTGAGGACGACATCACCGGCGGCGGCTCGGCGACGAACGGTGTGCTCGACGCCGACCGCGACGGCACGCTCGACCCGACGCGCACGGGCGAGACGTTGAGAGACGCCGGCGACACGATCAACGGTGACTCAGGCGACGGCGCCGTCGGCCTCGGTGACGTGGTCGCGGGCGACAACGCCCGGATCCAGAGGAAGCTCGACGGCTCAGGCGACTGGCGCACCGACGACCAGCGCGGGACCAAGCTGCGCGACGTCTTCCTCTTCGACATCCGCATCGTCGGCAACGCCGAGCCGGGCAATGCCGACCCGGGTGAAAGCGGTCCGGACACGATCGCCGGCAACGGTGGCAACGACATCCTGCTCGGCCAGGACAACGGCCAGACGGACGACGCTGCCGGCGACGCATACGGCCGCGAGGCCGGCGGCGTCGGGGCGCCGAACTGCCAGAACGCCACGGGCGGCCCGGGCACCGGGACGCTCGCGGGCGGCGAGGAAGCGCCGAACGGGGACGACGACGATGACGACCTGCCCGACATCAACGATCCGCAGTGCCGCGTGCCGACGCCGGGTGACACGGTCAGCGGCCAGACGGGCCAGGACTACATCGAGGGCAACTCCGGCTCGGACAACCTGTACGGCAACGAAGGCGAGGACGACGTGCTCGGCGGCTCGTCGTCGAACAGCGGGCACTTGAACGCCGTCCTGCCCCCGACCGACCGCGACGCAGGCTTCACGCCGAAGGCGCTCGCGGAAGCAAGCAAGCCGAACAACCTGAACGACGGTCACGACGTCATCGAGGGCAACGGCGAGGACGACACGCTCGCCGGCGACAACGCCTTCGTCGACCGGTACCTCGGCGCCGCCGGCGTGTGGATCACGATCGCCGGCCCGGGCGGCGGTCCGTACGGCCAGACGGGGAACCCGAACCCCGAGCCCGCGCGGGGCACGTGGACGGCGTCGAACGTGGTGCGCCGTGACGTGACGACGAGGCAACTGAAGGAAGACCCGCTCGCCTTCGGCAACGACTTCGTCAAGGGCGGCGAGGGCAAGGACGACCTCTACGGCCTGCTCGGCAACGACTGGCTCGAGGGCAACGAAGAGGAGGACGCGATCGTCGGCGACATGGGCAAGATCGTCGACAACCAGCTCAACGGGCCCACGCCCGACGAGCTCGCCGACCCGAGTCCGCTGAACCAGTTCCTTGCCCCGCAACAGCCGTTCCTCGGCTCGACCGTCAACTACACGGGGATGCTCAAGCGCGAGGTCACGCTCTACGCGTTCGACCAGAGCGTGAACACCGCCGGTATCGGGCACGACGTCGCGCTCGGCGGCGCGGGGAACGACTGGATCCACACAGGGCCCGGCGAGGACCTCGCGAACGGCAACACGGGCGACGACCGGATCTTCCTCGGTGACAACTTCACTGCGATCACCGCGAACCAGAACAGGCTGGCCCACGACCGGGTCGACGCGGGTTGGGGCGGCTCGGGCCACGACCATGTGTTCGGCGGTTACGGGGCCGACTACCTGGACGTCCGGCCCCGGACGGTGGGTGCGGTTCCGGGCCTCTTCCCGGCCAGCGATCCCGAGACGTGGTTCCAGGTCGCGGGTGCCGAAGCGTCGCAGAACGGCGTTCTCTACAACCAGGAGAACTTCGAAGGCATCGACTACCTCTACGGTGGCTGGGATCAGGACACGCTGCAGGCCAACGAGGGCGACAATGGTCCCGCCATCGGCGACCGGCTGCTCGACTGGTCGGGCAGCTTCAACGGCTACTACCTCTGTCCGTCGACCTACGGCGATTGGGTCTCGACCCGGGCGATCGCGCCGGGGCTGATCGAGTTCCTGCAAGGGGTCGCGCAGGGCGACGGCGCCACGACGACCGCCACGGCCGGCACATCCGGCTTCCGCGAGACGGCAATCGTCTTCGCCCAGGAGGCCAAGTTCAACACGAAGCCGATCCACGCGGACACGCCGGCCCACTTCACCTGCGGGCCTGGTACAACCGTGCCGTGAGATTCGCCTTTTCCGTGCTGGCGGCGACGCTCGTCGCCGCCGCCGGCACGGGTTGCTCCGAGGACAAGCAGGCGGGGAGCTCGACGTCAGGGTCGCAGTCGACCAGTCCCGCCGACGCGACGGCGACGCGGCCCACGCCGCCCGAGGACCAGAGCCGGTGGGCGCAGCAGGTCGACGACGCGTGCAAGCCGTGGCAGGTGAAGATCGATGCGGTCAGCCCCGCTCCCTCCGACGTCGCGTCGTTGCAGTCCTGGCTCGAGCAGACGCTGCCCCTCCTCCGCGAGCAGCTCGCGGCGGTCAAGGCGGTGAAGCCTCCGGCCAAGGCCGACGAAGCGAGGAAGCGGAACCTGTTCCTGAACGCGTTGCACAAGACCGAGCGCGCGCTCACGCGCTACCTGTCGGCCATCCGCGCCGATGCGCCCGCGAAGGTGCGGCAAGCGCTCGCCGACGCCGGCGCCGCCGGAGCGGCAGCGCGCGCGTACGCGGTGTCGCTCGATCTCACGCAGTGCGGCGGCTACTCCAGCGGCTGACGGTTCCACGCGTCGTGCCGGTCGTGGCGACCGCTCAGGAAGATATTCAGGCGTCTGGCGAGAGCACTCTCGCGCAGCCCAACATCCTGCCGATTCGCGACGTGTGTGCCGTCCATGATCGTGGTAAACAGTCGTTATGCGCCTTGCAGGCGCCTTTGCATTCATCGGTGTCGTGGGGATACTCGGCGGCGGCGCAAGTCCAGCTGTCTTACCGAACGCCCCGCTGCCGCACTCGGTCGAGGGGTCACCGGACCCGAGGGATCTTGACCTTGCCGATCTTGTCCCGTCGAAAGCCAGGCTCAACCACGTCTGGTACATCCCCGCAGGGAACACGACGCAACAAGTTGTTACGGCCTGGCAGTTCCGAGACTCACGCCCGGTCCTTGGGTGGGGCGATCCGCGCCGCTATGTCGTGACGCTCTGGAATCCCGAGCAGATCACTCGCGCCTCAGCACGTTGGGTGCCGCACACGCTGATACGTGCCTCACCATTTCCGCTTTCGGGCCGGTCGATCCGGCTTGCCGACGTCACGCGCGATGGCCATGACGATCTTCTGGTGACCGCCGCCTGCAGCGGTTGCAACCACGGAGTAGCAGCAGTGTCTATCTACGCCACCTTTGGTGACACCGTACGGCGGATCTACGGGACCGGTTCCCTCGGGGTAGCGAAGGGACGCGGTCGCGATGCGCGCGTCCAGGGCCGCGTAATCATGGAGACCTTCTGGGGTGCGCGCCGCGGCGTCGTGTGGTTCGACCAGCCGGGAGGTGGATCCTCGGTTTGCTGCCCGACGTTCCGGCTCCAAACATTCTTGAGATGGATGCCCCACGGCTGGCGAACCATCAGCCGGCGCCGGGTGTCACCGACGAAGGACCACCTGCTCCGGCACGCGCGGTACCCGTAAGGGCCGTTGACCGGTTCGGGCGTCATTCCCGCGCTGTGAGTGTGCGGGTGTCCCGTCTGGGGCTGTCGTCAGGGTGGCGCCGGTGCTCTTTGTCTGTGACTCGATTTGCGGGCCAGGCCGCCCTCGTTGCGCTCCGCTGGTTACTTGAGTTCTTCTCCCTCAGGGGGTTCGAGGCTGACTGCGCCACCGGAGGCAGACGGAACCGGGCGACGGGGTTCCCGAACACCGACATCCGGCGGCCGCTTGCGCAGACGTAGGAACTGCATCACGCGAGTAAACAAACCTTGCTTCGGATCAGGTCCCATAGAAAGCATGTTGCCCAACACTCACGCAGGCGACGCGCTTGGCGCTGGCGCCACGGGGAATGACGGGTTCCGAGCGATGTTCGCGCCCGTACTCGCGCTCGGTGGCAGCCGGCTTGCTCGTCGAAGGATTCATCTACGCCGAACCGAGAGGATTAGCGCCGTCCACGTGCCACGCGGGGCCTCCACGTCGACGGCGTCTCCCGCGCAGTGCCCAACGAGCGCGCGGCCGAGCGGCGAGTCGGGGGAAACCGTTCCGCTTCCGCCGAAGCTCGAGATCTCGAGCGTCATGCGGTGGCCGTTCTCGTCTTCGATCTCCACCATCGATCCGACGCTGACCTCGTCGGGAGCGAACTGCGACTCGTCGACGAGCACTGAGTGGTCGAGGCGCGAGCGCAGCGTCCGGATGCGTGCCTCGAGCAAGCCCTGCTCGTTCTTCGCGGCGTGGTATTCGAAGTTCTCCGACAGGTCACCGTGCTCGCGGGCTGTTTTGATCGCGCGAACCGCGGCTGCGCGTTTCGGACCCTCGAGCTCGGCGAGTTCGGCGGCGAGCGCGTCGCGCTGGCTCGCGGTCAGATGATCGACTCTCGGCTCGCTCATGTGGGACAGCATAGGGGCGCCTGCGAAGACGGACCAGCCGCAGAACGAGAACGAGCCCGCCGGAAGCGGGCTCGTTCGGAGTTAAATCGGCGGCGACCTACTCTCCCGGGAGGTTGCCCTCCGAGTACCATCGGCCCTGGCAGGCTTAACTTCTCTGTTCGGAATGGGAAGAGGTGTTTCCCTGCCGGTATGACCGCCGAAATTGTCGAAAGCGCGCCGGCCCGG
>WNFZ01010992.1_pt1 | contig 13083 bp, 10 predicted proteins | sample 5400081 | NCBI WGS metagenome assembly WNFZ01 (sample SAMN13153365, study PRJNA577476) | soil metagenome | isolation source: 80 cm soil or saprolite under grassland replicate 1 | place: USA:California | collected 2016-06-15
TACGCCCATACCCCACTATGGTACCGACGCGATGCTTGCGAAGGTGGTGTCCGCTACCCAGGATGATGGCGCGGAACTGACCACCACTCAGCAGGACCAAATCCGCGGCCTGCAACAAACTTACAAATGGGGATTGGCGCAGGTAGCCCTCATCGCGAAAGCCGTCAAAGCACCCGAGGAGCAGGTTCGACAGTTCCTCACGCCGCCCAAGCCCGCCCTGCATCTCGTCAAGCCCGCCCCTGATATCGATTCACTGATCTGCAATATACGGGCCATCCTCCAACTTGCCGACCATGATCAAGCGACCCTCACCCAACGCTACATCGATGTCGGGCGGCTGCTGAACGATCTCAAGGCGACATGCAAACACGGCGAATTCGAGAGGCTGCTGACCCAGTCCTTTCCTGATCGTTCGCTCTCGACGCTGCACGAATACAAGACTCTGGCGACGAGCTTTGACGCTGCGGACGACGAGACAAAAGTCCAACTGGCTGGAGATTTCAAGCATGGGTGGAAGGCTGTGCTGGAGAAACTCCGTAACTTGAAACGACGAGCCAAGAAACCCGCCGACCCCGCCACCATCCCCGACCACCTTTCAAAGCGGACGCAGATCATTCACGGCAACTGTCTCGATGTGCTTCCGACGATCACCGAGCCACACATTCTTGTCTCGGACCCTATCTACAACATCGGCATGCGGTACGACGGCTATGACGACAACATGCCCGAGGACGAATACCAGAAAATGCTGACCGAGGTGTTCAAGGGGCATCCGGCCGTCATCACCCTCGATCCGGAGACAGCCTTCAATCTGCTTGGCGGCGGTATCTTGGGTAGATGTGAGAAGATCGTGGCGTGGGTGTACAATAGCAACTTACCCAACCAGTTCCGACTCGTGATGTGGTTCAACTGCAAGCCGGATTTGACGAGGCTCGGGCAGGACTACAAGAACCCGAACGACCGAAGGATCGCCAAGCGCATCGAGGAAGGTTTCGAGGCGCGGCTGTATGACGTTTGGTACATCGATATCGTCAAGAACGTGAGCAAAGATCATGGTCATCCTTGCCCAATACCGGTTGAGTTGGCCCGGCGCATTATCCTGACGACGACTGAGCCCGGGGATCGCATCGTTGACCCGTTCTGTGGAATTGGAACTATCCCCTGTGTCGCCGCTGCTTTAGGACGCGAAGCAATCGGCATCGAGCAGTCAGAGAAGTATTGCCGGATAGCAGAGGGACGTTTGGGCACTATCATGGATGAACTTGGGATGAAGGATGAGGCGGTGTTAGAAGCGGCGGAGTAGGGGCGGGGCTGCTTGTTGTTTGATAGAGATTTGTTGGACTTGACTTTCGATTAGATTGCGAGTATCCTATTCGTCTGTCGCCCTCTATATCATGATGTAAATGGAAGATGGCGATTTCGGTCATCTTCAGTTAGTTATGAGAAGTTGCTAAATACATATGCGATTGAACCAAAAGAGGATTTAACGAACGATGCTACCCACCAACAATCCGAAACGTACTACCACCGTCACCTTGGACGATGAAGCAATCGCCCGGCTGAGATGGCTGTCCAAGGTGTTGGGTGATGTGGGGGTGAGTGCCGCTATCAGATATTGTGCCGCAAAGGAATATCAGCGGCAGCAGGCTCGACAAGAGAAAGTCGCATGACCATTAAAAACAACAACGGCCCCCCGAAGAGAGGAGCCGCTGTAAGGAGCCCAAAGGGAAACGACCAAAGAAACCGAGAAGGAGCCAAACAATATGAACCAGAGAAAGGAGGCCAATAGTGTCTGACAGTGTATTTGTTACACCATTTTTCTCTGAAAGTCGATACCCCCATAATCTGATCCATACGCCGTTCCTAACTGGAGCGAGCGCATAACCATGACTCGAATCCGTTATGCAAATCCCTTACATACCCAAATTCACCATCACGACCCTCAACGAGATGTTGCCGACCGGAAATGTGACATCGCTGCAAATCGCTATCTGAGGGATCAACCGAAAGCACGACGAAAGCCACGACGCACAAAACGCATTATACGGAAAGGTTTGGCGGACATGGCATACGACACATACGAAGGCAAATTACCATCAACTGTTTTGATACCCCGGTCAACAAAATAGAGGACCGGAAAAATGAGGCTTGGAGGCGGCCGTTAATAGCCTTCCGGGATTGGTCCGAACCCACAGCAGGACCGGATACATGCTTGAGGACGGCAAATAATTTGGGTCCTCCACCATGGCCTTGAAAGCTTGAGAGGTCCGCTGGTGGTTCGCAGATTCCCGAACCTGTAATAAGCCGGGAGTCGTATGACCTAACAAATGACCTGAGTTTAGAAAATATTCAAGAACCTAAACGTATTTTCAGAGTCCGCTCCATGTCGTTGGATTGGCAGGAGTGGTGCCGCTGCGTCGGGGGGAGGGTAATCCTATGATCCCCGAGGCGAACTGCCCACAAACCTAGTGACCGCGTAACCAGCTAGGCCACGATGTTCCGAATAATCGCATCGTGGCGGGCAAATCCAAGTGTGGCTCTCCCGGGATATTACCGTCAAAGTCGCACTCGCCTATCTTAACGGATAGGCGAATTGTGTCCGCAGCCCGAACACCCCGTCAATAATAAGCAAATACTTCACTCACTACTTTCTTGATGATGATAACCACTCACTATCTTGGATGACTGTTCACTACTCTCTGGATTCCTCACTAATTTGGATAATCACTTGGAGTCTGGAGTCACCACATTAATTGGGAATCACGTTCATAGCCACATAATATTCGTAACTATCTTACTTCCGAATTAAGTGAGGTGATGAACCTGCCTGACGCCTCTTTCTTCACGACCCGCTTCTTTCTTGCGGGTCGTGTTGCTTTGGCGGCAGGCAGTCATAACGGGGCATAACGAGGGAAATCCGGGATGATGGAACTACGCCGGAATTGAGGATATAAGGAGGAATCCATCCTGAGCAATCAAAGTGCGGAATCGTGAAGAATTGCGAAAAACCACATATCATGCCGGGTTCGTTAAGTCATAAGCATTTGTTATGAGGTGGAGAAATATATTCTAGCCAGGGAAAATAATATGCCAATGATGTGATGAGACATTATGCGGACGAAGATTGGTGACGCAACGGATTTGACATTTGCTTGATTACCAACTATAATGGAGATATTTACGAAATCACCGCTTCCTTTAGTAAGTCCGTCTATTGCAACATCTAATTAAAAATGCTAGAATAGGCTTTGAACATCACACAAACATTAACCTATAAATTTCGTCTCTCGGACAAACATCAGAAAGAACTGAATCGTCAGCGAGAGCGGTAAACTATATCTGGAATTATTGCAACGAAACTCAACAAAAGGCTCTGAGACGATATCCAGACAGAACCGACAGACGTAAATGGCTATCCGGTTGCGACCTTGCCAACCTTACATCCGGCAGTAATAAAGAACTTGACCTGCATTCCCATACTATCAATCTAGTTTGTCAGCAATACGTCCGTGCCCGAAAACAGCACAAGAAGGCATGGTTGCGTTTTCGTAGTAAGAAGTCGCTGGGTTCGATTCCCTTCAAGGCGTCATAGCCATGTGTTGTCGTTGCCCCGCCGACGCCGAGCGCTATGAGTCGGTTCGCATAATCATAAACGTAAGTAGTCGTGGTACCGTCAACGGTCTTTTGAATTACGTTCCCGTCGTTATCGTATTGAAGCGTCGTTGTTGAGAGGCCGTTCGCTATCTGCGTTGGTGCATGCGGATTGGCATACCCTGTCCCATAGTATGAGTGCCACATCGCAGCACATAGCGCACACCACATTGCATCAAGCGGGACATTTCGATCGGCCACAATTCCGAGCTTCATGAAATGCTTAAATTGTACATTATAGCTTTGGGACCCAATCCGCCTTACCGTGGGGACAAATTCATCCTTTCGGCGCTTGCACCTGCATGCCGCCATTATGCCGAGAATTACCCACTAACCGCGGACATATCGCAGACATGGCCTAAACGGAGGGAATCGCCCAAATGCGACATTCGCAGTGTCGTAGTTCATCGCAATTTTCCTCCACTGACCGCGCTCCTCGGCAGCGCGGCGGGAGAAAACCCAAATATCGCAGGCGCCCCTCACTGGGCGCCCACTCCCATCACATCTTCATTTTCCGGCGTGCGACTGCATCGCCCTCTCGATCTGCTCCTTGACGGCCTCCAGGTTGAAGCTCGCACCCTTTTGCATCGGCGGAAACTCGATCGCGGTCTGGGCGAGCTTCCCGACCTCCTGTTGGACGAACTGAAAACGCCAGAACTCGTAAGCAAACCAGTTGTAGAATGCTATCGACCCCTTATCGCCGTTGGGCAATCCCGTGCGTTCGAAGGGATCAAGGCGGATATTAGTGAGGATCGGCCAATCAACCTTGACCGTGCCGCCCATCCAACCGCCTGGCTGATCGGTGAAACGAAACTTGTAGTCGTCGATGCGCACTGCACTCAATGTGGTCTCGGTGAAGTAGAGAATCTCGTGACGGGCCGACGGACCTTTTCCGGTAATCAGGTCCATTTGGTTGTAGCCATCGAGGTGGACCTTGTAGGTCTGGTCGCCGAGCTGCTTGCCCTGCTTGAGCTCCTCGGCGATGTTCGGGTTGCCGGCGGCGGCCACGAAGGTCGGAAACCAGTCGAGCCCCGAGACAATCCCGTTCTCGACCTTGCCGGCCGGCACGCGGCCCGGCCAGCGGATCATGCAGGGCACGCGAAAGCCGCCTTCCAAGGCCGTTCCCTTGCCGCCCGCGAACGGGGTCTGGCCGCCATCCGGCCAGGTAAAGTTCTCCGCGCCGTTGTCGGTTGTGAACACGACGATTGTGTTGTTGTCGAAGCCCTCGTCCCTGAGCTTCTTCATCACAGCGCCGACGATGTCGTCGAGCTGCGCGAACCCGGCTTCGGAAATCGACCAGCCGTTTTCAGCATTGCGCATATTCTCGTATTTTTCCGAGAGGTGGGTAACGACATGCATGCGCGTGGGGTTAAGCCAGACGAAGAACGGCTTGTTCTCTCGCTTTGCCTTGTCGATGAATGCGAATGTGTTTTGGAGAATTTCGTCGTCCACCGTCTCCATCCGCCTCGGATAGAGCGGGCCGGCATCCTCGATCCGCTGCTTGCCGATTTTGCCCCAGCGCGGTTGCACCGTCGGGTCGTCGCGGTCGGTCGCCCAGGAGTGGACCATGTTGCGCGGGCCGACCTTGTCTTTGAGCGCCTGCGGGTAGTTGCGGTGGGCCGGGTCTTCCATCGCGTCGAGGTGGTAGAGATAGCCGTAGAATTCATCGAAGCCGTGCACAGTCGGCAGGAACTCATTGAGGTCGCCCAGGTGGTTCTTGCCGAACTGGCCGGTGGTGTACCCCATGGATTTGAGGGCCGTTGCGATGGTCGGCGCTTGCGCCGGAATGCCGACGGGAGAGCCGGCTTGGCCGACCGTGGTCAGCCCGGTGCGGATCGGCAACTCGCCAGTGATGAAGTTGGCGCGTCCAGCCGTGCAGCTCGCCTCGGCGTAGTAGTCGGTGAAGCGCATTCCCTCGGCAGCCAGCCGGTCCAGGTTCGGCGTCCGACTCGCCATGATGCCCTGGTGGTAGGCGCCGATGTTGAACCAGCCGATGTCGTCGCCCATGATGAAGACGATGTTCGGCCGTTGCCCAGTCGGCGCAGGCTGCTGCTGCGCTTGCGCCATCTGCATTGGACCGCTCGACCCCAGCGCCGATGCCGCCGCCAATGTCGTCCCCGCGAGAAGTAGATTGCGCCGATTGAGAGCGCCATTCGTCGTTTCTAGTCTGCTTCCATCTTCGTTGGCGTTCATGACCTTCTCCCATCTCGAATGATACAACGAAAACCCACATGGCTCGTCGACGTATCGATTGGCTCTGCGTGCCGCGCGGCTGGACGATAGCGGCGGCAGTAGTTCGGCGCGCAGAGATGCGAGCCGCCCTTCAGAACTTTGCGGGGAATTTTGATATTGGTCTGGCAGGGATCGTAGCTTTGATCTTCCGGGCCACCGCGCGGATTCTCCGGAATGCAGCAGGCCTTCGGCGCATCGGCTTTGTGCTTTGGCGAGTACCAATCGGAGGTCCATTCCCAAACATTGCCAATCATGTCGTGGATGCCGTGGCCGTTCGGCGGGAAGGCGGTGACCGGGGACGTCCGCTCGTAACCATGGATAGCAAGATTCTGGTGCGGGAAGGCACCCTGCCAAGTATTGGCCATCTGTTTGCCAGTGGGCGTGAATTCGTCGCCCCAGGCGAACTCGGCCTGCTCCAGACCCCCGCGGGCCGCGAACTCCCATTCGGCTTCAGTCGGCAATTCTTTACCGGCCCACTTCGCGTAAGCCTCTGCATCGCGGTAGGCAACGTGGACCACGGGATGAACGTCGAGTCCGCTGATCGAGCTGCGCGGGCCATAGGGTCTGCGCCAGTTGGCGCCGAATTTGAAATTCCACCAACTGCTCCAATTACGCAGATCGACCTGCTGCTTGGGCGGCGTGAACACTAGCGAGCCGGCCTTGAGCATGTGCGGCAGCGCGCCGGGATAATCCTTCGGGTCGGGAGGAATCTCGGCGAAAGTGACGTAGCCGGTGGCGTTGACAAATTTGCGGAACTCGCGATTGGTCACCGGCGTGCGGTCGATCCAGAAGCCGTCTACCGTGACGCGATGAACCGGCGCCTCTTCCGGATAGTGCTTGTCCGATCCCATGCGGAACGTGCCGCCCGGAATCCAAATCATCTTCGGATGGGCCGACCCCGTGTAGGCCGCTGCAACTTCACTTTCGCTCACGCAACCGTCGCCCCGCACAGTGATCGGCCTTACAGTCGTGCTGGTTTGGGGAAGATTATGGTCCCGGCGATGATGCTGCTACCTGTTAAAATTCACAGGGAATGGATCTTGCCGCTCCTGTCCCAATAGCAGACCTGCGCCTGTTGCGTTAGTCCAAATTTGCATACCTGGCCACCCCGCCTTATGCCCCTCCTTAAGCCCCGCCTTTAAGGTAAGGCGGGGTAAACGGTCGCCATACGTACCCATGCGCAGCCATGTACAGACCGTAAGGCGGGGTGCTCCGTGCGACTTCCAATGCCCTTCGGGCATTGTCGCCGCGTGGCGACCGCTTCCACTTCAATCAAACGACCTCACTAAGTGGAGCGGGAAACCTTCAGCTCTCTGAAGGCCAGATTCCCAAAATGGTCCCCACGGACAGGCAGGCCACTAGGCTCCTTCAACTGGTCGAGCGTGCAGTAGAGGCCGGCTGGCAAGCCGGCTGAGTAACATTACTTTCACGCTGAAGCCCATCTCTACTCTCAAATAAAAACGGCACCATCCAAGTCCTTACATTCGCCGCGCCCCAACCTCAGAACGACAATATCCCAGACAAAGAACAAAGTGCCGAGGAGAAACGTTCGGCTATCACGTGTTCATGGGACAAGGTCTGGTTGGTGGCAAGGTACTTCTATGGATTGGGAGCCGCGATAAAACTCTCGCCGTTAATGATCAGGCCCGAATTCAAGGATCGAGACGACTACGGGGACGCGCACGATCTTCTTGTATCCTGGGACCTAGAACATTGGCTCAAGATTGAATGTAAAGGACGCTTGCTGTCGTTTCCTCCGTTCAAATATAAGACTCTGTTCGTTGACAGGGTGGACAAGATCGATAGGGACCCGGCCGACCTTTATGTCAATCTGAATAAGGGACCGGGTCAAGCGTTATCCAGTCACTGTCATGGAGTGTCCGATTGAGTTGGTCCGGTTCGTTTCCATCGAACATATCGCGATCAGCAAAGAGGCGGCCTAAACATACACAGACGGCAAATAGTTCCCAATCAAATTCTCCCTCTCTCCAAACACCCCCACTTGACAGGCACCTAATAAAAGCGTATAAGGAGCACATTAGTTAGGTCGCTGCGTTTTTAGAGAGTTCGGATTTTGGTCGGATTAATTTTCGCTCGCCCCACCCCCTCTCTCCTAAACAAAGTCAGCACCCGAACTGAGAATGAGCGACGGCATCCCGCTGCTCGCGCAAACTTGGAGAAATGACATGAGTGATACAGCAGTGAGCCTTACCGACCTAATCCGGGAGTATCAACGGTTGGACGAGATTTTGGAAAACTGCAAGAACGATGGCGATGATGATGAGCCGCTCGACCGCCTAGATGACGTGAGGGATGCCATCGAGGACCGGTTAGAGGACGTCGATTTCTGGATATGCGATGATAAGACCGGGCGTCCTGTTTGGAACGATGCAGCAGTTGAGGTTCTCTTATCTGCCGATGAGGATTGGGACACCATCACATCGTTCCTTTCCAACCAGTTCCACGAAGCGGTGTGGGAGTACGAGGAGGCCATCTCGACGCTCTACGTGCCCCGGGACCGCAACATCAAGTGCAAGTACCTCGCCGCCAAGCTCGAACCTCACGGCATTAAGGTGCGGCGAGAAGCGGATCAGAAATGCTATTTGCTATTCCATCCGGCAGAACGCAAAGAAGGTGAAATGCTGGAAGCCGTCGATCTGTTCTGGAGAGGGCGCACCGGCAAGTTCGACTATCTCAAGGTCGGTAGCGATTACAATAAAGACAAGGGTCAGGAAACCGGAGCCGACCACATCATGAAGGTGATCCGGGAAACCCTGGGCGAACTGCTGCACGGCCAAGAGGCTGCTGCATCGCTCTTGTCTCAGAAAAACACCTCGCCTTACTGGATGACGACCAGCCATTCTCAGCGTGTGATGATGGCCGGTGAGGAGGACTATATCAAGCGGGAGTTGAAAAAGCAGAAAGCGGCGGCATAACGCTGTTCGCGCAACGGAGAAATGAAACATGACTGAGCAAAAGATACTGGATGATCTCGCCGCGCATAACGTTGCCAAGGTCGAGATCAAGTTCAAGGGGCAGATGATTGAAATCGATACTGACCGGTGGCAGTTCGAGCCTGAGAAGGACGGCTGGCTGATTAAGGTCGAAGATGTCGCCGGGAAAGTCCTTGCGCTCGACCACGGCCTTCACCTCGATGATCTTGATTTCGGTGATGACCTTTACAACGAAGAGACGATTGGCGGATTTTATCGGGAAGAAGTCGAAGAGAACCTATGCTGTTTTGATTGGACTGACTACACCTCAACGAGAAGGCTAGACACGGGCACTATCCTTAACAACGTCGAGGCACGCACCATCAGCATTACCGGCACGAAGCAGACGGTGGCCGTGGTGACTGAACCGTTCGGATATACGCGACAGGTTGAACAGAAATCTGAGGCAGAAGCGGCAGCATAATGCTTGTCGCGCAAACGAGGAGAACTGAAACATGACTGACGAAATCACAAAGCCAAATCTTGCCGACATGATCCGAGCAGAAAAAACGATGAGTGAGGAGGACTGGATTGAGCGAGGGTCTGACGCCACCGAAGCATTGGAGGCCGCTGGCATTCTGGTGGACGCCACGACCGCTGATGGTTACCCGTCACTTGGTTGGTTCCCGCACCCTGATTGGGATGATCGACTAATTGCTCTGGGAATGTCTTCAGAGGATAGAGAGACAGTGTCCGATTATGTTCAGGACAAGTGGTCGAATTCTCTTCAGTGGCTGGGGTCCCTTTATGACCACGGTATTGAGCGGGCCACCAAAGCGTACGCCCGTCGATCCAAGCAACAGCCCGACGCAGACTTGAGCACCGTCGAGGAGGAGCGTGGCAATATGTTCGTGATCCTACGCAACGTGAACGGCGAACTGGCGCGGTACGTTTCGTTGGAGACCTCGTATACCAAAGCAGACGAAGACGACCCGAACACATGGTGGCGTCTGGAATATGTTGAGGGTAAACAGGAAGAGGTGGCGTAACCAACACGGCCGGAGCGAAGCGCACGGTTAGCGGAGAAATCGTTGAGAGCATTTCGGGGCTTCGGCTGGTTCACTCTCCAACTCGAATTGCTCAATCTCCGCCAATTTTTTTTGAAACAGCGAAGGAGTGATTTGAGATGAGCGTAACCCTTGAACAGTTCGCCTTGAAAGTTGCCGAGCGGGTTCGTGATCGCATCAAACAGCACGGACATCACAGCGTGGCACTCTATGCAATATCCCGACAAGGCCGCGAACTTTACCAAGAGTTTCCTATCGATGTGGGCACAGACAGGGATGAGGTCGCCCAGAAAATGCGGGATTGGATCGACCGCAAGCATATCGTCCGGTACGCCTTTGTGTCCGAAAGTTGGATGGCGAAGGCGAATACGAGTGGTGCGCCATCCCAGCAACTCGATAAGCAAGAGATTGTAATGCTGGATGCGATGGACAAGGCGGAACCCTTCAGGCACTACCTCGGCATGGCATTTATCACCCGGCCCGACGATGATCCACGTAAGCCGGTGCTGGGTGAGTTTGAATGGAGTTTTAACAATTCAGTCGGCCGCTTCTCAAAGTTGTTCCTGCCGCTGCTGTCCGAGGCTGAGTCACCCCGGGAGTTGGCTAATCGGATAGGATGGCTCTCTTGGCGGTCGCGTGAATCAAGGGTTATTGCTGGGTGCCTCACCGCGGTTTTGGATGCAGCATGGAACGACATCGAGGGGGACAGCATAGAAGCCAAGAAAGAATCCCTGATAGATGGCGTATCAGTGGCATTGTCGGTTCTGATCGCTGAGTACTATGAGGAGCCCGGAAAAGCCGCACAGATGGTTAAGGACATGGTTCCGCCTCAAGAAGAAACCAAGCCAATTGATCGCGCTCCGGTCTTCCCTTTGGCTGTCCCCGGCTATGCAACGAAGCGAGCACAAAAAGTCATCGGTCAACTGTTGCAAATTTTCGAAGGTGAGATGGCAGCACGGAATACCGACGACTTGAAGGATAATATTCTGGCCGGATTGGTCGCGGCTGCTGGTCAAATTGCCCACCTGCCGAATACCCAAGAGCGGAACAGGATGATTGTCGGTGTTCAGGACTTGGTTGCGTCCACGGTGAAGGAGACTTTGTTGATGATAAAACACACCGAAGGATGGACCGGCGAGGATGTCAAGGCGATTGGTGGTGAGCGAATGGACGAAATCCCGAACCTGTCAAAACTGAATTAAATTGGAGAGAACCGAATGACTGACGACGAACATGACGAACAAGACGACGAAGATGACGACTGTGCATGGATGTATTATACCCTGGGTAAATTCGTGAATTTCGCGTTGAAGCTAATTCCTCGGTCCAAGCTCATAAAAGGCCGACTTCACCTCACCTCGAACACTATGCAAGCGATAGGCGATAACCTGAAACAACTTGGCATTGATGGCCAACGTGAGGGGGTGCGGGTCATTCGGGAATTGGCTGACGCCATCGAGGAGGAAATACAGGTACAGGAGCGGTTCGGGAAGGAAATGTCGCGGTGGCAGAGGAACATTGAGAGAGAGGAGAGACCATGAATACCGTTATTGAATCCCCGATGATATCCTACCCCGTCAAAGCGTATGTCCGAGCCGCGGTTACACAAAGGAATTGGCAAGGACACTACGTCTCACCGCTTCCCGTGCTGGTGGAGATCGTGCGCGAACTGAGAATAAAGGACCGCCGTAAGATACCCGCCGACCTGGAAAAGAAGGTGCTCCACTGCTTGAAGAACACTAAGGACGACACCCGCGAGCCCATGTATCACCAGAACAGCAAGGGATTGTGGGGTTACCGGATCGCGAAAGCGAATGTGTTGGCGTTCTTTGATCCACCAGTCGTGCTGGACGAGTAAAAAATCATGGCCGACGACGATATCATATACGACGACGAGGGAAACGCGTACGACGCCCGGGATGTCGGCGTAGCGTACCCGACACATTAGCTTAGTGTAGCCATTTCCCAAAAAATATCACACCGTCGTCCATCTCGATCTCGGTGTCCAAATCTGCATCGATAAGTCCGAGGAGTTCCAGCTTATCGATGTCAATGTCGTGGTTGTCGCGCAGCCGGTTTAACGCATCGACGTGATCCGAACCGTAACCGTAGACAATATGTTTCTTCGTGGCTGGATGGAAACTGGAAGGCAAAAATCATTTTAGGGTGGAATCCTCCTCCACTGGTGATCCGCGCCTTCGGTCCGCCTCGCCATTGTTGTGGGTGAGCCCTCAGAGCCCGGCCCCTACACGATCAGGGTCAAAGTGCCATCCGGCGTGAAGATGATGCCACACAGACACCCGGAGGACCGAGTCTACACAGTCATGTCCGGCGTTTTCTACATCGGCCTGGGCGATCAGTTCGACGGCGATCCGCCTGGTAGCGTCATCGTTCTTCCCGGCAATACGTCCCACTTTCACTGGGCAAAGTCCGGTGAATACGTCACCCAGGTAACGGCCATTGGTCCGTTGGGCCCCGAATACTTGGATCCCGGCGACGATCCGCGGCGGCGGCAGAGGGAAAAGGTCGGTCACAACTGAATGATGGCCATTTGCATTGCACGCCGGAAGGGATCGATCCGGCCAGTTGAAATCCTTCCAATTGGGCTATAGCTCAAGAGCAGGCGCTGGTAGCGAATTGCGAATGACCGTGTCTGCACCGAAACCGTTGATCATCGACACACGACGTCACCAGATGTTTCCTATTCTGGAGGCGTCGGAGATCGAGCGCGTGCGTCGGTTTGGCGTGGTTCGCTCCTATGCTGCGGGGGAGGCGCTGGCCAAGGTCGGTGAGGTGGGCCACGGCCTGACGATCATCTTGGCCGGGAAAGTTGACGTCACCCAGCACGACGAGTCGGGCCGTCGTGCGCCGATCGTCACCCACGGCCCCGGCGCGTTCATGGGCGAACTGGCGCAGCTCGCGGGCCGGCGGGCTTTGGTGGACGCCCACGCCTTGGAACCGGTCGAGGCCTTGGTCATTCCGCCGGACCGGCTCCGGGCGCTGCTAATAGCGGACGCGGAACTCGGGGAGCGGGTCATGCGCGCCCTGATCCTGCGTCGCGTCGGTCTCCTCGAGGCGGGAGCTGGCGGACCGGTGATCGTCGGTCGTCCCGATAGCGGCGATGTGCTTCGGCTGGAGGGCTTTCTTGCGCGCAACGGCCATCCGCGTCAACGGCTGAACCCTGAGACCGATCCAGAAGC
>WNFZ01013525.1_pt1 | contig 13083 bp, 16 predicted proteins | sample 5400081 | NCBI WGS metagenome assembly WNFZ01 (sample SAMN13153365, study PRJNA577476) | soil metagenome | isolation source: 80 cm soil or saprolite under grassland replicate 1 | place: USA:California | collected 2016-06-15
GTTCCGCGAGTGAGTCGGCGCGCCCCGTCTACCGCTTCGGGTCGGTCGAGGTGGACCTCCGCCGCACGGAAGTCTGCCGCGACGGCGCGCCGGTCGCCCTCTCGGCCAAGGAGTTCAAGCTCCTGCGCCACTTCATCGGCCACCGGGGCGCCACCATCGGGCGCAACGAGCTGCTCGACGAGGTCTGGGGCAAGGACGCCATGCCCACCACGCGCACGGTCGACGTGCACGTGGCCTGGCTCCGGCGAAAGCTGGAGCCGAACCGGCGCCACCCGCGGTTCATCCTGACCGTCCACGGCCGGGGGTACAAGTTCGTCGGTTGAGCGACCCTAGCGCTCCGCCTTCGCGAACAAGGGCAGGTACTGCTCGTACCCCTGCGCCGCGAGCTCCTCCAGGGGGATGAATCGCAGCGCCGCCGAGTTCATGCAGTAGCGCAGGCCGGTGGGCGCGGGGCCGTCCGGGAAGACGTGTCCCAGGTGGGAGTCGGCGTGAGCCGACCGGACCTCGGTGCGGGGCAGGCCGAGGCGCAAGTCCGTGCGCGTCTTGACGTTCCCCTTTTCGAGGGGCCGGGTGAAGCTGGGCCAGCCGGTGCCGGACTCGAACTTGTCGAGGGAGCTGAAGAGCGGCTCTCCCGAGACCACGTCCACGTAGATGCCCGGCCGGTGGTTGTTCCAGTACTCGTTGCGAAAGGGGGGCTCGGTCCCCTCCTTCTGCGTCACCTGGTACTGGGCCGGCGTGAGCGTCTTGCGCAGCTCCTCGTCCTCGGGCTTCTGGAAATCCACGTGTCCTCCCGCGTTCTCGCCCCAGAGCTCCTTGAGCCGGCGGTCGCGTCCGCAGCCCGACCGGTACGATTGATAGCGCAGGGGGTTCGTGCGATAGAAGTGCTGGTGGTACTCCTCGGCGGGATAGAAGGTGGAGGCGGCCACGATCTGGGTGGCGATCCTGCCCCTGAAGCGCGGCTCCTCCTCGAGCTTCCGCCTGGACGCTTCGGCGAGGGAGCGTTGGGCCTCGTCGTGATAGAAAATCGCGGAGCGGTACTGGGTCCCGTGATCGCAGAACTGGGCGTCTCTGGCCAAGGGATCGATATTGTGCCAGAACGCCTCCAGGAGGCGCTCGTAGCTCACCTTCGCGGGGTCGTAGATCACCTGGACGGACTCCGCGTGGCCGGTCGCCCCCGACGAGACTTCGTCGTAGGTGGGGTTCTGTTTGTGCCCACCCGTGTAGCCGGACGTCACGGAAGACACCCCGCGGAGACCGGCAAAGGGCGCCTCCATGCACCAGAAGCAGCCGCCCGCGAAGGTGGCGGTCGCGCGGTCGCCCGCCCCCGCGGGCGCCGAGCGGTAAGTAGGCGCGGTACCTAGCAGTACCAGAACGAGGCCGACCCAGGAACGCGATCGCAAGGCTTCCCTCCCATTCAGGAAAACGAGCGCAGCCGGCGTTCGATTCCCACCGCGTCCCCCAGCCTACACCGGCAATGTTAACGCCTGGTTGATGCCGGTGGGCATCTCTTCGTCTCAGGAATCGACCTTGCCGTGCGAACAAAGGTTGCAAAGGATCTTGGCTGGAGGCCGGTCGGAGGTTGATGGAAGAGATCCACGATGGCGATCCGTCCTTGAGGCTCAGCTGGCCTTGGAGACACTGGGGCTTGGAAGCTCTCCACCTCTAGGCCTTGGGGGCCTCGCTCGCCACCTTCTCGCGGCGGGCGTCCCAGTAGAGGACCCGCCCCTCGCGATAGGACTGCACCGACATGCCGATCGTGACCATGGCCCGGTAGGCGGTATCCGCGTCGAGCACCGGCTCCTCCCGGCTGCGCAGGCAGCGCAGGAAGTTCTCCATGTGCGACTCGCGCGGCTCGGTCTCCAGCACGACCTCGATGGTGCCGTAGCGGTCCTTGAACTTCTTGCGGGCGACGGACTGGGGGGTGATGGTGATGGCGTCCACCCTTCCCTCGAAGCGGCCGTCGGGCACCATCATGATCGTCCCCTCGTGTCCGCGGATGAGGCCGGGGACGTGCGTGTCGTTGGCCATGCTGGAGCTGAGCACGAGGGAGTGGCCCTTGGGATATTCGGCGAGGAGGGCGAAGGTGTCGGGGACCTCCCGGTCCTTGAACGCGTAGACGCCGCCGCTGGCCATGACCTTGTGGGGGAACTGGGCCTCGCCCCAGGCGATGTTGAGGGGGGCCATGACGTGGTAGAAGAGGTCGGTGGCGATCCCGCCCGAGTAATCCCAGTACTTCCGGAACCGGAAGAAGCGGTCCGCGTCCCAGGGTCGCTCCGGCGCCTCGCCCAGCCACATCTTCCAGTCCACGAAGCCCTCGCCGCTGCCCTGCGGCCCCGCCTCGGGGTCGATCTTCCAGTTCCACTCGCCTTCCTCGGAGTTGCGGTGGTAGGAGCCCTGGCTCTGCACGAGATCGCCGATCATGCCGTCCTGGATCGCCTTCCGCGCCTTCCACCACTGGTCGGAGCTCGTGGTCTGGGAGCCCACCTGCAGCACCCGGCCCGTGCGGCGCACGGCTTCCGCCACCTGTCGCGCCTCCTCGACGGTGTGGGTGACCGGCTTCTCCAGGTACACGTCCTTTCCCCTGGCCATGGCCTCGAGGGCCATGCGCGCGTGCCAGTGGTCGGGGGTGGCGATGATCACCGCGTCCACGTCCTTCCGGTCCAGCACCCGCCGATAGTCCAGGGTGCCGTCGGCCCCGGAGAAGGTCTGGGCTTCGCGCTTGCGCTTCTCGTAGACGTCGCACACCGCCACCACGCGCGCGGCCAGGCGCGGATCGGGCGGCTTGGGAGGAGGCGCCCAGGGAGGCGGGGCCGGCGGCGCCATCTGCCCGCCCGTCTCCATCACCCATCGCAGCAGGTAGCGGCCCCGGCCGCCCACGCCGATGACGGCCAGTTGCAGGCGGTCGTTCGCGCCCTGCACCTTCTCCTGGGCGAAGACCGTGGGGCTCGCGGCGCCCAACGCCACCCCCGCCCCGAGGGCCGATTTCACGAACTGCCTGCGACCGAGCTTGCCTTCGCTCATGGGTCCCCCTTCTCCTGCTTGCTTGATGCGGTCGCCGCGGCGAGCTCGCTTTTCAGGGCAACCACGAGATCGGCGAGGGACGGACCTCGTTCGGGCTCGAAGCCCGCCGTCCCGGCCAGAGCCGAGTAGACGAGGGCCTCGAGTGCGGAAGCCGCGCGGCTCAGGCCGGTGAATCCATAGATCGCCGCGGAGCCGGTGAGGCGATGGACGAGGTGGTGGAGCGATTGGAGCTTCTCGCGATCCCCGGGCTCGAGGGAGGCCGCGGCCTCCCCGATGGCCCGGACCCTCGCCGGCAGATCCCTTGTGTAGGCCCGGCGGAGGGACTCGAGGCGCTCGCGCTGCCCGGCCGTCATTCTAGACGTCACGGCTTTCCCACAGGCCCCGCAAGGTCTCCGCCAGGGACTCCGGCTCGAACGGCTTGGTGATCACGCCCAGCGACCCGAGCTCCCGGTAGCGGGCGACCTCGTGCGACTGGGCGCGGGCGGTCATGAAGACCACCGGCGTGGCGGCCAGCCGGGGGTCCTTCTTCAATGCCTCGAAGGCGGCGATGCCGTCCATCCCCGGCATCATGACGTCCAGCAGGATGAGGTCCGGCTGGAAGACGGGGGCGGCCTTCAGGGCCTCCAGGGCGGAGCCGCAGACCTCGACCACGAGGCCCCCGATCTCGGACAGGGCCAGCGAAGCCACGACCTGTACATCCGGATCGTCCTCCACCAGGAGGACGCGGCTCAGGGGTTTTCGGGACATGAGCTTGCGTCCGCGGCCTCCCCGGGTGCATCCACCATCGGGAGGTCGAAGTAGAACGTGGTGCCTCGGCCCGAGCTCGTCTCGAAGCCGATCCGTCCGCCCATGCGCTCCACGATGGCCTTGCAGATGCTCAGGCCGAGGCCGGTGCCTCCCCTCGGCCGGGTGGTCGAGGAATCGGCCTGGGCGAACCTCTGGAAGACCCGGCCCCGGAAGCTCTCGGGGATCCCGGGCCCGTGGTCGGTCACCGCCACCCGCCAGCACCCGGCGGAGCTCACCGCCGAGACCGCCACTCGCTCGCCGGGAGGCGAGAACTTCGCCGCGTTGGAGAGCAGGTTCGTCAGGACCTGGATCACCCGGTCGCCGTCGACCGCGACCCGCACCGCGGGCGGGGCCTCCTCCAGGACCAGGGTCACGCCGAGCTGCGTCGCGTAGGGCTGATTCGCCTCCACGGCCTGCTCCAGGAGGGGCCGGAGCGGTTGGGTCTCTATCTCGAACGTCACCGTCCCCGACTCGATCTTCTGCAGGTCGAGGACGTTGTCGACGAGGCGGGTCAGGCGGCGGCTGTTCCGGTAGGCGATGTCGAGGAGCCGCCGCGCCTCCTCGGGAAGCTCCGCTCCGAGCCTGATGTTGATGATGCCGAGGGCGCCGTGGATGGAGGTGAGAGGCGTCCTCAGCTCGTGGTTGACGATGGAGATGAACTCGTCCTTGAGCGCCTCCATCCGCCGCCGCTCGTCCAGCTTGTCTTGCGCGGCCTGGTAGTCCTTGAGGGCCACCTCGATCCGTTGCTGCAGCTCGCGGTTGATGTCCCGAAGGACGCCGGTGGCCTCCTGGAACCCGCGCCGGCTGGCTTCGAAGGGAGCCAGGGCTTCGGCGAAGAACTCGGAGGCCCGCCTGGCGATGAGGGCGCTCTCGTCCGGGGCGAGCAGGTGGAGCAGGTCCAGGACAAGGGCCTCCTGGTGCAGCGCCGCCACCTCGAGGACGCCGAGTCCCTCCGCCACCGCGTTGCGGCCGATCTGGTAGGCTCGGAAGAGCGGGCCTTCCCCTCCGCTCTCGAGGTACTCCCGGAGGGCCCCGGCATACTCGTCGGTGAGGCTCCGGATGGCCCCCTTCATGGCACATCCCCGCCGAAGACCGCGACCAGGACCAGGGCATCGTCCGTCTTCTTGGCGTGCTGGGCGAGGATCAGGTCGGCCGCCTGTTGGGGTGGCTCCAGAGGGGGCAGGTGGTTCGCGAAGTCGCTTCGGATGCCGTCAGTGGCGAAGACCAGCGTATCCCCTCGCGCCACCCGGATGGCGGACGCCGCCAGCGGGGGGAGGTTGAAGCCCACCACCCCGCCCCGCAGGAACAGCGATTCCCTCCGTGGGTGGGCGGTGGCATTCGGCCGGAGGAGCAGGCCCTCCACGTTCCCGATCCCGATCCAGGTCAGGGTCCTTTCCCGCGCGCTGAAGGACGCCAGGCTCATGACCACCCCGCGGGTCTTGACGAGTGCCTCATGGCATCGTTGCACGAGGTGGACCACCGGGGCCTCCCGCTCCGTCTCGAGGGCCTCGGCCGCCGCCCGGGCCGCCGCGGCCGCCTCGTCGCCGTGGCCGAGGCCGTCCAGGGCACCGATCAGGATGCCGCCGGGGAAGGGGAGCACGAGGCCCAGGTCGCCCGACTCCGGCTGCCCGGCCAGGGGCTCACTGGCCATGCCCCATTCCAGAAGCGCGTTCCCCGACCTGCTCAGGGCATCCATTTGCGCGCCGTCACGATCGTGCCCTTGCCGACGACCGAGGCGATCTCGAAGTCGTCCATGAGGCGCCTCACCCCCGGGAGGCCGAGCCCCAGGCCGTTGCCGGTGGAGTAGCCGGCCTGCACGGCCTTGGCCACCTCCGCGATGCCCGGCCCCTGGTCACGCGCCACGATCTGGATGCCCATGCGGCTGCCCCGGTGCGCGAGGGCGAGGACGATCTCTCCGCTCTTGGCGTACTCGACGATGTTCCGGGCGAGCTCCGAGATCGCGGTGGCGATCACCGTGAGATCGCTGCCCGTGAAGCCGATCTGCGACGCCAGCTCCCGTCCGCGTTGCCGCGCGGTGACGATGTCGGTGGAGTCCGCGATGGGGACGACGGACGCCTCCAGGGTCGTCGCGTCGTGAGGCCAGACGTCATGGGCCATTCGATGGCCCCGTCTTTGGATTCCGCCCGAGGAAGGCCAGGCCCTCTTCCAGGTCCAGGGCCGTGGCCACGTCGCCCAGGGTCAACCCGAGCTGGACCATGGCGAAGGCCACTTCGGGCTGGATCCCCACGATCACGGTCTCGGCCCCCCGCAGACGGATCATGTGGGCGATGGCGCGCAGGGTGCGCACCGCGAAGGAGTCCATCACGTCCAGGACCGTGACGTCGACGATGGCGCCCCGGGAACGGTACTTGCCGACCTGCTGCACCAGGTCGTCCCGCAGCTGGAGGAGGTCCTCGTCGCTCAGGGCCGATTGGATGGAGGCGATGAGGATGCCGCCCTGCTTGAGGATGGGGACGCGCATCTCTTCAGGCCTGCGGTTCGTTCGCGGCCTCTCCCGTCATGATGACCTTGTAGCCCAGGAGGCGCTCCGCCTCCTCGATGCCACCCTGGAGGTCCCCCACGGCGTTGATCTTCCCGAGATCCACGCCGATGGTGACGAGAGTCTGGGCAATCTCCGAAGACAGCCCCGTCACGATCACGTTGGCGCCCATGAGGCGCGAGGCGTCGACGGTCTGGACCAGGTGGTTGGCCACCGTCGCGTCCACCGAGGGGACGCCGGTGATGTCCACCACCACCACTTTCGCGCGATTGGCGCGGATGCCGCGCAGGAGCTGCTCCGTGAGCTGCCGCGCCCGCTGGGGGTCGATCACCCCGATGATGGGCAGGATGAGGAGCCGGTCCCGGACCTGCAGCACCGGGGTCGACAGCTCGCGGATCGCCTCCTGCTGCTGCCGGATGATGCGCTCGCGCTCCTGGACGAAGCCGACGCCCACGGTGCTGGCGATGCGGTTGGCCGCCGGCTCGTAGGCGTCCAGGACCGAGTTCAGGAGCGCGAAGTCGCTCTGGGGAGCGCCTCCACGCTCCCGGTCTCGAGCACCTCGACGTAGTTGTCGTAGACCGACGTGGCCTCGGCGAAGATCTCCTCCCGCGTCATCGCGGTCAGCAACTGGGACTGGGTGATGCGCCGGGCCCACTCCTCGCGCAGCTGGGTGCGGTTCATGCGGAGGTGGGCCACGAGCTCCCTCAGCAGGGCCGCGGTGGATTCCGAGGTCGGGTTCCGCTGGCCCACGTCGGACGGCGTCTCGCCCTCCGGTCTTCTCTGCTTTCGCTCCATTCGATGCTCCCTCACGATCGGAAAAAGCGAACTCCCGCGGCCGCAGACAGGGTCGGACCGCGCGCCGTGCGGACAGAACGCAGCCTAACGCTGTCCGTGTCCTCGGTTCAAGTCAAGGATCCTCCCCGGAGACGAAGCAAGCACCGTGCCGGCTGACCGGGTGAGGGACGGTGCCCGGAACGCGTCTGAGGCCGCGTGGATCGTCGGTCGACCCGGGGTGGGTAGCGACCGCCACACAAACGGTACGCTCATTCCCATTCCCGTGACGCCGGCCCGGCGGCTTCCGCGGCCCTCGAGCGCCGTGGGGGCCAGTTAGCGCGGTCCGTGGGCGACTTCTCCTGGGGCCGGCGCCCCGGCACGAGGCTTGCCTTAGCGCCCGTCGGGAATGGAAGGGTCTGACCTTCCGCTGACCCCAGGGAGCAATGCCCATAAAAGTCCTACTGGCCGACGATCACCAGGTGGTTCGCCAAGCCCTCAAGGTCCTTCTCGAGACCGAGGGGCTCGAGGTGGTGGGTGAAGCCGCGAACGGTCACCAGGCGGTGCGCCTGTCGCGAGAGCTTTCCCCCGATGTCGCGGTCCTGGACCTCGTCATGCCCCAGCTCAACGGCCTCGACGCCGCCCCGGAGATCCGCCAGGCCTCGCCGACGACGCGCCTGGTTCTCCTGACCACCCAGAACGGCGAGCAGCACGTGCTCCAGGCGCTGAAGGCGGGCTTCAAGGGCTGCGTCTTCAAGTCGCACGAGGCGCAGGACCTGGTTCACGCGATCCGCGAAGTGGCCCGCGGGCGGACCTACCTCCATCCCGAGATGTCGGAGGCGGTGGTCGGCGGCTTCCTGGGAAGGTCCGAGCTCGCGGACGAGCCGCTCAGCAACCGGGAGAGGCAGGTCCTCCAGCTCATCGCCGAGGGAAAGCGGACCCGCCACGCGGCGGAGATCCTCGGGGTGAGCGTCAAGACCGTCGAGTCCCATCGGAGCCGCATCATGCGCAAGCTCAACATCCGCGAGACCGCCGGCCTCGTCCGTTATGCGATCCGGCACGGTCTCAGCGAGCTCTAGGAAACGTGACTTGGGGACTGGCGTTCGCGCTGCTGGGGTGCGTGCTCGCGGACAGCACGGGGATCGCCACGCCCCAGGCCGGGGAGCTACTCGGATACCGGATCGGCCCGGAAGACATCCTCCAGGTCTCCATCTGGAAGAACGAAGCGCTGAGCCGCACCGTGCCCGTGAGGCCCGACGGCAAGATCTCCCTCCCCCTGGTGAACGACGTCCAGGCGGCCGGGCTGACCCCCATGGAGCTCCGCGCCGTCCTCATGAAGAAGCTCGTCGAGTACTCGCCCTCGCCCGAGGTCTCGGTCATCGTGTCCGAGGTCCACAGCTACAAGGTGTCCGTGGTGGGCGCGGTGGCCCGGCCGGGTCGTTACGATACCCGGACCTGGGTGACCGTGCTCGACGCCCTGGCCATGGCCGGAGGCTTCACCGAGTTCGCCGATCGGTCACGGATCGTCGTGCTCCGACCCGAGGGACAGTCCACGAAGCGGATCCCCTTCGACTTCGGCCGGCTCGACCGGGACAAGGGGGGCCAGGCGAACTTCTACCTCAGCCCGGGTGACATCGTCGTCGTGCCATGAGCCGCTGACCCGGGTCTCCGCCGAGTCCAGTCCCAGGTTTCCCCTGACATCGTTTTCCGAGTCCGCCCAATTGTGGATGCTTCCGCGCCTCTGTAGCTTGTGTACCAGCGCGAGCGCGCGTGAGAGCGCGAGGCCTGGGACGGAGGCGTGGCCTCCCCCCGGGGCGCAAGAGCGGAGATGCGGTTGCCCGTCGATACGAAGGCCGGCATGACGCTGAATGTGCTGATAGTCGATGACGACGAAGCGTTTCGCGAGGTCATCAAGCGGCAGATGGGGCAGGGCGTGAAGGTGATCGGGGAGGCGGCCCGGGGAGACGACGGGGTGCTGCTCGCCAAGGAGCTGCGGCCGGACGTGGTCCTGATGGACCTCGATCTTCCCGGGCTCGACGGCATCGCGGCTACCCGCCAGATCAAGGCGGTCGATCCCGAGGTGAAGGTCATCCTCCTGACCCCTCACGACGAGGAAGCGTACCTGAGCTCGACGGGCAAGAGCGGGGCCGACGCCATCCTGCCCAAGCGATCGGTCCGCGCCGAGATCCTCTCCCGCATCCGCGTCGTGATGAGCGGATTCTGGAGCACGTGGGATGGGCGGGAGCGCCGCGAAAAGGGATCGTCGTCCGGCCGCGGGGACGGCAAGGAGCGGCGGCGCCAGCGGGCTCCGGACGAGTCGGAGAAGGACGCAGGTTAACCCCTGGAGGGGCATCCGCACCGGATGCCCGTGGCCTATGTGCGGGATCGTCGGCTACATCGGCAGGAGGGACGCGGGGCCGATCCTCATGGACTGCCTGAAGCGGCTCGAGTACCGCGGCTACGACTCGGCCGGGGTCGGGGTGATCCAGGAGGGGCGGCTCGAGCTCCGGCGCAGCGCGGGGAAGATCCTCGAGCTCGAGCGGGTGATGGAGCAGCGCCCCCTGCACGGGCAGGCGGGCATCGCCCACACCCGGTGGGCCACCCACGGGCGGCCGAGCGCGGCCAACGCCCATCCCCACAGCGACTGCGGGAGCTCGTTGGCGGTGGTGCACAACGGCATCATCGAGAACCACCGGCCCCTGAGGAGGGCCCTCGAGTCGCAGGGCCACCGCTTCGGGTCCGAGACCGATACCGAGGTGATCCCGCACCTGATCGAGTCGAGGCGTGGCTCGATCGAAGCGGCGACCCAGGAGGCCGTGCAGGAGCTGCAGGGGGACTACGCCCTGGGCATCATCAGCCGCCGGGAGCCCGAGAAGCTGGTCGCGGTCCGGAGCGGGGGGCCTCCCTTGAGCGTAGGCTTCGCGCCGGATGGCTTCTTCCTGACCTCGGATGCGTCCGCCATCCTTCCCTACACACGGGAAGTCCTCAGCCTGGAGGAGGGTGAGATGGCCGTCCTCTCCCGGGAGGGTGTGCGGCTCGTGACTTTCGGGGGCCGCGCCGTGGACCGGCCTCCCACCCGGGTGCCGTGGGATGCCGAGACCGCCCAGAAGGGCGGGTTCCCGCACTTCATGCTCAAGGAGATCTGGGAGCAACCTCGGGCGATCCGCGACACCTGGGGCGGACGGGTGGACCTCGAGGCGGGCGAGGTCCGCCTCGCCGAGCTCGGTCTCGAGGCCGAAGCCCTCGCCCGCGTCCGGCGGATCGTGCTCGTCGCCTGTGGGACGTCCTGGCACGCGTCCCTGGTGGGCAAGCACGTCCTGGAGTCGCTCTGCCGCGTCCCGGTGGAGGTGGACGTCGCCTCCGAATACCGCTACCGGTCTCCGATCGTGGACCCGTGGACCCTGACCATCGCGATCTCGCAGTCCGGGGAGACCGCGGACACCCTGGGCGCGGTGCGGGAGTCCCGCGCCCGCCAGTCGATGGTGGTGGCGATCTGCAACGTCGTAGGGTCCAGCTTGGCACGGGAGGCGGACGGCGTCCTCTACACACACGCGGGGCCGGAGATCGGGGTGGCCTCCACGAAGGCCTTCACCACCCAGCTCGTGGCCCTCGATCTCCTCGCCATCTACATGGCCCGGGCGAAAGGCACCCTGTCCCCGGGGGCCGCGAGGGCCCTGCTCCGGGACCTGGCCGACGTCCCCCGGCTGGGCGAGGAGCTGCTGGCGCGCGCCGACGGGCTGCGGGAGGTCGCCTCCCGCCTGGAGGGCTGCACGAGCGTCCTCTACCTGGGGCGGGGCATCCAGTACCCGCTCGCCCTGGAGGGGGCGCTGAAGCTCAAGGAGGTCTCCTACATCCACGCGGAAGGCTATCCCGCCGGGGAGATGAAGCACGGCCCGATCGCGCTCATCGATCCCACCGTGCCGGTGGTGGTGGTCGCCCCGCAGGGTCGCCTCTACGAGAAGACGCTGTCCAACATCGAGGAGGTCAAGGCCCGCGACGGAAGGGTGATCGCCCTCGCCAGCGAAGACGACCGGGAGATCGCTGGCAAGGCCGACCAGGTCTTCCGCCTCCCGAGGACGTCCGAGCTTCTTCTGCCGATCCTCACGGCCATGCCGCTCCAGCTCCTCGCCTACCACGCCGCGGTCGTCCGCGGCCGCGACGTGGACCAGCCGAGGAACCTGGCGAAGAGCGTGACGGTGGAGTAGAAGCCGGACGTCCTGGGGAGGATGGCGCGCGTTGCCGCTCCCTCGGAGAGAGGGAATGAACTGAAGGGGGCGAAGCCTGGGCAGGGGTAGCGTGGGGGCGCGAGCTCGATGATGACGATCGCGACGGGTCAGGACGACCTGCAGGTGGAACAGGAGGCCGGCTTGCGCCCGGCCCCCGGCGGCGTCGCGACCGCCCACTGGCACGTGCTCTGGACCCGGAGCCACTGCGAGTGGCTGGTCCAGGAGCAGGTCGAGGCCAAGGGCTACGCCTCGGTTCTGCCCACGAGGGACCTCGAAGGCCTCTTCCCGCGCGGGAAGCCGGCCAAGGGACTGCTGGTGCTTTCGGTCGAGCTGCTGCGGCGCAGCGTGGCGGTGGAGGTCGACGCCACCGAGGTGGCGCCCGCCTGACCGGCCATGCGATCCCTCCCCCGCGCCCTTTCGGCCGTCGTGACCGCGGCTCTTCCGGTGACCGTCGCGGCCCAGTCACGATTCGAGCTGGCGCCGTCCCTCGCGGTCGGCCAGGTGTGGGACGACAACCTCTTCTTGTCCCCCGACCAGCCCCTCGCTGACGCGATCACGCGCGTCTCCCCCGGACTCCGGGCCGGGCTCCGCTCCCCGCGCCTGGACGTATCCCTCGCCTACTCCCAGGAGGGGGAGATCTTCGCCGAGGAGTCCTCCCTCGACACGGCCAGCGCGCGTCGGGCCGCCGGGGCCGCCCTCCGCTACTCCGGGAGGCGAGGGCTTCTTCTCGAGGCGGTCCAGGCCTACACGGCGACTCGCACACCGGGGGAGCTGGTCCCGACGACCGGTCTCGACCTCGGGAGGCGTCCGGCCACGCAGCTCTCTTCCCGGGAGTCCCTTGGCCTGCCCCTCGGACCACGCACCCGGGGGACGGTCCGCTACGAGTTCGTGACGGACACGATCGAGGGGGGCCTCACCGGCCAGACCCATATCGCCGCCCTGACCGTGGAGCGCACGCGGAGCGAGCGGACCACGGTCAGCCTGGGGTACACGCTGCGCCGGCTCGGCTCCGCCGGGGAATGGACCACCTCGCACGTCGTGCAGGCCGGCTGGGACCACGCCCTCGGGCCCCACACCTGGATCCGCCTCGCCGCCGGTCCTCGCGTCACCGCGGGAAAGCGCGAGCCCGAGCCCGAGGGTGAGCTGTCGGTGCGGCAGCGCTTCAGGCGGGGCGAGGCGGCCGCCGCCTACGTGCGGACCCAGGCGCGGATCCTCGGCCAGCCGGGGGTCGGGTCCACCGAGAGCGCGACCGTCACGCTCAGCGGAGACGTTTCCCGCCACTTTCGGATCGCCGTGGCGCCGGGGTTCTTCCGCAACCGCGTCCCGCAGGCCGACTTCAGGGTCGTCCGCATGGACACCGAGCTGACCTGGTCGATCGGACGCTCGGTCTCGATCGTGGGGTCGCACGTCGTCGCGGCGACCCACGGGAGGCTCCAGGGGGACGTCCTCCACAACGTCTTCTCGGTCCGGATCGCCGTCGCTTCTCCGTGGCGGCCCCCCGCCTCCGGGGGCGCTTCGCGGGAAGGCGGGCTCGGGGAGGAGCCGTGATGGGAGAAGGGAAGACGCGGGGGAGCCAGGCGCCTGCCGACGCCCCCGTGCAAGGGAAGGGGCCGCGGAGCATCGTCCGGCCGCCGGACGCTGAGACCCCGAAGCGGTCCGTCGCAGCCGCCCTGAGCGTGCTGGAAGAGCAGAAGACGATCGGGATCGTCTACAACAGCGACCGCCACCCGCCGTCGTGGTACTACGAGTACCACAAGCATTACTACACGCCGCTGGCCG
>WNFZ01007136.1_pt1 | contig 13080 bp, 10 predicted proteins | sample 5400081 | NCBI WGS metagenome assembly WNFZ01 (sample SAMN13153365, study PRJNA577476) | soil metagenome | isolation source: 80 cm soil or saprolite under grassland replicate 1 | place: USA:California | collected 2016-06-15
CAACTCGGTGAGCTGTACCCGCAAGGACGTTTTGAGGTTCGGCGATTTCGACCGAATATTGTAGTACAGCCAGCTTCCGGTGAGAGGGGCTTTATAGAGAACAGCTGGGTCGGCCACACGCTCGCCATCGGCGATGAGGTTCGCCTGAGCATCACTGGTCCATGCGGTCGTTGTGTGATGACGACCCTGCCGCAAGGGGATCTCCCCAGAGATGTTGACATCCTTCGCACCGCGGCAAAACACAACCACGTCAAGGTCGGTGTGTATGCGGCGGTCGTGCGGGGTGGCACGATTCGCCGCGGTGATTCTGTTAGGCGGGCTGGGTAACCCAAGGTGACGCGACTTTCAAACAGACGGAGGTAAACGATGGCTACGAGCAAACAACCCAGTCTCTACGAGCGGCTCGGCGGTGTGTACAGTATCGCCACGGTGGTGGATGACTTCATCGACCGAGTCATGACAGACCCGCGCTTAAACGCGAATCCGCGCGTGGACGAAGCGCATCATCGGGTGTCGCCTGCGGGGTTCAAGTACCTCGTAACCGAAATGGTCTGCGGAGCGACCGGCGGACCGCAAAGGTATACCGGTCGCACGATGAAGGACTCGCATCAGGAGCTCATGATCACCGCCGACGAGTGGCAGGCATTTCTCGACGACTTTCAGCAGACGATGGACAAGTTCGGCGTGCCGCAGACCGAGCAAGAGGAGTTGAAGGCGATCGTGGATAGCACCCGAGCGGATATCGTCGTCTAAAGAGTCGGCGTGGCGGCTGTCGATACCAAGAACTCGATTTGGGCAGCAAGACTGTGAACGTAGGCTTTGATAATCGAAGCGTCATTGGCACCCGCTATCAACTCTAGGAGCACTACAGCCGACATAAAAAAGTTGTCGGGAAGCAGATTTTTAAGTAGACAAATCGATCCACGAAACTGCACGAACCAAAGACACGAACTCTTCCGAAAATAACATTTTCATTTGTTTTTGCTGTGCGGACGCACATCCACGACTGACACGAAATGTTGTTAGTGTGACTTCGTGTTATTTCATTTCGTGTAATTTCGTGGATCCATGTCTTGAGTCAGGCCGGAGCAAGTTTTGCAATGAATTATTGAGTGTAGCGTGCGTCGACCCGGTCGCTACCGCTCGCGGTTCTGTAGTTGTGTGACAGCCATACTTCATCAAATGATGTTTCGTGGCTGGCGTGCTGCTGAGTTCATGAGTCAGCTCCCGACTTGTCTAAAGACAAGGCTGAAACGACGGCCTCACTCGACGTCTTCCAGTCACTTACCGGTGCGTAGGTCTCTCGTCGCCAGCGATATGGAAGCTCTATGACTAACCCTGGACGTGGCGCGATGACTGCCATCGAAAGCATGTCATGGAGCACTGTTCTCTGCTGGGCTACATTGCCCGGTTCGCCCAGGGCGTGGCCGAAAGGCCAGTGCAGATACAAGAATCGCGGCGCGTGAGCCGCAACGGCTACTTCTTTCACGAGAGCCAAACCTACAGTCGTCACGCCCCTCGCTTCGATTTCTCTGGCAAGCAGTCCTACGGACCGCGTGCAGATCGGTCAGGCGGGCACCAGAAGAGCCAGATCGACGCCCGACTCGCTGATGCGTCTTGCGACCTCTTTGATCGCCGGTATGAGCCGCTTGGCACTCCCCATCAAACCGAATCCGTAGTGATCCTCTGCCAAACGCCCGATAATTCCCTCGGCCTCAAGCTCGCGCAGACGCTCGATCGGGAACACCAGATTGATGTCTCGAAGCGCATCGGTTCGGTCGTAGGCCTGGTGTGAAATCGCGAGGTCGGCCGGCTGTGCACCTTTCGGGATGACGCGGAAGGTTGGATCGCTATTGAGATTGAACGGGCGATCGCTTCGCAGATGAACGCCACCGGTCGAGATCAGCACCACGGTGCTTTCGGACAAGGGTTTTCGTAGCGGCGTCCAGGGAACCTCTCCGACTGCAAGCCGCCTGAGTTGCGGCAGCGCGATTATCTTGCTTATCCAGTGGCCGAATGCCGTACCGACGGGAATAACGCCGAAGAGGGTAGCGCTGTTGAAGATTCTGCGGTCGAGGAATTCTTTCAACCAACCCATGCGCTTTCGCACCGGGCCGTCATCTCGGGCGTTGGCCGGTTCCCGGTGCCTGGTTGATCTCGTTTCGGTTGTTGAAGTATTCATGCTTATATTTACTCCCTTAAGCTCTATCTTCCTCTGCCACACGGTTGTACGCTGCAACAAGCTCGCCAAACCTCGTCAACTCCTGGCAGTATCGAGATACTTGAGGTTGATGTTCGTCTGGCTTGGGATCTCCCTGTGCGCGGGTGACGATATACCGCCAAAAGGCGAGATATGGTCACTAGTCATCATTCGACCAGCAGCGCTGCGAGTCGGCTTCAAGAAGCGAATTGGCTGGCACACATTTCGACACACGTTTTCAACCGCTGCTTATTAGAAAGGGAGAGAATGTGAAGGCTGTGCAGGAGCTGATGCGGAGCAACAGTAGCTGTCCAAGCTAGGCCACTGACCGAGCTTGCGCAGCATCATTTTGCTCTGCATCTTCAAATTGCTGGATCTTGACCGCGCCATCTGGAAAGCGCGCGGTAATTTCGAGTTCGCCACCCATCGCAGCAATAAAGTCGCGCAGCGTACTGATGTACATATCTGCGCGGCGCTCCATTTTGGAAACTGCCGCTTGATTGATGCCGAGTGATTTGGCGATGCTCTCCTGCGTGAGCAGTCGCGCAGCGCGCAACTCGCTCAGAGGCATCTCATCCAGCATTCTTTGGGCTCGCTTCTCGGCTCGCGCCAGAGCCTCTGGAGACATTTTTTGCTTCAGGTTCTTGAATGGCTTTGCCATGATTAGTTGCCCTCCTTTTTCAAGGCCTCCATATGCGCCTCATAAATCTTGTCCGCGAGTGGGACATACTGCTCATACCAACGATCGTCGCCGGTCTTGTCTCCGCCAATCAGCAGGATCGCAACGCGCCGCGGATCAAACGCGTAAAGCACCCTATACGGCCGTCCGGCGAGTCTGCGTCGTGGGTTGGCGCTCTGTCGCCGAGGCGCCAAACGACTACGAAATACTCACCTGGGGCGCCGCTTACGACAAAGCTTCCCTGCTCGTTTGTCACTCCGAACGGCATCGAGTTCACGTGGCCACTAAGGCGCAGCCGGTGAGATAACGATATGAATGTCTTTAATTTCTGCTCCCGCTCTGATCTTCAGCTTCTCGTGCAACAGGTCGATCCCATTGACTTCGATTGATCTCACGTAGAAGACTTTCGGCGGTCGGATGATTACACTCAATGGGAATTCGCCTTCGGGAACGCCACTCACGGTGAATGTGCCTTCAGGCCCAACCCGGGCGATAGCTGACCCCGCGGCTATCAAAATCTGCGGCGTGGACGCGCTGCCCTCTTCGACGGTGACGCGCCCTGAAATGCGACCGCCGACTGAAACTTCGATCGCAAGATCTTCCACATCGGCTCCTGCAACTGTTAGGTCCTGTCTTTTCTCCACAAACTTCTGGGTCTCGGCATCCGCGCTTACAAGCGGTGCCGGGCGCACGAAAATGGTGTACTTCCCATCCGGCAAATTGCTGACGGACCAACGGCCTTGCGTGTCCGTTGCGGAAAAGTAATTGGACATTGATGCTTCAATGCCTGCTGCGTTCTCAGTACCGGAAGCTTGGTCTTCGCCAGCTTTCCTGGTTAGACGAACAGTTGCACCGGCGACAGGATGGCCGTCGCTCTCCTTCCTTACGGTGCCTGCCACACTATGCAGGCTCCGCACGGCCAAAGTGATGTTGATGTCACCGGTTTCACGATCCGGATAGACAACGACAGGAGGCGAGTTGTGTGAGTCAATGGTCGATGGAAAGTAGGTAGCGCCGAGCAATCCTTCCATACTTTTGGGCCTCTCGCCACCATTGATCGTTTTCGGGGGCGGGCTGGCGCTTACGATGTATTCGCCGGCCGGCAGTCCAATAATTCGATACGCGCCATTTTCGCGAGTATGCATCGATGTCCCGAAAACGCGTTCGCTGGTTCTCATCGCAGAGACGTTAGCGCCTGCGGCAGGTTCCCCATTCGCATTAACGATACGGCCCGAGATGACGCCAAAGTGCGGATTTCTCACCCGGAGATCGATTTGGACCGGACTTTCTCCGTTGACCGTTATCTTAGTGAAATCCTTCTTGTATTGCTCTAGTCTCGCAGCATCGGCGGCAGTATCCCCAGTCTGCGGAGGGAACGGAGCGGCCTCCGCACTTGGCAAATGCTCATCAGCAGGTTGAACAAAGACGTAGTATTCACCTGCGCCAACGCGATGGAAAACGAACTCTCCGTTCGCGTCAGTGATCGCGGTCGGGATGCGATATCGATCGCGATGATCGGCGAGAAACTCACTGGCGACCAATTGAACTCGCTCTCTTGGCGCGGGCTGTCCCGTATCCTCGTATAAGGCGCGCCCTTTCACGATCGACGCGCGCGCATAATTCTGACCCGATTGAGCGGGGGGCAGCTTGGTTGCTCCCTCCGATTGGGCATACGCGTTTGCCACAGGCAACGCCGCCGCAAGAAGAAGCGCAAACACGACTACGGCTTCTGCTTTAATCTTCATTCGAGCAGCAATGCTGAGCACGCGGATAGAGTCGATCAGCACTCCCATTCTCTTTGACGATTCGACGATTTGCATCGTTCAATTCTTTCCTGTCGGAAGGCTCAATTGTTAACCGTAGATGCTTTTCTAATTCTACTCTTTGACTATTTCAGCCGGCCTTTGGTCTTTCATTTCTTCACCTCGCCAGGCGCGAGTCACCCCTTTAGGGGTTACCCCGTTAGGGGTCCGATTCACCCCGGTAGGGGTGAGATGTTTATAGACCGGTGCCTAAGAAGTCCCAGGCGCGGTTCGGAGGGGCGGAATGAAACTAGATCGGTACTTGTCACGTTGACTTCCGCCCCTCCGAACCGCGCCGGAGGTTTTCGGGCCTTTGAGCTATAAACATGTCACCCCTAACGGGGTGAAGAGATGAAAGCCAAAGGCTGAAATCCGAAAGACCAAAAACGAACCACTGACAACTGACCGCTGACCACTGACTACTCCTCCGCCGTTAAGACAACCTTGATTACTCCGTCAGTGCGATCAGCGAAGAGTGTGAATGCGTCCTGTGCCCGGCTGAATGGAAAACTGTGAGTAACTAACGGTCCTGCATCAATCACGCCGTTAGAGATCAAGTCTACTGCGACGCGGAAATCATCGACCGTCGGGCCGAGACTACAAATCAGTCGTCCTTCGTTCCAGAAGAATTCGTGAAAGGTGAAATCATAGTTGTATTTGTGCGGTAGGCCAAAGGCCAACAGCGTCCCATTGCGCCTCACGAGCTTCGCGGCCAGGTTCAGCGTTTCGGCCTTGCCTATCGCTTCAATGACCAGATCAGCTCGCTTGCCATCCGTTATTGTCTCTACCGCATTTGCAACAGCTGCCGCGCTTCCGCAGATGCTATGTGTTGCGCCCATCTTAGTCGAAACGTTAAGGCGCTCCGGCAGAAGATCAATCGCAATTAACCGGGACACACCCATATGACGCAACAAAGCGGTGAATAACTGACCGGTCGGCCCCTGGCCCAACACCACCGCCGTTTGTCCCAGTACCTCTGGCAACTTCAAGCAGGCATGAACCACCGTTCCCAAGGGCTGGGAAACCACAAGGCGATTTGCCGGGCCCGCAGGGAGAGGAACGGCGCGATCGTCGCTCGAAACAAAGTACTCAGCGAGTCCTCTGTGCGGAATAGTTGGCAGGGCGAGAACGCGATCGCCTTCCTTGAACCGTTCACACCGAGACAGAACCACCGCGCCTACCAACTCGTGAAGCGATAGCATGGGGGCCAGTGGAGCTGACATTCCGGTAAGTGCAGGATGATCCGTATCGAACAGAAAGTAAGGCAGATCACTGCCACAGATGGAGCCCACCTGAAGCTTGACCAGAATCTCGCCTTCTTCAATATCCGGTATCGGTATCTCAATCATCTCCAGCTGCCGTGTGCCGGCAATCTGTCCCGCAAGCATTTTAGTCATGGTTGGAGTAGCGTTGCGCTTTACACGCGCAGCTTCACGGACTTTTGAGAGGCACCTGCTTTGAACGACAACGGCGCTGCGGCTCTTGATAAATCCCCTCCGTCGATAGTGATTCGCTCGCTGGCTGTACCTTCGACCTGCAGAAAGACAGCGGTTTGAGTCAACACGCGTGAAGCGCTAAGCAACACATCGCTTGTGTCGATGAACCGCAGCAACGACTCGGCCTTTTCATTACCTTGTACGCTGAAGCCATTCACAGCCGATTCCTTCACATGGTCGAGGACCACTGCCGGACGCAGTTCGTCCGTGGCCACTTCAAATCGTACATTGTAGAGAGTGAGCCCGCGCACATTGCGCGCGAACAATGCGTAGGCTGGCGGAACACCGATTTCGTAGTACTCGCCCGCAACTTTGGGGACGTCCCGCACGGCGGCGTGCTCGGCCGTACCGCCGCCCGGAAAGGTGACATGCACGTCATGGAAACTGATGTTTTCAAGAAAACCTTCGCCCATGCCGTTCAGCACGATGCACGAAAAGATCTCGCCCGGATTATAGCCGCTAACAAAAGGCACATCGGAAAGTTGGACCGGCTTGGCGACTGTGGCCTGGATTCCGTTGAAGGAGATGTTGCGGACAATGCCTGGTTGCTGCCGTTGTTCCGGTGACGTGTTGGACTCCGTGGCATTAGCACCTGGCGCCAAAGCGGGTTGGGTCGACCGTCGTGGTTGCGGACCCAACCCGATAGAGATCGGACCCGTCACACCCTTCATGATGAGGTTTGAGAATGAGATGTTTTCAAAACGCGAGCCGGGTCCACAGCGCATTTTGATCGGACAACCGTAGGTGTTGTAGATGAGGCAATTGGAAACGGTGATGTTTTCCGCTTCGCCGCCGCCGAAGCGGAACACCGACCAGCGTGTGCTGAAAGAGCAATTGGCCACCGTCACGAATTTGCAACTGCCGAATAGCGCACATGCGTCGTCCTGGCATTCAATGTCGCAGTTGCTGACGTGGACATATTGGCTGCTGATGAAGTGAAACCCGTCGTTATTATGATTCACGCGGTTGTAGATGTGTATGCCGTCCAGCTTCACGTAGCTGCTTTGGATGATCCGGACAGAATGAAAGGCGCTCTGGAAGAGGAAAATATCGCGGATCGTGAGATTCTTGCAGCGATGAAAGAGCAGATGATATGGACGATGACTGCCACTGATCCCAGCCGGCGGCATGACTCCACGGCTGGGGCTGCGAAATTGCGCACCCTGACCGTCGATTGTTCCCGGACCTTCAATGACAATATTCTGGGCATTGACCGCGAAGATCAGGCCAACATTCCCATCGCCCAGCGTTGAGTCTCCGCTGAGCGGGATAGCGTCGGCCGCGTGGTACTGTTTCCCGTCGGCGCTCCCCAACAGCTTTCCGCTGTGCGCTATATGCAGCGTGACATTGCTCTTCATTTCGATCGTTCCGATGACGAACACGCCTGCGGGCACGAGCACTGTGCCACCCTGGTCCTTGTTGCACGCGTCAATGGCCGCCTGGACCGCAGCAGTGTCGAGCGTGGTCCCATCACCTTTGGCGCCGAAGTCACGGATGTTGTAGGTACGGGTGCCGAGATTCTGGTCCGTGATTGCGAGATGCGCGCTCGGTTCCGCCGCCGCGCCCGTGGCGGCCAGCAAACCTGAACCAAGCGAAGTAGCTGACGCGAGGCGCAACCACTTGCGCCTCGATAAAGATCGATCGTTTGAGTTGGTCACGGTTAGCCCTTCTGTTGTTTTATATCTCGACGTCCCCTTCGATTCCGGTCGAATTCTGACACATGTTATTACATTGACACACAAAAGAACGAGGGATAGATTCAGCGCATTTAGAGTTCATTTGACGTGGCTAATTCACAACCGTCTGTTAACCTGCAGAAGGAGTCCAGCAGGAATGGAGGTCTCGACATGATCCGGTTCTTTTTCCACCGATCGGCAGTCAAACTAATTCTATTTGCCGTGGCTTTGCATGCTCCTCAGCACCTCGCGTTGGGCAACGCACAGCATAAAGCCATCCTTCAACAGAGCGCGCCAGGTCAATCACAAGATTCGGTTCAGAGTTTGGTGCGGCAGGGACAAGATCTTATCCGCACTCGACAATTCTACGAGGCCGTCGAGGTGTTGCGCCGCGCGATTCAGCTTCAACCGAATCTGGCCGTCGCGCATGTTCAGCTCAGTTTGGCGCTCATGGGAATTGGCCAACGAGACGAGGCGCTTGCTGCAACAAAACGCGCGATCGAGTTGGATCCAAACGATGCGCGTGCTTATGTGGCTCTCGGGAATATCGATGGCTCGATGCGCCGCTACACGGAAGCAATTCGCGCTTACAAACAGGCGGTTGGTCTTGATGCTAATAACCTGTCCGCTTACCTCAACTTGGGAATCGCATATGGCACGACTGCTCGCTATGCAGAATCGGCTGAAGCTTTTCAGCAGGCATTGCGCCTCGACGCAAACAACGTAAGCGCTTTAAACGGGTTGGGAATCGCCCAGTTTCGTTTGGGCCAGCGCGAAGAGGGCATTCAAAGCGTAAAGCAGGCAGTGCGTCTCAATCCCGGATTCGTAGATGGCTATCTTAATCTGGCGCGCTGGTATCACGGGATGGGTCGATACGAGGACGCGGCCGATGCTTTCACGGCGGTGACGAAAATAGTGCCCAAATGGCCCCAGGTCTACTTTGAACGCACGCTGGACCTCTTCTATGTGGGAAAGAATGAAGCGGCCGCGTCTGATGCCCGCACATTCCTTGAGCTGACCGACTGGCACTCAGATCGAGCACAGTACATGGTGATTATTGCCACGCTTGGTTACCGCCGAGCAGGAAAAATAGGTGATGCAAAAGACATTCTGGACCTGGCAGCCAAACGATCGAACACAGCTGCGTGGCCTTATCCGGTGATTGCTTACCTGCGAAGTGAGCTTGCCGCCGATGCACTCCTGGGCCGAGCTGGTGACAACAACGATCGGTTGACAGAAGCACATGGTTACATCGGCATGGACCTGCTGCTGAAGGATCAAAAGGACGAGGCGGTGCCGCACTTCCGATGGGTTAAAGAACGCGGAAATAAGAACTTCGTGGAATACGTACTTGCGACCCTCGAACTGAATCGTCTGGAAATTGGGACGCCCTCAAAGCAGTAGGTTTCTGAACGTCCACCACCCCTCCGCCGCTCTGGACGGTCAGTTGTCCGTAGTCAGTTGTTCGTTTTTGGCCCGGGTTTCGGCGCTTGGTCTTTCATTTCTTCACCCCGTTAGGGGCGACATGTTTATAGCTCAAAGGACCGAGACCCTCCGGTGCGGTTCGGAGGGGCGGAAGTCAACGTGACGAGTACCAATCTAGTGTCCTGTCTCTAAAGTCGCGTAAGAAAAGGGACACGAGACGGACCAGACTACATGTCGAGTGCCTAGAAACCAGGGTGGTGCGGAATGAAGTCATCAGTACCGTAACGCGGTAGCGTCGGGTCAACGATACTCATTAGGCTCGTGATGGGCAACGTTGACCCGACGCTACCGCGTTACGGTACTGATGACTTCATCCCGCTCGACCTGAGTATTGACGCACCTGCATGGTGTGACGTCTGCATGGCGTTATGGTTATGCGAACTTTAGAAACAGGAAACTAGTTTCATTCCGCCCCTCCGAACGGCGGATGGTCCTTTGACGATGTTCCAGTCTATAAACATTTCACGCCTAGCCGGGTGAAGAAATGATAGACCAAAGAACTCGAGAACGACGGCAACCAGTAGCACATTCTCATACCAGCCCAGCATCGGATCACGAAGCCCACTTTGGCCCAAGTGCGCTAACCCCTGCCAATGCTTCGCACTAATTAACCCGTTGAACACGTCCAGATTCTAGAATCCTTGTCCCAGTGTGAGACTTTTTGGCTTTTCTTTTGCCTGAGAGTTAAAGTTTTCTCACGCTTTTCTAAACATAGCCTCTGCGGCCCAGCGATTGCTGGTCAGCTTAGCTACAGAACTACGCTAAGCTCTATCGGAACGCTCCTAAGAGCGTTTAGCTCGAATAGACCACGCGCGCTGGATAGAGCGATGGTAGTCCAACCGTTTCCAGGCCCAGTGTCGCAGTTTCAGGGATCTTGGATCTTCGATCGTTATTGGATCTTCGATCGTTAAAAGACACGTGACGCATTTCGGATGAGTTTGCTGACTCGTTCAGCTGCGAAGACTGTGGAAAAGAACGAAGATTCAGCGATTGTGAGTGATGCTAACTATGCCCCCAGCCCCCCCGACTGCGATTAGCAAATGGCCGGTCAACGATCCTTCAATTAAACAGAATAAAAATGGTCGTACCAGCGACCTGGACCGCGAGGAAGCTCTAACCCGCCCCACCCTGATCGGCGAGTCGCCGGTGATGACGAAGCTTTTTTCCATCATCGCGCGAGTTGCGCCGACCAATAGCTCCGTACTCTTAACGGGCGCCACCGGCACCGGCAAGGAATTAGTTGCCCAGGCCATCCACGATCAGAGCCCACGCCGCGCCGCCGCGTTTGTTGACATCAACTGCTCCGCGATTCCGGAAACGCTTATCGAGGCCGAACTGTTCGGCCACCAACGTGGTACTTTCACCGGCGCCCATGAGAGCCGTTGCGGTCTGTTTGAAAAGGCATCCGGAGGCACGCTTTTTCTAGATGAAGTAGACGCGTTGAACCTTTCGGCTCAGGCCAAATTACTGCGAGTTTTGCAGGAACGCACGGTGCGAAGAATTGGGGCCCGGACCAATATCGCAATCGATGTGCGAATTATTTCGGCTACGAATTGCGACCTCGCTCAAGCTGTTGCCGCGGGCCGTTTCCGCGCGGACCTCTACTATCGGCTCCGCGTATTGCCGCTCCACCTGCCTGAACTGTGCATGCGTGGTAACGATGTCAAGCTGCTCGTTGATTACTTCCTGCGCATCAAAGCGGAGCGACACGGTAAGACGCCTCGCACCTTCTCAGCGGACGCCATGCGCGCACTGATCGAATATCCGTGGCCGGGCAATGTACGAGAACTGGAGAACGCCGTCGAATATGCGCTGGCTATTGGAACCGGTGAAGAGCTGGGACTTGACGATCTGCCGGCGGAACTTTCCAGTTGGCCCAGACAAACAGCCTCGAGTGATCTCCGTAAGGTGCTTGAGGCTTACATGAACGACGCTGTGCCCCTCGCAGAGATCGAGAGGCGCTACATCCTGTCGGTCTTGCAGCAATTTGGCGGCAATCAAGTGCGAGCTGCGGCGGCTCTGGGAATCGATCGCAGTAAACTCTATCGGCGGCTAAAGCAATATGGCGTGATGGCAGTAAAGTTTTTGCAGGAGGAACAAGACGGCCTGCAATTGCGAACGTGGGACACTAACGAATCAGCTTCTGTTCAATCCTTGTGACGATAGCCTGATGACTTAGTTCCTTCGCGGCGACATCCAGCTGCTGTTACAGCAGGCCAAAGAATCATTCCGTAGGACCATCCGCAAAATTCGGTAGTGACCTAATTTGCGGTTTTCTCTGTGCGGTCTCCGTGAAGCAAACCGTCAACTTCTTGTTTTTTGAGCAAGTTTTTGAATAAAGAACCGATCCACGAAACCACACGAAACAAACACACGAACTGACACGAAATTTTCCTAGTCTTATTTCGTGTGATTTCGTGGATCGTGTTTGGTTCTGGTTTTGATTTGGTTGCGGCCCCTTGGTCCGCGCTATGTCTCTGTGGTGACGAAATCTCCGGGCTCGACGAAAAGCAGGAAGCAGAGTTAAGGTTGAGCCCATGAACCTCGTACCGGACTACGCGCCCATTATCGCGCCTACGATAATGGTCGTTGACGACGACGATGACATGCGCTTCATGATCTCCGAAGCTCTCCGGGCGGAAGGATACGTCGTCACTGAGGCGGCGAGCGCGGCGGAGGCCGTGCACAAGGCAGTGCGGGAGCTGCCGCATTTAATCCTCCTGGATCTTGCCATGCCGGGCACAGATGGCATGAGTGCTCTCTGGGGTATTCGGAGGCATCACGAAATAGCCACCGTTCCAGTTGTTATCGTTTCTGCTCACGATGCCTTCGACCTTCGCGCCGAGGCGGCCGCCGCGGGCTGCAAAGGCTACATAAGCAAGCCGTTCGAGGTGGATGAGTTAATGGCTGTCGTCAGGTCGATTATCGAAGACAGCGAATAAACTGAAAGCTGGACATCTGGGAACGCAAAGGCGTATAAGGCTTACCCATGAAACTAGACTGGACAATCGTGGTCTGCATCGTCGTTATCATCGTGGCCGTTGGCTATTTCGTGATAAAGCGACGACGGCGGACTTAAGAATCCACATTCTGGTTGGTGCAAGGCGGTGGCCTCGCCGCTGCCATCTCTAGAAATCCCCAACCTTCCGAACCTGTGAAAAAAAATAGCCACAGATTAACGCGGATGACGCAGATCAAAACAGAATTCGAATGGTGATGCTGGCCCAGGCAATGGACCGCCAGATCCTTGTGAGCAATCGTTGACTCCTCCGGGAAATGCCAACGGTCTCCATAAGCGATGTGAAGCTATCGGCATCGGCGGAGGCGCAGCCAAGGGTGACTTCAACGGTGACGGTTTTGCCGATCTCGCCGTCGGCGTGCCCTACGAAGATGAGAATGGCGTGAACGCCGTCGGCGGAGTCAACATCATCTACGGATCTGCGACCGGACTCACGGCGACCTCGGATCAAAACTTCGACGAGACGACCTTCGGCTTTCCCTATCACTCCAACGACCACTTCGGCTGGGCGATGGCAGCGGGTGACTTCAATGGCGACGACAAATCCGACCTTGCGATCTCCATGCCTGACTACGAGTCTGACTTCGACACCACGCATAACAACTTTAACCAGGGCGTCGTCTTCCTCATCAGTGGCTCGGCAAACGGTCTTGACACATCCACAACCCGGACCCTGTCTTCCCTGAATGGCAAGGGAGGGCGCCGAGGAGGAGCACTCGTCTG
>WNFZ01004410.1_pt1 | contig 13075 bp, 8 predicted proteins | sample 5400081 | NCBI WGS metagenome assembly WNFZ01 (sample SAMN13153365, study PRJNA577476) | soil metagenome | isolation source: 80 cm soil or saprolite under grassland replicate 1 | place: USA:California | collected 2016-06-15
GGCCGCGACGAGCTCGCGTGCCGCCGCCGCGATGTGCTCCGCGTCGATGCCTGCGGTGGCGAGCAGCTCGGCCGGTTTGCCCGAGCCGGGCATCTCGGGCACCGCGAGGTGCGTGAAGCGCAGCTCCTCGCCGGCGAAGGCGGAGAGGACAGCCTCTCCCAGGCCGCCCTCCGGCCAGTGGTCCTCGGCGACGACGATCCGGCCCTGCGTCGCCTCGGCCGCCTCGCGCAGTGTGTCGACGTCCACCGGCTTGACGGAGTAGAGGTCGACCACGCGCACCGAGACGCCTTCGTCGGCGAGCGCGTCCGCAGCCTTCAACGCCTCGTGCAGCGTGATGCCGGCGCCGATCACCGTGACGTCGTCGCCGTCGCGCACGACCTTCGCGCCGCCGATCGGAAAGTCTTCTTCCGCGCCGTAGACGACGGGCGTCGCGCCGCGCGTCGTGCGGATGAACGAGATCCCGTCGAGGTCCGCCATCGCCGCGACGAGCTTCGCGGTCTGGTTCGCATCGCTCGGGTAGAGCACCGTCGAACCGTGCACCGCGCGGAAAGCGGCGAGGTCTTCGAGAGCCATCTGCGAGGGGCCGTCCTCGCCGATCGACACGCCCGCGTGCGAACCGGAGAGCCGGATGTCCGCCTGCGAGATCGCCGCCATGCGGATGAAGTCGTAGGCGCGCGAGAAGAACGCCGCGAACGACGATGCGAATGGTTTCCACTTGCGCACCTGCAGACCGACCGCTGCGGCGACCATCTGCTGCTCGGCGATATACATCTCGAAATAGCGCTCGGGCAATTCCTTCGCGAACTCTTCCGCGTAGGTGGAGTTGGAGACCTCGCCGTCGAGCGCGACGACGTCGCCGCGCGCCTTCCCGAGGGCGAGCAGCGCGTCGCCGTATGCCTTGCGCGTCGCGACCTCGCTGCCGACGTCGTACGAAGGCAACTCGAGCGCGCCGGTCTCGAAGGTGTGCGGCTGCGCGTCGGTGTCGGGCTTGTGCACGTCGACGACGATGTGCCGCTCGCCGCCGAGCTCTGCGATTGCCTGCTCGGGATCGTCGAGCGCCTTCCCGTGCCACCCGTCCTTGTTCTCGACCGCCTTGACGCCCTTCCCTTTCAAGGTGCGCGCGACGATCGCCGTCGGCCGTCCCGTCGAGAGCGCCTCCTCGTAGGCTCGGTCGATCGCCTCGACGTCGTGCCCGTCGATCTCGATCGCGGCCCAGCCGTACGCCTCGACACGGCGTGTGTACGAGGCGAGGTCCCAGCCGTGCATCGTCTCGCCCCGCTGGCCGAGGCGATTGATGTCGAGGATCGCAATCAGGTTGTCGAGGCCGGCGAACGCCGCGTGCTCGAACGCCTCCCACATCGATCCCTCCGCGAGCTCGCTGTCCCCGCACAGGCACCAGACGTGGTAAGGAAGCCGGTCGAGCTTCTTGCCGGCGAGCGCGACACCGACCGCGATCGGCAGACCCTGTCCGAGCGAACCGGTCGCGACGTCGACCCACGGGATCTTCGGCGTCGGGTGGCCTTCCAGTCGCGAGCCGAACTTGCGGAACGTGAGCAGCTCCTCGTCCGTGATCGCACCCGCGGCCTTGAAGATCGAGTAGAGGAGCGGCGACGCGTGCCCCTTCGAGAAGATCAGGTGGTCGTTCCGCGCGTCCTCTGGATTGTCGAAGTCGTAGCGGAGGTACTTCGCGAGCAGCACCGCCATCAGGTCGGCGGCCGACATCGACGACGTCGGGTGGCCCGACTTGGGGACGGCCGCGCAGCGGATCGAGTCCACGCGCAGCTGCTGTCCCAGCTCCCGCCAGCGCTCAGGATCGGTCACGCGCGCCCCTCGCCGGCGTCGCCTCCCGGCCGGCGGAGCCGGCCTCCGGCGCCGCCTGACGCCGCTCGCGGCACGGTGCCTTCCGGGCCCGTATTACCCATACTGTTCCCTCCGGCCCCGCACCGCGAGCGGCGCCCGAGGAACGCGCGAGCATCGAGCCTGAGATCGGGCGTCATGGCGTGAGTCTACGAACCAGCAGAGGGGTAACGTAGGTCGTATGCGTGTCGCGGTCGCGTTCGATCACCGAGGAGTAAAGCTGCGCGATGCCGTGATCGGGCAAATTGTGGCTCTGAGCCACGAAGTCGTCGATCTCGGAACGGACGACCCGACGGTGAGGATCGACTATCCCGACAAGGCACAGGAGATCGGCGACGCGATCCACTCCGGAGGCGCCGAGCGCGGCACCCTCGTCTGCGGCTCGGGCGTCGGGGCATCGGTCGCCGCGTGCAAGCTGGCGGGGATCCGTGCGGCGATCTGCCACGACACGTACTCGGCGCACCAGGGGGTCGAGCACGACGACATGAACGTCCTCTGCCTCGGCTCGGAGGTGGTCGGCGCCGAGCTCGCCGCCGAGCTCGTGCGCGCGTTTCTCGGCGCGACGTTCGTGGCGGAAGAGCGCTACATCAGACGGTTGAACAAAGTAGAGGAAATGGAGAAGGCAAATGTCTAAAACGAGATTGCAAGAACTGAGCGAGCACGGACAGAGCGTCTGGCTCGACTACCTGTCGCGGGACATCCTCGAGAGCGGCAAGCTCGCCGAGATGATGGACCGCGACGCTGTCGTCGGCGTGACGTCGAACCCGACGATCTTCCAGAAGGCGCTCGCATCCGGCGACGCGTACGACGAGCAGCTCAAAGGGCTGCTCGGGCACGAGCAAGATCCCAAGGAAATCTTCCTCGCACTCTCGGCCGAAGACGTGAAGGGTGGGCTCGAGCTGCTGCGGCCGATCTACGACGTCTCGGGCGGCGAGGACGGCTACGTCTCCTGGGAAGTCGACCCGGAGATCGCGTACGACCGCGAGCGCACCTACGAGGAGGCGAAGCGGCTGCACGAATGGATCGACGAGCCGAACCTCTTCGTGAAGATTCCCGCCACTGCTCCCGGCGTTGGCGCAATCGAAGACTCGGTCGCAGCGGGACGCAACATCAACGTGACCCTGATCTTCGCGCTGCAGCGGCACGAGGAGGTGATGGAGGCGTACATCCGCGGCCTCGAACGGTTCGCGGCGGACGGCGGGGACCTGTCGACTGTGCGCTCGGTCGCGTCGTTCTTCGTCTCGCGCGTCGACACCGAAGCCGACAAGCGCCTCGAGCAACTCGGTCGGACCGACCTTCAGGGAAAGCTCGCGGTCGCGAACGCGAAGCTCGCGTACCAGAACTACAAGCGCGTGTTCTCCGGTGATCGCTGGGATCGCCTTGCCGCGCTGGGAGCGAATTCGCAGCGCTGTCTCTGGGCGTCGACGTCGACGAAGAACCCCGCGTACCGCGACGTGATGTACGTCGAGGAGCTGATCGGCCCCTACACGGTGAACACGATGCCCGAGGAGACGATCCAGGCGTTCCAGGATCACGGCAAGGTCGAGGACATGCTCGAGCAGGGTGTCGACGAGGCGAAGCGGCTCCTGGACGACCTGCGCGCGGCCGGCGTGGACTACGACGACGTGACGGACACGCTCGAGAAGGAAGGCGTGCAGAAGTTCACGGACTCGTTCGTCGAGCTGAAGCAGGGGATCGCCGCGAAACGCGAGGCCCTGGCCGCGGTTTGAGCGTTACGACCGATTTGGTCGAGCGGATCTGGGCGCGCGATCCGACCGTCTGGACCGGCGCCGACGAGGCGCGCTGGCTCGGATGGCTCGACGAACCGAAGCGGATGCGGGAGCAATCGCGCGACCGCGCGCGCGCGGCCGAGATTGCTTCGGGCTGCGGCGACGTCGTGCTGCTCGGCATGGGCGGCTCGAGCCTTGCGCCCGAGGTGCTGCGCAGGCTGTTCGACGTCGAGCATTTTCATGTCCTCGATACGACGCATCCCGCCGCGATCCGCCGGCTCGAGGAGTCGCTCGACGTGCGCAACACGCTGTTCATCTCCGCGTCGAAGTCAGGCTCGACGCTCGAGACGCGCTGCCACACGGCGTACTTCCTCGACAAGGGAGGCGCCTTCATCGCGATCACCGATCCGGGCTCGGATCTCGAGCGATTCGCGCAGGACAACGGCTTCCTGCAGGTCGTGCCCGGCGAGCCGACGATCGGCGGGCGCTATTCCGCGCTGTCGCCATTCGGGATGATTCCCGCCGCGATCATCGGGCTCGAAGTCGAGCGTCTCCTCGAACACGCCGAGCAGATGGCGGACCGCTGCCGGCGAGGCGAAGACAACCCGGGCCTCGAGCTCGGGACGCGGCTCGCCGGCACCGCCAGCGTCGGTCTGACATCGCATCCGTACACGTTCGGCCTCTGGGCGGAGCAGCTGATCGCGGAGTCGACCGGCAAGCAGGGCAAGGGCATTGTTCCGGCTCCCGACGACCCGAATGCCGAGCTGCATGAGGATTTGTGGCTCGACGATCCGTACGACGTGGGTGCCGAGTTCTTTCGCTGGGAGTTCGCCGTTGCCGTCGCAGGCTCGCTGCTCGGAATCAACCCCTTCGACCAGCCCGACGTGCAGGCGGCGAAGGACAAGACCGCCGAGGTGCTGGCGCAGGGCGACGTCGTCCTCGAGCCGCAAGGCTCCCTCGACGAGCTGCTCGCGCAGGCGCGCGACGGCGACTATGTCGCCGTGCAGGCATTCGTCGACCCTGCGCGCGTGGAGGAGGTTCAGCCGTTCGTCGACCGCGCACGGGCGACAGGTCACGTCGTCACGCACGGTTTCGGTCCGAGGTATCTGCACTCGACCGGTCAGCTGCACAAAGGTGGACCCAACGCCGGGCTCTTTCTCCAGGTTGTCGACGATCCCGGCGACGAGCTCCGGATTCCCGGGCAGAAGTTCGGCTTCGCCCGCCTGATACGGGCGCAGGCGGCTGGAGACTACGAGTCGCTGAAGGCGCGCGGCCGACGCGTTGCACGCGTCAAATTGGAGGACCTGTAGTGCAGCTGGGAATGATCGGGCTGGGGCGGATGGGCGGCAACATGACGATCCGTCTCGGCGAGCACGGGCACGACGTCAAGACGTACGACCCGGGTGTCGAGTCCACCGCGTCTACGCTCGGCGAGCTCCGCGATCAACTCGCCTCGCCGCGGGCCTTCTGGCTGATGATCCCGGCGGGCAAGATCACCGAGGACGCGTTCCAGGAGCTGCTCACGCTCGGCGATCCCGCCGACACAATCGTCGACGGCGGCAACTCGAACTTTCGCGATTCGCAGCGGCGGTACCGAGATGCCCAGGCGAAGGGCCTCCATTTCGTCGATGCCGGCGTCTCCGGCGGCATTTGGGGTCTGCGCAACGGCTACTGCCTGATGGTCGGCGGGGACGATGAGGCGGTGCAGCGGCTCGAGCCGATCTTCACCACGCTCGCGCCCGACGACGGCTACGCACATGTCGGCGGGAGCGGCGCCGGGCACTTCACGAAGATGGTGCACAACGGGATCGAGTACGGGCTGATGCAGGCCTACGCCGAGGGCTTCGAGGTGATGGCGAAGTCGGAGTTCGAGCTCGACCTGAAGGAGATCGCCGGGATCTGGCGCTACGGCTCCGTCGTCCGCTCGTGGCTCCTCGAGCTGTTGCACGACGCGCTCGAGAAGGGCGGCAATGACCTGCCCCATCTGAAGGGCTATGTCGAAGACTCGGGCGAGGGTCGGTGGACGATCCACGAGGCGATGCGCGAGGACGTTCCGGTGCCCGTGATCACGGCCGCGCTCTTCGCGCGCTTCGCCTCACGCCAGGACGAGTCGTTTGCCGCGAAGATCACGGCCGCGCTCCGCAACGAGTTCGGCGGTCACGCGGTGAAGAGCGAATGACGATCATCGAAGAGAACCCGCTCCTCGAGGGTCTGCAGCTTCGGCGGACGCCCGATCCGTGCGCCTTCGTGATCTTCGGCGCCTCGGGCGACCTCACGCAGCGCAAGTTGATTCCGGCGCTGTACTCGCTCGCGTACCGGCGCCTCCTGCCGGAGAAGTTCGCGGTCGTGGGCGCTGCGCGAACGGAGGAAACCGACGAGAGCTTCCGCGCGCGGATGGAGGAAGCGGTGAAGGAGCATGCGCGCGATCCCTTCCGGACCGACGTCTGGGAACCGCTTGCGGAGACGATGTCCTACATCTCGACTGACTTCGGGGACGAAGCGTTCGAACATCGCCTGCACGAACGCGCCGTTCGCCTCGACGAAGAGCGCGGAACGGCCGGCAACCGCGTCTACTACTTCGCGGTGCCTCCGGGCGCAATCGCAACGCTCGTGCACGAAGTCGGCACGCGCCGCGCCGACGCGCAGGGCTGGGTGCGCCTCGTGATCGAGAAGCCGTTCGGCCACGACCTCGACTCCGCGCGGGCGCTGACCGCGGAGCTCCACGAGTACTTCACCGAGGAAGAGATCTTTCGCATCGACCACTACCTCGGCAAGGAGACCGTCCAGAACATGCTGGCGCTGCGGTTCTCCAACGGCATCTTCGAGCCGATCTGGAACCGTCAGTTCATCGACCATGTGCAGATCACGGTCGCGGAGACGATGGGCATCGAGGGTCGTGCCGGCTACTACGAGCAGGCGGGAGCGATCCGCGACATCTTCCAGAACCACCTGCTCCAGCTGCTCGCGCTGACGGCGATGGAACCGCCCATCGACTTCACGTCCGAGCAGGTGCGCAACGAGAAGGTGAAGGTGCTGCGCGCGCTGCACACGCCTGGGCCGAAGTCGGTCGTGCGGGGACAGTACGGGCGCGGCTACGTGGAGGGCGAGGAGGTTCCCGGCTATCGCGAGGAGGAAGGCGTCGCCCCCGACTCGATGACGGAGACGTACGTCGCCGCGAAGCTCTTCGTCGACAACTGGCGCTGGGCGGACACTCCGTTCTACGTGCGCATGGGCAAACGGCTTGCGCGCCGCGAGACGACGATCGCGATCGAGTTCAAGAGCGCGCCGCACCCGCCCTTCGAGGAGGCCGCGACGGAGGGCCTGAAGCCGAACGTGCTCGTCGTGCACGTCCAGCCGGACGAAGGTGTCTCGCTCGCGATCGGCGCGAAGGTCCCCGGCGCAGGGATGTCGATCCGGAACGTGCACATGAACTTCCTCTACGGCGGCGCGTTCCGTACGGGGCTCCCCGAAGCGTACGAGCGGCTGATTCTCGACGCGATGCTCGGCGACCAGACGCTGTTCACGCGCACCGACGAGGTTGAGGAGCAGTGGTCGCTCGTCGACGCGATCGTTGCAGCGTGGCGACGCGACCGGCCGGCGTTCCCGAACTACTCATCGGGAACGTGGGGACCGGCGAGCGCGAACGAGCTGGTCCAGCGCGACGGTCGCGCGTGGCGAAGTCACTGATGGCCTCGAGCGTCGTGGATATCGAGCGCGAGCTCGCGGACCTGCGCGACGCGTCCACGGCGCCGGGCCAGGCGCCGAACCAGCGCACGAGCGTGATGACGCACCTCGCCTGGGTGCCTTCCGGCTGGGAGGAGGCCGCAGAACGCACGCTTGCAGGCCTCGCGGAACAACATCCTTCGCGGACGATCCTCCTCTTCCCGCGGCCGGAGGACGGCGACGCGCTCGATATGGACGCATCGGTGCAGTGCTTCGCCTTCGGCGAGCAGGCGGTGTGCGCGGAGGTGATCCGCGTGCGGCTTCGCGGCGACCGCGCCCGCCATCCGGCGAGTGTCGTCGTTCCTCTGCTCGTCGCGGACCTGCCGGTCTTCTGTCGCTGGCGCGGGATGCCGGAGTTCGGCGAGGTCTTCGACGAGCTCGTCGGCGAGGTCGACCGGCTGATCGTCGACTCCACCGAGTGGCCAAGTGACAAATTGTCACAAGGCTACGGCGAGCTGGCGAGGCGCTTCGATCGCACCGCGGTCTCGGACATCGCGTGGGAGCGGACGGAGCGCTGGCGTCGCGAGCTCGCGGGCGCCTGGCCGTTCGAGGCGCACGAGATCTCGGTGCGCGCGACGCGCGCGCAGGCGCTCTTGCTCGCGGGTTGGCTGCGCTCGCGCCTCGGTCACGACGTGGCGCTCGAGCACGAACCTGCGGACGTGCTCACGTCGGTCTACGTCGACGGGAAGGCGATCGACGCTCCGCCGGGCGAACCTCCGCCTCCATCGGACCTCTTGTCGCACCAGCTCGACCGCTTCACCCGCGACCCGATCTACGAGGCCGCCGTGCGCGCAGCCGCTTAGAAAGAGAAGCTCGCCGCCGATTTGGCGAACGCGTGCCTGTATTGCTTGGCGGCTGATGCGGCAGCGCCGAACGTGACCACATAGGCCTGCCCGCGGACGTCAAACGCGTACTGGTAGATGTTCACTGGCTTAGCCGTCTTGCTCCGGAACGTGAGCAGCACCGCCGACCCGGCGGGCTCCTTGACGACGCGCCACGATACCGAGCTGCTTGCAACCCGCTTCGCCTGAGCGGCGAGCGCCTTGGCCCACTGCTCGAACGAGCGAGTTCCTCGACCACCCGTGCGCAACACGTTCACACCGGCGTGCACGCCGCCTTTGGCCTTTGGGTCGAACGCGACGAACAGGAAGATGGTGTCTGCCGCTTTCACCGACCGCCATGACTTCGGTACGTCGATCGTGAAGGCGCCTTTGTCGTAGCGCCGCATCGTCGAAGACGAGCGCGAGCTCGATACACGTGAAGGAGCTCCGACGATCTTGAACGTTGGCTTCGCGACGACGACCGGCAGTGCCTGTGACCAGGCCATCGCGCGTGCGCCGGCGGGCAGGGCGAGGTTGAGGCCGCGCACGCGGTACCACCACTTGCCCGGCGTCAACGGCAGCGTCGCCGCCGTGCCGTACGTGAGGATCGGCGTCGCGGCTGCGACGAACGGATAGCGGGTCTTGCTCCACTGCACCTCGTACGCGCTCGCCGCCAGCGCCGGCTGCCACGAGACGAGCGGCGTGCCGTAGAACGCGGGCCTGGAGCTCACCGGCGAGGTCAGCTTGCCGTTCGGCGAGAGACCCGAGGCGAACGGGGCGTTTCCGCGCGATGCCAGCGCCGGCTGGCCGGTCTTGCCGAAAGAGAGGATGCGGCCCGCCGCGCAGGCGTCCTGCGGCAGCTCGAGGTCCTTGTACGTGAGCGATCCGCCGGCACGCACGACTGCGTCACCGGTGCCGTGCGTATTCGCGAGCGCAGGCGAGATGGTCACCGTGGCGCCGCCGGCGGAGACGACCGTCACCGTCTCCTGCGCCGGCCCCGTGCCGATGGTCAGGACGTCGCCCACTGCGAGCTGGTCACCCGCGGCAATCGAGACCGTCGTCGAACCGGCCGCCGCGACTGCGCCCAAGGTGGACGACAGCGCATCCTTGACCAGCACCTCGACGGGAACGACCGTCCAGTAATAGCGGCCGGTCGGCCAATCGGTGTCCCACAGGTCGACGGGCGGTCCGACATTCGCCTTGTCGACGGTGAGCGTCGCTTCGGGAAACTTCGGCGCGGTTCCGGTGGTCGCCGCGGTCGTCGTGGGAGGGACGTCGGTGTCGTCGTTGGAGGGCGAATCGTCCTCGCCGCTCGTGATCGTCGCCTCGCCCGGCTGCACGGCCTCGTTCGCGGTCACCGGCGTGCTGTCGGCCATCGTCGTCAGGCCTTCGGAGCCGGCCGTGACAAAACGTGTGCGGGCGCTGAGCTGTTCGGCGGAGGTGGTGGGCAGGGCAAGCGTCCCGTTCCAGCGCGGCGCGTAGGACGGGCTTCCGACGACGGCGCCGCGGAAGACGATGTTCACGCAGTCACGATCGGTCGCGACGTAGACCCGGTACAGCTCGGCGGGTGTGCCCGACAAGCTCGTGTTGCCCTTGAACGCGAACGCGGGCATCACGTGATGTGCGGCCGGCGTCGCCGCGGTCGAGACCGAGTCGGAGATCGTCTCCACGCCGTTGAGCGCGCCGCCTGCGAACGGCGTGTTCGTCGAGGTGTAGACGGGGCTCCACGGCCCGTAGGACACCGCCGGCAGGCCGTTACGTACGCTGCCGTACAGCGTGCGGAGGGCGCGAATCCGCCAGTGGACGGTGCCCGTCCACGAGGCGTCCTGGTGGAAGGTGAAATACTCGCGCTCGTCCGCGACCGTCGTCTGCGTCCTGAAGATCTTGTTCGGCTCGAGGTACCAGACCTGGTAGGCGGTCGCACCGTCGACGGGCGACCAGCGAATGAGTCCCGGCACCGTCTCGAGCGGCGTCGGCAAGCTCGTCCAGCGCATATTGAACCCGAACAGCGTGCTCCAAGCGCTTGTCGTGCCGTTCGGCGCGAGGCCGCGCACGCGTGCGTAGAGCGAGTAGGGCGTACCTGTGATCCAGGGCAGCGAGATCGCGAGCGAGACGGCGGGCGCCTTGATCGTCTTTCGCGCGAGCAGCGCACCGGACGCGAACGTCCGCGCCGTGGCGAGCTGGAACTCGTAGCGGTTTGCGCCGGCGACCGGCTGCCACGCAAAAGACGGCGTACGCGCGAACGTGTCCTGCGACGGCTCGCTCGCCCGCAGCAAGAACCCGTGCAGATTCTGGGGCGCGCGGAGCGAAGGCGATTGGCCACGCGTCGCCGCACCGGCTCCGGAAACGGCGAGCAGGGCGGCAAAGGCGACTGCGGCGGGACGGGCGAAGCGCATGCTCTCCGGCCTGTTTCGGCAGTTCTAGGCCGCTACTTGAGCCTCCAGCGCCTCGCCGGCGGCGAGGACCAGCGCATCGGCGCCGAGCCGGCCCACGAGTTGGACGGATGCGGGGAGGCCGTGCTCCGCCCGGCCACACGGCAGCGCGAGGGCCGGCCAGCCGAGGGCGTTGAAGGGATTCGTGAACCGCGTGATGCCGAGACGGAGCGAGTCGTCGGCCGCGTCCTCGTACGTCGGCGCCACAAAGCCTTGCGTGGGCGTCAGCAGGAGGTCGAATCCCTCGAGCCGCTCGGGCGCCTCGTCCCGGAGAGAAGCTCGCACGCGCTCGGCCTCGCGAAACTCCGCGTCCGAGACGGCGAGGCACTCACGCACCTTGCGCGCGACATCCGTGCCGTACGCCTCCGGCTGCTCCTCGAACAGCGTCGCGTGCACCTCGCCGATCTCGCGCATGAAGACACGGAGGTGGCCCCGGCCGCGCGGGAAGTCCACGTGCTCACGGTGCGGGAAGAACGCTGCGGCCGCTTCGATCCGCTGCCGGACCCCGTCTTCCGCGTCGTCCGTCCACGCCACCGCGACGCGCAGGTCAGCGAGGTCGGGAATGGGCGCGGGCTCGAACTCCGGGACGAGCGCCTGCATCATCGCCGCGCAGTCGCGGACGGTTCGCGCCATCGGCCCGGCATGGTCGTAGCTCGGCGCCAGCGGCCAGCAACCCTCGAGGGAAACGAGCCCGAACGACGGCTTGAAGCCCACGATGCCGCAGAACGCGGCCGGAATCCGAATCGACCCGCCCGTGTCGCTGCCGAGCGCAGCGTCCGCAAGGCCGGCGGCGAGCGCGGCGGCTGAGCCTCCGCTCGAGCCGCCGGCGATCCGTCCGGTTGCGACCGGGTTCGGTACCCACCCGAAGTGCGGGTTCATCGAGGTGACGCCGTAGGCGAACTCGTGCAGGTTCGTCTTCCCGACGTTCGCGTAGCCCGCCGCTTCGAGGAGGCGGACTGCCTCCGCCGTCTCGGCCGGCACGTGGTCGGCGAAGATCGACGAGCCGTACGTCGTCGTCAGGCCGGCGGTGTCGAAGAGGTCCTTGACGGCAAGCCGGATGCCGCCCGACGGAGTGTCCGGCCGCGCGAGGAAGATCCCGTCTGTCGATTCCATAGGCTGTCAGCGTGTCCGTCTGCGCCGCATGTAGTCAAGAGAACCCTGACGTAGCGCGCTTCTGCCTGCACTGTGGCGCCGCACTGGCCACGGAGGCCCACCGGGAGGAGCGGCGTGTCGTCAGCGTCCTCTTCGTCGACATCGTCGGGTTCACCTCTCGCGCCGAGCAGCTCGATCCCGAGGATGTGCGCTCCTTCCTGACGCCGTACTACGAGCGGGTGCGCGGCGAGATCGAACGTCACGGCGGCAGGATCGAGAAGTTCGTGGGCGACGCGGTGCTCGGGATCTTCGGCGCGCCGGTCGCGCACGGCGACGACGCCGAGCGAGCCGTGCGCACGGCGCTTGCGATTCGCGACGAGCTCCAGAAGATGAACCACGCGGACCAGGAGCTCGACCTGCAGGTGCGCCTTGCTGTCAACACGGGCGAGGCGATCGTCGACCTCGACGCCCGCCCGGAGCACGGCGAGACGATGGTCGTCGGCGACGTGGTGAACACCGCGTCGCGCTTGCAGGCCGCGGCGCCGATGAACGGCGTGCTCGTCGGCAGGGAGACCCACGCGGCGACGCGCGCCACGATCGCCTACGCGGCGGCGGCGCCGGTGCTCGCGAAGGGGAAGGCTGCGCCGATCGAGGTCTGGCTCGCGCTGAGCGCCGCGGCGCCCGCAGGCGAGCGGATGCTGTCGAACGCGCCGCTCGTCGGCCGAGAGCGCGATCTGGACCTGCTGACCCGGCTCTGGGACCAGGTGTGCAGCGACCGGCGCCCGCATCTCGTGACGGTGATCGGCCCTGCGGGTATCGGCAAGAGCAGGCTCGCCGAGGAATTCGCGCGCGTGGTCTCGGCGCAGGGCGGGCGTGCGCTGCGGGGGCGCTCCCTTCCCTACGGCGACAGCTCTGCGTACGGCGCGTTCGCGCAGCACGTGAAGCAGGTCGCCGGAATCTTCGACAACGACGAGGCGGCCGTCGCGCTCGAAAAGCTGAAGCTCGCGATCTCCGCCGACGGAGCGGAGCTCTCGGACGCCCTCGCGCTCCTCCTCGGGTTTCCGAGCGCGACTGCGGTCGATCGCGAAGGGCTCTTCTTCGCGGCGCGCCAGTTCGTCGAGAACGTCGGGCGCGAGACGCCGACGCTGCTCGTGTTCGAGGACATCCACTGGGCGGACTCGAGCCTCCTCGACCTGATCGAGGTGCTGAGCGCCCGAACGCAGGACGCGCCTGTCCTCTTCGTCGCGCTCGCGCGCCCGGAGTTGTTCGGCGAACGGCGTGCGTGGGGCGGCGGGCTCGTGTCGGCGACGGCCCTGTCACTCGAGCCGCTCGGGGAGCACGACGCCGAGCAACTGGCGGCGCGGCTGCTGGCAGGCCGCCTCGACGAGACCGGCGCAGCGCGGCTTGCCGGCGCTGCCGA
>WNFZ01013024.1_pt1 | contig 13072 bp, 12 predicted proteins | sample 5400081 | NCBI WGS metagenome assembly WNFZ01 (sample SAMN13153365, study PRJNA577476) | soil metagenome | isolation source: 80 cm soil or saprolite under grassland replicate 1 | place: USA:California | collected 2016-06-15
ACGCGAACGTGATCGTCGGCCATCTGCCCCCGCAGCTGCTAGGGGGCGAGATCGAGCTCGACGTCGACGCGGCAAAGGCCGCTGTGCAGAAGATCGGCCATGCGCTCGGTCTCGACGTGCATCAGGCGGCCGAGGGCATCCTCGACATCGTCAACGAGAACATGGCCGGCGCCCTCCGCCTCGTCTCCGTGCAGCGGGGGTACGATCCGCGCGACTTCGCTCTCGTCGCCTTCGGCGGCGCCGGGCCGATGCATGCGAACGCGGTTGCCAAGGTGATGGGCTCGTTTCCGGTCATCGTGCCGCCGGCACCCGGCCTGCTCTGCGCGACCGGCGACCTCGTGGCCGACTTCCGCGGCGAGTTCGCCCGCACTTTCATTCGCACGATCGATCGCACGACGGGTGAGGAGCTACGCGCGATTCTCGACCGGCTGGGAACCGAGGCTCGCGAGTGGCTCGAGGGCGAGGGCATTCCGGAGAGCTCACAACGGGTCTCGTACGACGTCGACATGCGCTACTACCGCCAGGGCTACGAGATCCCGGTCGAGATCGATCCAGCCTTGCTGGCCGGCGATGGCACGGCCATGCTCGCCGAGCGCTTCAACCAGCTGCACGAGCAGTTCTACCGCTTCAAGATGGAGGAGACGGCGTGTGAGATCGTCAATCTGCGCGCAATCGGGTACGGCACGGTACCGAAGCCGCGACTGCCGGAGTCCGATGAGCGCGGCGAGCCGGATGCGTCGCACGCGGTGTTCGACGAGCACGAAGTCTACTTCGGTGGGGAGTGGCTGCCGACGAAGATCTACGACCGCTCGCAGCTCGTCCCGGGCAACCGCGTCGACGGGCCGGCGATTGTGACCGAGTTCGACTCGACGACCGTCGTTCTCTCGGGTTATGCAGCTGAGGTCGACCGATATCTGAACCTGATGATCAATCCCGCAAACGGCTAGAGGAGGCTTGAGTGAAGGTCGCCGAGATCCCGAAGATCGACGTTGACCCCGTCACCCTCGACATCATCGAGGGAGCGCTGAAGAGCACGCGCTTCGAGATGGACGCGACGCTCTTCCGGACGGCGATGAGCCCCGTCATCCGGGAGCAGCACGACGAGTTTCCGATGATCACGGACCCGAACGGGCGCATGGTCGTCGGCCAGTTCGGCTCGTACATCAGCGAGATGCTCGAGACGTTCGATGAGCCGATCGTCGAGGGCGACGTGATCTTCAACTCGGATCCCTACAGATGCGGGGGGGCGATCTCCCACATCAACGATTGGCTCGTCTGCCTGCCCATCTTCTGGCAGGGAGAGCTGATCGGCTGGGCGAGCATGTTCGGCCATCAGATGGACGCGGGTGGGCCGCTGCCCGGCTCGCTACCGACGGGTGCGAAGACCGTCTTCGGCGAGGGCATTCGCATCCCGCCGGTGAAAATCTTCCGCGAGGGTGAGCTGAACACGGACGTCCTCGGCGTGATCCTCAATAACGTCCGCATGCCCGAGATGAACCGGGCCGACCTGATGGGAATCATCGCCGGTTGCCGCACGGCGGAGAAGCGAGTCCACGAGCTCTGCGGGCGGTTCGGCAAGGAGACGTACCTGGCCGCGTGCCAGGCACTGCTCGACAGGACGTACAAGGCGATGGCGAAGCTGATCCTCGCTGCGATTCCGGAGGAGCCGCAGTCGTTCGAGGACTGGATCGACGACGACGGGCTCGGGCACGGCCCGTACAGGATGAAGCTGACCATTTGGCGGGAGGGGGAGCACGCGTACTTCGACTGGTCGGGGACCGACCCGCAGGCGATGGGCCCGGTGAACTTCTACCTCTCGGAGGCCATGTTCAAGATGTTCATCGGGGTCTACCTGATCATGGTCTTCGACCCACAGATCCTCTTCAACGACGGCTTCTATCCCCTACTCCACATCGTGATCCCGGACGGGAGCCTGCTTCACCCGAAGTTCCCCTCGGCTCTCGGCTGCAGGACGCATGCGCTGACGCGGCTGTTCGACATCCTCGGCGGCGCGCTCGCACGCAAGAGCCCGGAGCACACGACGGCCGCCGGCTACGGCACCAGCCCGTACATGCTCTACTCGGGCTGGGACCGGAACGGTGAGTTCTACTACCTGATGGAGATCTCCTACGGCGGCATCCCCGGCCGCCCGATCGGCGACGGGATGGACGGGCACTCATGGTGGCCGCTGTTCCAGAACATCCCGACCGAGTACCTCGAGGCGTACTACCCCGTGCGAATCGACGGCTACACGACGATCACCGACTCCGGCGGCGCCGGCTTCCACCGCGGGGGCAACGGGATCGAGAAGCGCTACGTGTACCTTGAGCCAGGCATCGTCTCCATCCACGACGACCGCTGGCTCACCTACCCGTGGGGGATTCTCGGCGGCAAGCCCGGGAGCCGCTCGGAGAAGATTCTGGTGCGGGCGGACGGGACGCGCGCGCGCCTGCCGGCGAAGTGCGACGAGGTCGAGGTCGGCCCCGGCGACATGCTGGTCTACCGCACCGCAGGCGGCGGCGGCTGGAAGGACCCGCTCGAGCGCCCGGAAGAGAAGGTGGAGGCAGACGTTGCCAAGGGCTTGGTCTCTGAGGAGAAGGCCTACGAGGACTACGGCGTGGTCGTAGGCGAGCCGGAGGCGACCGAGAGGCATCGAGAGCATCTGCGCGTGGCGCGGCGCGAGATCAAGGACTTCGACCTCGGCCCGGACCTCGACGAGATCCTCCACCAGGCGAAGGAGGAGACGGGCCTCGATCCTCCGGTTCCACCGGAACCGCTCCCGTGGGCGCAGATGGAGTCGCCGGAGGAGGCGCTGCGCCGCGTCCGCGAGCACGGCGACCGACAGATGACGCAGACCGAATGAGCTTCGCGGGTTTTCACGGGAGGGCCGGGTTCGGCCGGCATCCGGCTCTGATCGTGGTGGACGTGAGTCTCGGTTTCACCGATCCGGCGTCTCCGTTGGTCTGCGATCTCGACCACGTGGTGGCGGCTATCCAGAGGCTCCTCGGCGAGGCGCGCAAGGCGGGCATACCCGTGATCTACACGACCGTGTCGTATGCCGAGGGCGACAAGCAGACGGCGGCGGCTTTCATAGACAAGGTGCCGGCTCTGCTCACGCTCGAGGCGGGCAGCCGCTGGGTCGAGATCGACCCGAGGATTGCACCGAGGGAGGACGAGCCGGTGCTGAACAAGCTGTTCGCATCCGCGTTCTTCGGAACGGCGCTTGCCAGCTTGCTGGCGGCAAACAGCTGCGACAGCCTGATCGTGACGGGAGCCTCGACGTCGGGCTGCGTGCGCGCGACGGTCGTGGACGCGCTCCAACACGGCTATCGTCCGATCGTCCCGCGCGAGGCCGTCGGCGACCGCAATCCGGACGCCCACGCCGCCAGCCTCTACGACATCGACGCGAAGTACGGGGACGTCGTCTCGCTCGAATCGGCCCTCGAGCACATGGAGGAGTTCGCTGGCGCACACGCTCGCTGAGAAAATCCTGCTCGCCCACTGCGACGCCGACGACGTCCGCCGGGGCCAGGTCGTCATGGTCCGCTGCGACGTCGTCATGGCGAACGACGTCTCGGGGCCGATCGCGTTCCGGGCGATGGAGAAGATGGGTGCCGCAAAGGTGTTCGACCCGGCCAGGGTCGTGATGGTCGCCGACCATTTCGCTCCCGCGAAGGACGCCCGGACTGCCGAGCTCCTGAAGCGGATGAAGGAGTGGGCGGACGGGCAGGGGGTGACGTTCTACGGCCAGGGTCGCGGCGGGATCGAGCACACGCTGCTCTGCGAGGAGGGGTGGATCGTTCCCGGCTCGGTGATCGCCGCCGGGGACTCCCATACCTGCACCTACGGCGCGCTCGGCGCGTTCGGCACCGGTCTCGGCTCGACCGACATCGCCGCCTGCCTCACCTTCGGCGAGTTCTGGCAGGCGGTGCCGGGGACGATCCGCGTCGAGTTCACGGGCGAGAAGCAGCCGTTCGTGACCGGCAAGGACCTGATCCTCGCCGTGATCGGCGAGATCGGCGTCGGCGGGGCGACGAACTGCGCGCTCGAGTTCGTCGGCGACGGCGCGGCGGCTCTCTCGATCGACGAGCGCCTGGCGGTCTCGAACATGGCGGTCGAGGCGGGCGCGGAGACCGGGTTCTTCCCCGCGGACGAGAAGACGGCGCGGTACCTCGCGGGCCGCACGGACCGGCCCTGGCAGCCAGAGGAGTCCGACCCGGACGCCGAGTTCGACCGCGAGCTGGCGATCGACCTCTCGGAGCTGTCGCCGCTGATCGCGCTCCCTCACCTGCCCGGCAACGTCGTCCCGGTCGAGGAGGCGGCAGGCACCAAGATCGACCAGGTCTACATCGGCAACTGCTCGAACGGGACGATGACCGATCTGCGCCAGACCGCGCAGGTCTTGAGAGGACACCGCATTCACCCCGGCTGCCGGATGATCGTCGTGCCCGCGACTCAGTCCATCTACCGACAGGCGCTCGCGGAAGGGCTCCTCGACCTGTTCGTCGAGGCCGGCGCGATGGTCTCGACGCCGACCTGCGGCGCTTGTTTCGGCGGCCACATGGGCGTGCTCGCCGCTGGTGAGCGCGCGATCACGACGACGAACCGGAACTTCAGGGGTCGGATGGGCTCCCCCGAGGCGGAGGTGCACCTGGCGAACGCCTACGTCGCGGCGGCCGCCGCCGTCGCGGGCGCGATCGTCCACCCCGCGGAGGTCGCGAGCGGGGTGGCCGCATGATCGTCGAGGGTAGGGCTGTCATCATCCCCGGCGACGACGTCGATACCGACGTCCTGTATCCGGGCGCGTACCTGAACATCGACGACCCGGAGCAGATGAAGCCGTACCTGTTCGAGGGCTACGACCCCGCGCTCCGGGAGCAGCTCGGCGACGATGCGATCGTGGTCACGGGCTGGAACTTCGGTCTCGGCTCCTCGCGGGAGCACGTCGTGCAGGCGCTGAAGGGCTGGGGCGTGCGCTGCGTCGTCGGCAAGAGCTTCGCGCGAATCTTCCGCCGGAACTGCGTGAACCTCGGGCTGCCCATCCTCGAGTGCCCCACCGCGGCGGAGGCGGCGGGCTCGGGCTCCCGGATCCGGATCGACACGGACACGGGCCTCGTCGAGGTGGACGGGCGGCGCTTCGAGGCGAGCCCGATTGACCCCTTCGTGCTCGAGCTCCAGGAGTCCGGAGGCCTCGTCCCTTGGGCTCGTGGGAGACTCTCCGCGTGATTGTCCGGGATGGCGGCCACGACTGGCAGGTCGTCCTGCAGACCGACCACGCCGGCCTCTCCGGAAATTTCGCGCGGGCCTGGGCCGACCCGGGGCCGCGGCACGACTCGCTCACCCTCGCCGCGGAGCGTCACGACGACGGGTGGGCCGTCTGGGAGCAGGCGCCGATGGTCGAGCCGGAGACCGGGAGGCCGCTCAACTTCCTCGACGTCGGCGTTCCTGCGCACCTCGCCTTCTATCGGGCCTGCATCGCCGCAGTCAGCGAGCAGGATCCGTACTCCGGCTTGCTCGTCTCGATGCACGGAGCCGGCATCTACCAGCAGCGCTACGGCCGCGACCCGGGTCTGAGCATCACGCAGGCCGAGGCGCACAGGCAGCTCGTGGACGCGTTCGTCGACGAGCAGGAGGCCGGCTACTCCGAGCGGATCGCGCGGACCGGTGTGGACGAGGAACAGCGCTGGCGCGACTACGAGCTTCTTCAGCTCTACGACCGGCTGTCGCTCTACTTCTGCATGCGCGACGTCGAGCGCGGCGAGGATGCGGAGCTGCAAGGGTACCGGCTCGAGCCGGTAGCCCCCTGGCGCATCCGGATGCAGCCGTTTCCGTTCAGAGGGGAGCCGGCGCGGTTCTCGCTCGTGCGACGGGTGGTCCCGAAGGACGGAATGCGCGAGATCCTCGCGCTACCTCCCGAGCGCACCGAGATCGTCGTCGAATCCTAGTGCCCCTCCCAGCAATACATGCCGGCTTCTGGCTCGCGATCACGCGGCGCCAGAGTCCACCCTCGTCCTTAGCAAGGCAGTCAAGCCTTGCTGCGGACGAGTGCGGCCTCTGGCTTGGTGCTCGCAACCCAGAAGCTCGACGGCATTACTGGAAGGGGCACTAGTCAGTCCTCGACGATAGCGACCGCGCGGACCGGCGATCCGTACGCAGTCTCGAGTCGGAGCGGGAACCCGAAGAACTGGAAGCGCCGGCCGACGACCTCCTTCAGGTTGTTCAGGTTCTCGAAGTGGGTCACGCGGTCGGGTACTCGTCCGTCAGGTAGACGAGGTCGGGGCTGATCGTCTCGACACCGAAGATCTTCACGCCGTGGTCGGCCATCCAGTGCACAGCGTCGGCCGAGATCCCGCAGAACCCGTCGAGAAATGCGGGAGTGCCGGCGGTGCGGTTGTAGTGGTCGGAGCAGAAGAGCAGGATGTCCCCCTGGCGAAGCTCCTCGCCGCTCGCCTCGACCGCACGCTCCGTCTCTGCCGCCGTGACATCGTGGCCGCGCGGGTACTCGCGGATGTCGACGCAGATCGCGTCGCCGCAGAACGTCTCGAGCGGCATCTCCGCGATCGCCGCGCCCTCCTTGTCGTAGTGTCCGAAGGCATCGACGTGGGTCGCTGCGTGGTTCGAGGTGATGATGATCTCGGCGTTGAACGACGGCCGCCCCGCGGCGGCGTCGGCGTGGAGGATGTGACGCAAGATCTGCGTCGGGGGAAAGAACGGGTGCAGCTGCGACTCGCGCGACAGGGGCTGCGAAAGGTCGATCACACGCCGGGCCATCGTTACTCCTTTCGGGCGATCTCCTTGCACACCTGGACGATGCGCGGGATGAGCGCCGAGACGATCTTCTCTCCGGTCTCGAGCCGTGCACGTGTCGCGTCGCCGACCACGCCCGAGGGCGTGATGTCGCGGAGCATGTCCATCGGCACGATGACGCCCGGGCCGCTGGGCCGCATCGCGTAGCGCCCGAACGACGTCCACGGCAGCCCGGCCGCCTTGACCGCGGCCCCACGGTTGAAGGCGTCTCGCGTCGCGCGCTCCTCGTACACCTGCTGGCCGAGCGCGAGCGCGATCGAGGTCTCTGCCTCCTCGGCGTGGATCATCGGGCCCTCGACCGCGGCGAGCACGTCCGAGGCGAGGTCCCACCACTGCACGAGGAAGACCCGGCGCCCGGTGGTCTCGAAATAGTGGTTGACGGCAACGGTAAGCGCGGCGATGTTGCCCCCGTGGCCGTTGACCGCGACGAGGTTCTCGAAGCCGTGGTGGACGAGCGAGTCGCAGACCTCGCGGAACACCTGCAGGAAGGTCGTCGTCGAGAGCCGCACGCTGCCGGGAAACTGCATGTGGTACCAGGAGAGGGTCACGTTCAAGGTCGGCGCGACGAGCAGCGCGACGCCCTCTACCGCACCCGACTCCGCCGCTCGCAGGCAGAGCGAGCGCGCGATGAAGGAGTCGGTGTCGAGCGGCATGTGATGGCCGTGCTGTTCGGTCGAGCCGATCGGGATCAGCACGGCGTCCACGCCCTCGGCGATTCGCTCTTCGACCTCCGGCCAGGTCAGTCGCTCGATGCAGTGCTCCGCCATTGGATGCGATCTTCAACGAATGTCAGACATCGTGCAATACTCGGCGGCTCAGCGAGCCGGAGGGCGAGCGATGGAGGGCAAGGTCGAGGTCAACGGGGTCAACCTCTGGTACGAAGTCTCGGGCGAGGGCGAGCCGATCATGCAGATCCACGGAGCCGGCTTCGGGCACTTCAACTTCGCCCCGGCGACGCCCGAGCTCGCGAAGCACTTCAAAGTCGTCGACTACGACATGCGCGGTTACGGCCGGTCCGACCGCCCAGTCCAGGACTACGACATGGAGGTGTGGGCGGACGACCTGGCCGGCCTCCAGGACGCGCTCGGCATCCCCGAGGCGCACATCCATGGCACGTCGATGGGCGGGATGATCGCAATCGTCTTCGCCGGCAAGTACCCCGAGAGGACGACGTCCGTCGTCGTGAACTGCGCAGCAGCGAAGCTCGGCACCGCAGGGCGCCTCATCTTCAAGAACTGGATCGACATCGCGCGCATGGACCCGGACGGGCCGGGCAGCCGCATCCTCGCCGAGCTGATCGCCTGGCAGGCACTCTCGAAGGCGTTCCTCGAGACGCCTGAAGGCGCGGCCGCGGTCGACATGATCCAGCAGATCCTGCGCGAGTCGAACCGGATCGAGGTGTTCACGGCCGCCTGCGAGGCCATGTGCAACATGGACCTGCGGCCCTGGCTCCCGAGGATCACGGCGCCGGCTCTCGTGCTCGGGGGAGACGAGGATCTGATGACGCCCTGGGACCAGGGCCCGGGCGGTGCCGGGCAGGAGGCGATCTACGAGGGGATCCCGAACGCGGAGAAGCACGTCATCCGCGGCTCGAACCACTCGACGATCTTCGATAACACCGAGGAGCACGTGCGGTCGGTGATCGACTTCTTCAAGCGACACGGCCGCGCGGGCCGCGGAGACTAGTGCCCGCGGTCGAGGCGTTCGGCGTCGAGCCGATCCCGGCGGAGCTGCGCACGGTCTGCTGGCGCGATCTGTTCGCGATCAATTTCACCTTCTTCCTCAACCCCGTCATGTACCTCCTCGGCGCGTTTGCGGTCGTTGACGGGGGACTGCCGCTCTGGTGGGCGGTTGGATCGATGGCCGCCGGGCAAGCGCTCGCGTACTCGCTCCTCGTCGTCGTCGCTCAGCCGGGCGTCGACTACGGGCTTCCCGGCCAGGTGGCGATGCGGGCATCGCTCGTCTTCTGGGGCGCGCGCCTTCTCAGCTCGCCGTACCGAGTGGTCGCAGCCACGTACTGGTTCGCGGCGCAGGCGCTCACCGGCGCGCTCGGCATCCAGGCGATCGTCACCGGGCTGACCGGCGACCATCTGCCGCTCGTGCCGGTCGCGCTCTGCCTCGCGACCTTCCACGCGACCCTCGCGGTGCTCGGCTTCGACGTCACCCGCTGGCTTCTGCGCGTCGTCCTGCCGATCTCGCTCGCCTTCACGGGAGTCCTCGTCGGGCTAGACGTGACATCGGACGACCCGCGCTATGCCGTCAGCCGGGTATTCGACTCCCCGGGGCAACACGCTACGTGGCTGGGCTTCGCGACGTACGTGACGGTGATGTGCGGCGCCTCGCTCACGCTCGTGACGAGCGTGGCCGACTTCTGCCGCTACACGCCCACGCGGCGCGACATGCGTATCGGCTACGCGGCGTCGGCGCTCGCGGCGGCCGTCGTGACGACCTTCGTCGGAGGCTACGCGGCGGCGGCGACGGGCGAGACGAACCCATTCATCGCCGTGGTCGATCTCACCTCGAGCAAGGCCCTGCTCGTGCTGCTCCTCGCCGCCATCGTCGTCCAGGGGATCGCAGCCAACATCACCAACGTCTACACGGCCGGGCTCTCGCTCGTGAACTCGCTGCCGCGGCTCGGACGCCTGCGGGCGACCATCGCCGTCGGGGCAGGTGCGCTCGCGCTCTCGGCCTTCCCGGACTTCGTCAACCATGCGCAGCGCTGGGTCACCCATCTCGGCAACGTGGCCGCGCCGCTCGCGGGCGTGGTCCTCGCCGACTACATGGTCCTCAAGCGGCAGGAGATCGACGTGCCGGAGCTATTTGACCCGGCCGGTCGCTACCGCTATCTCAGCGGGGTCAACGTGGCGGCAATCCTTTCGGTCGCGATCGGGGTCGCGGTCTACTACATCGTTCCCCACGAGTGGCTGAAGATCGTCTGGGGGATCGGAGTCGGCGCCGCAACCTACCTCGCACTCGCGTGGCTGCAGACGGGCTTCGCGCCCCGCCTGGCACGCGCCTACGCGGGAACGATCGCCTCCTCCCACCGCTCGAGCTCGCCCTCGTAGATGTAGCGCCCCTCGGACGACCACCGCTCGAGGCCGGCCATGTAGCCCCTCATAACGAGACGGCGGTCAGCGACCTCCTTCGCCGAGGAGAGTGGGCCTAGACTATGCGTCCCGATGGCCCGGGACGAGTTCGTCCTCGATACGTCCGTGCTGCACGCCTTCGTCGCGGACGTACGCGCGGCGATCGGCTGCGCCGTCTCGCCCGCGGAGGCCTGCGAGGCGATCCGGCCCCGCTTCGCAGGACTGCTCGCCGACCCGCAGTGGCTCCCGGCTCGATACCAGGAGGCGGCCGCGGAGAGCGGCATGGGCGGCGGAATCGGCCAGTGGCTTCTCTACCGGGCGGGTGACGGTTCGCTCTCCCTCTTCTCGCTCGTTGTCCCGCCGGAGGCGCAGACGCCTGTGCACGACCACCTCGCGTGGGGCCTCGTCGGCCTGTACAGGGGAACGCAGGAGGAGGAGGTGTACGCGAAACGGAAAACCCTCGACCTCGTGGAGCGGCGAACGCTTCGCCCGGGCGACTTCTATGCGCTCATCCCGCCGCGCGACGACATCCACCGCGTGCGCACGACCTCGCCGGTAACCTCGGTGTCGATTCACCTGCTGACAAACGACACAGGCTGCGTCTGGCGACACGCCTATGACTCCGAATCGGGCGAGGAGAAGCCGTTCAGGTCCGGCTATGTAAACGCGTCCTGCGAACCCGGCGGGCGCCGGGAGTCAGACATTTGACTGGGACGCTCAGCGGTTGTATACAAGGACAATCCTCTGTCGGGCGTACGACAGCACTCAGGGACGCGGCATCAGGGCTCGACGTCTTGGGGTGCTGCGGCACAATCGCGTAGGCATCCTTGAGGGGCGGCGAGGGGAAAGGAGATGCACATGAGTGAACTCGAGGACTTCGAGTTCGATCATCAGGAGTACGCCGATCAGCTGGGCTACACGGACGAGCTAACCCGCGGCGACTTCACAGACCCGACGGCCCTGAGGGCTGAGACGCCGGAAGAGCGGCTCCGCGGATTGACCCGTCGCGACCTACTCGTCAAGGGTGGCGTCGGGGCGGCCGCGCTCAGCGGTGTCGGGGCGCTCGCCGGGCGCGCCTCGGCCGGGTTGGAAAGCGCGGAGAAGTTCACGGGAACCCTCAACGTGATCACGCTCGGGGTCGAGTGGCCCGAAGGCGCCGAGCAGCAGGCTGAGAAGGACCTCGGCTTCAAGTTCAACGTCCAGGTCATGGGCACGAACGCCCAGGTCCAGAAGTCGATCACGGCTCCGGGGAGCTTCGACGTCGGCGGGCTGTACAACTACCAGTTCTTCCAGATCTGGCCGACAGGCAACTTCCAGCCCGTCGATCGGAACAGGATCAAGGCCTGGAACGACTTCTATCCGATCTTCACCAAGGGCAAGGTGCAGGTCAACAACCCGAAGTGCACCTCGGGCCAGGGCGACGCGCCGTACCGCGTGCTCTTCCTCGACCTCAACCACTCGACCGGCCTACCCCTGACCGCGGTCGGGCCGAAGAGCAACAAGCGGATCGTGCAGTGGTGGAACAGCGCGGAGAACAAGCCGTACAAGGGCAAGCCGCAACCGCGCTGGATCGTCGGCCCGCCGGCCCACTTCAACATGGACTCGATGGGCTACAACGGCGACGTCATCAAGAAGCTGCCGGGCAAGGTGTCGTGGGCCGAGCTGCTGAACACGAGGTGGCGAGGCCGCGTGGCGCTCCTCAACGACCCCGGCATCGCGATGGAGGATGCCGGGAACGCCGTCAAGGCCCTCGGGCTGATGAAGTTCAAGGACCTCGGCAACATGTCGCGGTCGGAGATCGACCGGCTGATCAAGATCATGATCCGGTACAAAAAGCGCGGCCACTTCCGTGCGTTCTGGTCGACGTTCCAGGAGTCGGTCAACCTGATGAGCTCCAAGCAGGTCGTGATCGAGTCGATGTGGTCGCCTGCCGTTGCGCTGCTCGTCGCTCAGGGTGTCCCCGTCCGCTACGCGTTCCCGCCCCAGGGCATGCGCGGCTGGTGCAGCGCCCAGGGGATCCCGAAGCACGTGAAAGGCGACAAGCTGGCGGCCGCCTACGAGTACCTGAACTGGATGTACGAAGGGTTCCTCGGCGCGCTGATCATGCGCCAGGGCTACTACATTGCGAACGGGAAGAAGCTTCCCGCGTGGATCAAGTCGCACGGCTCCGAGGGCAAGCCGGCGTTCACGGCCGCGGAGTATGACTTCTGGTACAACGGCAAGGCCGCCCCGCGTGACCTGCCCGGGATCACCGGCCACGTCGGGGACATCAAGAAGGGGCAGAGGCGCGACGGGGGTTCGTTCCTCACGCGCTCCTGCAAATACTCGTCCTGGAACTCCTTCTTCCGGGAGAACACCTACCAGATCAAGCGGTTCAACGACTTCCTCAGCTCCTAGCGCCTATGCCAGAGGGAACGGGGACCTCAGGTCCGACTTCGGAGGGGGCGGCAACCGCCGCCCCCTCCGACGCAAAGGGGTCGGGGCTTGACCTAATCGAGCTGACGAAGGTCTTCCCCGGCGGGACCGTCGCTGTCGAGGATGTCAACCTGCACGTCGATCACGGCGAGTACGTCGTGCTCCTTGGACCGTCGGGCTGCGGCAAGACGACGACACTGCGAATGATTGGCGGGCACGAGTTTCCGACCAGGGGCGACATCGCCCTCGACGGCCAGTCGCTCGTCGACCTCGCCCCCCATAAACGGCCGACCACGACGGTCTTCCAGCACTTCGCGCTCTTCCCGCATCGCAGCGTCCTCGACAACGTCGAGTTCGGCCTCAAGATGCACGGGATGCCGAAGGACGAGCGTCGTAACGAAGCCTTCGACGCGCTTCGCATGGTCGGCCTCGAAGAGCTCGCGGACCGCAAGCCGCGCGCCCTCTCGGGAGGACAGCAGCAGCGTGTCGCGCTTGCGCGGGTGCTCGTAACGAAGCCGAAGGCGTTGCTGCTCGACGAGCCGCTCGGAGACCTCGACCGGCTGCTGCAGCTACGGATGCGCGTCGAGCTCCGCAACCTTCAGCGCCAGCTCGGTCTGATGTTCATCCACGTCACGCACAACCAGGAGGAAGCGCTCTCGATGGCGGACCGCATCGTCGTCATGAACGAGGCCCGCATTCAGCAGATTGCGGACCCGTTGACGATCGCCACGAAGCCCGAGACCGAGCTCGTCGCACGCTTCATG
>WNFZ01007846.1_pt1 | contig 13069 bp, 7 predicted proteins | sample 5400081 | NCBI WGS metagenome assembly WNFZ01 (sample SAMN13153365, study PRJNA577476) | soil metagenome | isolation source: 80 cm soil or saprolite under grassland replicate 1 | place: USA:California | collected 2016-06-15
AACTCCTCGTCCCGGTAGTCCCACATGTTGATGATTCCGGCCCGGATGGGTTGGAAGCGGGTCATGCGGAGCCTTCCTTCAGGGTCTGTGCGCGGTGCGTCGGGGGAAAGGGGCGTCGCCGGGGCTCAGGATGCGCCGGGCGGGTTCTTGATGTGCGCGGTGATGCTGCGGTAGCGGGCCAGCAGCGGCAGCACCAGCATGCCTCCGTCCACCCTCGCCACCAGGCCCAGCGAGGCGAGCAGCGCAACTGCCTCGGCCAGCAGGCGGCCCGGGTCGGCGGCCTGCTTCTCCGCCATTCCGGCGCCGAATTCCTCGACCAGCTTTCGCAGCTCGGTGCGCAGCCACACGTCGCTGAAGAACGGGTAGGCGACGTCGTCGGGCTCGCCGCGTTCATCGGATCCGGGTTCGGTGTCGGCGCCTCCGGATTCGGTTCTGGCACCGTTCCCGGGCCCGGAGTCGCCGGCCTCCGGCCGCCATGCCTGCACGGCGAGCAAGTCGGCGACGCGGCCCCGGTCCGGCAGGGCGGCGTCGATCCGCTGGGCTGCCTCGGCGAGCCGTTCCGCGGCGGTGGCCGCGGGCAGGCGTTCGATCTTGGAGCTGTGCCGCTGCAGGTAGCCCGCGATCCGCGCGCACAGCAGCAGCGCGGCCTGCGCGACGGTGCCGGTCGACGGGAACGCCACGTCGGTGAACCGCTGCCCGGCGTTGACCAGCGCCACGCCTTCGGCGCGCCGCTCCAGGCCGAGGACGAGTCGCCGGGCTTGCCGAGCGTTCACGCGCCGCCGCTCCTCCCGGCCCTGGGTCGGTGCGGAGCCACCGGGGCCATCCAGCAGCTCGGTGACTGAGTTCAGATGCTGCAGCACCCGGCTCGGCGCGTAGATGGCACCGACCACTTCGCGGTCGATGTCGTAGAGTGCCTCGGCGCGCTCTGGGTCGTTGACCCACTCGATGGCCGAGCCATCGGCCGTCTGCAGGGCGCCGCGCGCCTCCAGCCAGGAGACCGCGTCCACGAACGCGTCCCGGTCGGGCTTGCGGCCGGTGTCCATTCCCAGGCCGTCGATGCGCCCGGCGTCGGCGGCGACCGCGTCGGCCAGCTCGCTGAGGGCGATCTGGGTGCCGGAGCGGCCCAGCGCGGACAATGTCAGCACCAGGTAGGCGTAACGGCGCCGGTCGAACGGGCGCCGCGCCCGGGTGACCGCCGGGCGGGTGCCGTCCAGCGCGTCCTGCACCCGGCGCAGCCGGATGGTGTCGCCGCTGGCCAGGAGCGTGTAGCCGAGGACCTCGCCGAGGTCGGCCCGCAGTTGCCTGACCCACTTGCGCACGAGGGGGAGCGCCGAGGCGTCCGGGTACAACGCGGTGATCAGCGGGTGGCGCAGCACCAGCCGGGCCGCCTTCTGATACTCGGCCAGCTCGAGCGGGTCGACGTCCGCGGCGACCCTCATCCGGCGACCTCCACGGCCAGGCCGTCCAGATGCAGTCGGCCGCGGACCGTGTGCACGGTCGTGGATCCGGGGGCGGGCCGCAACACCAGGCGCACCCCGTGCGCGGACCCGCTCGCGGTCCGGCTGACCGGGACCCGCGCGGACAGCGCCACGTCCATCAGGCTGAGCAGCGCCTGGGTCTCCGGCTCGTCCAGCACCCGGCCGTAGACGCCGTCACCGGCCAGTGCCGCCGCCGCGGTGCGGCGCTGCGCGGTCGCCTTCAGCTGCTCGGCGCGCAGCCGCTGCCTCTCGTCGTCGTTGCGCTGGATCCGGCCGGGGCCGTGCAGCCCAGGGGCCTTGCCGTTGCGCACTAGCGTTCGGGACAGCTCCACCGGCTCGGCGTCCCACCATGACAGTCGGCTGCCGATCGCCTCCGGGTCCTCGTGCACAGCCGAGACGTGCCGGGGGGCGCCGAGACCGAACACCGCCTGGAACAGCGCGTGGGCGTCGTCGTCGGCTGGGCAGGCGGTGAACCATTGCGCCAGATGGCGCAGCTGGCTCTCCCGGCTCACCCCGCCACGGCGCGACTCGGTGACCCTGCGCAGCAGGGCCGTGACGTTGGCGATCGCCGTGACCGTGGCGTCTTGCAGGCGTTCGGCCTCGCTGCGGCGACTGGCACCGAACCATTGCACCAGGCCGCCCCAGCGCGCCGCCCAGTCAGCGACCCGTTCCTCGACGCCGCGGAACAGCGAATCGTCGGCCTCCGCGGCGAGCCGGGCGAGGCGCTCGGTGCCGGTGGCGTCCACCTCGGCGACCGCGGCCGCCAGGAGCGGTGCGAACCGGGTCAGCTCGGAGTGAAACTCCCGCATGTGGGTGAGCAGCGCGTCCTTGTGCGCCAGGAACACCTCGGGCCGGGTGTCGTTGGTGCGCGCCAGATCGCCCAGCATCAGGTAGAACCGGGCGGCGCGCTGTGCCATGTCGGCGAGCACGCCATCCAGCCGGGACAGCTTCCGGTACACCTCGGCAGCGTCCCCGGACCGCACCGCCTCGGCGAGCGCTCGCAGGTCGGCGAGGATGTCGGGGAACACGAGGCGGGACAGCTGGGCGTCTTCCAGGCTGGCCGTCAGCACGTCTTCGACGGCCTGGAACGCCCGGTATCCGGCCTGGGTGAACTGGTAGACGTAGTGCCGGTTGCGGTACTCGGCGAGGTTCGCGGCGCGGGTGCCGTCATAGGAACGGTCCAGCACCTGCCATTCGGCGAGGGCGTCCAGCAGCACCTGCACGTCGCCGACCGCTGCCCCCTCCGGATGCTGCGCGGCCAGTTCGTCAAGTACCTCGCGGGCGTCGGACGCGTGCATCAGCACCTGGTAGTTGGCCCTGGCCCGGTCGAAGGCGCGGAGCAGCCACAGGTACTCGTGGCGTTTCTCGGCGGCCGCGAAGTGGAACAGTCGCAACCGGTCATCGAGGGTGAACGCGTCGATGCCGAACGCTGCGTTTTCGGCTGCGGTGTCACCGGAAATCGGCACGGCCCGAACCGGGGGATCGGGCGTCGCGGAGACGTCCGGGGACGACGAGAGCGCATCGGTGGACGTGATGCCAGCGGCGGCCTCACTCACTGAGACAGTGGGATAACTACTGATCACAGGTCCTAATCGCCTCAATCATCGGGGGATTTGTGGCGGAACGGCTGGGCCGGCGTGATGGCCAGTCTGCCGGATCACCATGGCGGATGAGGGAAGACACGCCCCAGGCCTCCCGCAGCCGCAGGCAGTCGTTGAACATCACCCGCGCGCACCTGAACGCGCACGCCAGGGCCCGGCCCCTGCCCAGGCGAGGGGTACACGCGATACCGGTAGCGCGCCAGCACGACGCCAAACGTAGCGTCAGCATCTGACAATCACGTGGACCACCGCCGCGGCAGCCCGGTCAGCCGTCCGGTGGCCAGGCACACCTCGCCAGGCCGTGCAGCGATTGCAGCACCGTCAGCGCGGCGCCGCGGCTCAGGTCCTCGTGGTGGCGCTCGTTGCGCGGGGTGCGCAGGCAGCCGTAGCAGGACGTCTCCAGGCCGCAGTCACACGACGCCACCCGCCGCAGCGCCGTGGCGCTCACCGCGTCGAGTGCGTCGGCGATCCGCAGCACGCTGCCCGCCCCGCCCGGGACGGTATCGAACAGCACCAGGCCGCTGCGGCCGTCTGCACCGGAGTGCACTACTCCGTCGATGTCGGTGCGGCTGATCTCCAGCCCGTCGGCGGCGCCCTCCAGCACCGCATACAGGAGGGAGTACCACTGGGCCCCGGTATCCAGTCCGGGAGCATCGAGCCGCAGGCGCAGGATGTCGGTTTCATAGGTATGCGCGAGCGAGCGCCAGCGCAGCGGCCCGGTGCACGGCCTGCCGCGCAGCGGGCTGACGTGCGACCTGGGGGACCGCCCGTGGTTGGGGGCGCCCCAGCCGCACCAGTCACAGATCAAGAACCCCGAGCCGCCCGGCCCCTCGGCCAGCGACACCAGCCGGCCGCGGGCACCGCAGTCGCACCACGCCAGCGCTCCGGTGCCGGCCTTCCAATGGGTCTCGGCCAGCTCCTCGCCGAGCGACACCACGTGCACGGCGCCATTCCAGGACCGCTGCGGTGGCACATTGCTGGGCTTGCCGGTGCGCGGATCGGCGACGAAGCCGAACTCCGGCACGCAGTATTCGCGGACCGGGCCGTCGGCGGGCCGTCCGCACGCGGAGCAGGCCGGCTCCAGGTCGGTGCCGCCCTCCCGGTAGTGCTGGCAGCCCCGGCACACCGTGTAGCTGCGGGTGATCAGCTCCCGGCCGGGAAGCCGGTAGATGCCGCCCGAGCGCCACAGAACCCCGCCGGCGATCAGCTCGGAGCCGGGCGCGTACTCGTGGATCGCCACCGACAGGTCCCGGTTCAGCTCCAGCCGGGCGCCCACCTGGCTGTCGCAGTGCGCGGTGCGCAGCTCGACGGTGTCCACCGGGAACCCGTACTTCGGCAGCACGTTCCGGTTGGCCAGGTAACCAATCAGCGGCCGCCGCGTGATGGTGGCGATGCTGCGCTCGAACCGGGCCGCCAGGTCGCTGCGCCGGGACTCGAACGCCTCCCTGCGGCGCTCCTCGAACATCGCCACGTCGTGCGCCAGCTCGGCGCGGACCTGCTCCAGCAGCCCGCACAGCTGCTCTACCCAGCTGCCGTCGTGCAGCCCGATCCGCGCTTGGGCCGACTTCGGGAGCACGGCGCGCAGCGCCGTGTTGACCTCGGCGGGCACCGGGGTGAGGTAGCCGCGGACCGCGTCGCAGGCCGGCTCGCCGCGGCCGGCGGGCAGGAAGAAATCCCCGGCAGTCTTCCACTCCCGGTCGCCGTTGTCCTTGGCGTCCCGGAAGAACGCCGCCAGCGCCACCGAATGCGCGTGTCGGCGGTCGATGCGCGGATTCCCTAGCGGCACGTAGGGGGCGCGGACCTGCCCGGTCAGCATCGACTCCGGCGCCTGATAACGGGACAGGTCGTGAGAACGACGCTGGGCGTAGGTGAGCACCAGCGCGGCGGTGCCGCTGCGGCGCCCCGCCCGCCCGGCCCGCTGGATGTAGTTGGCGGTCGTGGGCGGCATATTCCGCAGCAGCACCGCGGAAAGCGCCCCAACGTCGACGCCCAGCTCGAACGTGGTGGAGCAGCTCAGCACGTTGACCTCACCGGCGAGGAACCGCTGCTGAATGTCGGAGGCCTCCAGGCCGGTCCACTGCGCAGTGTGCTCGCGGGCGGCCAGCGACACCGGCGCGGTCTGCCGGTATAGGGCGCGGTAGTGGCCGTCGTCGGCGCGGTCGGCGACCAGCAGCTCACCGGTGCAGCCCAGCGTCGGGCACACCCCGCGCAGCGTGGCCGTGGTGACCCGCCGGCACAGTGAGCACCGCCATAGGTCATCCCCTCGGGACAGCGTGAGCCATGTGTGATCGACCTGGTGCACCTGGCCCAGCCTGGGCAGCGCCGTCACATGCAGCCAGCCGTCCGCGGCAGCGGTGAGCGCCCGCCAGCACCCGGCCAGCACCTCGCGCGCGTCGATCCCGGACGCGGGCTCACCGATGGCGGCCAGCAGCCGGCGCAGGTAGTCGAGCCGCTTGTTGACACCACGGGTGGGCAGCCAGCTCAGCACCTTGAGCCTCGCCTCCGCGCCGTCGCCGCGGACGTAGATCGGGCCGCGCCGCGGGTCGAACATCTCGTCGGACGGGTCGACCTCCTCCGGCATCGTGAGCGCGCCCTGCAGCCGCACGGTGCGGAGCAGTTCGGTGAGCAGCGCCGCACACTCCGGCGCGGACAGGCCGAGATCGAGCAGCGGGGCGGGCGGTCGCCAGGACGGCTCTGTGCCCAGCCCGACCTGCAGCAGCCCGAGGCCTTCCAGGGACTGGCGCTCATCGAGGGCGACCAGTTCGCGCAGCACCCAGCGCCCGGCTTCGCGGCGGCGGCCCTGCCGCGACTCGCGCCGGGAGAACACCCCGGCGCGGCTGGCCGCGGCCGCGGCCCCCTCGATCAGATCGTCCACTGTGGCGTCCGCGTCGTGGGCGGTGGCCCGCGCCAGGCCCTCCAGGATCAGCCGTCGCTGCTGTACCAGCGCGTGACTGGACTCCAGATAGGGGGCGAAGAACGCGGCAGCCTGCCGGCTGTCACTGAACGCGAGCAGCTTCCGGCCGCCGCCGGGCCGGTTCGCAAGCTCCTCATCCGGGGGCAGCGCCTGGTAGAGCGCGGTGGCCAGCACCGCCGCGGCCGCCTCGTTGCCCGTCTCGAACAGCCGCACCATCCCGGTGCCGCGCGCCCCACAGGCCAGGCATCCGTTCGGGGTGCCGGACCTGGCCGCCAGCCGCCGCACGGGCTGCAGCCCCGCGGCGGGACATCCGCACGGCGCCGCCCCTGCCGGGGCCGCAGTCGCCGCGTGCAGGGCTCCGCAGCGCCCGCATAGCAACGCGTCCCGGGCGGTCGCCGCCGCGGCGTGCTCGAGGATCTCATCATCCTCGTCCACCGTCTCGGCGGGCGCGTCGAGCAGCAGCCAGGCACGGCGGTCGGGCCGCACCGCGCGCGACGTGAAGCGCTCACCGCCAGTGTCGCGCTCCACCGAGCCGGCCAGGTGCACCGCGCCGCATCGCTTGCAGCATCCGAACTCGAATACGGTGCCGGAGCAGTCCGGGCAGATCTCGTGCCGGGCTAGCGACACATGCGGGCCGCCGGGCATCAGGCAGGTGAACGCGCCCTCGGTGGCCCGGGCGAACAGGTGGTAACGGGCCGAGAGCACCGGGGTGCCGGCCGCGTCGCGGATCTTCGCGCCCACCGCGACCAGCGCGGCGAGCGCCGCCTCCGCGCACGGGCCGTCCACGTCGGTGAACATCTCGGCGGCCAGGTCGGCGAACGGCCGGGGCGAACGGGCCAGCAGGGCGCGCAGCCGCGCCATCGTCTGCTCGCGGGAAAGCAGCAGCGCGGCGTCACGGCCGCCGGCGGCGTCGCGGCCGCCAAGGTCGGCGGCCACCGGGTCGTCAGCGGCGCGGCCCGCCACCGCCGCCGCTGGATCGGCGGAGGCGGCCAGGGCGAGGTAGCCGGCGGGGCCGAGCGGCCCCCACAGCGGTCCAGCCGGGATGTCCACCCGCTGCGCGCTGACCATATCCTGGCGTGCCGGGTCGCCGTCCACCCAGTCGAAGGGCGCGTCGAACAGCTTCGCGGCGAAGTCCACCACCGCCCGCGGATGGTCGCCGACGGTGGCGCTCGTGGCGATCGCCTGGAACGTCGCATCGCCGTCGGCGCGGCCGACCCGCTCGCGCAGCCGGCGCAGCAGCATGCCGACCTCTTCGGCCTTCGCCCCGTCGTAGACGTGCGCCTCGTCGAGCACGACGAACCGCCAGTGCCCGCCGTGCTTCCCCTCGAACAGTTCCATGTCCGCCGGGCGCAGCAGCAGGTACTCCAGCATCGCGTAGTTGGTGAGCAGCAGGTGCGGTGGCCCGTCGCGCATCTCCTGGCGGCTGAGCAGCTCGTTCGGCAGCCGTGGCTCGCCGGGGTTCAGCGACTCGAACAGCGAGGCACCCTCGGCGGGCCGCTCCGGGGTGTCCCCGGTGTAGCGGCCGAAGGTGATCTGCGGCACGGCGGCCAGCAGCCGGCGCAGCCGCCGGAGCTGGTCGTTAGCGAGCGCGTTCATCGGATACAGCAGCAGCGCCCGCACCCCGGGTCCCAGCGCTTCCGCCTCGTGCTTCGCGGTCAGCGCCGACAGCACCGGCAGCAGGAAGCTCTCCGTCTTGCCTGACCCGGTGCCGGTTGCCACCACCAGGTTGCGTCCGGCGGCGGCCTTCCGCAGCGCCTGCTCCTGATGGGTGTACAGAGGCCGGTCGAGGGGCAGCGCCGGGCCGCCCAGCCGGGCGAACGCCGGATCCAGCACGCCCTCGCCGATCAGGTCACGCAGGCTCGCCCCGGTCCGGTAGGGCGGCGTCGCCTCCAGCAGCGGCCCCTTGGTCAGCAGCGGGCTGGTCGCGATGCAGCCGGCCAGCGCGGTCGCGAGGGCCGGGTCACGGACCGGCAGCAGCGACCGCAGGTAACGCCGATAGGTGGCGCTGAGCAGAGCGCTGGTGGCGATCGCGTCCACGGTGCAAGCCGCTCCCGGGCGGAAGAAAATGCCTTCTGGGACCTTACAGCGCCGCACGGCGCGCATGCGCGGGACGCCGAGTCAGCCGGGCAGCCACGGGTCGGCGGCCGGCGCCGGACCGCTGATCCGGGCGATAACCGCGATCCGCGTGCCGACGGTGATCCGCAGCTCCGCGCCACCGTGGGCGCGCACCGTGTCCAGCATCCGCCGCAGCGGATACCTGCCCCCCTTGGCAGGCTCCAGTACCTGCACGACCCCGCGCGCGGCGACCACGTCGACGGGCGGGTCACCGGCGGCTCCGGGCAGGTCCAGGCGCAGCGCGCCGCCGCGGATGAGGTCCGCCGTCTCCAGCGGCAATGGCCCGAGGCTGTGCCAGGCCGTGGGGCCGTCCCCACTGCCTGGTTCGGGCTCGATCCGTATCCGGCAGTGCGGCGGGGTGACCCGCAGCGGCAGCACGACCGGGCCCGCCACACACGCCACCTCTGTCCCGGTGACCTCGGCCGGGATCGTCGCCGCGCAGGGCGAGGCGGTCATCCCTGGCGCGGTCGAGAGCACCGCCTCGGCCGCCTCCAGACCCTCCTCGCCTGTCAATCGCAGCGCGGGCGCGTAGCCGACGTCCAGACCCTCGGCCACGGCCACGACACGGCGCAGCCCGGTGACGGGCGCGGTGTCCAGTGCGGTCACGGTCACCACCAGCTCGCCGAGCACCGGACGGGGTGCCCGATCCCACAGGCGCTGCGGATCCCAGCGATCCCCGCTCGCCTTGGCCGCCCCCAGGACCCGGCCCGAGCCCGCCCGCCGTACCTCGACCCGCCACCGGACCTCACCGGCGGGCAGCCGCACGGCCGGCAGCGTCCCGAAGACCGCAAGCCCGTCCGTCGTGTGGATCCCCGGTATCGGAGCGCCCGTCACCAGCCGCGGTTTCGACTGGCCGCCGACCGGGTGCCGCCGCGGCGCATCCTCGCCCGCAGGCTCCAGTTCCAGCCAGGCCATCCCGGACAGGTCCAGCTGGACCAGCCGCCAGCCAGTCCAGGTGAGCGGCAGCCTGCTCTCCACCAGGACACGCGGCGCGGCGTCGGCGCGCAGCGCCCTGACCCCCGGGTAGATCAGCCACACGGCCTCGGGCGGCAGCATCCCCCCGATCGGCTCACCCTCGGCGCCGAACACCAAGAGCGGATCCGCGGGATCGGTAACCTCGTCCGGAGACATTGCGGTCCAGGATCCGGCATCGTCGCGGCCACGATCGGCGCCGGGGTCCACGTCGCGGGTCAGTACACCCCGTCCGAACGGATCGAGCCGCAGCGGCGGCCCTCCGCGCGGTGCCGGGTGAGCGGCCGTGACCGTCCGGGCCGCATCGATGATGCGGCGGGGCAGGGACAGTTCCGCCAGGTCCCCGGCAGAGGGTTCATCGTTCCCGATGAGCAGCTCCATGAGCGCGCGGCAGCGTTCGATGAACCCGGCGCCTGCCCGTAGCCGCAGCAGCGCGGCGACCGCGGGATCGAGGTCGGCAAGTTCCTGTTCCGGCGCTCCGGCGCCGGCCAGCCGCAGAAACTCCGGCAGGGACGGCGCGGTCACCGCGGCGTGGGCGAGCACCATCGCACGCGGGTCGCCCGCTGGTGCCGGGACACCCAGTGCCGCAAGCGAGCCGAGGAACGCCTCCGCCCAGTCAGCGGTGGAGCGCTTGGTCGCGCGCGATCCGGCCGCCCGGTGCCAGGCCGGCCAAACCTTCCCGTTCTTGTCGTGGTGGGCCGTGACCTGCGCCACGGCGACCACGACGCAGGCCGGCCACCGGCGGTTCAGTACCGTCGGCGGCTCGGACCGGGAAAGGTCTCCCAGCGCCTTCGCCGCCGCGTCCAGCATCTCGGGTTCCACGTCGAGTGTCCCGGCCAGCTCCCCGGATGCGAGATGCCGGCGCCAGCCGGGCTCGAGCAGGTCGAGCAGCGTTGAAGCGTCGTCACGGGCACCGGGTCAGCGGGCCTTCGCGACCCGGCTCCGAGCGAGCGGCCGAGGCGCTGTGACGTTCTGCACGCCCGCGCCACCTGCACGCCCGCGCCACCTGCACGCCCGCGCCACCTGCACGCCCGCGCCACGCCGCGGCAGCCGTTATGGAGAAGAGTCGATCGAATTATCCCAACCGGCCGACGCGCGCTGGCGCGCCCGGGGTTGCGATTTCTCCGCCGTTTGGCATCGTTTGGCTGCCACCCCAGGTGAGACCCAATGCGTGCGGTAGGCGCGTTCCAGGTTCTGGTCGCCGGTTTTAGTGAAGCGCAGCCGCCGGCGGCCGTTGGTCCTGGAGACGTAGACGGTCTCGCGTGGCTGGAGCCCGCTCCGCTCCGCCCAGCGCCGCAGGATGCGCAGGGCCCTGCTCAGCTTGCTGAGGTTTGCCATGGTGACCCGCTCGAGGTAGGGGACACGCCCGCGCCGCCACGCTTCGGCGTGCTGCGGGCGGAGCCAGCCGAGCCCGGTCAGCACGTCGATCGGTGCGACGAACCGATTGCGGTTCAGTGCGGCAGCCGCCGCGGCCTGAACCCGCCGTTCGAGGCTCTCCACCATTACCTGGGCTCCCTTGAGATTCGAGTCGTCTCAGGGTAGCCAGCCGCGCCATCACGGGTCACGCGGTACCGGCGAGCCGTCGAGGAACTCCGGGCCCTGGCCGAGGTGCGCGAAGCAGTCAAGGGCTGGCCGCCCGGGGATCCGGCAGAGATCATCGTTCACCCGCGATTCAGCCAGCTACATCACGCTCACCTACGGTCCCTGCGCCCCGCGCGCAGCGGGCAGAAATCCCCGACTTCGTGACCCGTCACTATCGACCATCTCGGGTCAGCGTGAAGCCACAGGAGAAGCCCATCAGCAATCGGCTGGCCTGAGCTCGGCTTGATCTTTGAGTGCGACGCGGCGGCCGGCCTCGTGCCGATAGTTCACAAGACCTTTCCACCGGCCATCCGCTCCACGCCGCCATTCCAGCAGGAAACCGTCTACCCATGTCCCATACGACAGAAGCTGGCACGGCTTCGCGTCCGCAGGGACGTTTTCAGGGAAGCAGTGGAAGCACTCGCCGAGCCCGGCCGACACGGCGACCGACAGCGGGACAGACTCCGCAGAATGGGTCTCCTGGCCGTAACGCTCGGCCAAGTGGTGTCCCTCGACCAGCGCTTCGCACGTCGGTTTGCGGTGGTACGCGCTGCCGTGCGGGGTTCGCCAGACTCGGACGGGAAGACCTTTGCGGGCGGCCATGCACTCAGACTCGCCGCACCAGGCGGCGATCTCGCCGTGCTTGCAACGTTCGCCGGGAACATTTGCCATGTCGTTATCGTCCGTCGGCCTCGATACCTGCCGCAAATGATCAGCTGGGATCTTCGGTCGGCTTTTCCTGGATGCTGAAAGCGATGAGGTTGTTTCCGGTTTGGGAGGCGCGGGGATGACTGCGACGGCGCAGGTGGTACCACTGGTGCCTGGCCAGAGGGAACAGGGGGTGGATTGCTGGCGTGGGCGGAGTGCCCGGGGCGCCGTCGGATCGCGGAACCCCGCCACGGCGGGTTGGTCACGGCGCGGTGTGCCAGAGGGCGTCGATCGGGAGGGCTCGCAGGCGATCTCCGGAGGGGAGGGTCTGCTGTCCGGTGTAGAGCACGTACCCGGTCACGAGCCCTAGTCGCTCGGCGAGGTGGCGCAGGCCGGCCAGATCCTCGGCGTGAACGGTGGCGCGGGCCGGCGCAGTTACCGCGCCCTTGGCTGTTCCGGCCGGTTGGGCGGCCAGCCCTTGACGTGCCTGGACCAGCGCAAGGTGCGAAGCAGGGCGCAGCGCAAGCGCAAGCGGTAGACGCGGCCAGGTGTCGCGTATCGCGTTTGCCGGGTCCGGACGGGCGCAGGTGCGCGCAGCCGCACTCGGCCAGCCTCGTCTCCGGCTGGTCGTCCGCCAAGCGGGCCAGCGGGTGGTCGCGTCGACATGTTCCTGCAGGTGGGCGCGTGGCCCGAAGATTGTCGGTGCGGATGGCTATCTTCCTGATGCTGGCCCGTGGAGCATGCGGGATCATCTGGCCGGCCGAGAGCCTGGCAATCGGCGGGGAACCTAACCGGAGGCTGCGTGTGGTGTGAGCATGAAGGCTTGAGCCCGGCCGGCGCTCGTCGCTGGATGAGCGCGACGAGCCTGGCCGAGCTGGGTGAGCTGACTGCGTTATGGCTGGAGGGCGAGATCGGCCAGGCGCCCACGAACCTCGGCCCGCCCGCCGGGGAGACGGCTGAGCTGATCCCGGTCCTCGCCGCTGTTAACCGGGCGGGTTTGGTCACGGACTGCTCCCAGCCTGGGATGAGCGAGCCGTGGCAGGGTTCGATCCTGGGCTGGACCGCGCCATCGGGATCGGCCTGGTGCCAGCGTGCCGCAGTCAGCGGGTTCGCCGGCGAACAGGCGTGTGGGCTGCTGGTCAGCCTGGTTGATCCGGGGCTGTTGTGCAGCATTACCGTGGCTGATCCTGTGTGGCCCGTTCCGCCGGGCTGGAACGTGACCAGGATCGGAGCCAGGGCTGATTGGCTCGAGGCCACCTGGTTCGGCGAGCAGATGCCGCGCGCGGAAATCGAGTGCGTGTTCGGGGCGATGTGCCAGCCGGCCGCCGTGGCGGCGCTGTGCGATGCACGGCAGGTCACTCTCATCGACCCGGAGTGGGACCGCAACGACAGGCTGTGGCCGGTGCTTGAGCGCTTTGCCGCCTCCTGTGGTGCAGTCGCCTGACCTCGAACTCGTCGTCTACGGCCAGGCTGCGCTCCCGTGGGGACAAAACTGGGCACTGTGGGGCAACCGTGTGGTCCCATGCTCGTGGCAGGCGACAGCCTGCTATTCACGGGCAGGTCGGTGGGGTGTCAGATCAGCGGTTCGACCTGCACCGACGGATAGCGGTCCGTGAGTTTGCGGTCGAGTGTCGCTAGCGCGGCGCCGCTCGTTTGGGCGAATGCGGCGAGGTAGTCGTCGGTCCAGAGTTTGTGGCTGTTGTCATCTCGTGCTGAGATTGCGCGCCAGACTGCCTCTAGCTGCGGTGGTTCGTCCACCC